>Ga0193962_1000373_pt1 | contig 20620 bp, 20 predicted proteins | sample FB_5_MG_FD_140335 | JGI IMG/M metagenome (GOLD analysis project Ga0193962, IMG submission 140335) | Microbial mat bacterial communities from the Broadkill River, Lewes, Delaware, United States - FB_5_MG | ecosystem: Environmental > Aquatic > Freshwater > River > Microbial mats | place: USA... | reverse complement strand
GGGGGAAACATTCAAATACCGGTGTAAAACAACTATGGAAATTCAAACAACTCAAGCATCACCTTTTGCAATTCAGAATATTAAGCTTTTTATTGCATTCAAGGTCTTTTTCAACGCCAGGTTTTACTATCCTGTCTTCACTATTTTATTTCTTGATTTTGGTCTTACCATAGAACAATTTGCGCTATTAAATACTGTTTGGGCCATTACCATCGTATGTGCAGAAGTCCCATCCGGTGCGCTTGCAGACATCCTTGGCCGAAAAAATCTCATTGTGACCACATCTCTTCTTATGGTCCTTGAATTGTCCTTTCTGGCATTTGTACCTCTTGGCAATGCGACTCTCATTTTTTGGGCATTTTTACTTAACCGTGTCCTAAGCGGTCTCGCCGAAGCAATGGCTAGTGGCGCAGATGAAGCGATTGCTTACGACACGTTGGTGTCTGAAAAACTTGAGAAAGATTGGCCTAAGGTTCTCAGCCTGCAGATGCGTGTTCGTTCAATCGCCTCTATTGCCACCATGACTTTAGGTGCCCTCGCATACGACCCTAAAGCGGTCAATGCTGTACTTTTCTGGTTTGGATCTGATCTCATCCTTAGTCAGCAAACAACAATGCGCTTCCCGATTTATTTCACTCTTGTACTGGCCGTACTTGCCACTATCACGGCTTTGAAAATGGAAGAGGCAAAACCCGAAGAAACAACAACAAAGTTCAAAACAGGAGCAGCATTTAAGAAAACTATGGGTGCAGGAAAATGGATTTGGCGCACCCCTTTTGCTCTGGTTATTATTTTATTCGGTATGTATTTTGATCATATACTTCGAATGATAGTGACCATGACAAGCCAGTACTTCAGGCTCATCAACCTGCCGGAAGCAAGTTATGGAATTATCGGTTCAGCCATTGCCATCCTTGGCCTAATAACCCCAAAAGTTGCTGAACATATGGCGGAAAACTATAGTCCAAAAAGGAATATGTTCATTGTTTTTGCTATTAGTGGTTACGGCCTTATCGGTCTTACCGGATTTTATCCATACTGGGGACTCATACCTGTTGCCTTCATCTTCGTAGGTCTTACTTTAGTCTCTTTTTTCACCAGTCATTATCTCAACCAGATAACAGCATCTCACCAACGAGCAACAGTACTCAGCTTCAAAGGTTTTGCTTTTAATCTGGCCTATGGTTTCATCGGCTTTGCTTTTGCGACAATGATTGCAACCTTAAAACTGCAAAACAGCAATACCCATCCGAATTGGACGACAGAACAAGTTGCCGATCTGGCCTTCATCAATGGTATCAGTTATTTCCCATGGTATGGACTTGTCGTTTTTATTATTATAGGCTCTTTTAGCTGGTGGCGGTTACGAGAAACGAAAATAACTAAATAAAGTTCATAAGCGCGATCAGATTCCCCTTACAACAGAACAGATATTTTTCCTTAATACTCACAGTCTTCCACTGCGCTTTAATCTGGAGTTAACCTTTCCGTGATATACTTTTGAGAGCATCGGGCGAATCAACGGAAGACCTATCAGCCATGCCAGAGGTCTCAACATCGGCACTTTATTCATAAGCAGGATGTATGCATCGATCTCTGAAAGGATCTGTTGATCCGTATTTTTAACGTGAAGCTCCATTAAGGCTTTTTTAGGGTCAATGCCGAATTCATGCATTCGCTCCTTTTGCCCCGTAATATCAAACCAAAACACATTTTTTCCTGCGCTACCAGCAAGCTTTTCATAGCGATCCCTGTCTTTAACACATGCTGGGCATGCACCATCATAATAGACGGTGATCATGTCTTTGTTCTCGTTCATTTTAAAACCTTTCGAGAATATTGGTAAGCATTATAGTCAGTTGATGCGTTTTTACGATTGAAGAAATATCTTTGTCCATTTTGTTTTTTGAATATAACAATATAATGTGTGGTTTTGTATATCCCTTATCCCTTTTATCTAACAGGATAACATACGAAAACAGAATGAATCTATTTAAAAACGGTGCTGTCGCTAAACAGCACCGTTTAATTTTACACCCAAATTCCTTTTTTAGGCGGATTACCATATGAATCGAAAGAGTCTCCATTCGCCTTCAATACAGCTTGCAGCTCTTCCACGGTAAATTCGAAATCATCTTCTTTTGCCATGGCTGCAAATTTTTCCATTGAAAAACAGTTGTCGTACTTTACACGGAATTTGCGGTCATCTGCCCCTTTATCTAAAAAGGCCTGTACGTTTTCTTTTGACATTGAACGTCTCCTTTAGTTGGTTAATTAAATAAATAAAAATCAATGCAATGAGTGTTCCAGCGTTAGTGAAAAAGGTTGTATTAAAATAAAAAAGCGCCGGTTTTTTCATACGTTCGGGGGATGTCATGGTAAAAATCATTTTTTTTTGTGTTTTTTAAGCGGCAATAGTAGCTTGAAAGTATGGATTGACATTGTTTTGCTTTCGATGGTAACGAAATGATGTGTTGTTACTTTCATATGAAACGGATAAATACAAAAAAGGGATGATTTGGCATGAAAAAAATATATAAAATAAACATTTTTGTTGTTTTTGTACTACTGGTATTCAGTGTCTATGCGCAGGCCGGACAGGTTCGAGTTTCAGTGGCAAAGAGTATGAGTAATCTGTGTGATAATTTGATCGTAAGGTTTCAGGCGCAGTATCCGGATGTAAAAATTGTTCCCAATTGGGGGGCATCCGGCGCCTTGGCAAAACAAATCGAACAGGGGGCGCCTGCAGATATCTATGTCTCTGCCAATCCAAAGTGGATGACGCATTTGATTGAAAAGGGTAAAATTAAGGCCGATACCAAAAAAATATTTGCCCATAATACGTTGGTCTTTGTGGGTAGATCAAGTACGGATGCCCAGTCTGTGGGAGATTTGCCGAGGCTCACACGTGTTGCCCTGGGCAGTCCCGGCAGTGTTCCGGCCGGGCAGTATGCCAAACAGGCTATGGATAAAGAGGGGGTATATGATGACATGCTCAAAAACGGGCAGTTGGTCATGGCAAAGGACGTCCGCCAGGCGCTGATCTATGCCGACCGGGGAGAGACCGACGGCGCGTTTGTTTACAAAACGGATGCGATGCTCGCCATCAGTGCCAAGATTCTGTTTGAAGTGCCTCTTGGGTCTTATAGCCGGGTGACCTATCCGGTTGCAATGACAAAGCAAAGCGACGGGAATGCCGATGCCCGGCTTTTTTATGACTATATCGTTTCCGAAGCGGCCCATTCGGAAATGATTCGCCTTGGTTTTACGCTGCCCGAATAAATGAACTTGTTATGTTGATACTTTCTTCCCAGGATATTTCCGCCATCGGGCTTTCCCTGAAGGTTGCCTGTTCTGCGACTTTGATTTCCACCCCCTTTGGTATTGCGTGTGGGTATTTTCTTGCTTTTGGTAAAAGTAGGGGCAAGGCGGTGGTGGAAGGGGTTATCAGTCTGCCGTTGGTTTTGCCGCCGGTTGTGGTCGGATACCTGTTGCTGCTCTCCTTTGGGGCCAATGGTATGATCGGTCGGTTTTTGAATTTTTTCGGGATTCAGGTGGTTTTTTCACTCACCGGTGCTGTCATTGCCTCGGCGGTTGTGGGGTTTCCCCTGATGGTCCGTTCAATTCGTATCGGTATGGAGGCGGTGGACCAATCCTATATTTCAGTATCACGAACCCTTGGTGCGGGATGGTGGGACAGTTTTTTTACCATTATTTTGCCATTGAGCGCTCGTGCTATTTTTGCCGGGATGTCGTTAATGTTTGCCAGAAACCTGGGTGAGTTCGGCGCGACCGTTATTCTTGCCGGCAATATCCCGGGGGTGACACAGACAATACCCTTGGCAATTTATGAGTATACCTCTGTTCCGGGTGGCGACCGGATGGCGTTGATCCTCTGTCTGGTCTCCATCAGCCTTTCTTTTGCCATCCTCCTTGTTAGTGAGGGGATAAACCGCAAGTTCAGGAGAAGGTAGCAGTGCAGTTAGATGTTGAGTTGAAAAAAAGTTTCAAGGATTTCACCCTTGATGTTGCCTTCAGCCTCTCCTCGCCAAGGACAGGGGTTTTCGGTCCGTCAGGAAGCGGAAAATCAACGATTATGAATTTGATGTCCGGCCTGGAACTGCCGGACAGTGGTTATATTCGATTGGGTGATACTGTTCTTTTTGATGCAAAGCGAAAAATTAATGTGAAGCCGGATCAGCGTAACGTTGGGGTTGTGTTTCAGCACGCCCATCTATTCCCCCATATGAGCGTTAAAAGAAATCTCTTCTATGGATATAAACGGGTCAAGCCGGAAAATAGGCTGATTGATCCAGAAGGTCTCTTTAAGGTTCTTGGTGTTACGCAGCTTTTGTCCCGGGATGTCGCCACTTTGTCGGGCGGGGAACGACAGCGTATTGCCCTGGCAAGGACGGTTCTGTCAAATCCTCGGCTCATTCTTATGGATGAGCCGCTTTCGGCTTTGGATGAAGGGCATAAATTTCAGATTATTCCGTATTTGAAAAAGGTTTTCAATCGTTACGGCATTCCCATGATTTTCATCAGCCATTCGGTGCTGGAGATGCGGATGATGACCGATGAGGTTTTGGTGGTCAAACAGGGCTGTATTCATCAGCACAGTGAGACTGAAGAGCTGGTGAGAAAATCGTGGGGCAGTGGTCTTGAAGGGTATGTTAACTTGCTCAATCTGGGTGGTGCTTCACCCGATAAGGATCTGTTTCGTTATCAGTGGGGGGGGATCAATTTTATTCTCACTGAACCGGCAGAGGGTGAAGAAAATCTTTTTGAGCTGGATTCCCGGGATATTCTTCTTTTTAAACGGCATCCCGAGGCAACAAGTGCCAGAAACCTTTTGCAATGTACTGTGGTGGATATCTATGGCAGCGGAAATCGTGTGCGTGTGGAGCTTGCCTGTGGTGATGAACACCTGATCGCCCAGATCGTTCCCGAATCGGTGCGTGAGTTGGGGATTGAGAAAGGCGCAATGGTGGTGGCGGCAATAAAGGCCTCGGCGTTCAAGAAAATATTTTAAGGAAAAAAGTTATGGAAATTATCATTAAAGACGCACTTGTTGTTGATATTGATCGGATGTTGCATCTGCTGGCCCAGCAGTTTGCAACAGCGCAGGGTTTTGAATTCAATCCCGGGGTCCAGGCCCGGGGGCTGCGACTGATGCTGGACGGATGCGGGAAGCACAGGGCCGTGAAGGTGGCATGGATGAATGACACAATCGTCGGCATGTGTACGGCCCAATCCCAAATTTCAATGGTCCGGGGTAATATCAATGCGGTGGTGGGGGATCTGGTTGTGGATCGTGCATGCAGAAAGGAAAGGGTTGTTCCCTGTTTGCTGTCTGCCATTGAAGGCTGGGCGGTGAAGAAGGGCATGAAATCCATCTTCCTGCTTGCAGACGAAAATGACCAGGATGGTCTTGATTCTTATCATAAAGAAGCGTGGGAACGCACCTCGTTGATCTGTCTGGTCAAATCCCTGGATCAAGGGCTCCTATAATAGCCTCGGGTTGACCTGGTCTATCAACGCCTAGGCTCAGCCCACAACGCACCTTGGAAGGGTTTGTGGAGGTTACACAGACTTAGGAATGGGTCTTAAGTAACTTGCTCATTTTGCTATATCCGGGAGCGCGGGCGTCTCGCCCGCATTATAGATGCAGGCGAGACGCCCGCGCTCCCAGGTTAAGTTATTTCGCACTAATTCCTTAACTTATAAAAAAAGACCTTAAATCAGAAGCTCGTCTTTGTATGTCCTGTAGCAAAAAAGACTCTATAATTAAAAACTTACATTTTTGGAGTTTTGGGGTCCTGGGGTGGTGGAGGGGCGTCTAATAGCTAACCTCCTGTTCGTTCTCATTAACACTTTCCAGCAACTTTCTTTTAATATATGATAAATTCAGATATTCTGAAGAATAATCTATTCACATATTAAATATTACATAATTGAACCAAGATATATTTCGTATTTGTAATATATAAGTCTTGCCTGTTGTCTTTGTCACACGAATAAATAATTTTTTTTATTTAAAACAATTTGTAATTAAAACAAGTTAGCTCTTTTTGCTGTTCATCCCAAATCACGGTGGAACACCCGTTGCAATTACAGGCATTACGACGGCGGACAGGTTATTTGCCTGTTAAAAACAACTAAACTTTTAATTTAGGAGCTTTAGAAAATAATGCGAAAAGTAGCAATCTACGGAAAAGGCGGCATCGGCAAATCCACTACAACTCAGAATACGGTAGCAGGACTGGTGGAAGCAGGCAAAAAAATTATGATCGTGGGCTGCGACCCGAAGTCTGACTCCACACGGCTTATGCTCAACGGTCTGGCCCAGAAAACCGTTTTGGACACCCTGAGAGAAGAGGGTGAAGATGTTGAACTCGATGATGTCAGAAAAGCCGGATACGGCGGGGTTCTGTGTACGGAATCAGGCGGACCGGAACCTGGTGTCGGCTGCGCCGGTCGCGGTATCATCACCTCCATCAACCTTCTGGAACAGCTGGGCGCCTATGACGAAGAGCAGGATTTGGATTACGTATTTTATGATGTTCTGGGCGACGTTGTCTGCGGCGGATTTGCCATGCCCATCCGTGAAGGCAAGGCCCAGGAAATTTATATTGTCGTCTCCGGCGAGATGATGGCCATGTACGCGGCCAACAACATCTGCAAGGGTATCGTAAAATTTGCCCAGTCCGGTGGGGTTCGTCTCGGCGGCCTGATCTGCAACTCCCGTCAGGTCGACAACGAAGAGGAAATGATTCTACAGCTGGCCAAGAGACTGGGCACCCAGATGATCCACTTTGTTCCCCGGCATAACATGGTTCAGCAGGCTGAGATCAACAGAAAAACGGTTATTGATTTTGCACCGGAGCACCCCCAGGCAGATGAATACCGGGCGCTGTCCAAAAAAATGGATGAAAATGAAATGTTTGTCATCCCCACGCCCCTTGAGATTGAAGAACTGGAGTCCCTGCTCATTGACTACGGGATCGCTTCATAACCCTTAATCATAAAACCATAAGGAACATTTAAATGAAAGTAATGATTAAATCCATTGTCCGCCCTGAAAAAGTTAACGCAGTTATGGCCGCCCTCATGGAATCAGGATATCCGGCTGTCACCCGGATGAGTGTGGCAGGACGCGGCAAGCAGCGGGGGATTAAAATCGGTGAAGTTACCTATGACGAGATTCCCAAGGAGATGCTCATATCGGTTATCGACGAAAAAGATCGTGATTTTGTACTTAAAACCATTTTAGAAACCGCAAAGACCGGTGAGAAAGGCGCTTTTGGTGACGGCAAGATTTTTATCTCTCCAGTCATTGATTCTTATACCATCAGCTCAGGTAAAAAGAACATAGACCTTGATGAAGACGTAGAGGTGGCATCATGAAGGAAGTCATGGCCGTCGTTCGCATGAACAAGATCAATGCGACCAAAAAGGCCTTGATTAACGCAGGCGTTTCTTCCATGACCGGCCTGGAGTGCCTGGGACGCGGCAAAGGCCTGGTGAACATGGACCTGCTCAAGGGTGCCGAACAAGGATATGAAGAGGCCATTGCCCAGTTGGGCCAGAGCGACCGCCTTCACCCCAAGCGTGCCATATTTGTGGTTGTACCCGATAAACTGGTCCAAAAAACCGTAGATACCATTATTGACGCCAATCAAACCGGAAAATCAGGAGACGGGGTGATTTGGGTTACGCCCACCGAAGACTCCATCTCCGTTAGGACATCTGAACGCGGCGATGCTGTGCTTGACGAATTTTGAGTAAAACAACATGAGAGAAAAGATAGGGGTATAAACATATGACAGGCGAACGAACCCACACCGTAAACCCGGAAGATATAAAAAAAGAAATACTGGCCAAGTATCCGCCAAAAGTGGCCCGGAAACGCGGCAAACAGATCACTCCGGTTTCAAGCGATGATAAAGACGGCCTCAAGGTAGGCGCAAATGTCAGGACTGTTCCGGGCATCATCACCCAGCGGGGATGCTGCTATGCCGGCTGCAAAGGCGTTATTATGGGGCCGACCCGGGATATCATCAATTTAACCCACGGCCCCATCGGCTGCGGATTTTACTCCTGGCTGACCCGGCGCAACCAGACCCGTCCCCCGTCAGATGACGCGGAAAATTATATGAATTACTGTTTTTCCACGGACATGCAGGACGAAGATATTGTGTTCGGCGGGGAAAAGAAACTGAAAGCGGCCATCCAGGAAGCCTATGACATTTTTAAACCCAAGGCCATCTCCATTTTTTCCACCTGTCCGGTGGGGCTGATCGGCGATGATGTCCATGCCGTGGCACGGGAGATGAAGGAAAAGCTTGGCATCAATATTTTTGGATTCTCCTGTGAAGGCTATAAGGGCGTAAGCCAGTCTGCCGGCCATCACATTGCCAACAACGCCATTTTCACCCATGTTGTGGGCTTGAATGACACGGTCATGGATGCCAAATTTAAAATTAACCTGCTGGGGGAATACAACATCGGCGGCGACGGGTTCATTATTGACGAATTGCTCAATAAGTGCGGCATTGACCTGGTTTCCACATTTTCAGGTAACTCCACCATGGATCAGTTTGCCAACTGTCACACCGCAGATCTCAATGCGGTTATGTGCCACAGATCCATTAATTATGTGGCGGACATGCTCGAGACCAAGTACGGCATTCCCTGGATAAAAGTCAGCTTTACCGGCCCAACCTCAACCGCCGCCAGCCTGCGCAAAATAGCGGCCTATTTCGAAGACCAGGAACTCATTGACCGGGTGGAAGAGGTGATTGCCGAGGAAATGATTCCTGTTGAGGCCAAAATCAAAGAGGTCAAAAAACGGTGTGAGGGCAAAACTGCCATGATGTTTGTGGGCGGTTCCCGGGCCCATCACTACCAGGAGCTGTTCAAAGAGATCGGCATGACCGTGCTTTCCGCCGGATACGAGTTTGCCCACAGGGACGATTATGAAGGGCGCCATGTCATTCCGGATATCAAGGTTGATGCCGATTCCAGAAATATTGAAGAATTGACCATAGAAAAAGATGAAAACCTGTACCGCCCCAGAAAGACCGAGGAACAGATGCAGGCGCTGGAAGAAAAGGGCTATCCGTTTAAAGAGTATGACGGCCTGATCCCTGAAATGGAAAAGGGTTCCTTGATTATCGACGACATCAGCCAGCACGAAACAGAAACCCTGATCGAAATGTACAAGCCGGACATTTTCTGTGCCGGTATCAAGGAAAAGTACGCAGTCCAGAAGCACGGTATTCCCATGAAGCAGCTCCACTCCTATGACACGGGTGGCCCATACGCGGTATTTGAAGGCGCGATAAACTTTTTTGAGGAAATTGACCGCATGCTCAACGCCAACATCTGGCAATACCTGGAAGCCCCCTGGCAGAAGGACCCGGAATTGTCCGCCAACTACAATTGGGAGTAGCAGCCTCGGGCTGACCTGGACTATCAATGTCCAGGTTCCCCAAAAACAAACAATTCAATAGCTTATTGTAACTTTATGTAAACAATCATGGGCCGGCCCCATGCACATAGTGAAACTATAGATAAAAAAGCAACAGGAGAAACTTATGCTGCTTCGACATACACCAAAAGAGATTAAAGAAAGAAAAGTTTTGTCTGTTAACCCGGCTAAGACCTGTCAGCCCATCGGGGCCATGTACGCTGGGTTAGGGATTCATGGTTGCCTGCCTCACAGCCATGGGTCCCAGGGCTGCTGCGCCTATCACAGATCCACCTTAACCCGTCATTACCGTGAACCCATTATGGCGGCCACCTCCTCCTTTACTGAAGGGGCCTCGGTATTCGGTGGCCAGGCCAACCTGCTCCAGGCTCTTTTAACCATCTTCACCACATATAGCCCGGACGTGGTTGCGGTTCACACCACCTGTTTGTCGGAAACCATTGGTGACGATGTGAACCAGATTGTCAGGAAGGCCGAAAAAGACGGCACGATCCCCGAAGGCAAGTATGTAATTCATACATCCACCCCATCCTATGTGGGATCCCATGTCACAGGCTTTTCCAACATGGTTAAGTCCATGGCTGTTCAGCTGGCTGAAAAGACCGGCAAATCCAACGGAAAAGTCAACATTGTGCCTGGATTTGTGGAGCCTTCGGATATGGTTGAAATGAAGCGGATCGCGGCGATGTTGGGTATTGACTCCATCCTTTTTCCGGACACCTCGGGTATTTTGAACGGACCTATGACCGGTAGATTTCAGATGTACCCCAAGGGCGGCGTCTCCATTGACGAACTCAAGAGTACCGGCGACAGTATTGGCTCCATCGGGCTGGGCGCCTGGGCTTCGGCAGATTCGGTCAGAGCCCTTGACACCCAGTTCAAGGTCCCCATGCCAGGTGCAGGATCTGCCCATCGGTCTTTTGGCCACGGACCGGTTCGTTGATGCCCTGCGCACCGCAGCCGGTGTCAGTGTACCCGATACCGTTACCCAGGAGCGGGGACAGCTTTTAGATGTGATCTCAGATATGCAGCCCCACCTGTACGGCAAAAAGGTGGCCATTGCCGGAGACCCGGATCAGGTGATTGCCCTGACCGAATTTCTGGTGACCATCGGCATGAAACCGGTTCATATCGTCACCGGCACTCCGGGCAAGGCCTTTGCCAAACGGATCAAGGAAGTTACGGCCCGGTTCGGAGACGAGATTAACGTCAAGGGACCCAGTGATTTGTTCCACCTGCATCAGTTGATCAAAAACGAACCCGTGGACCTGCTCATCTGCAACACCTACGGCAAGTACATTGCCCGGGACGAGGACATTCCGTTTGTACGCCACGGATTTCCCATCCTGGACCGGATCGGCCACTCCTATTTTCCCACCGTGGGATATAAAGGCGGATTGCATCTTCTGGAAAAAATCCTGGGCGCTCTGATGGACCGCACGGACCGGGATGCACCCGAAGAAAGTTTTGAACTGGTAGAGTAATCTAAAGCAGTAAAGGAAAAATAAAATGACCTCCATATCGGTACTCAAACAGCGGGAAAAACAGATCTACCAGAAGGGTAACCAGCCCTTTGAGATGGAATGTGAAACCAAGAGTCTGGCCGGTGCAGTCAGCCAGAGAGCCTGTGTATTCTGCGGCTCCAGGGTGGTGCTTTACCCCATCGCCGATGCCTTGCATCTGATTCACGGCCCCATCGGGTGTGCCTCCTATACCTGGGATATCAGGGGGGCCCAATCTTCGGGCCCGGAGCTTCACCGGATGAGTTTTTCAACGGACCTGTCAGAGACCGATATTATCTATGGCGGAGAAAAAAAGCTGAAAAAGGCATTGCTGGAACTGATTGAAAAATATTCACCAAAGGCGGCCTTTATCTATTGTACCTGTATTGTGGGCATTATTGGTGATGACGTGGATGCGGTCTGCCGCCAGGTGGAAGAAGAGACCAATATTCCTGTCATCGCTGTCCACTCCGAAGGATTTAAAGGCACCAAAAAAGACGGGTACAAGGCAGCCTGCGATGCCTTGTACAGTCTGATTGAAAGAAACAAGGCTCCCCGGGTCACCATCCCCGATTCCATTAATATTCTGGGTGAATTCAATATTGGCGGAGAGACATGGATTATTAAAAAATATTATGAAGCCATGGGGGTCAAGGTGGTCTCCGTCATCACGGGAGACGGCCGGGTGGACGAGGTCATGCAGGCACGCAATGCTGCCCTGAACGTGGTCCAGTGTTCAGGGTCGGTCACCCACCTGGCAAAGCAGATGGAAGAAGAATACGGCATTCCGTTTATAAGGGTCTCCTATTTCGGCATTGAAGATACCTCGGATGCCTTGTACCAGGTGGCGGTATTTTTTGACAAAAGCCCCGAAATCCTTAAAAAGACCCAGGATCTTATTAAAAAAGAAGTCCAGGCCATTGTCCCCCGCCTGGAAACCATGAAAAAAGACCTTGAAGGCAAAAAAGCCGCCATATACGTGGGCGGCGCGTTCAAGGCATTCTCCATGATCAAGGCATTAAAAACCCTTGGCATGGAAGTGGTCCTGGCCGGATCCCAGACCGGCACCCAGGAAGATTATGAAGTGCTCAGGCAGATGTGTAACGAGGGCACCGTAATTTTAGACGACTCAAACCCGCTGGAGCTGGCCAAGTATTCCGTTGAAAAGGATGCAGACCTGTTCATCGGCGGCGTCAAGGAACGCCCCATTGCCTATAAGATGGGCATCGGGTTCTGCGACCATAACCATGAACGCAAAATCCCGCTGGTGGGATTTGAAGGTATGGTCAATTTTGCTAAAGAAGTACACGGAACCGTTACAAGTCCGGTATGGGAGCTTGTACCCAGGCGGCAGAAATCAGCCGGAAAGGAAGGTGCCATATGACCCTGAGAAAATACAAAAATACACCATCATACACCGCTACCCAGAATGCATGCAAAATGTGTACGCCTTTAGGGGCCACCCTGGTGTTCCAGGGTATTGAGGGCTGTGTGCCCCTGCTTCACGGCTCCCAGGGATGCTCAACCTATATGCGGCGCTACCTGATCTCCCATTTCAAGGAGCCGGTGGATATTGCCTCATCCAACTTCACCGAAGAAACCGCCGTATTCGGCGGCGGTGCCAACCTGAAGCTGGCCATTGAAAATGTGGCCAGCCAGTATGCCCCGACCATGATCGGGATCGCCACAACCTGCCTGTCCGAAACCATTGGTGATGATGTTCAGTTAATTTTAAACAGCATGGACAATCATATAAACGGTTCGGCTCTGGTCCATGTTTCCACACCGGCTTACAGCGGCACCCACGTTGACGGATTTCATGGTGCCGTGGCCGCTGTGGTGGACCGCTTCAACCCGGTGGGCAAAAGAATCGTTTACCGGCCCAAGAAAAAGAAAAAAGTCAACTTGTTTCCAGGCATGCTCTCCAATGAAGACCTGCGGCATTTAAAGGATATTTTTGAGGATTTTCATACCCCAGTGGCCGTTCTTCCCGATTATTCGGAACGGCTGGAAGGACCGTCCTGGCAGGAATACCAGGCCATCCAGAAGGGCGGTACGCCCATTTCGGTCATTGAAAAGATGAATGTCGCGGTCCACAGTATGGAGTTTGGTGCCGTGCTGGCCCTGGCCGCAGAAAAGGGTCAGGAAACTGCGGGAGACATTTTAAGCAAACGCTTTGGTGTGACCTGCACACGCCTTCCCATCCCCATCGGGGTAAAGGCCACGGACCGTTTTTTGGATACCCTGTCCCAGATTTCGGGCAGGTCCGTACCTGAAAAATACAGAAAAGAGAAATGGCGGCTGGTGGATGCCTATGTGGACGGTAATAAATATGTATCGAAAAAACGGGCCCTGATTTACGGCGAAGAGGATTTTGTGGTCTCCATGGCCGGATTCCTTGCCGAAGTGGGTATTATTCCAGTGCTCTGCGCCTCCGGCGGTAAAAGCAAAACATTTAAAAAAGCCCTTGAAGACACCTTGCCTGAAACCCTCATTGACCAGGTGATCTTCCAGAATGATATGGATTTTACCTGCATGGAAGAGACCGCCGCAGCCATGCCCGAAGAGCTGCGGCCTGAAATCATCATCGGCAATTCTAAGGGATATGCCATGGCAAGACGGCTGAAGATCCCATTGGTCCGGGTGGGATTTCCCATCCACGACCGGGTGGGTGGCCCGCGTATCCTGCACGTTGGATACAAAGGGGCCCAGCAATTGTTTGACACTATCGTCAATACAATTCTTACGGCAAGACAGACCGAATCTAAAATCGGATACTCATATATGTAAATTGGTAAGGAAAGTTATAAATCATGATGAATTTAGATAACCATCCCTGTTTTAATAAAAAGTCCTGCAAGGATTTCGGTCGTGTCCACCTCCCGGTTGCGCCGGCCTGTAACATCCAGTGCAATTTTTGTAATAGAAAGTTTGATTGTGTCAATGAAAGCCGTCCGGGGGTGACCTCTTCCATTTTGAGCCCGGACCAGGCCATGGCCTATCTGGCAGACGTGGTTGAGGCAAAACCCAACACCTCAGTGGTGGGCATTGCAGGTCCGGGCGATCCCTTTGCCAACGGCGACAAAACCATGGAAACCTTGACCCGGGTGCGTGCCGCCTATCCGGAAATGCTTTTGTGCGTGGCCACCAACGGCATGAACATCCATCCTTATCTGGATGAACTGAAAGCCGTCAATACCACCCATGTGAGCATTACCATCAATGCGGTGGATCCTGAAATCGGGGCCAAAATTTATTCCTGGGTCCGGGACGGCAAACGGTCCGTGGGCCCGGTCCAGGGTGCAGAACTGCTTTTAGAACGCCAGCTTGCCGCCGTTAAAGGTCTTACAGAACGCAATATTATGGTCAAGGTCAATTCCATTCTTTTGCCCGGCATCAATGACGACCATATGGTAGACGTGGCAGAAAAAATGGGCGAAATGGGTGTGGATATCTTCAACTGCATGCCCTATTTCCCCACCCAAGGCGCAAATTTCGAGAACATGGAAGAACCGGGCAAAGATCTGGTCAAGACAATTAGAAACGCAGCCAAGGTTTTTGTACCCCAGATGACCCATTGTAAACGCTGCAGGGCAGATGCCGTAGGCCTGCTGGACGATCCCTTGAATCAGAAACTCATGGATCGACTGACATACCACGCAACTTCACCCATCGTTTTTCCTAATGCGCCGAAGTATTGCCATGAAGCGCCCGCTGAGGAAAATGTCTATGCGTTTAACTCTTCTGCGCTACGGCCCTATGTTGCCTTGGCCACCCGGGAAGGTGCGTTGATTAATCAGCATCTGGGTGAGGCTACGGAATTACACGTCTATGACTTAAATCAGGAAACCCCGACGCTTGTGGAAACAAGGACTTTGCCTAAACCCGGCGGCGGAGATGCCAGGTGGCAGAATCTTGCCCGGACCATTAACGATTGCCACACCATTCTTGTGTCCGGTGCTGGACAAACCCCTAAAAAAATTCTGGGCACCATGGGATTTACCATCCATGAGGTCAACGGCATGATTGATCTTGTACTCGTGGCGCTTAAAAAAGATGAGCCGTTAAACCATCTGGTTGTCCGGGCACAGACTTCCTGCGGGGAATGTCAGGGAACCGGCACCGGCTGCATGTAACGAGTGTTTGAACGAATCGTAACTCAACAGCTCGCCCAAAGGGCGTTTAAGGAGAAAAAATGAACAAGCCTGAAAAACACATCCTCGTCTGCGCAAGTTTTCGTCCCAGTGGAGAGGCCAAGGGTAAATGCCACAGAAAAGGGTCCGGAGATTTCATGGCCTATATTGAGAATGAAGTGATTGACAGAGGCCTTGAAGAGGTGCTGATCTCTTCCACCTGCTGCCTGAAACAGTGTGATGACGGTCCTGTCATGGTGATTTATCCGGATAATATCTGGTATGGGAACGTGGATAACGAAGAGGCCATTGACACTATTTTGGATGCCCTGGAAGACGGCGAGATTGCAGAGGACTACGTACTGTAATGAAAACCCATGATCTGCGGGTATGGATGGTAGACACCACCCTTCGGGACGGGGAACAGGCCCCGGGTGTCTTTTTCAGGCCCCTGGAAAAATTGACCATTGCGCGTCAGCTTGCCGAATGCGGCGTTGATGAGATTGAAGTGGGCATCCCTGCCATGGGTGAGTTTGCCTGCAGGGAAATTGAAGCCATTGCCCAGTTGAACCTGCCCAGCATGCTCACCTGCTGGTGCAGGGCGGTCAAAAAAGATATTGAACTGGCTATTGGCTGCAACACCCCCGGGGTACACATCAGTTTTCCCACGTCATCCATTCTGCTCAAAACCTTTGAAAAAAAAGAGGCATGGGTGCTTGAGTCCCTGGATGAAATCGTACGGTTCGCAAGACACTATTTTGATCAGGTGTCCGTGGGCGCCCAGGATGCCACCCGCACGGACATGGATTTTCTTTTACGGTTCTGCCGGGAAGCCATGGAATTAGGCGTCCACCGGGTACGGCTTGCCGATACCGTGGGCATGATTACCCCGTCCGCACTCATGGATATGATAGAGACCCTCTTAATTCGTCTTCCCGGTCTGGCTTTGGAATTTCACGGACACAACGATCTTGGCATGGCCACGGCCAATGCTGTGTCTGCCGTGGATGCAGGCGCCAAAGCCATCAGCGTCACGGTGAACGGACTTGGGGAGCGGGCAGGCAATGCCCCCCTTGAAGAAACGGCCATGGCCCTGTTCGGTATTGGTGCAAAAAAAAGCAATATGCGCCTGTCAGGGTTTGCCCGGCTATGCAATACAGTGGCAACATTCTCAGGGCAGCAGATCCATGCGGCCAAACCCATTGTGGGGTCCAGGATATTTTCCCATGAGTCCGGCATCCATTGCGCCGGCCTGTTGAAAAATACACAATCCTATGAATTATATGATCCAAAACAGGTGGGCCGAAGTAACCCAAGCCAGATGGTTTTAGGAGTTCACTCCGGCTCGGCTGCCATAAAACATGCCCTGGCCCATCGCAATATTAACATTGATGCAGATGCCGCCCAGAGGTTGCTGCCCCAGGTCCGGGCTGCAGCTGCCGCAGGCAACAAGCCCGTAACCCCGGAGCTGCTTGAATCCATTTATCGCCGGACGTTGTGCACCGGGCATTAGATCTTATTGAGATGATGCCCTCGTTGGCATCCTAAAAAAACAGCAGGGCTTTTTCCAAAGATCCCTGCTGCTTATAAATTAAAATCTAAGTTTGTTTAAATCATTCTCCTGGTAATACCTGCAATCCCGATAAGGCCAAATCCAAAGAGGAACATTGTTGCAGGTTCCGGATTCTGAATCGTTGAAAAATCATCTAAGCCAAAGCCGTCACTTTGTGACTTCGTTGCCCAGGACAGTGTGGAAAGAACTTCCTCGTCGGTCCATGAAATACCAACAAAAAAACTTGCCTTATTCGCTTTCTTGGAAAACTTGTAATGCGTGGCTGGATCATTATCATCATTGACAAACAGAGTGGTCACACTGAACTCACCTGGGTCCTGGATATAAAAAAATAAGTTCGTCAATGACGTATCTTTAAGCGTCAACGTGAGCAGAGTAATATCTCCGGAGTCTAACCATTTACGTGCGTCTTCACCTGTTGTTGTATTGTTGCGACCGTACCTGTACCAGTCATCGTCGTCTTCCTGAATAGAAAAATACGGAGAAGAAGAAATCTGATTATGATTTTTATTATATGACGTGGCCCCTGTGCCGATGTCGCCTTCAGCAGTGAATGTCCCCACGCCCGTATCTTTTTGGGTATACCACCCTGGTTCAATGTCTTCAAAATCCTCTAAAACATGAACGGAACCGTGTTGGGCACCAATCCAATCATTGATCTGTGAGGTATTGTCGTTCGTAACTTCCCAAACATCAATGGTCATGGCAAATGTAGGCGTTACACCCACAACAAAAAAAGAAACACATAAAAACAATATCAACTTCTTCATTTAAAACTCCTCTTATCATTCGCCGTGGTAATCTAACGATATCTTATGGCGCATTTGCCTTTTCGAGCCAGGCAACGTTATTTTTGTCGGTTAGAATTATTATTAGCAATATCTATACCCATAGATAGGAAATCCATCGATTCTTGCTAACTATTTGATTTGAAATAGGATGTTTATGCTCTGGGTTCGTGTAAAAAAATAAGGGATGTTATTAAATAGAATTTTATGCATTTTTTGTAACAAAAAGTGTGAATTTAATATATTAGTTTTTGTGGTATTTTTTACATATAAAATATCCATATTACTCAGCCCTGCCTATTTTGATTGCTTAAGTCCTGCCCCGCCGCATTTCCGCGAATACCCCGATGCCCGGGATATTATTCCTTGTCGAAGATCATCACGGGAAGAATTAGCTTAAATTTTTGTTTGCTTTTTATGCCGGGATCTATGTGCTAAAATTATGGGCCGCAGATTAAATAACTTGAACGAAATAGCTTGCCTTTTGGCCCATCTACTTCGTTGCATCAAAGATCCAATAGGCCTGTTATTTAACCTTTAATGCGCCTTGTAGATGAACCAAAAATCGGCGTTATTTCTGCCCAACTTATTTAATCTGCGGTCCTAAATTTTTATATTGTCGGATCAATGAACTATAATTCAGGAGAGTTACCTAAAATTTAATGGGCTGATAAACAAAATATTTCAGGAAAGTTAATCTTATGGTTCAGAGCATTTTTTATATTGTACTCCTCGTCAGTCTTTATTTCACAACTTTTGTAAATTATCTTCTTTTTCATACCCTGGCAGAAATTTTTAGTATCATTGTAGCAGGTTCGTTTTTCATGATTACCTGGAACTCCAAAAATTTTATAAAAAATCCCTACCTACTGTTTATTGGTATTGCATATCTTTTCATCGCTTTTTTAGACTTGCTTCATACGCTTTCCTACAAAGGCATGCCAATATTTACAGACTATGACTTTTATGCCAATCAATTGTGGATTGGTGCGCGTTATATGGAATCTATGACGCTTTTTCTTGCCTTTTTTTTTCTGAATAGCAACAAGCAGTTCAAGCCTGAACGCCTGTTTTTGATTTATACACTCATCACCACATTTCTTGTTGCAAGTATCTTTGTTTGGCAATTTTTTCCTGTCTGTTTTATAGAAGGAACGGGTCTGACTACGTTCAAAAAGATAAGTGAATATATTATCTGTATCATTCTTCTTATTTCCATGTGGCTGCTTTATAAAAACCGTAACCGATTTGAAGGCAAAATTTATAGTTGGATACTGGCCTCAATGGGTTGTACGATCGTTGCTGAGTTGGCGTTTACATTTTACATATCTAATTATGGGGTTTCAAATCTCATCGGCCACTATTTCAAAATTTTCTCATTTTATCTCATTTATAAAGCCATTGTTCAGACAGGCATCAAAGAGCCGTACAAACTTATATTCAAGGAGCTGGATTCCACCATAAAAAACCTTAATGATGAAATCACGGTAAGAAAACAAATCGAACACGAAAAGCAAGAAAATATTGTGAAACTTAAAACAGCGCTCGAAGATATAAAAACCTTGAAAGGGTTGATTCCGATCTGTGCTCACTGTAAAAAAATTCGTGACGACCAAGGGTACTGGAATAACTTGGAAACATATCTTTATGAAAATTCAGAAGCTACTTTAAGCCATGGTATTTGTCCTGGATGTATGAAGAAACATTACCCTGATTATGTTAAATAAACGGTAACCTGGTTTAGGTGAATTGAACGGGAAATGATCGTCCCTTTGACTTGGTATAGGGCTCGGAAATGAGTGGGGAATTCTCCCATACATGGTTGATTTTTTTATTGTGGGATTTATATTGTTTTTGTGTGAATAAATAAATTATCAGTGTGGGAGAAAATATGGCAAATCAATTTAAGACCGGTATGCTGCTGATTATGATGACCGGTTTGTTCCTGGTACTCGGATATCTTTTAGGCGGACAGGCCGGCATGTTCATTGCCTTGATTTTTGCTGGTGTCATGAATATTTCAAGTTATTGGTATTCGGATAAAATTGTTTTAAAAATGTACCGGGCACAGCCCCTGGAACGCTCCCAGGCCCCGGATCTGTTTGATACCGTGGCCCGCCTTGCCCGCCAGGCGGATCTGCCCATGCCCAAGGTTTATCTTATTCCCGAATCCGCGCCCAATGCCTTTGCCACGGGCCGGAATCCGGATCATGCCGTTGTCGCCGTGACCCAGGGTCTGATGAGCATGATGAACCAGGAGGAGCTTGAAGGGGTGCTGGCCCATGAACTGGGCCATGTAAAAAATCGTGATATTCTTATTTCTACCATTGTGGCCACCCTGGCCGGAGCCATCATGTGGATTGCGTCCATTGCCAGGTTTTCAGCCTTTTTCGGCGGTTCGGATGATGACGACGGCGGCCTTGGAATCATTGGCGTGCTTGTGGTCTCCATAGTGGCGCCCATTGCCGCAATGATCGTTCAGATGGCCGTGTCCAGATCCAGGGAATACCTGGCAGATGCAACGGCTGCAAGCATTACCGGAAATCCCAACGGCTTGGCATCAGCGTTGTCAAAGCTGGGGAGTTTCAGCCGCAGCCGGGACCAGGTTGATGCCAGCCCTGCGACCGCCCATATGTTTATTGTCAATCCGTTGACCGGAAAGCAGATGATGAATCTATTTTCCACCCATCCGCCCATTGAAGACCGTGTGGCTCGGCTTGTGGGATCGCGGCCGCATGACACAAATTTTAACGACAATTCCCGTCAGGAAAACGGAAACACCCATTCCAACGGCACAACCATGGAAGACCAGAGTCGGTCATTTTGGGACAACTTGTCCTAAAAAGACTTTCCGTTGTCGTATGTGCCCGGGATGGGGCTGTACACAAACCGATTGATGCCGGTAAAGAAAGGGGCTGGATTCCATTTCGGGAACTGGGGGCGGCTATTTTTAAAAAGAGGTGTAATGGTATTTGAACTGAAAGACATCTTAAGGCTCCAGGTTGCGCCAGCGCTTGGATGTACAGAACCCGTGGCCGTAGCTTTGGCTGCTGCCGCCGCAGCTTCCCTCCTTGACGAAAGGCCTTTTGAATCCATTGAAGCCTGGGTCGACCCTAACATTTATAAAAATG
>Ga0193962_1000372_pt1 | contig 20626 bp, 13 predicted proteins | sample FB_5_MG_FD_140335 | JGI IMG/M metagenome (GOLD analysis project Ga0193962, IMG submission 140335) | Microbial mat bacterial communities from the Broadkill River, Lewes, Delaware, United States - FB_5_MG | ecosystem: Environmental > Aquatic > Freshwater > River > Microbial mats | place: USA... | reverse complement strand
ATTATTTCGGAGCGGTAAAGAACTTTGTGCAAATGCAGAATGATAACAATTGCTTTTTCTTTATTGCAGATTGGCATTCCCTAACTACACATCCGAACCCTGCAGATCTTCACGTAAAAGTAAAACACGTTTTAGCCGAATATCTTGCTTGTGGAATTGATCCTGAAAAAGCATCTATTTACGTACAAAGTGATGTGCCGGAAATTCCTGAATTGTATTTATTAATGAATATGAATGCTTATTTAGGAGAGTTGGAACGTACAACTTCTTTTAAAGACAAAGCACGTAAAAATCCTGAAAATGTAAATGCAGGATTGTTAACTTATCCGGTTTTAATGGCTGTTGATATTTTAATTCATAAGGCAAAGTTTGTACCTGTTGGAAAAGATCAGGAACAGAATTTAGAGATGGCACGTAAGTTTGCGAAGAGATTCAACAATTCATACGGAGAAGAAACCTTCCCTATTCCTCAACCCTATTCATTTACCGGAGAATTCATTAAAATTCCTGGATTAGATGGATCTGGAAAAATGGGTAAATCGGAAGGAAATGCAATTGGTTTGGTCGAAGATCCAAAAAGTATTCGTAAAAAAGTGATGAAAGCTGTTTCGGATAGTGGACCAACTGAAATGAATCAGGAAAAACCAGAGGCAATTCAAAACCTTTTCACTTTAATGGATGTGGTTTCTGAAAAAGATACTTACGATTTTTTCAATGACAAATACAACAATTGTGAAATTCGTTACGGCGATATGAAAAAGCAATTGGCCGAGGATATCATTAATTTCACAAGCCCAATTAGAGAGCGATTTTTGGATATTTCACAGGATGACGCTTATCTAAGAAAAGTAACTCAAGAAGGAGCCGAAAAAGCTCGTGAAAGTGCAGCTAAAACATTAGAAGAAGTTCGTCGACTATTTGGTTTTAGAAAATTCTAAGAACAATTATTATGATATAAAAATGCCATCTCAATTGAGATGGCATTTTTTATTTCTAGTCATGCAATATTCTAAGAAGAAACTGTTTAAACAAGTTTTCTACAATTTCTAAGGAACAATTCAAACGATGATCGCCGCTAATCAAATGAAGGGAGCAATCTACATTTTTAGCAAATATTACCGAGTTCTGATATGGAATTACTTCATCCTGCCATCCATGAATAATTTCTATATCTGCACACTTGATCCTATAATCTTGTTTTTGATACCCTCCAAGAAATAAAGCAGGAGCCAGCAAAAACAAACCCTTTGACATTACTTTTTCCGAAACTACCAAGGAAACATAGCCGCCCATACTTGAACCAACTAAAATGAATTCTTCTTTTTCATCATTTAAATAATTAAGAAGTTGATATACCCTGTCATCAGGATTTTGATACGCTCTGTAATCAAGACTATCCACTTCGCAAGTATGTTTTCTGGCAATTTTCGCCAAACGTTTTATTTTGGTTCCCCAAGGACCACTCTCTTTTCCATGTGAGAAAATAACTTTCATATCCTAATATTCTAATGCAACTTCCTTTCCATCTATCACTCTAAATGCTCCTTCGGCTAATGCTTCCATTTCATTTTCGCCAGGATAAACAAAAAAATCGGTTAAACCACCAACATACTCTTTCAAATCTGCAATAAATCGATCAGAATAAGCAATACCTCCTGTAATAATTATGCCATTGGCTTTACATTTCATAGCAGCGTGATAGGCGCCAATCTCTTTTGCAATCTGGTAAACAAATGCTTCATATACCAATTTTGCTTTTTCGTTCCCTGCTCCAATTAGTTTAAAAACATCACGCAAATCATCAACTCCCAAATAAGCTTTTAATCCACTGTTTTTGCTCAATTGCTGCTCCACTTCTTTTCTTGATTTCGAATAGCACAAATCCATAATTCCTCGTGTTGGAATGGCTCCTGCCCTGTTTGGTGAAAAAGGCCCCATTCCCATTAGTGCATCATTCACATCGGTAATTTTCCCACCTTCGACTGTTGCTATGGATATTCCACCTCCCAAATGTGCAATTACATACTTTGCCACTTCGTATGGTATGTTTTGTTGCAATGCAATCTTCCTGGCAGTCATTTTCATATTCAACGGATGTCCTCTCCTATTTCTCTCAATTCCAGGAACTCCTGATATTCTGGCTTTCTCAACAATATTCCCTGCTGACACCGGATCTACCGTATAACTTTCGTTTAGATTAAAATGTTTTGATAATTTATTAGCCAACATACTTCCTAAATTAGATGCATGATCGCCATATTTTCCCATTTTGGCATCCTCTAAAAAAGCTTGATTAATGCGATACGTTCCACCTTCTAAAGGCTTTACTATTCCACCTCTACCCACAATACCAACAACTTTAAGTTCTTTTTTCGATAACATTTCATCCAATCCCTTTTCTACCATTTTATATCGATATTCAAACTGATCAGTCACACACTCAAAACGATCCAAATCTTTCTGTAAATGACGAGTGGTCATCTCATCAAGCAATTCGGTTCTGTTATAAAGGGCTATTTTGGTTGAGGTAGAGCCTGGATTAATCACAACTACAATTTCCTTCGCATTCATCATCTTTAATTTTTTATTTGAGCATGATGAATTTACAAAATCTTTATCAGATCGCGATTGCCGCTTCCCAATATCTCAATTCTTATAAAAAAAGATATCTTTGTATGAATTACCGATAACGTATTTTTTTATGGACAGAGAACTCTTAATCGACAAGTATAACGTACCCGTACCACGATATACCAGTTATCCAACCGTTCCTTTTTGGGGCAACGATAAACCTGATGCTTCGGAATGGTTAAAGGTGGTGAAGCGTACTTTCGACGAATCGAATGCAAGTAAAGGAATTAGTATTTATGTGCATTTACCTTACTGTGAAAGATTGTGTACCTATTGTGCCTGCACAAAAATAATTACCCGAAATCATGGTGTTGAAGACAAATACATAGAGGCTGTTCTTCAAGAGTGGAAAATCTATTTGAATACTTTTGGTGAAAAACCAATCCTTCGTGAATTGCACTTGGGTGGTGGTACTCCAACTTTCTTTAGTCCTGAAAATTTAAAAAAACTGATTATCGGATTAAAGGAAAATGCAGAATTGCATGAAAATTACGAATTCAGTTTCGAAGGACATCCAAACAATACCACTCGTGAACACTTGCAAGCTTTGTATGATGTTGGATTTCGCAGAGTAAGTTACGGTGTTCAGGATTTCGATCCCGAGGTTCAGCGTGTAATTAATCGCAAGCAAAGCTTCGAAATCGTAAAGGAAGTGACCGAAGCAGCCAGAGAAATTGGCTACAAATCGGTGAACTTCGATTTAATTTACGGATTGCCAAAACAAAAAATCAGCTCGATTCGTGATACTTTCGAGAAAGTATCAGAATTGAAACCAGATAGAATTGCCTATTATTCCTACGCTCATGTGCCATGGAAAACCAAAGGTCAGCGTATGTTTACCGATGCTGATATTCCGGATAGTGCAGGCAAAAGAGCCTTGTATGATTTGGGAAAAGAAAAATTGGCAGAACTGAACTACAGCGATGTGGGCATGGATCATTTCTCCTTACCTCACGACGAATTGTATGTTGCACGCGAAGAGAAACGCTTGCATCGTAATTTTATGGGCTACAATACCTCGCACACCGAATTGTTAATTGGTCTAGGGGCCTCATCCATTTCCGATGCGAAATATGCTTACGCACAAAATCCAAAGGAAATAGATTTGTACGAAGCAGTTTGTGAAAAAGGTGAGTTAGATTTAGTAAAAGGTTATTTCTTAACAGATGAAGATTTAACGATAAAACGTGCGATTTTAGACATTACCTGCCGTCGAGAACTCTTCTTTTCCAATGAGCTGAAGAAATACCTTCCTGAAAGAATTATGGACGAGCTGGAGGTAATGCAGAAAGAAGGAATTATTGAACTGAACGATGAAAAGTTGGTGGTTACCGATCTGGGAATGATTTTCCTGAGAAACATTGCCAAACCATTCGACAACAAACTGCGCTACTCACAAAAAGGTGGCGATAAAATGTTTTCGAAAGCGATATAAATTAAAAAGAGGTTCCTGTCTACAGGAACCTCTAATCATTAAATCCAAATCTATTATCTACAACGCTCTGCGTCCATGTTTAAACCCTTTACCAGATCGGTTTAAGAAAAGTACCAACTGATCCTCATCTAATATTTTACGAATCTCTAACTGATTATCGAATCTCTTTTTTGCCAACTGATTTTGAATCTCAGACAAACGATTCACATTTGTTTTCAAATCAGACATTGAAGGATTCTCAGATGTCATCATTTGCTTTTGCTTTAGTCTGATTAATTCAGCTTCATCTCTTAAGCTTTTGGTGTCCTTCATGTGAGCAATACGTAAATCTTTCATTTGCTCCTTTTGGTCGTCACTTAAATCAAGTAGGTTACGATTGTGCATGTTAGCCCCTTTGCCTTTAGCTCCAACACCAGTTCCATCACAAAACTGCTTATTGCAATTGGCAGCATGTCGTTTTCCATTTCCTATGCCCTGTCGCATTCCTTTTTGTCCATGTTTTCCTTTCTTCATTTCATGCTTAAAACCTGATCCGTTACCAACTCTTAAAAGCTGTTCCTCATCTAGAATCGAACGCATTTCCAATCGCATATCCACTCTCTGTAAATTCAATTCTTTTTTAATTGAACTCATTTTATCGATATTGGCATAAACCTCTTTTTTATTCGGGTGATTCGCCGATACCAGAGTTTTCTGACGTGCTTGCAACTCGTTTAACTCGTTACGTAAATCTTTAGTTTCGGAAGCATGCTTAATACGAACCTCTTTCATTTGTTCCTTCTGCTCATCGGTTAAAGTAGATTTTTGTATATTTCTACCCTTGCGTCCCTGCTGTGCATACAAACTTGTTGTTCCTGCTACAAAGAACATGCATATCATTCCTATAATTGCTATTTTTTTCATGATGTCTAATTTTAAATCCTTTACTAATATATTGCGCTATTAAAATCGATTTCGGGAGTTTGACTGCTCTAGTTTTAAAAGGTTTAATTCAGAGCAAAAAAAAGACCCGCAAATTTGCGAGTCCTTCATTTATTTTATCGAAAAGCTATTAATTAAACATCTGTTCCGCTTCAAGTAATGTTTTATCCAATTCTTTAATTATTGGATAAAATCCTATATCATCTATTATATCTCTGGCAATATATGCTTTCAGTTGAGTTTCGATTACTTTACGCGATTGACGCAATCCTTTCGAATCGGGCTTAACCCCTTTTTTATCAGCGAAAGCAACTAGCTTACTAATAATATTCTTGTTCTTAAGGTAAGATAAAACCTCTGTATGTGTTTTAAGATTCAACATCTCCTCTCTATTCTTATCTACAAAAGCAAAAGCATACTGGTAAATAATCCCTTTGGTTCTAAGATCTCTAAAATAGTTTGAGTATCCCGAAGTATCAACAGGAATAAAGACATCAGGCATGATACCACCTCCTCCGTAAACAACATTTCCACCTGGTGTTGTAAACTTCAGCGAATCGTTAAAATGAATGGAATCTTTTTTCTGGAATTCTCCATTTAAAAATCGGTGATTGATATCATTATAATATTCTTCTTTTCCATTATTATATGGCTTTTGAATGCATCGACCAGTTGGAGTGTAGTAACGTGCAACGGTTAATCGCAATGCAGAACCATCTGGCAATCTGCGCTGTTCCTGCACCAATCCTTTACCAAAGGAACGGCGACCAACAATTTTTCCTCGGTCATTATCCTGAATAGCACCTGCAAAAATTTCACTTGCTGAAGCCGAAGCCTCATCAATTAAAACCATAATAGGTAAATCCTGATATTGCCCGTTACCTGTTGACATGTAATCAGTTTTTGGTTGAGCTTTTCCCTGGGTGTAAACGATCATCTTGCCTTTAGACAAAAATTCATTAATCATATTCGTAGCTTCGCCAAGATAACCTCCAGTATTTCCACGTAAGTCAACTATTAATTTCTGAACTCCTTCGTTGTGTAACTTTTGCAATCCTTCAGAAAATTCGAAATAAGTGGTTGCTGCAAAACGACTCACTTTAATGTATCCAATCGAATCATTCAACATATAAGCAACATCAACACTTGGAACCGGAATAGAACCTCTTAACAATTCCATATCCAAATTCTCATTCGAGCTACGACGATATATACCAACTTTTACAGGAGTACCTTTGGGTCCTTTTAATCGGCTAATAATATTGTTATCGCTTAATTTTTTCCCTGCAATTAAAGAATCGTTCACGCTAACAATTCTATCGCCAGCTTTTATTCCTGCAATCTCAGATGGACCACCAGGAATTACTCTAACAATGGCAACCGTGTCCTGATAGCGCACAAACTGTACACCAATTCCACCAAAATTTCCTTTTAAATCATCATTTACTCGTTGTAAATCCTTTGCTGGAATATAAACGGTGTGTGGATCAAGATCCTTAAGTAAGGCGGGAATAGCTTCTTCAACCAATCGATCCGAACTAACTGTATCAACATAATCTTCCTCAACCATATCCAAAACAATGTCTAATTTGTTACTAGCCGTTGGCAATTGAAAAATGGTTGATTCCCCACTACTTCCCTTCTGAAAAAAGGAATTCAAAAACATACCTAATACTATCGCACATGCCAGTAAAACAGGCAATAGAATGGCATTCTTTTTATTATTGTATTCCATGAATTTTATTTTAAACTGATATATTTCATTTCAATACCTGCTCGTTCAAGCAAGTCTTTTCCGTCGGAACTGTGATACTCTTCGGAAAATACAACCCGAACAATTCCGGCTTGTATAATTAATTTTGCACACTCAATACATGGGGAGGCTGTAACATACAAGGTAGCATTATCGCTACTATTACTAGATTTAGCAACTTTGGTTATAGCATTGGCTTCTGCATGTAGTACGTAAGGTTTGGTCGTAAAGTTTTCATCTTCGCACACATTTTCGAAGCCCGATGGAGTTCCATTGTACCCATCTGATATGATCATTTTGTCTTTTACAATCAAAGCACCAACTTGTCGTCTTTTACAATAAGAATTTTCAGCCCAAACCGAAGCCATTCTCAAATATCTTCTGTCTAAATTATCCTGCTTACCTTTCAACTTCACAATTTCAGTATTCTGCATATTACTACTCCATTTAAGTGGTTCAAACAAATGTATAAAAATATATTGGGAGTTAGCCGCAAATTCATATCGAATCCTTTAAATTTACCATAATCAATTGACACTATTTTACATTAGCTTTATCCTGATTTTATGAGGTTTAATCAAAAATTTAACTATTTTTAAACCATATCCATATTGAGATATAAATAGAGTTAATGCTATTCTACAAATAAATTTATTAAATGTAAAGATTTGATTGTTTCATCTTCTTGTTATGCTAATAATCATGAGACTTTGAAACAAAATTGCAAATATCTTGTATAAACATTTCATACAATTTATTGATTATTAACAGAGCACCATTAAGACAAACAGAAACCAATCAAGATCAAGTAATTAAACGCACTAAATAACCTCTTAAATCTACTGAATGAAGAAATTTTACCCCTACTTTCAAAAAATACTTCTTCTTTCCGCAACACTAATTATCACTTTCGTTGCTCAAGCAAACACTTTGTTGGTGCCTGGAGCAGCTGTTCCAGATAATTCAATTGACATTAATGTTGATAAAACTAGCATCTGCGAAGGTGAAAGCATTAGTATTTTTTTGGCTACCAGCGAAACTGGAGTCGAATATCAACTTAAATCAAATGGAACAAATACAGGCAGTCCAATAAATGGAACCGGCACTCAAATTCATTTTGAATTAACACCTTCGGCAACAGCTACCTATAGTATAACTGCAACCAACACAACTACATTTGAAACCGTTGATTTAACCGAAACAACAGAGGTAACAGTCCTTCCAGGTCCTAATCTTACTATTCCTGTCAATTCATCAGAAAATATGATTTGTAAAGGAGAAGGAAGCATTATTTCTATAGATAACACTCAAACTGGCTTTGATTATCTTTTAAACAATGGTCCGGATGATTTCCCTCCCGCAAGAGCTGGAAACGGTGGAACTATCCAGTTTCCTCAGGTTTTTCCTATTAGCAATACAACCTATCGAATTTATGTAAGTGGTAACAATTGCTCCGATAAAATACAACTAACCAACAGTGCGCTAATTAATGTAGCTGCAGCCCCTAAAACTGATCTTGCAGTTAGTGCCAATCACTTACAAATATGTCCTGGAGAAGAAATAATTATAAGTGTTGATGCATCTCAGGTAGGCGTAGATTATGAAGTTTTTGATGGTTCAAGCTATGTGGCTGGACCAGCTTCTGGTACCGGCGGCACTCTCAACTTTACTCTAAATCCTACATCCACAGAGTTGTATACCGTAAGAGCTTTTAAAGCCAGTTGTTTGAGTTATTACAATCTCGACCAAAAGGTAATGGTAACAGTAGGTACAGAGCCTAGAAAAGATATTAATCTTTCAATCGATAAAACTGAATTGTGTATTGGTGAATCTGCACTTGTTAGTCTTGATGAGTCGGAAACTGGTGTTGAGTATCAATTATCAGATGGAACCAATCCGGTTGGAGCTCCAATAGTTGGGGATGGAAATTCAATTTCATTTCCACAGGTAAGCCCAATTGTTACGACAACTTATTCTGTTAAAATCTCTTCAACATCCTGCTCTGCAGCTAAAGATCTTGACAATACAGTAAGCCTTACAGTTTATGAACAGCCAGATGTTGATTTGAACCTAACTCCTACTAATGCTGATATTTGTTCTGGTGAAAGCATATCTATATTTGTTGAATTATCGGAAACTGATGTGACTTACCAACTGTCGGATGGGACTTCGAATATTGGATCGGCAATAGTTGGAACTGGTGGAAATCTTGAATTTATTGTAGATCCAACTACAAATACAATCTACGAAGTTCATGCAAGCAAAAGTGTATGTTCTACTATAAGTACATTAAACTTAAAATCAGATATCACAGTTTCCGATTTGCCAAATCTGAATTTAGTATTAACAGCTACTCCTGCCGAAATATGCGATGGTGAAATAACAGTAATAGGAATTGAAAACTCCGAAGCTGGAGTAAACTATCAATTGAAAGATGCAACTGGACCAATAGGAACGCCAATTGTCGGAAACGGTGGTGCTATAACTTTTCCAGATCAAACTCCAACAAACAATACAAGCTATTTTGTTGATGCTATTAAAACCGAATGTCAAAACTCATATCAAATAACAAATCAAGCTGATGTAATTGTAAATCCACAACCTAAACCTACAGTTAGCCTTACTTTAAACCCTAGTACAATTTGTGAAGGAGAAATAAGTGCGTTTACGATTAATAGTAGTGAAACTGGAATTATTTATGAGGTGTTTGGAAGTTTAGATGGAATATTAGGATCTACTGAAGGAAACGGCTCTGATATGAGCATTTTTATTAAGCCTCCTCGCAGTCAGAACCTACAAGTTCAAGCTCGAAGTTTGAATTGTGCCAGTTCTGTTTTGTATCCAAACTCGGTTAGCATAACTGTAAATCCCGGACCAAAATTAGATTTAAATGTATTGGCAAGTGAACCTCAAATTTGTGAAAGCTTAAATGTTCCTGTGATCATATCCGTTGAAAATTCTGAAAATGGATTGGATTATTGGTTGAAAGATAACAACGGAACTGAAATAAGTTCTGCAATTGGTAATGGTGGAACAATCAATTTCACTTCAGTTTCACCTAATATCACTACAACATATATTGTTAAAACCACAATGCCAGGATGTAACGGAAGAGTCGATCTTAAAAATAAAATCGATTTAGCTGTTATTCCATTACCTGATCCGGACTTTAAGGTTAGAATTTCAGAACCAGAAATTTGTGTTGGTGAGAATACAATTATATCAATCGACACCAGCGAAATTGGAGTAAACTACCAATTGTTCGATGGAACTTATTTGGAAGCTGACCCTATAGCCGGTACCGGATCAGCTTTTTCTTTTCCAGAGTTTTCTCCTTTCCGATCAGTTACTTACCAGGTAATTGCTACTAACGAAATATGTGGAACCAGTGTTAATTTATCCGAAACGGTTCGTGTAGATGTGGGATTACAACCTGAAACTCATTTGCATCCAACAATAGACAAACATACAGTTTGCGAGGGTGAAGAAGTTATCATTTCATTAACTCCTACTGACACTAGAGTTAGCTATCAATTGCTTGAAGGAGATACGCCAATTGGGACACCATTAACTGGTACAAATGTGGAAATTAACTTTGATCCAACCATACCAACAGTATCTACAACCTATAGAATTGAAGCTATGGGAGAACGCTGTTTGGATCCAATTGATATTAGATATACAGTTGATGTTGAAGTTCATCATCAACCAGAGACAGATAAAGTATTACTTAGCGACAGTGATACAATTTGTGCTGGTGAAGAGATTGTATTGTCAATAGAGAATAGTGAAACAGATATTTTTTATCAATTATATGATGGCACTAACATTATAGAATCAAACATTGTTGGCGATGGAACGACAATCAAATTCCCATCGCAATATCCTAACGATAGCAAAACTTATTCAGTTTATGCACACGAAGCTGTATGTACAACTCCTGTTTTATTAGATCATTCTAAATTTATTTTCATACCTGATTTGGCTCCTTTTTCGGTAGAAAGTTTTGCAACTCCTGGCGAAATTTGTGAAGGTGAATCCATCGATATCGAAATTCCGAATACAATAAATGGAATAAGGTATACACTACAAAATGGTAATGAATTTCTTTCTGAACTAACTTCTGATGGAAGTCCTGTAGTATTTGAGAATGTTACTCCTAATGAAAATTCAAATCTTCAAATTACAGTCGGAAATTGTAAAGAAGAACTTGTAGTTGCTCAACCTGATTACACTTTACAGTCCAATCCTAAACTTCAAATCTTAACAAGCGAAGTACAATCTGGATACGATGGTAACCTGGTCATATCAGTTTCTGAAGGAATTGCTCCTTATACATATATCATTAGTCCTGGAGAAACCATTACCAGCGATAATCGTGTTTTGGAACTAAGCGGACTTGAGGCTGGTACTTATCAGGTATTAGTTGTTGATGGAAATGCTTGCAGATCATCAGATGCTGGACAATTAGTTGATATCAGTATCAACGAAGAACTTCAGGTAATTGTGAACAATGCCTTAACTCCAAATGGAGATGGATATAATGATGAATGGATTCTTCATTACGATTCTGAACTTGGTAATCCTGAGGTCTATATTTTCAATATCTACGGACAAGAAATTTACCATTCAAAATCTTATCAGAACGACTGGAAAGGAACGTTCAATGGCTCAATATTACCAAACGGAGCCTATTACTACCTAATTGAATTTGAATCGGAAGAGATCAAACCGATTAAAGGAAGTTTATCAATTTTAGGCAACTAATAATCCCCTACTGAATGAAAAAAATCTACACCACTAAATACATTTTCATCTATTTGATACTGTTCCTTGGACTTAATCTAAAGTCAAGCAAGGCTCAACAAGTTCCATTGCTCGATCAATATTATATCAATCCAACTTTTTACAATCCTTCTGCAGCTGGGGCAAATGGTTTATTTAACGCCTATTTACTACGAAATCAAAAATTTTCTGGTTTTGATGGCGGACAGGTAACACACTTATTCACCGCTGATGCCGAATTAAAAGAGGGAAAGTACGGAGCTGGATTTAACCTTACCAATGATGATGTTGGTATTTTTAACAATACTCAGGCAACATTAAGTTATGCTTATCGATTAAAAATTTCAACCGATCACTATTTGCGATTGGGGATCTCTGCAGGTATATCCGATTTTAGGGTAAATATGAACGATGTAAGAGCAAATCCTAACGATCCTTACCTGATTAATACAAATTACAAGAACACGGAATTTATGGCGAATATGGGTCTTTATTACACCCATAAAAACATTGTTGTTGGTCTTACCATACCTCAATTACTCAACAACTCGGTTGATGGTAGTGAAAATGAAAACGAATCTTCTTACGAATTGGTTCGTCATGCCATGCTAACCGGCGGATATAAAATTCCAATTCAAAGAGTGAAAGATCTAAGCATTACACCCTATGTAATGTTGCGTTATGCCGATAGTTCTCCAGTACAATATGATGTGAATTTAATTGCTGAATTAGCCAATAAAGGATGGTTTGCTCTTAATTATCGCGATGAATATTCAATTGGTCTTAACATTGGCGTTCAAGTCTTGAAAAATTTCACAATGGGATATGCATATGATATTGGAATTCAAAAAACTGGGCGCTATGCTTCCAATAATCATGAATTTCTTATCGGATATAGATTAAAAAGAAAAGCTAAAAAAGAACCAGAACGAATTCTTGATAACGATGTAAGTACACTAAAAACTCTTCTTGCTGAAAAGTATAAGAAAATTGATCGTTTACGTCATGAGTTGGAGCAAATGGAAAAAAGCGACAAGCAATCCGATGAAGATAGAGATGGTATTCCAGATGAAGTGGATCAATGTCCTTCAACCCCGCCATTTTATATAGTAGACGAACATGGTTGTCCAGTTGATTCTGATGATGATGGCATAGTTGATAGTGAAGATTTCTGTCCTGAGACTCCGGGAAGCAGAATTAACAATGGCTGTCCAGAGCAAAAAGAAGAGCGAATTGAAATGGAAGAAAGATTGGAAAATGTCTATTTCGCCTTTGGAAAATATCAGTTAACGGAATACTCCAGAAGAAAGCTGGTGACTGTGATTAAAATGATGGTTGATAATAATTCTTACATCCTTAAAATGCACGGACATACCGATGATATAGGATCGGATCGTTCGAATGTAGAACTGGCTTATAAACGATTGCTTACCGTTAAAAACTATTTGATTTTAAATGGTGTTCCTGATAATCGTGTAATTATCGTTCCTCATGGCGAGAGACTTCCTATTGTGGAAAATAAAGACAATAAAAGTAGAGCGAATAACAGGCGAGTAACTTTCGAAATTTACTCCTATCAATAAATTCTAAAACAAAATATCTATATAAAATTAGCCCCAATTTGGAAATCCAAATTGGGGCTAATTGATATTTCTAATTCGATTTATTTAAACAAAAATACTTTTCTTTCTTGTGAACCTGGACGACCAATAATATTTTTAATATAGTCGCTCTTTTCGTTTAAAATTCCAGCTTTCTGAACATATCCAGTTCCCTTAGGCATGCATGCACCCCAAGCTCCACTAGGACTACAATCATCCAAATCGGTAATTTTAACAATGGTGTGAACACCCACAGTTATAATACAGGTTTTATAATTTTTAGCCAAGGCAAGAGTTTCCGTAATGTTCTCTTTTGTTAGGTCTACGGTTTTGTCAGCCTGTTTTTCTGCCAACTCATTAATCGTAGCGATAGGCTGACCCAAATCAGCAAATTCGTCATTAAAAGTAATTGCTCCAGAAACAAATTCCTTTAATATTTCAAATTTTGTGTTTTGCGCACTTAACGAGAACCCAATCAAAACAAAAAGTATAACAATTGATTTTTTCATGATTCAATAATTTAGAGATTTAATAAAGATTAAACTTTGATCTTATACACAAATCTACAAAATATGTTTAGTTAATTATGATGCATAATTAAAATAAATTATTTCAATGTTTGAAAAACCTCTAATTTATTGGCATGTAAATGAATTGAGTAAGAATATTTTTACTCATTTTAAATTAATTTCTGATAAGTCAAATTTATAAAAAATAAAAAACCCGGCTAAAAAGCCGGGTATCTATTTTAAATCCTAATCTATTATTCTATGAAAAAACCTAATCTAATTTCTTTTGTTTCGTTGATAACAAATATATTTAACATTTCGGTTAACAAATGAGAAGAATTGTTAAAGAATGTGAAATTTAGATTTAATGCATAAAAAAAAATCCTCTCGAATAATCTTCGAAAGGATTTCTTTGTACCCAGGGCCGGGATCGAACCGGCACGGGTTGCCCCACTGGTGTTTGAGACCAGCGCGTCTACCAATTCCGCCACCTGGGCATTGCTTTTGAATGCGATGCAAATGTAGATAAATGTTTCATTCTCGCAAAACAAATTCTACATTTTTTTCAAAAAAAATTAAAAGGCAAAAGTCAGTGCAAATGCCCATGATTGCTAGATACACTGACTTTCACTTTATTAGTTTATTTTGGCATTGTATATTCTAATCCAGCTCCCGGTCCTAATGGTAAGCCTAACAATATCCATCCCATCAATAATATTACCCAAACTACAAAGAAAGCCACCGAATACGGTAACATGGTTGCGATAATGGTTCCTATACCCGATTTTTTATCGTATTTCTGAACGTAAGCAATAATCAGAGCAAAGAAACTCATCATTGGAGAAATTACATTAGTAACTGAATCACCAATACGATAAACCACCTGCGAGAGTTCCGGAGAATATCCCATCAGCATAAACATCGGGATGAAAATTGGTGCCATAATTGCCCACTTGGCCGAAGCCGATCCCATAAGCATATTAATTAGAGCCGATAAAAGCACAAAAAGAATCATTAAAGGAATCATCCCTATATCCGCTGCCATAAGCGCTCCTGCCCCTTTAATAGCCATAATAACTCCTAAGTTTGACCATTTAAAATAAGCAACAAATTGAGCAGCAAAAAAGACAAGCACATAATAACCAGCAAGGGTTTCCATCGATTTTCCCATTCCTTTCATGATATCCGCATCTGATTTGAAAACTTTAGCCCCAAATCCATAAGCAATACCACATCCACCTGCTCCTAGGAATAATAATGCTACAACTCCTTTAATCAATGGAGAAGTTAAAAATCCACCATCAGGTCCTCGGAAAAATCCATTCTCGGGAACTAAGCCCCAAATCGTAATAGCTGTTAAGAAAAGAACAACATATAATGCCCAACGCAATCCTCGTCGCTCTAAATCGTTCAAATCATGAATTTCTTCCTTATGATCGGCGGCATCTTTATATACTCCCAGGCGAGGTTCTATTATTTTTTCGGTAACAAGTGTACCAACAGTTGCAATAACAAAGGTTGAAACCACCATAAAGTAATAGTTAGCCGTTGGGTTCACAACCACAGTTGGATCTACAATTCGAGCAGCTTCCTGCGAAAGACCTGCCAATAAAGGATCAATTGTACCTAAAATTAAATTTGCAGAAAATCCCCCCGATACACCAGCAAAAGCGGCAGCCATACCCGCAATAGGATGTCGATCAACAGCAACAAATATAATCCCAGCAAGTGGAATCAAAAGAACATAACCGACATCCGAAGCTGTATTCGAAAGAATACCAGCCAAAACCAGAACGAACGTCAACATTTTTTTTGGTGCCGATAATACCAATTTGCGAATTAATGTTCCTATTAATCCACTACTTTCCGCAATTCCAATACCCAGCATTGCTACCATAACAATTCCCAATGGTGCGAAGCCTGTAAAATTGTCCACCATCTCAATTAGAATACGATGAAGTCCTTCTATTGATAACAGATTAACTACCTCAATAGTCTCTTTGGTGCCTGGATGAACAGCCTGCCATCCGAAAAGGGAAGCTAGTCCAGATAATAGAATTGCCAGTATGGCAAAAATTGCAAATAATGTTGCAGGATGCGGAAGCGCATTCCCAAATTTCTCTGTTACATTTAAAAAACGATCTGTCCAGCTTCGTTTTTTCTTTAAAGTTTTCTGCATGTTAGTTAGTTGGTTAAGTTTTTCAATCGGAAAACCAATTGAACCACAAAAAAAGGTAAAATCAAGAGATACTGCAAATAAGAATCAAGTTTGAAATTTTATGCTAACAATGTTTATAGTAGCTTAAGCAAAAGGAACAAAATTATTTCTTGAACTTCTGAGTTTAAACAGATAAGGATTCTCTATATTAGTATAAAGATTATTGATTTGTAATAAAGCATTTCCCCTGCTAAATTTGAGTAAATATCAAAAACATAAACTAAACTTTTCTAACATGCCTAACTTAACAACAAACTATTTAGGATTGGATTTAAAAAATCCTATCATCGTAGCAAGCTCCGGATTAACTGATACTGTTGAAAAACTAGTCGAATTGGAAGCAAATGGAGCTGGAGCTATTATTCTTAAATCTCTTTTCGAAGAAGAAATTGTAATGGAAATGGAAGAGCAAATGCATGCCATGACCAATCGTCCTTATATTTATCCAGAGACTTTCGATTACATGGAAGAAGAGCCTCATGAGGATATCTTGAGAAAGTATTTAAGACTGATTGAAGAAGCCAAAGCTGCTGTTTCGATTCCTATTATTGCAAGTATCAACTGTGTTAGCGCACAAAAGTGGACCTACTTTTCTCGTGAAATTGAAAAAGCAGGTGCTGATGCTCTTGAAGTGAATCTTTTTGTTTTGCCGACGGATATGAACAGAAGTGGTGAAGAAAACGAACAGATTTATTTCGATGTATTGAAAACAGTAAAGGAACAAGTTGCCATTCCGGTTGCTTTAAAAATAAGTCCTTACCATTCTAATTTGGCAAATGTAATCAAGAAATTAGACGATATGGATGCTGATGGAGTTGTAATGTTCAACCGTTTTTACAGTCCTGATATCGACATTAATAATCTAAGCATTACCAGTGGACAAGTACTTTCACATTCCGATGACTACAAGAATTCATTACGATGGATTGGAATCATGTCGGATCGTGTAAAATGCTCTTTGGCTGCAACTACCGGAATTCATACTTCGGAGAGTATTATCAAACAAATACTGGCAGGTGCTGATGCTGTTCAATTGGCATCCATTTTATATAAAAACGGACCGGAGTATATTGATATTCTTACAAAAGAAATTTATTCATGGATGGAAGATCAGGGATTTGAGAACATTCGTGATTTTAAGGGTAAAATGTGCCAATCGAAATCAAATGAACCAGCGGCTTACGAACGAGTTCAATTCATGAAGAATTTCAGAAATTTTGTAATGCATTAAAAAGAACCTTTTGTTTTTAAAAAATAAATATCCTTTCAGCCCGAGTCAAGTAATTGATTCGGGTTTTTTATAGGCTTAAACCGTTAAACTGATAAAAATCATTACTATTTAGATTTAGTTTTATTAAATTGTATAATTCTTTAGTTTAAGCATAATTACTGTAAAAATTCATAATCACATGGAAACGACAACTACACAAAAAATCATGAAAAATTTTGATGTACAGGATACACTACAACGATTGGGCATAAAAGATTTAAATGCCGGAGTCTCAACGGGAACAGAATGGTTCGACTGCAAAGGTGCTGTTACCGAATCCTTCTCTCCTATTGATGGATCTTTAATTGCGAAAGTTCAAAATGCAGATGGAGATGATTATGAAAAAGTACTTGTAAAAGCGCAAGAAGCATTTAAAGTATGGCGCAAAATGCCAGCCCCAAAACGAGGAGAAATTGTTCGTCAAATTGGTAATGCTTTACGCGACGCAAAAGATGATTTGGGTAGATTGGTTACCTTGGAAATGGGAAAAATCTATCAGGAAGGTTTGGGTGAAGTTCAAGAAATGATAGACATTTGCGACTTTGCTGTTGGACAATCGAGAATGCTTTACGGATTTACCATGCATTCAGAACGACCAGATCACAAAATGATGGATCAATATCATCCGTTAGGGATTACTGGTGTTATTTCTGCTTTTAACTTTCCAGTAGCAGTATGGGCTTGGAATGCAATGATCGCAGCTGTTTGTGGCGATGTTGTAATCTGGAAACCTAGCTCTAAAGTTCCTCTTTGTGCAATCGCTTGTCACAATATCATTCAAAAAGTATTGAAGGATAATGATGTTCCTGAAGGTGTTTTCAATCTAGTTGTTGCTAAATCATCAGTAATGGGTGATAACTTTATTGAAGACAAACGTGTTCCACTAATATCAGTAACCGGATCAACAGCTATTGGAAAACGTGTGGCTGAAAAAGTTGGTGCTCGTTTGGGAAGAACCATTGCTGAATTGGGTGGAAACAATGCAATTATTGTTGCTCCAACTGCTGATTTGGATCTGGCAATTCCAGGGATTGTTTTCGGTTCGGTAGGTACTGCAGGACAAAGATGTACTTCTACTCGTCGACTAATCATTCACGAAAGTATTTACGATGATGTAAAAGGTCGATTGCTAAATGCATACAAACAAGTTGAAGGAAAAATTGGTAATCCACTTGATGAAAATACTTTGGTTGGACCGGTAATTGATGAAGGTGCTGTTGAAGTTTATAAAACTGCCATTGCCGAGGTAAAAAAAGCAGGTGGTAAAATTGTATTTGGTGATAAGGTTATTGAAGGCAATTTTGTACTTCCAACTTTCTGCGAGGTAGAAAACCACTGGCAAATTGTTCAGGATGAATCTTTTGTTCCGGTATTGTACATCATGAAATACAAAACACTCGAAGAAGCAATTGACTTGCACAACGATGTTCCTCAAGGTTTATCTTCGTCCATTTTTACGATGAACATGCGTGAGGCTCAAACTTTTATTTCTGCCGTTGGTAGCGATTGCGGTATAGCCAATGTCAATATTGGAACTTCAGGTGCCGAAATTGGTGGTGCTTTTGGTGGTGAAAAGGAAACTGGTGGTGGACGCGAATCGGGTTCGGACTCTTGGAAAACATACATGAGAAGACAAACAAATACCTTAAACTATGGTAATGATTTGCCATTAGCTCAAGGAATCAAATTTGATTTATAAAAAAATAGCATTTCAAATTTTAATAGTAGTACGCCTCCGCAGTAGCGGGGGCTTTTTTGTCTTCATTCATCCAAATTTACAGCGTAATTAGAGCTTCTCACCTATCAAAATCACTAATTCACACATTAATGCAATATCATTCACAAAAGCCTTTCACATAATTTTTTAAAGCCTTCATAAATTCTTATTTTTGATGCAACACTATACCATGCAATCTGTTTACTATGCTGAGAAAAATTCTTACCTCTTTTTTCATTGTTTTGCTTTTAGCAATCATTGTTTTAGGCTATTTATATCTTCAAAAACAAAAAGAATACAAAGGAATTGATCCTTTCTCAGCAATACCGGTAAACTCAGAATTAATCATTCAATTTGAGAGTTTGGAAAAACTCATTACCAAATTAGAAAATAACACTGGCGCCTGGAAAGAGCTAGGAAACTTTGATAAAATAGCCAAAATCAACAATAATCTTCAATTTATTGATAGCTTGGTAAGCAACTTTGATTCCGATTATTCATTTTCATTAGATCGTAGTTTTACTCTGGCTAGTCATTTGCAAGGAAAAAACGATATTGAATATCTCTACATCTTGGCCATTAATGATTATCTGGAAGAAAAAAAGATTCAAAGTTCTGTAAGCAATTGGATTGGTCCTGATTTACAATTAAGAGAGCGACACTACCAAAACACAACTCTTTACACCATTCCAAGCTCTTCCAAAAAAGGTAATGAATTGCATTTTTCATTTTCCAATGGTCTATTAATTGGTAGCCGATCGATGTTATTATTGGAAAACTCTATTCGACAATTAAGTACCGAAAATTCCATATCTAAATCGAAAGGATTTGAACAAATCAGAAGAACAATTGGTAAGAATGTTGATGCCAATATATTCCTGAATTTAAAAACCTTCCCAAAACAGATTTCCTTTTCATTGGATAAAAGTCACAGCAAATTTATTCGCAACTACACCAATTTAGCCAACTGGACAGAGCTTGATCTTAGCTTTAGAAACCGCATTATTTTGCTGAATGGCTTTACTTATAGTGATCCTCAGCAGGGAAATTTGATGAACCTATTTTTACAGCAAGAGCCAGTAAAAATGGAAATGGAATCTATTCTTCCGGCAGAAACCGGGATATTGGCTGTATTGGGAATCGATGATCCATTACTGCATAAAGGTAAATACCGAAAGTTCCTCGATCAGATGGGGAAATTATCCGATTACCAAAAGGATATTAACGATTTAAAAAAGAAAACAGGAGAAGATTTTGAGGAAATTATTTTCTCTATTATCCACAAAGAAATTGGTTTGGCATTTGCACAAAGCAATTCTGATAAAAGATTTACCGTTATTAGAACCAAAAGTGCCAGCATTGCAAAAGAGAAAATGCTGAAACCCGTTTTAGGTTACGCAAAAAAACAAAAACGCACTTTGGCATATTACAAAAGAACTTACAAACTAGATTCCGAAACTTCATTCGATATTTATCGATTACCTGATGATCATCTGCCTGAGAAGCTCTTTGGAAGCTTTTTTACGGATGCCTCATCGGCGTATTTTACCTTTATCGACAACTATTTGGTTATGGGACCGAATATCAACTCCTTATCGGAGTTCATTAAAGAATCAGTTTTAGGAAAAACCCTTGATAGCAATCAGAGTTATCAGGAAAATAAAGAGTTTCTTTCCAATAAAGCCAACTTCTTCTTTTATACGGCAACACCAAAAGCAAATCGATTTATATCAAGTTTTTTAAACGAAGAATTGCAAAAGGAAATTAAAAATCATAAGGAAAGTGT
>Ga0193962_1000371_pt1 | contig 20634 bp, 16 predicted proteins | sample FB_5_MG_FD_140335 | JGI IMG/M metagenome (GOLD analysis project Ga0193962, IMG submission 140335) | Microbial mat bacterial communities from the Broadkill River, Lewes, Delaware, United States - FB_5_MG | ecosystem: Environmental > Aquatic > Freshwater > River > Microbial mats | place: USA... | reverse complement strand
TTGAAATGTTGGCCTCGGGAGTTTGAACCAGCATGTGGTAATGATTCGGCATCAAACAGTAGGCGGCTATCCGAACATTCCACATTTCGGAAATTTCCTTCAACAGCTCCGTAAACTGCTTATAATCTTCCTCGTCCCAAAAGGGTTTCCGCACGCCGTCCACGCTTCAACACATGATATCATGCATCCTGATATTCGATTCGAAGTGGTCGTGACAGAATACCTCTTCAATATCAAATTAGGCTAAAAAGGTCAAAAGTCGATTTGGCCACTTTCTACAAAAAGACTCACCAAAAAGCAACTATATATAATATATTTTTCTTTTTTAAAACAGCATATTACGCAAAATACGTTTTGCGAGCCCATCATGGATTAAGTTCAAATACAACCCTTAAAGACTGGTTAATTTCCTGTACTTTGTCTATTGACAATCCCCCTCGAATTTTGACCAACCTATGACGGTGATCTATTGGACGTGTCTGCAAACAATCTGCTACCGATTTTTTAGATAGACCATTATCGGATGAAGGATAAATTTCAACATTGGTTTGTATTCGAGCTTTTTTTGCACTCCATTCAGTAATTGGAACAACTTGGATAACAGGAACTCTTTCATTATAAATATCGTTAGTTACAACTACACATGGTCTAACTTTCCCAGTTTCTGAACCTTTTGTAGGATCAAGATTGACGTCAATAATCATACCTCTTTTCAGCACTGTCATTCTGGCCATCCGTTTAATGCAATTTCAGTCAATTCTTTTAAATCATCATCTTCAGAGTAAATTTCAGAATATAACTCAGCGGATTTCCTTAGACTTTCAAGTTCTATTTCTTTCTTGAAATGCTCTATAGCCTCACGAAGCATAGAGCTTTTATCCTTAAATCCATAGACTTTAAAATTATTCAAAAACTGGGCTTGCGTTTCTTCAACGCTGAATTTTGCCTGTAACATACAGCCTCCTTTTAGGCACTCATATTGGAACCTTATCTATAGGCCTATATTAGGGACCAACACACTAAAAGTCAATGAAACTGTTTAAGCAGACAAGAAAAGTCTAATCGCGTTGCTGACCGGCGCTGTGCGCAGATCAAGCAAACGATAGTTTTATTGATCGGTGTGCAGTGACCGGTCCAGTACCTTGTTCAGGTGCCAGAGGCGACTGGACAAGCCTCGGGACGAAGTCAGCACCGCGATTCACGGCAGCGAAGCCGCCGTGAATATTTAAATCACTGGCTTGTCCAATGTGGTCAAATGGAGTCCAGTCAACCGGATCGATTCGGATACTGCATACACCCGGTGAACCCGGGTCCTTCCGGGGTTCAAATATCTTATTCGGGTACTTCGACTACAGACTCACTTGTCGTTTCCAGGTGGGGGCGTCTTTGTATAAAGCACGAGCATCAGTCCCACGAATCCAAAAATAAGAAAATTCAATATTGTATCGATAACGGGGTGTTCCATAAGCTCACTCCTTTTCCGCCTTGAGGGCCACGAACAGGCACACCATCATAAGGGTAATGATGAAAACGAACGGGTTGGCGCTGAGGGCGATGATGGCCCGAACGGCATCGACGCTGTCGGTGATGATCATCACCAGCCCCAGCACCCCCAGGATTACCCCCCAGGCCACCTTGAGGCGTGTGGGCGGGTTCTCGTCGCCTCCGGCGGTGAACATAGCCAGGACAAAGGCGGCGCTCACCACGCTGGTGACGATGAAAAGAAAAGCTGCAAGAATTGTGGCCACGATAGTGACCTGATGCAGGGGAAGGGTTTCCAGCAGGGCGAAGGTGGCGGCGTTGATGTCTGTCGATGCAACAGTATGGTCATAGTGGCCGTGATAAGACTGATAGGCACCCAGCCCTCCCATCACGCCGAACCACAGGACGGAGAACCCTGTGGGCACCAGCAGCACCCCGAGGATATACTCGCGGATAGTCCGCCCCTTGGAAATCCGTGCCAGGAATACCCCCACAAAGGGTGCCCAGGCCAGCCACCAGACCATGTAATTGAGTGTCCAGTCGGTGAACCACTCCCGGACGCTGTCCCCCCAGAAAGTGAAGTTAACGAAGCCTTGGGGAATGACACCGCCGAGATACTGCCCGAGGGTCTCGGTGACGGTACCCATGAGGAAGGCCGTGGGGCCGAACAGCAGAACGTACACGATGAGCCCTACGGTCACCGCCATGGCGAGGTTGGAGAGCATAGCCATCCCCTCACCCAGATCCCGCAGCAGCGGGAGAATATAGGCGATCACCAGGCAGGCGAAGATGCCCAGCGACAGGGCCATACCGGCATCTTGAATGCCCAACAGCCTCATGAGCCCACTCTTTACCTGGAATACCCCCATGGCAATGGAGCCCGACAGGCCAATGGCGATGGCATACAGAGCCATGACATCCACCCACCAACCGGTCACCCGGGCAACCGGCCCCCTGCCGAATATCGTGTAAATGGGTGCAGACATGGTCTTAGGGCGTCCCAGGCGGAAACCAAAATAGGCGATCACCAGCCCCCCGACACCGTAGATGGCCCATGCATGAAGCCCCCAGTGGAATATGGTCAGAGAGAGGGCCTGTCCCATGGCAACATTGGGTTTGGTGAATTTACTGATGAATTCGTAATGCAGGGTGGGCTCGGCAACGCCGTAGAACAGGAGGCCCACGCCCATACCGGCGGCAAACATCATGTTCAGCCAAGTGAACGTGGCGAACTCCGGACGGTCATCGTCACGGCCCAGTCGAATGCCCCCGTACCGAGAAAACGCCAGCCCGCAGCAGGAAAAAAGCAGAAAACTCACGGTCAGCATCACGAACCAGCCGCGGCTTTTCAACAGGACGGAAACGGTATCGTTGGCGAACATGGCAAGGCTGAGAGTGTCCACCATCCCCCAGACGACGACCACGGCGGTCATCCCCATTGCGGTCATGAAAACTGAATTTCGAAACATGTCGGTTCCCCCATTACTGATTCAAGGACAGGAACTTCTTTTTGAAAAAAAGCATAACAGAGACTAAAAAGATTATCAAGAACCTGAAATATGGCCCCAGCCAGGCACCACCGAAACGCCCTTAAAAGCTGGAAAAATCAATTCCAGCCGACTGCATTAGATGCTCCCACAATATCTATACAAAATTGCTGAAAATGCGTTTGACAATTATAGATTTACCGGCAAAATCTTATCCAGATCCAGATTATGCCGCTTTAGCTTGTTATTTAACGTTGTCCTTGTAATGTTAAGAATCCTGGCCGCTTCGGTTTTGTTGCCTTTGGTCTGTTTAAGTGTCTCGATCAGGGCAATGCTTTCGATTTCATTCAAGGTTTTCCCGCCCCCGGAAAGCTCATGCCGGGCTATGTTTTCCGGTTCATAATCCTTTAACACGTTTGAAGGCAGATCTTTTTCACAGATATACTGGCCCAGACACAAAATAATGGCGCGTTCAATAATATTTTCAAGTTCTCGCACATTTCCCGGCCAGCCGTATTTGACCAGGGCATCCATGGCCATGGGGGTGAATCCTTTGATCTCTTTTTTGTTCTCTTCTGTGTACTTGTTTAAAAATTTCTGGGCAAGCAAAGGGATGTCATCCGCCCTGTCCCGCAATGGGGGCACCGTTACATTAATGACATTAAGCCGATAAAACAGGTCCTGTCGAAAAGCGCCCTTTTCCACCTCTTCTTCCAAATTTTTGTTGGTGGCCACAATCACACGCACGTCAATGCGTGTAACCTTATCGCTACCCACTTTCTGAATCTCTTTTTCCTGGAGGACCCTGAGCAGTTTTACCTGCATGGATACGGGAATCTCGCCGATTTCATCAAGAAAAATTGTACCCTTATCCGCCGATATGAAAAGCCCGTCCCTTGGTTTATCCGCCCCGGTGAACGCCCCTTTTTCATGGCCGAACAATTCAGATTCCAGCAGGGTCTCACTCAACGCGGCACAATTCACAGAAATCAAAGGATTTTCTGTTCGTTTGCTGTTTTTGTGAATGGCCTTTGCGAACAGCTCCTTACCGGTACCGCTCTCCCCGGAAATCAAAATATTCGCATCGGTGGGGGCGGCAATTTTAGCCGTGTCAATGACCTCTCTGATGGCCGGACTTGTACCGATTATCCCGGAAAAAGCCCCCTCGCCCAGCAGCTGTTCTTTAAGTTGACTGTTTTCCAAGGACAATTGCAGATGTTTTGTTACCCGCTCAATGGAGAGTTTTAGCTCCTCAAAATTCAAGGGTTTGGTCAGATAGTCATCGGCCCCCAGCCGCATGGCTTCAACCGCTTTATCCACCGAAGAGTATGCCGTCATGATAATGACCGGTATGGCGGGGTTGAAATGCTTGATCTCTTTGAGCGCCTCCATGCCACCTACATTAGCCATCCTGACATCCATAAGAACAAGGTCATAGGGCGTTTTTTGTACCTGCCGGATGGCATCGGCACCGTCGTTGACACATTCAATGGCGTAAGAAAGGCTCTTTAAAAGGGTTTCCAGCATTGACAGGTGGGCTGTGTCATCATCAACGATCAATAATCGGCCTTTCATATCAGCTCCTCTTTGTTCTGACCCGGTTTGTTTTGTTTCAGGGGAATTGAAATCACAAATGTGGTGCCCTTGTTTTTCAGGCTTTCAATGGTGATGGTTCCGCCATGGGTTTCAATAATTTTAAAAGCGATGGCAAGACCAAGGCCTGTACCGCGTTTTTTGGTTGTAAAATAGGGATTGAATATATTGGCCTGGTCTTGGGGCGATATGCCGTTGCCCGTATCTAAGATTTCAAATTGCAGCCTGTTTCCCATGGCCTTAACGTTGACGGTTAAGGTGCCGCCGGACGGCATGGCCTGGATGGCATTTATAAAAATATTAAGCAGCACCTGGGTCAACCGGTCTTTATCCACCTCTACTTCGGGCAGGTTGGGTTCAACATAACTGATGAGCTCTATACCTGCGGGATCTGCTTCATATTTTATCAGGCGCAACGCCTTGTCCACCAGCTCAAAAATTCTGGTTTTCTTTAATTCCAGTTGAATGGGCCGGGCAAACTCAAGCAGTTCCGAGATGACCCGGTTCACCCGGTCAACCTCTTCGGCCATGATGTTGGCGGCTTTTTTATTATCACTTTGTGGATCAAACAGGCTGCTGAAATAGGTGGCATAGCCTTTTATGGAACTTAAAGGATTTCTGACTTCATGGGCCACACCGGCAGCAAGGATACCCACGGCTGCAAGCTTTTCTTTCTGCTTGATCTCAAGTTCCAGGGCCCTGATCCGGCTTAAATCGTTGAGAATGAAAACATGGCCGATGAAATTGTCCTGGGTGCCGACAATTTTTGTAATGGTTACGGTAACCGGAATTGATTTGCCGTTGTGGGACGACAGTTTCAATTCCTGTTCCGAAACAAAACCGCCTTTGTCCACCAGATCAAGCCGTGTGAGCAAAGAAGACGGCAGCACCTGGGCAGCCTCCTTACCTTTTATCTGGTCAAGCGCTTTTCCCAAAAAGACGGCAGCGGTCTCATTGACATAGATGACCTTTGCGGCATTATCCACCGCCACAATCCCCATGGGCAGACTTGTGACCAATTCCGAGGCAAATGCCCGGGTATCCAGAAGAAGCCTGCGGGAACGGGCATGGTTCTGGGCCCAAAACAGGGAAACAATACCGCCCAGCCCCAAAAATAAAATCAGTACGATGCTTATGAAGCTGTTTTGAAGATCTTCCTTCCGGGCTTGTTCAAATGGTGCGATATCCATCCCGATGAAGATGGCCGGTCGGTTTTTTGGATCTAACAGGCGCTGCCGGGAAATACCTTTTATCCAGCCCGCCGCACACCCATGGGAACCACCCACGTGGTCTTTTCCCATCATATGTCTCCTTAACCCTTTGCCCTGACCATGCCCCCTTAATGTCGGCAAAAAAGTTTTATAGACTTCAAAATAGTCTTTTGATCCCCGGCCCTTGACCGTGCGCCATTGGGGGTGATCAGAGGGCTGCGCATCCGCATTGGAAAGGGGAGGCGTAAACGCATCACCTATTTTCTCCTTTTGATTATGTGCAAGGATAATACCCGATTGATCCGCGATGATGATATAGGAGATGTCCTCCTGGGCCGCTGTTTCCTCCAATAAGGTCTGCAGATGCGCCTCACTTCCCATCCGGCCCATCATTCCGGTGATGGATCCCGCCTCAAAGGATCGAATCAGTGCCGCACCTTTTTCCGAAAGGATCTGTCCCATATATTTTTTTTCACGGTTATAGTTCATGGCGGCCTGGGTGACCACCACCCCCACAAGGACAACACTGATACCAATGATCACCCAGGGTGATATGGACCTGTTTAGATAGGGTGTTTTATTATCTGACATCATCATACGCTTCTGCTGACTGATTAAATTTTAACCACCGGCATCCGGCAAGGTGATTAAAATTTAATCACGGCATCTCCTTTTTTACAATGGATAGAAATCATTAAAAACAAAAACACACGCAATTACAAAGTGTTATGCATTTACAAATCTTCTGGCATACCGGTTGCAATATCAGGTCCATGAAGTTTGAATGACGGTCGTGTTTTAAAAACTTAAGATGTTATAACCACTTGGTTAAAAGGAGTTTACCATGAAAAAAACAATCACAGCAGTCACAGTAATTTTTATCGTGGGATTTTTTGCAGTCAGTGCCTATGCCTGGGGATGCGGTTACGGATCCGGCACAGGTATGCGCGGACATGGAAAAGGATTGAATAATCAGTCCGCAGTTAACCCCGCAGTCAATCAGGAAGACGTGGATGCCTTTTTCAAAGAGACCCAGGCGCTTCGGACATCGCTCTTTGCCGACCGGGCTGAGCTGAATGCATTGATGGCAGGAACTAACCCTGATCCCAAAAAAGCCAGGGCCCTGTCCGAAAATATCAGCAAAACCCGGGGTGAGCTGAGGGCCAAGGCACAGCAGTACAATATTTCAGGTCCCATGGGTGGCCGGGGATGCGGTCAGGGGGGTGGAAATTGTGGCGGCCGGCAACGTAATCAATCTGCCGGATGCTGGTAAAACCCTGTACATGAAAACAACGGTCAGGCTGATCATTTGACCGGCCTGACCGTTAGGAATGAGTCCGAAATAATTTAACCTGGGAGCGCGGGCGTCTCGCCCGCATCTTTACAATACTTGCGGACATGCGGGTGGGACGCCCGCGCTCCCGGATACAGAAAAATAGGCAAATTATTTAAGATGTTGAACTTCTAAGGCACCAGCACCCTTTCCAGACGTTCAACCATAAAATCCATCTCCTGCTCATTGATGACCAGGGGCGGAGAGATACGAATGGTGTGGCCATGGCTGTCATTGACAACAAGTCCTTCCGCCATCAGTTTGCGGCAGAACTCCATGGCATTTCCGTCTTTCACTTCAATGCCGATGAAAAGGCCCAGTCCGCGGACCTCCTTGACATAGGGAGAGCGTTTGCCAATCTCTTCAATGCGTTTTTTTAAACGTGCGCCCTTTTCTGCGGCCTGTTCATCCAATTTTTCATCCTGGAATACCTTCAGGGCTGCAGCACCGGCCACACAGGCCAGGGGATAGCCACCGAATGTGGAACCGTCAGATCCCTTGGAAAAGATCATATCCATCACTTGGGCGTTGGTCATGAACACAGACAAGGGCACCAGACCGCCGGAAAGGGCCTTGCCCAGAATCAGGCCATCGGGCACAATACCTTCATGCTCAAAGCAGAAACGCTTGCCCGTACGACCCAGACCCACCTGAATTTCGTCACAGACCAGGAACAGATCTTTTTCGTCGGCCAGTTCCCTCAACCCTTTGAGAAACCCCTTGGGCGGGATAATCATACCGCCTTCTCCCTGCAACGGTTCCACAAGGATGCCGCAGGTGTTGGGAGTCACCGCTTTTTTAACCGCTGCCAGATCCCCAAAGGGTACGGACACAAAGCCCGGTAATAAAGGACCGAACCCTTCTCTATATTTTTTGTTGGAAGAAAAAGAGACCACAGAAATGGTACGGCCATGAAAATTGCCATTAAATACAATAATTTCCTGCTTGCCGTCTTCGATGCCTTTTTGCTTAAACCCATAATAGCGCATGGCTTTTATTGCCGTTTCAACGGACTCCACGCCACCGTTTTTCGCCAGGACCTTGTTACCGTGGGCACCAAATCTGGGGGCGAGCTGGGGGGCAAATGCCGCACATTCGGAAAGAAATATTCCTAAAGGGTCCGTGAATACCACGTTGGAGATCACCGATGCATAATCTCCGGTGAGTGCGTTGAGCAGCGCGTTGGTAATGGCAGGATGATGGTGCCCCGGGTTGGCAGCCGAATAGGCGGCCAGGCAGTCCAGGTATTTGTTTCCCTTGTCGTCCGTGAGCCAGCAACCCTTGGCGCGTCTGACCACCAGATTGATCCTGTTATAGTGATGGGCACCGAAATTGCCTTCCAGATTGACAATGGAATTGTCGGATTCCGTGGAGAACCCGTTGTAATTATGTATTTTGCGCATACTTGTCATGGTAATTCACCTCCATTAACAGAAACCCATTGAGTGTCTGACCGAAACCTGGAAAATTTGCGACCAACGAAGTAATCGGTAAAATTTACGGTTTTCGGTCGGGCACTATCTAACTGAGACGATAAATGTATGCACCCCTTCAATATTTTTTTGGGGCGCAAACTTCAAGACTTCTCGTGTTGTACGATTTTTAAGAAGCTGACGAATTCTTATTTTAGGAACGCTCTGCTTGGTTGTGTCTACTTTTGTCATTTTAATGCTGATTTCATTTTTATTCTTGCAAAGACCGCCAATCAGTACCCCGGACCAACTCGCCGTGATCGGCTTTTGGGGGACACCGTTAACCGTGACCTGGGCCTGGTAACCATAACTGAAGATATCAAGCAGAGCCGATGAATACGGCTTTTGGACCAGGGCCGGTGCCGATTTTACCTTACCATCCATGGCACAGGCCGGTCGCAGATCTGACACATAAAATTGTGTTTTCCGGCCATCATCACGAAACATTGGCTTGTCGCAACTCATGATGGCTTCCACTTTCCATCCCGACTCATTGACAAATTTAATGGCGCTGAACGTCACGGTAGGATTTCCTTCGGCGTCTTTTTCTCCTGAATTCCTGACATATACAAGGCCTGCATTATCACCTTTTTCAATCACCCTTACAAATTCCATTTTGGAAATATCAGGGCTGTATTTTGCAAAACTTTTTATGATATCAGGCGTTAACGACCGCTGTGCCGAGATTAGTTTGTTTTTCAAAGTGTAAACGCTGTAGGAAGACATTGTTTTTTGAAGTTCCGACTCATGTCCTGACCTGCTGGCCTGAAGATAGGCATTCCAGGCCGTTTCAAGATTAGACTGTAACGGCTTGGCAAAAGCGCAGTCAGAGGCCAGAACCAAAAAGCCTGTAAAAATCACCCAAAAAAGCGCGTTTATACGTAACACCATATTTTAAATCCTCCATTTCCAAGGTTTTTTTCGTCAATTTTTCGTTTGTCGCGGAATCCATCCGATATTAATTTTTAAGGTAGGCGCACCCTTTTGTCAACCAAAGCATGAAATATTCAGCGTATATGTATTTCTGCACCTAATATAAAAAGAACCGAAATAAGTGTAAGACAACATTGAAGATTATGACAGCAGTCCCGGCAGCAAGGTAATAATCCAGGGGCACACCATCAGCAACACAATGCAGATCAGATAGGCCGGCAGAAAAAAGGTAACACCTTTAAACACCTCATTTAAAGTGCTGCCCTTGGCCATACCCGCCACCACATAGGTCGTGGCACCCACAGGGGGGGTAACTGCGCCAAGGGTGGTGACCACGGTGATGAGCACGGCAAACCATATGGGATCACACCCCATCTGGGAGGCCACGGGGAAAAAGATGGGGATGGTGATCAACAAAAGGGCCAAGGCATCCATGATGGCGCCGCCCAGGGCATACATGCCGAAAATTACGGCCAGGATTATGGGGTCGGGAACGTTCAGGCCCGCCACCCACGAAGCCATGTTAAACGGGATGCGGGTGATGGTTAAAAATTTGCCCAGGATCATGGCCCCTGCGATAAGCATGATGACCATGCAGGAGACCCGCAGGGTATCCATGACGGCCTTTTTGAAATTTTCCCAGGAAAGGGTCCGCTGGACCAGGCTGATGACCACGGCGAAAAAGGCCCCGGCCCCGCCGGCTTCGGACGGGGTGAAGTATCCGGCATACAGCCCGGTCATGATCAGAAAAAACAGAATCAGCATCTCAACGGCGCCGGAAAGAGACCGAATGCGTTCGGCAAGACCCGACTTTGGACCGGCCGGGCCCCATTCAGGGTTCAGGCGGCAGACCACATACACCGTGAGCAGCATCAGCAGGCACAAAAGAAGGCCTGCCCCGATGCCGCCGTAAAAAAGCCGTGCAATGGACTGTTCCGTGGAAAGGCCGATGATGATGAGCACCACGGAGGGCGGGATCACAACTCCCAGGGTGGAGCCGCAGGCAATGGCCCCGCAGGAGAGCATGGGCTTATACCTGAAATTGGACATCTGGGGAAATGCCACTGTGGTCATGGTGGCAGCGGTGGCGGTATTGGACCCGCAGATGGCGGCAAAGGCGGCGCAGGCCATGATGGTGGCCATGGCAATCCCGCCCCGGATATGACCGACCCACTTGTACGCAGCCCTGTAAAGGCGGTCGTTGACCCCGGAATAAAAGGCGATCTGTCCCATGAACACAAACAAAGGGATCACGGTGAGCCCGTACTTGGAAAACACCGACCAGAATTCCTGGCTGACCATGTTTACACCGGCATTGAAGTTGATAATATAGGAAAATCCGCCAAAACCCACCAGGGCCATGGCAAAGCCTACGGGCATGCCGAACACGAACAACAGCAGCATCAGGATGGCAATCCCGAGGATGCCCACCAGGGTCAGGCTCATTTTGAGTCCTTTTGAAAAAACAGTTTGAGCAGATCAATAAACAGCATGGCAGCCAGCAGAAAGCAGCCGAATGCGACCACAAAGGCAAAGGGGTAATAAACCATTCTCAGGGTTTCGGACACCTCGCCTGTTTCAAGAAGGGTCATGCCCCGGCGGCCCACAAACCAGGCGGCCACAAGAAAAAAAAGGGTGCATAACCCATTGTTCACGGCAAACACCGCCTTTTTGACACCCCGGGGAAACCGGCTGACGAGAATATCCACATGGATGTGCTCTCTTCTCTTCTGGGTAAAGCCCATGGCAAGGGCCGTGATCACGGCCCCTGCAAATCCCATAATTTCATAGGTGCCCCGGATGGGTACCCAGACCCTGCGCAGCACAATATTACCCATGGTCAAAAGGATCATGAACACCAGAATCGTCCCGGCAATGATCCCGGCGCACCGGTTAAGGATGTCGCTTATTTTTTCAATGGTTTCCATGGATGCATAACTATTTAGCGGTGCGTTTTACAATAAGTTCTTTAATGTCTTTCACAATCCGGTCTCCGGGCAGGCCTTTTTCTTCGGCGTTTTTGATCCAGCTTTCCGTAATGGGGGCAAGTGGCGCATTCCACTCGGCCTTTTTCTCAGGTGTCAGCTTAATCACCTCAACCTGGTGTTCTTTTTTTGACCAGGCAATGGAATCGCTGACATGCTGATCCATGTATTCGCCCGTCCAGGCAGCCTGTTCCTCGATCATGCCGTCCATGACCTGTTTTACATCGTCGGGCAGCTTGTCCCAGGCGCGTTTGTTCATGACCACGGCAAAAGGATAGATCACGGTGTCGGTGATGGTGATGTATTTGCAGATCTCAGCAAATTTGAGATCCTTCATCACTTCCAAAGAGGAGAAAAGACCTTTGACCACACCTTTCTGCAGGGCTTCGGGAGTGTCGGACATGGGCATACCCACCTGGTTGGCCCCCCAGGATTTAAGAATCTGGGCCGCACCGCCGGATGCGCGCAGATCCAGCCCCTTTAGGTCGGAAAGCTCGGCCACCGGCGCCTTGGACATAATGTTGGCAGGGGCTGTGACAAACATGGTCAACACCTTAACCTTATCAAAAGCCTTGGGCTGGTATTTGTTGTACAGGTCCAGAAGCACAAGGCTGCCTGTTTTGGCGTCGGGAATATCCAGGGGCAGACTTGTGGCATTGGTCACGGTAAAACGGCCCGGCTGGTAAGCCATGCAGATACAGCCGATGTCGGCCTGGCCATTGATAACCCCGTCCATCATGTCTTTGGCGCCTAAAAGCGTGCCGCCGGGAAAGGTGTTGATCTGTACGGCACCATCCGTGCGTTTTTCAATTTCAGTTTTCCATCTTTCCATCTGAACACAAGGGAAAGTAGGCGCAGGGGGAAAATTGGCATAGTTCAAACTGACATTTTTGGCCTGTACCGTTACAGGGGTGCTTCCGGAAAATAGGGCTACCGCTGCCAGAACACAGAAAAATAATGAGACTTTTTTCATTTTAACTCCTTTGTCTTTCCCCGCAGGGAATAGATTTGATATGAAAGTGCCAATAAATTCCTAAATTACTTTCATGTGTTGTTGTGGGCACGCTGACGAACGTTCAAGGCGGCCCATGGCCGTTATTCAGATGAGCGGTTGTCAAACACCCGCTTGCTCTTTTTTTCTGTCCGAGGCAGGTTGCCGTAATCCACAATTTCAACCCGGGATCTGACCAGCAATTTTTTACGGATCCGACCGGATACCCGTTCGGCCAGGCCGTTGTCTTCTCCTGGGTCGGCATCATTGGTGCGCTCCACTCGGATATTCATGTAATCCCTGCCGTCTGCATCCTGGTTCAGGTGAATCTGGTACTCGCTGCCCACCCCGTCAATGTCGCCTAGGATATGATCAATCTGGCTGGGATAAATGTTTACGGCCCTGAAAATGAACATGTCATCAGTACGGCCGGAGATCCTGGCATGCCGGGGAAATGGGTTGCCGCAAGCGCAGGCCCCGGGGATCAGCCGGGTGACATCATGGGTTCGGTAACGGATTAAAGGCGTCCCCTGCTTTTTCAGGGTGGTGACCACAAGCTCCCCTTCTTCCCCGGCGGGCACCGGTTTCAGGGTCACCGGATCAATCACCTCAAAAATAAAATAGTCTGCCCAGTAATGTATCCCTGCGTGTTCTGTGCAGTCAAGGCCGGTGCCGGGTCCGTAAAGTTCGGTCATACCGTAAATGTCATGGATATGTTCAGCGCCGGTGATCTCCTGGATACGTTCGCGCATGGGCGCGCTGTGGCGCTCAGCGCCGAGGATAATGGTTTTAAGTTTAATCTTGTCCATGAGTTTACGCTTTTCAATCTCTTCGGACATAAGAAGCCCCATGGAAGCCGTCGCGCAAAATACCGTAGCCTCAAGATCCAAAAGCATGTCAATGTGCATGTCCACGTTGGCAGGCCCTAAAGGAACGGCCATGGCGCCTAGCCGCTCGCACCCGTTCTGAAACCCGACACCGGCAGTCCAAAGCCCGTAGCCCACGGCAATCTGAACCCGGTCCATTTTGGTGACGCCGGCCAGTTCATAGCACCGGGCAAAGATATTGGCCCAGTTATCCACGTCCTCTTTTGTGTAGCATAAAATCTTTCTTTTTCCCGTGGTGCCGGAAGATCCGTGAATTCGTACAATGTCGGACATTGGCGCGGACCGCAAGGGAAAGGGATAGTCCTCAAGAAAGTCGTGCTTGTCCGTAAAGGGCAGATTTTCAAGATCATCAAGGTGTTTAATGTCTTCGGGGCGGCAGCCTGCATCTTCGAGTTTTTTTTTATAATAAGGGCTGTTGTTATAGGCGTGGGACACGGTCCATTTGAGACCCTGCGTCTGAATATCTGCAATCTGTTCGCCGGTTATGTTTAAAGGGATAAAACTCATTCATTCACCTGTTTTCATATAGTTGCATGCCTGACCCAAGCAGGCTTAATACATTTGTCGCCACGGCAGGTTTTACCTGGAACTTTTCCTTAATCATCCGGGCAAGACTGTCCGGATTGAATAGATGGGAGTCTTCTTGCATGGCGCCCAGAAAAAATCCCAGCATGGCTACATTTTCGCTGCGTACATTGCCGGCCGCTTCGGCCAGGGCCGAGGCATCGCCGGAAAATACCCGGAACCTGTCATCTTCAACAGGATCGGGGCTGTTCACCACGGCCAGGCCTCCGGGTTTGAGAAAATAAGAATGGTGGGCAAAGCTTTCGGCTTTCAGGGCAATCAAGGCATCTGCCGTGGCAGGCCGGATCAGCGGCCCTGAAAAATCACCGATTTTAAGATAGGAAATTACATTTCCGCCCCGCTGGGCCATGCCGTGGGTTTCCGAAGTGAGCACGGGAAGATTGTCAGCCATGGCAGCGCCTGCCAGCAATTTTGTGATAAAAAGAACGCCCTGGCCGCCCAGACCTGAAATGATAATCTGCTGATTATTTGACATGATATTTACTCCTGGTTTTCAAGTACAAGTGCGCCCTTGGGACAGACAAATGAACAGACAGCGCATCCAGTGCAAAGGCCGGAGTCAATGCAGACCTGTTCAGTCCCATTGTCCATGCATAGGGCCGGGCATTCAAACTGGCTTACGCAATATCCGCAGCCGTCACAGATATCCGTATTTACGATTACCTTTTTAAAGGATGCCTTGAGTTCGGCCCTGTCCATATCCAGCAGACACGGATGTTCGGCAATCACCACGGCCGGTCCGTTTTCCTGGCAATACGCTTTTGCCTCTTTGAGAATGTTAATAAATGCCGGCAAATCATATGGGTCTGCGGTTTTTATAAAATTTACCCCACAGCCTTTGACAATGTCAGGAATATTCACGGCAATGCAGGCATCGCCCGAGGCATCCCTGCCCGAGGCCGGTGTTGGCTGGTGGCCGGTCATGGCCGTGGTCCGGTTGTCCAAAATCACCAGAACATAAGGAATTTTCTTGGTGACGGTTTCGATCAACCCGGGAATACCGGAATGGAAAAAGGTGGAGTCGCCAATGGTGGAGAAAACGGGCGGTTGCTTCTCATTTTGAGCATAGGCAATGGTGAAACCGGCAGCCTGGCTTATGCCTGCCCCCATACAGGTGACCGTGTCCACAGCCCCAAGGTTGCAGCCCAGGGTATAGCAGCCGATATCGCTGGTGAAGATCCCCTTGGGCGCAGCCTTTTTAATGGCATAAAAGCTGGCCCGGTGGGAGCAACCTGCGCACAGGGTGGGACGCCTTCCTGGCAGCATGGTGATTTGCGGGGCCTGATAGTCAACACCGACAAAGGCGCAAATCCGTTCTTCCACATTTTCGGGCAATAGCTCCCCCGTCGGAGAGATAAAGCCGGTATTTTTACCTTTAACCCGTTTTTTGTCTGCCAGCTGCATCTCAATGACGCCCCAGGTCTCTTCCAGCACCAGGATGTCATCGTAGGAATCCATTTCCCTGATGAACTCCTTGTGTAAAGGAAAGGGCTGGACCACCTGGTACACGGGAATATCCAGGTTTCTTTCTTTAATAATGTCCCTGGCATTGGCCGCAGCCACACCGGCGACGACAATGGCTTGCCCACAACCTTTGCCCGTGCCGGATACCAGCCGGGGACGGGTGGGTTCATAGTCTGCGATTTTGGCAAGTTTGGCCTCCAGTTCCTTGTGGAGCTGGAGCCGAAATTTTGGGGTCGCCGCCCATCTGCCCGGATTTTTTTCAAAGGCGGCCTCACGCCGTGTCATTTCAATTTTTTCCACATCCATGCTCTGGCGGGAGTGACACACCCGGGTGGTGGGCCGCATCATCACCGGGATCTCAAAGGCCTCGGACAATTCAAAAGCAATGCCGGCAAGTTCGGCAGCCTGGCCCGGGGAATCGGGGTCCAGCACCGGCAGTTTGGCCATGACCGCCATGAGGCGTGAATCTTGTTCGGTCTGGGAGGAGTGGGGACCGGGATCATCGGCACTGATCACCAGAAAGCCACCCTTCACGCCTAAATATACGGAACTCATCAAGGGATCGGCGGCTACGTTCAGTCCAACCTGTTTCATGGCAACCGCGGTTCTAAGCCCGGCCTGGGCTCCTGCGTAAGCGGTTTCAAATGCCACTTTCTCATTCACGGCCCACTGGGCATGAATATCCAAATCCATCTCTTTTTTCAGGGAAACAACTGCGGACAGGATTTCCGAAGAAGGGGTGCCGGGGTAGGCGCAGGCCATCTGGCAGCCGTTTTTCAGCAAACCATAGGCTAACGCTTCGTTTCCCAGCATCAGTCGTTTTATATTCATTATTATACCTAATCTCAAATGGTTTCATCTAGTGTTTCTGCGGACAGCAACATGCCAAAAAATCGAATAAAAATCAATTTATTTGTTGAAATTGTTGGAAATTAAACGTGTTGGCGCATGGGGCGTCAAGGCACTGAATGAAACATGAATTACGCTTGCAGGGTATCGTGACTTGGACAGTATTTTGTTTTCAATTCGATACATCGAGTCCGATATAATTTATGCTTCTATTAACCAGTATAAAAGTTAGATATTTTAAATATTATCCTATCATAATAGAACGTTGATTTTCTATGCCTGGCATGGCATTACCACGCTTAACCCGTAATAAATATCAGAGTTAATACCATTAAATTAATCCTAACATAAATAAAATATATCGAACTCTATATATATTTTCCTTGACCTTGTATGGAATAGACAGTAGGGTAATGCGCTGCTGAAAAATAACAGGCAAAAAAATAAAGTTACAATTGCGTTTCTTTTACGGGATTTTTAAATTTCGAATTAGACATAACGGCGGATGAAACGATGAAACCGATCCGCTAACCTAAAATTAAGGAGAATATTTTGGAATTAAGAAAAGAGACACTGGGCAATGATAAGTGGTTTGCAGAGGGTAGCCAGGCAGATAGTGAAGTTGAAAAATATTACAACACATGGGGCAAAGACTACGAAGACTCAGTAAAAAGCTGGGATTATGACGCACCAGAAACAGCCGCGGCGCTGTTGAATGAATACAAGCAGGTTGACGGCACCGTATGCGATGCCGGATGCGGCAGTGGACTGACCGGAGCAGCACTGAATGCCGCCGGTTTTAAAAGCGTTGTCGGTTTTGACCTAAGCCCTGATTTTGCCGCCGTTGCCAAGGAAAAGGGCGTGTATGAAGATGTGCACATTGTTAATATGCATGAAAAACCCTTCCTCTATGAAGACAACCAGTTTGCCAATCTGATCTGCATTGGTACACTCACCTATGTGCAGAATGTGCCTGATGTTGTTCGCGAGTTTGCCCGGATCACCAAACCCGGCGGCATGGTGCTCTTTTCCCATCGTACGGATATGATTGATGATGAATTTACCGGACAACTTGAAGCCATCAAGGCCGACAAGGTCCTGGAAGAGGTCCTCGTTTCCGATCCCAAGCCTTATCTTCCCGGAAACAAAGATTTTTCAGATAAAATCAAGATTGTTTACTACGCATACCGCGTATTGTAATCCTCCCGCCTGACAAGACGTTCCCATGACGTCTTCAGCCCTGGGACCGGCAGTTGTACTGGCGGTCCCAGGGGCGCCCGTGCGCCCGGCACAGCCGTTGCTGCCGCGGCCGGACAAACAACTTTTGCCAAATTGTTTTACCAGGAGGATTTCAAATGAATTCCACCCATGAAACTGGGAGGTCGAGATGAAAAGACTTATCACTATTTCATTAAGTATTATGATCGCTGTAATGTTCCTTGCACCCTATCCGGTGTGTGCAAAAAAGCCTGTTAAAATCGGAGTACTGGTACCCCTTACCGGAATTGCCGCCCAGGGCGGCCTGGAAATGAAGTACGGCATTGAAATGGCTGCCCAGGAAAAAGGAACGGTTCTTGGACGTCCCATTAAGCTGCTGGTTGAAGATACCCAGGTGAAACCGCCCATTGCGGTTTCAAAGGCGGAAAAACTGGTTTACAAAGATAACTGCAAGGCATTGATCGGTGTTTTATCCAGTGGCGTGGGCCTTGCCCTTGCCAAAAACATTGACAAGCTGAATGTGCCCTTTTTAAGCACCCATGTCATGACCACTAAATTTTATGGCCTCCACCCCATGGTTTTCAGATCCGGACAGTTGGCCAATGACCAGACAGCCGTCGGCAATGTCAAGGGAATCCTGGCACGGCCCGATCTGAAAGACCGAACCTATTACGTCCTTGTCCATGATTATTCCTGGGGACATGATGCCGGGGAAAGATTTATCGCACTGGCCAAAAAGAACGGTATTAAAATTTATAACGAAAACTATGACAAAGCCCCCATCAAAACAAAGGACTGGTCATCTTATATCAGTAAGATCAAGGCGTCCGGAGCAGATGGCGTATACATGGCATTTATCACCAACGTGATTCCGGTTTTTGCCAAACAGGCCTCTGATTTCGGCCTCCAGGACAAAGTGAAACTGGTTTCCGCGGCAGCCCCCGGCCCCCTGGAACTGGCAGCCGGCGGAACCGCCTGCCACGGTATTTTCGGTACATCGGACTGGTCCTGGGATGTCAACACCCCGACGTCTGATGACTGGGAGATGCGGTTTTGGAACACATATAAAACCACCCCCTCCGATGCGGCCGTTCACAGCTATGTGGGGGCCATGAACCTGTTTAACGCCATTGACAAAGCCGGGAGTACTGATCCCAAGGCCATTTCGGCAGCCCTCAAGGGAATCAGTTACGACGGTCCCTACGGTACGGTACGAATTTCCGCAAAAGACAACTGCATGCGCAATGATGCCGTCCTGACGGAAACCATGGCCGCACCGGACAATCCTTTTGGTGCCAAGGTATATATGAAAGTGCTGCATACATTCCCGGCAGCCGAGCTTGGCCCTCCTGAGTAGGCGGTCCATGACTTATGAAAGCTGTTCGCTTTTAGCCGTTAGCCGTTAGCCTTCATCGGCCGACCTTAAGCTAACAGCTAAAAGCTTTTTCCAAATCAAACCAGGGCTGCCTGAAAATATGACACTCCCCTCATATCTTCAGGCAGACACAAAGGGCTGGTGACCTTAGATTATGAGCGGAACACTGAGTATTATAGTCGATATTACATTGAACAGCCTTGTTCTTAGCGGCGTGTTTCTCATAGTAGCCATCGGTTTGAACATTACTTACGGGCTGAGCCGTATAATGAATATGGGCCACGGCGCCTTGTACGCCGTAGGAGCCTACACCGGTTTTTCACTTGTGGCATCGGGGTTGAACTTTTTTGCCGCACTTTTGATTGCCCCCCTCATCGTGGGGGTGATCGGGCTGATCATCGAACGAACCATTATTGCCCCCATGCGAAAAAGATCCATGGCATACACCTTGATCCTGACCTATGGACTGATGTTTTTTCTTGACGGCTCGATCAAGTACATCTGGGGGAACAAACCCCGTTTCATCGAGCTGCCCGAATTCATGCAGGGCACCCTGCCCATACTCGGTACGGACTACCCGGTTTTCAGGCTGATGACGCTGCTGCTGATTATAATCATCATGGGCGCTTTAATGCTGTTTTTAAACAAGACAAAAATTGGGATTATTCTCAGGGCATCCAGCACAATCCCCGAAATGGTTTCTTGTCTGGGCGTGAACATGAGCTATGTGCATATGGGTGCATTTGTTCTTGGATGCGTCATGGCCGGACTGGCAGGGATTATTGCAGGCCCGCTGACCACCATTGATCCGCTGATGGGCGGGGAAATGCTGATCAGTTCTTTTGTGGTCATTGTTATCGGCGGCCTTGGAAGCCTTCGCGGCGCAGTCATTGCAGCCCTCCTGGTCGGCGTGGTCCAGACGCTGGCTGAATTTTTTATCACAGACCTGGCAATGGTAATCGTTTACATCCTCATGGCGGTTATCCTTGCCTTCATGCCCCGTGGTCTTCTTGGAGAGGGAAAGTTTGAATGATGAATCGTACAGCAACCATACCCGGCATCAGATCAGAGTTTCATCCCGTTAAAATTGTTTTTATTATTATCCTCCTTTCCGGCTTGGCCGTGTTTCCTTTTGTCTCCGACAACCGGTTTTACATCAGCCTCATCACTGAAATGATGATATACGGGCTGCTGGCCATGAGCCTGGACGTGCTCTTAGGCTACACCGGCTTGTTGTCGTTCATGCACAACGCCTATCTTGGCATCAGTGCCTATGCCGTGGGATTGTTTTTAATTCATGTATCCCCGACATCCTTCTGGCTGGCCTGTTTGGCCGGCATTGCCTTTACCTGTGTTGTGGCCCTGCCCGTGGGTTGGGTCCAGGTCAGGACCGGGGGGCTGGCCTTTGCCTTGCTGACCCTGGCATTCGGCATGATGTTTCATACCATTGTATGGAAATGGTATGATGTGACCGGCGGAGATGACGGATTAATGGGAATGCCCAATCCGGATATCAGCCTGTTCGGCATCACTATCGGAAATTCCGGGGACCCGCTGGTGATGTACATGTTCACACTGGTCACTGTAACCTTGTGTTTTTTCCTCACCCGGAGAATCATCAATTCACCTTTTGGCGCGGTTCTTGAAGCCATTCGCGAAAATGAGAGCCGAGCCGCCTTTATCGGTATCAATGTTAGAAAATACAAACTGCTGGGCTGGATGATGGCCTGCCTGCTCGCCAGCATCGCAGGGGTCTTATTTATCCTGTA
>Ga0193962_1000365_pt1 | contig 20929 bp, 16 predicted proteins | sample FB_5_MG_FD_140335 | JGI IMG/M metagenome (GOLD analysis project Ga0193962, IMG submission 140335) | Microbial mat bacterial communities from the Broadkill River, Lewes, Delaware, United States - FB_5_MG | ecosystem: Environmental > Aquatic > Freshwater > River > Microbial mats | place: USA... | reverse complement strand
TTCCCCTGTATACATTGTTTATCGATGAAATTCAACACGAGCTTCTTATTTTGAGAAAAGAAGACCGTCAAAGTGTTGAGAGAAGTCCTGATAATGTTGTTTTTGATTTGTTGTCACCAGATTATATGAAGTCTAATGTAGAGCTACTATGGGCTGTGTTGAATCCTAAAACAGAAACAACAGAGGGGTATATGCTTCATGAAAAAGAAGAATTTGCTATTGTTATGAAAGGAACTGTTTGGGTTGTTATTGATAACGAGGAGTATGAGTTATATGTAGGCGACACGGTACGTTTGTTGCCAAGGATGAAACATAAGTTTCGCAATGATACGGATGAGCCAGTAGAAGTACTTTACATCTTAGCGCCTTCTAATTTATAGAAAGGGGCCTTTGTTGTATTTCTGTTAAGGTCCACATTTTTCGTGAAATTACAATGCTTAATTTATTGGAATTATTTATATATAATAGTGGGTAGAGTATAAGAATGGAGCGATTTTAAATGAGTGATTATATATTTGAAGAATTTGTGGAAGAGGTAATTGTAAAAGATCAAAATTTTAGTGATAGAGAGATAAAAGAGATTGAATTTGTAGAGTGCCACTTTATAAATTGTGATTTTACAGGAGTTAATTTAAGCAAATCAAGTTTTGATAATTGTTTATTCGAAGGGTGTAATTTATCTCTTACAATTTTAAATGATACAAAGTTTAGGGATGTGACGTTTAGAGAATGTAAAATAGGAGGGATTCATTTTAATAAGATTGATCGTTTTGTTATTGACTTTAGGTTTGAAACTTGTCAAATGCGCAATTGCATTTTTACTGAACTCAATTTATTAAAGTGTTCGTTTGAAGGGTCTCGGTTAGTGGAATGTGATTTTTATCAAGCAGATTTGAGACAGGCTAACTTCAAAGGTACAGACTTGAATCAATCTATATTTGAAGAGTGTAATTTAGAGAAAGCAGACTTTGAGGACGCGATCAATTATATTATTGATCCTAATAGAAATAGAGTTAAAAAAGCAGTATTTTCATTACCTGATGTAGTAGGCTTATTGAAGGGGTTTGAAATTACTCTTAAGTAGTGTATCCATACAAAGAATTGCTACTTGAAGTTCATTATCAGAAGGTTCTCTTGTTGTGAAATGTTCTTGTAGAAAGTATCCGGCTTTATCAAAAAGTTTATAGAATTTGTTCGATTTTAAATTGAAAGCATTAAATTTTCCTGATTTTAGAATTTTACTATTAACACGAGTCGAGTCAAGACCGCGCACAAAAAAATAATGGACCAAAAATAAACAAGCAAGAAGTGTTGCAACAATGTGGATGACTAAATTATCTGTATAGCTGACAATGATAGAGAGTAACATTGTTGAGCAGATGATGGGTATAATAAGCATTGTCCCACAAAGATTGGTAACCCTTGAAATCGGTTTTATAGATTCTAGTGTAATAGGGTATTTTTTTTGATAGGCAACAACAACTTTATGCTCTGCTCCATGATAATTCAAGATAGGTAAGTTTGGTGTATAGCGAAGTGCAATTAAGAAGAGTGTCATTGGGAGAATCAGTGAGATGAGGACAGTATTTGGTGCGTTAGAACTATCCGGGATCAATCCGAGTATAAGTAGGATAAAAAGCGCAAGGGTTTGGATTTTTTTCGCGCGTTTAGAATGCTTTTTTATATGGCAGTAGATTTTGCCATCGGATTTACGTTTGGCGGTACAAGTAATACCAGAACTTCTTAGTTTTAATCCATTTATTAGGGCGATTCCTGAGAGTGTAAGCCGCATATAGATCTCCTTATTTTTGAAAAAAAACAAAAGAACGGTATAGAAGAATTGATACAATCCTTCTATGCCGTTTGCTTGTTTACATAAGTTTTAAAAACTTTCGCTAATTGATTTGGACAGGAAGTATTCTTTTGTCTGCAAGTGATGCCTTGTAATATCTTATTTCTACAACTCAATATTATATCTTATTTGTGTTCAATTGCAAGTATGTGGTTTCTCTTGTTGAATATGCTTCTGAGTGTTATAATTTCTCTATTGTTTATGTATGTGAGGAGGACATTATGAAGTTAGTAAGACAGGTGGTCATTGTTATATTGTTAATGGTCATAGGTGAAATGTTGAATAAAACGTTCGATATATTGGTTCCAGGAAATATTATTGGAATGATTCTTTTATTAGTTGCTTTAGAGTTAAAAGTTATTAAATTAGAAATGGTTGAGGAATTTGGACAGTTTTTGCTAGGACATCTGGCAATTTTTTTAATTCCATCATGTGTTGGAATCATTGCGGTAACAGGAATTTTAGAGGGTAAATTGTTGATTTTCACCTTTATTGCATTGGCAACGACCTTGATTGTCATGGCCGTTACAGCTATTACAGTAACTTTGCTAAAGAAGGTGACATCATGAGTTGGTTGGTAGAATCACCATTATTTGGAGTGTTAATTACACTATTAACCTTTGAGATTGGTTTGTGGATAAACAAAAAAACGAAATTGGCCCTGCTAAACCCACTATTGCTTTCTATGGGGATGATTATAGCTCTACTCTATAAACTTGATATTCCGATTTCAGATTATAATAGAGGGGGACAACTAATTACATTTTTTATAGGACCATCTACTGTTGCTTTAGCAATACCACTCTATAAACATAGAGCGCTTTTAAAATCAGATGGTTTGCCTATTTTAGGTGGGGTTTTTGTAGGAACGATCACATCAATTACAACTGTGATTTTAATGGTTAAAGGTTTTGGATTAGATACGCAGTTAGGTCTTTCACTGGTGCCTAAATCAATAACAACGCCTATTGGTATTGAGGTGTCTAAGCAAATTGGTGGTTTACCACAGATTACAATAGCGGCGATTACCATTACAGGTGTTGTAGGTGCAATTGTTGCGGAGAACTTCTTAAATATATTAAAGATAAAAGATCCAGTCGCAAAAGGAGTTGCCATTGGAACATCTGCACATGCACTTGGAACTAGTAAAGCGATTGAAATGGGAGATGTTGAAGGGTCGATGAGCGGCTTATCAATAGGTATAGCAGGTCTCTTAACAGTTTTCTTAGCACCACTTTTAATTGGTGTATTACATTTAGTATAGGTGTATAAAAATAGAAAGAGGGTATTTGTTGGAAGAAAATTATTTAAGTGTTTTTATAAGAAATTTTTTCAAAAAATAAAAAAGCAGCTATGATTTATCAATTTATCATAACTGCTGCTTATATTGGTAAAATATTTGGGGGTTCAAATGTTGTCTTAGAGCCTTTTCGAAGAACATTAACATCCCATGAATCTACAATAAAAAGTGTGTGTTTTTTTTCTAAATTAACATTTTCTACACGAATATTTGTGATATCTGTATTTAAGTCAATTACTCTAATATGTGGTCGACTTGGATTGGTTGTTCTATAGAAAGATACAATACCGATGCGACCATCTGATAAGACAACACCAGATCCAGGTGGATGTATACAAATGTTCTCAGTCATGTGACGATAGACATTGCTGTCTAATTTATATACGGAATCTCTCATAAGAATTTCCAAAACAGTGTATATAGGCATCTTATTTCGATAAACTCTATCGGTTGTCATAGCATCATACATATCGCATAAAGTGACGATTCGAACAAACTCGGGAATTTCAATACCCTTTAAACCATAAGGGTAACCTGTACCGTCTAATTTTTCGTGATGCAACAAAACAATTTGTTTTGTTGTATAGGATAATGCATCAAGATTTTTGAGTAAATTATAGCCAAGCTCAGGGTGGCGCTGGATTTCAATGCGTTCTTCATCGGTTAGGGCACTTGGTTTTTCTATGAGTAGTGGATCAACGATCATTTTTCCGATGTCGTGTAGGAATGCGCCAAGGGCAATATTTTTGATATCAATGTCACAATAGTCAAGTGCTTTTGCAGTCAAAATAGAAAGGACTGTAACGTTGATACTGTGCTTATAGGTATAAGGTGATGCTTTAACCATATCAGAAACTGTATAAAGTAAATCACCAGTAGTTGAAAGGGTGTCTATGAGATCATCAATAACTGATTCAACAAGTTTTATGTATTCGTTTGGTATCGTAGAACTGACACCATTTGCATCCTCAAACAGAACATATTCAAAAACTTTTTTAACAACACAAATAGACTCTTCCATTTGTTTGTCATCAACGAGTCCAGTGTTGTCGATGCCCTTTGTGAGAGAGTCAAATAAAGCGGTAGTATTAATTGCGTGATCTTCAAGTCGAGATAAGATGCTTGAATTGACAACCGTGCCTTTGCTCAGTAGAAGATGTCCTTCATCTGTGTAAACATGTTTATTGACACGTCGTCCAATTAGCTGATCTTTTAGTTCTTGTGTTTTCATGTATAATCCCTTGTTTAGAATCTATATATAGACTATCAACTATTTATCGGCCATACTTTTAAAATTCTTTAGTATTATTTTATTTAAATAATATTAAAAGAATTGTAACAACATTTTTATAGTCTGATCAGTCTTCCATACCTCTATCATACTATGGTGAAAGGGGTTCGACAATAGAAAGCTATCTATTTTAACGAGCTTTCTATTAAATATTATGAATTGTTATTTGACCACAGCCTTCGAAGGCTTTATCGCTTATATCAGTTAGAGTCTCTGGAATGTATAAATCTGTTAAAGCAGTGCAATCTTTGAAAGCCCAATACATGTCTCTTTTTTTAAATTGTTTTATAAAACAGTATAGCATATGATAAAGCCTTTCCTAAAAGGGTATAAAACTAATTAATGGGTTAATTACATGGGGGGTTATAACTTGAAGAAATTTAGTGGGATCGTTTTCTTAACAATTCTATTTTTTTTACAATTAAATTGTGTCTTTGCTGAATCATCATTTGTGGAAGATATAGAACATAATTTTGAACTTTTAGATAGAGACGATGGCTTATCAAATTTATCAGTATCGTCAATTGTTCAGGATAAATATGGCTTTGTATGGTTTGGAACTCAGGGTGGACTTAATTGTTATGATGGAAGAGAAATGACTATTTTTCGGAATGATCCATTTGAAGAAGATGGTCTTATTCATAATTTAATTCAGACTATTTATTATGATGAAGAGTTGCATGAACTTTGGATTGGTACCTATCAGGGCATATCCCGTTATATTATTTCTGAAAATAGATTCATCAACTATAGTGTGAATGACAACAATCTTTCCAATCCAATTGTAATTGCGATTACAAAAGATCAAAATGGACATATGTGGTTTGGAACAATGGATGGATTAAATAGGCTCGATATTAGGACAGATACCTTTGAATATTATGAAGTACCTGGTAAAGTTGTAAGATCATTATTAGTGGATTCGACTAATCGTATTATTGTAGGTACTTATGAGGGGTTAGCCTACTTTGATGAAGGCACACTTCAAGTAAAACAATTCTTGTTAGAATTGCCATCGCCTTACGTAATGGTTGTGAAGGAATTTGAAACCGGAATACTTACGCTAGGATTGTGGGATGGGGGAGTCGTAGAACTTGAAATTGAGACAAATGAAATAGTTAAAAAAAGTTATGCAGATAACCGGGTTTACACTCTGATAAAGCCTGACAATGGGGCTTTATGGGTTGGAACATGGGGAGGTGGCTTATTTATAGAAGATCAAATGGGTCATGTAACGCATTTTGAAAGTGATGGAAAAGAGAATAATCTTTCTCATAATGTTGTGTATGCGCTGTATCAAGATCCATCGGGTATTTTTTGGATTGGGACAAATGGCGGTGGCGTTAATAAAATTAATCCACGTAAGCATAATTTTGTTGATTTAAAATATGATTCTGAGTCTTTAAATTCAATAAGCCAAGGAAAAATAAACAAAATATATGAAGATAGTGAAGGAAATTTATGGATTGCGGTTTATAATAATGGGCTTAATAAATATAACCAAGCAACAGGGCGAATCGATAAATATAACGAAGCAAGTGATGAAAGGGCTGAGCAATCAAGAACCCTACCAGACAATCAAATCAATGAGATTATAGAAATAGGTGGGAAATTAATAATTGGAACAAATTCGGGGTTGGCGAGATATGATCGATCGGGTGATCGGTTTATTCCTTTTGGTGATGTGCCCGAAAATACTTTAATATATTCGATTGAGTCTGTAAATCAAGATGAACTTTGGATAGGTACCTATAATAACGGGGTATCTGTTTATAATATGAAAAATCATACTTATAGAAATTATAAAAGCGATGATATGGAAAATCCAGTGGCAGATAATTTGATTTATGATATTCACGTTGATCAAAAGGGCCGTATATGGATTGCAACCAATAATGGCCTGAATATGAAAGAGCCCATGCGAGAAAAATTTAAACTATTTCGTAAAGAACCGGGAAATTATAAGACTTTAGCGAGTAATACAATGCGGTCTATCTACGAAGATTCATCGGGACGTATAAGGATTACAATGGTTGGTGGAGGTATTGCTTATTTTGTAGAAAAAGATGAAAGTTTTGTAACTTTTACAGAAAAAGATGGCTTGCCGAGTAATGTGGTTTCTGGTGTTGTAGAAGATGATAAAGGTTCCATGTGGTGTTCCACAGAGAATGGATTGGCGATTATTCAAGAGGAGACGGAAGAGATATTCTACCTAACTCCAGATGATGGTATTGGTGGTTGGGAGTTTTCATCTGGGGTTATTAAAGTTCGTGATGGCTCCATTATTCTAGGAAGTGTTAATGGTATTACACGTGTCCCAAGTAGCTTTATCTTAGCTCAAACACTTGAACCAAGAGTTTATATCAAAGATGTTTTATTGTTTCATGAAAAGGTGAATTCTACTCAACAGTTTTTTAACGATGAAGTTTTGACTTTTGGTCCCAATGAATCGTCTTTAGAATTTAGGGTTGTGGCCTTAGATTTTGATGCACCTCTGGAAACAAGATTTTCATATAAGCTAGAGGGCTTTGATGAGGAATGGATTCGGGCTGGCACAAGAGACTACATTGCGTATTCAAATTTGCCTGCAGGAACTTATGAACTAAAGGTAATTGCTGAAACAGCGCGCAATGCAATTTCACAACCAGCAAGTTTGACTTTTAGCATTGAAGAGCATTGGTATAAGACGCCAGTTGCCTATATATTATATGCCGTTACTTTTGCTTTATTTATTATTGCTTTAATAAAGATACGGGAAGGACGATTAATGGGTATAAGAAATTCAAAACTTTCTGCTTTAAACACGAAACTAGAAGAGGCGAATGTAGCTCTAGAGAAATTATCGACAAAAGATCCTTTGACAGGTCTTTTTAATAGACGCTATTTTGACATGATGTTTTTGAATCATTTAAAAATGGCCATTCGAAGTGAGACTCACTTAGCTCTTTTTATGATTGATATTGATGATTTTAAATATGTTAACGATAAATTTGGACATGTGGCGGGTGATTACTTATTAAAGGACATTGCAATACAATTAGAGCATGTCATTAATCGTGCGACAGATTTTGTGGTGCGCTATGGTGGCGATGAATTTATTGTGGTTTTGTATGATACAGAATGTGTCAACACTGAACGTATTGCCCATAAAATTACCGATGCCATTAAATCTGTAAAAATTAGAGCCGATTTTACTGATGAAACGTATTATATTACAACGAGTATTGGTATTGGATGTAGTGTGCCTTCTACTAAAGCAACTGTTGAAGATTACTTGGATTCAGCGGACAAAGCTCTGTATACATCTAAACAGAATGGGAAAAATAGAGTGAGCATTAATGAAGATGTGTATTGTCATTCATAGTAAGCTATGATATATTTTGAGTGGAATAATTAAATAATCTTTAGGTGCTCTGATAGGAGATAATAGGGAAAAAGGTGTAAGACCTTTGCAGCCCCCGCTACTGTAAGCATGACGAAAATCATAACCACTGTTGGTAAAATGGGAAGGTGATGAGTAGGATGAATGTGAGCCAGGAGACCTGCCTGAAGTAAATTAGTAAAACTTCGGTGGGAAGTTCATTGACTTACAGGATATAAACATAGACTGGCATGAGCGCAATCGAAGAGACTTGGCTTATGCCATTTTTTTGAATAGAAGTTAAAGAAGGAGATTTGATATGAAAAAGGGAATACTCGTTGTAAGTTTTGGAACTAGCTATGAGAAAACAAGAAAAGAATGTATTGAGAGCGTTGAAGGCAAGATACAGTCTGCGTTTGAGGAATATGACCTTAGAAGGGCTTTCACCTCAAATATGATTATAAAAAAATTAAGAGAAAGAGACAATCTTAATATTGATACACCGAGTGAAGCTTTGATGAAGATGGTTGATGCGGGCATGACAGAAATTCATGTTCAGCCACTTCATATTATTCCAGGGTTTGAATATGAAAAAGTAAAGCGCGCAATTATTATGGCACAACATAAAAGTGATGTTAAGGTGACTTTTGGGTCACCACTCTTAAATGAAGAGCATCATTATGATGAAGTGGTAGAAGCCTTATTAGAACAGTTGCCACAAGCAGTTGAAAACGAAGGTATATTACTTATGGGACATGGGACTGAACATCATGCCAATGCATGTTACAGCATGTTGCAAAATAAGTTAAGAGATAGAAGAACAGATATTTTAATTGCCAATGTTGAAGGCTATCCTGACTTAGATCATGTAATGCCAGCTATCGAAAAAAAATATAAAAAGATGACTCTAATGCCATTAATGCTTGTAGCAGGTGATCACGCAATAAATGATATGGCAGGAGAAGAAGATTCTTATAAGTCGGCCTTAGAGGAAAAAGATATTGAGGTAACGTGTATTCTCCAAGGACTAGGTCAAAATCAAGCTATTCAAGAAGCTTTTGTAAAACGTGTTAAGGAAGTAGTTGCTAAGTAAATTTAGAGCTAACCATTTAGATGAATGGTTAGCTTTTTTACATTTAGGAGAAGTGTACATCTTTTTTAGATGGGTATAAATATAGTTAAAGTAATAAGGATAAGGGGGAGTAAAGGGGTGAAAATTCTTAGTCGATTTAAGTTTGGTAGAGAGGCGATCCTATTTGATTCGCCATTATATTTATTAAAGGCATTTTTAGGGGTGATGATTTGTTACCTCTTATTTAGCCAACATAGGATTATTGGTAAGGATATGATTTCTGTTCTTTTTGGTATGATGTTAAGTTTAGAGCCTGTAAATATTTCGGGACTTAAAAGTGGTATTGCACAATTTGAGGCAACAATATTAGGTGGGATAGTGACTGCAGTGATTGTAATGATAGCTGGTGTAAACATATTTACAGTTCCGCTTGCAGTTATGATGACTCTTTATATTTCAATTCTATTAGATTGGAAAAACATTTCACCAGTTGCTTTTTTTACGTCTATTTATATGACACAGCTTGTTCAATTTACAGCTAATGGTGAGCCAAGCATGCTTTTAACCTTACGTTTAAGATTGATGGCGCTAGGTGCAGGTGTTATCCTTGCAATACTCTTGAATTTTATCTTTTCACTGCTTTTTTATCAGTCTATGATTCGCAAAAGGACTCTTTATTTATTTGAACGTTTTGTTATTAATCTAACAGCGCTTGAGCGAGTGTTAGACTCAAATGATATGCAAGATTTAAGTCAATTAAAAAATGATGTCAGCGCCTTGTTTACTGATATAGATTTTATTTATGACCATGGAGATGCATTAAGTAAGGAGAAGAAAAAAGCAAAGGAGTTATCAGGTTACTTAGGAGTCATTAGGGAGCTAAGGTTGATGAATCATTATTACTATGACTTGATTTTGGAGACTTTTAGTGAAACTGGGGTAATAAGTGTTGATGAAAATTATTATAAGCAACTTAATGAGATTAAAGATTTCTTAAGTTGTTTTCTTGTTAAGGAAGATTCAAGTAAGTCAATGATACCGTTAGATGAATATGAGAAAGTACCATTCAAGAAATTATATAATTGTATGATACGCATTGAAAACGCCTACTATATTAAGTAGGCGTTTAAAGGTTAAAATACACTTTGCATAAATACATTTTGCATAAAAAACAAACTAATATAAGACAGTAATAAGGATATTGTTGGTGTTAATAGCCAACCAAAGGATATCCTCTTCAATTTGCTAAAATTAATATTTCGATCACCTCTTGCGACACCAATACCAATAATAGCTCCTACGACTGCTTGAGAACTTGAGACAGGCACAAGTGGAATGGGTGGTAAATTTAAGGAAATCAATAGGTCTTGTAAGGAAACCGATGCAAATAAAAATAAAACAAAGGAACTTGATAATACAACAATTAGCGCTGTCGATGGTGAAAGTCGATAAAGGCTATTTCCAACGGTAGCCATCACATTTTTGGAATAAGTAAAAATACCGACAGCAATTGCAAGAGAACCCAAAAAGAATAGGATTTGTGTTTTGTCCACAGTAAAAAAATAGAGGCTCATTGAAGGAAGATCAATCGCATTTGTAAAGACCCCCATGACATTAGCAATATTATTGGCACCGAGTGAATACGCCCCAAAGGCACCAACAATAATTAGCCCTAGACGAATATAGTAGTAACGATAAAATAAGTTGAGTTTCAACGTTCTGGTCTGTCGCTTAAAAAGTTTATAAAAGAGAATTGAAAAAAGTGCTGCTAGTATAGGGCACAAAACCCATGTAAGCACAATTTTAGAAAGTGTTGCCATACTTGTTGGATTGGATGAAAATAGATTCCAACCTATAATAGCACCAACAATGGATTGAGATGTTGAGACAGGTAATCCATAACGAGTCATTATAAAAACGGTGATACCTGCTGCAAGAGCAACAATAAAGGCACCAGGCAGGGATGTAATTGCGCCGAGTTTGCCTAAGGTATGGCTGGCACCAGACCCACTGGCAACAGCTCCAATGATAACAAAAATACTCATGATAACCGCCGCTGTTTTAAAGCTTATAACCTTTGCACCAACAGCTGTCCCAAAGAGATTTGCAGCGTCGTTTGCGCCAAGTGACCATCCTAGAAAGAGGCCACTGGAGATAAATAAAATAGCTGTATTCATAAGATCACCTATATTTCTCTTTTAATCGTAAAAATTGTTAATTTATCGCCAATTCTTTCAGCTTCATCAGAAATACGGGCAAGTTTTGCGATGAAGTCATTGAGTTGTATTTTTTCGGCTAATTCTGTAACCGCTCCACTATTAAAAATGATTCCACCAATTGAATCTTGCAAAATATCTACTTCGTGTTCGTAGAATTTGATCTTGTTAATGTGTGCTGATACTAGATGAACTTCATTAAAGAAAGACCGTGTTGCTAGTATAAGTGCCTCTGCTGCCTTAATAGAATTTAGAGTGAGAGCAGCAATGTCTTTGTGTAGTTTTTTAGGAAATTGTGGTCGCTGTATATTAAAATCTTTTGTAATTTCTTCAGTTGCATCAATAATATCGTCTAGACTTTTGATTAAGGAAAGAACATCTGCTCTTGTATCGGGTAAAAGCATAAACTTATAAAGCGATACCTTGATATCGATTTCCAGTGTGTCCGCTTCACTTTCTAGGTCGCAAATACGATTAAGGGTTTCATTAAAAGCGTTACAATCTTCTTCTAGGTAGAGGATAACTTCCTTTTCAAATAGAAGCAAACTGTTTGAGATAATATCTAGAAATTTTTCGATTTTCATATTGAGTTCAACAGATTTTTTAAATAGTGTATTCATAATGAGACTCCTTTTGAGTAATAGTTATCCTCTTTATACCTAAAATTCGAATGTGCTAAACGGTAAAGTCATCTTATTTATAAGCAATTTAATATCTTCTCTAGATATCTCTGGAAGGTGACTGAGTGGACATATCTGTCCTAGTGCCAACCATTTATAGAGTGCTTTTTTGTGATAGGGTAAAAGCTCGATTTTTTGACGATATTCTGATCGTGTTTCATATTCTAAGATATAGAGTTGTTCAATAGTGTTGTTAATTGTAGGAATCACGACTTGGCGTATCCAATAAGGCTTATTTAAACGTATTAAGCTATTGAGAAAAAAGTAAGTATCTTGAAGATTGCCAGAGGTCAGTTGTCTGTAGGCATGATCATTTGTGTGTTTTACATCGAGAAGGACTAAATCAACTAATTCAATAAGTGATTCTACCTCAGATGACCAAAGAGCACCTGAGGTATCAAGGGCAACGTGAATCCCTTCTTGTTTCAAACGACGGACCAATGGGATAAGTGCACTTGCTTGAAGAAGGGGATCGCCACCTGAAAAGGTGACGCCGCCTTTGTTCTTAAAATAAGGGCTCATCCGCATAAGTTTCTTAAATAGTGTTTCTTTTGTCATCGCTTTGCCACTGGTCATCAACCATGAATCTGGATTATGGCAATATTGGCATTTTAATGGACAACCAGATAAGAAAATAACGGTGCGAAGGCCTGGACCATCTAAAGCCCCTAGAGATTCAATACTATGAACATATAATTGTGATTCCATTAGTAGAACCTCCTATAATTGCGCGTGGTAGGTTCGTGCAATGACTTCTTCTTGCTGTGCACGATTCAGCTGATTAAATCGAACGGCATAACCTGAAACGCGTATCGTTAGGGTGGGGTACTTTTCTGGGTGCATCATTGCATCTTTTAGTAGATCTCTGTTAAGGACATTGACATTTAAATGATGAGCAGATTGTCCAAAATAGCCATCAAGTATAGTGGTTAAATTTTCTGTTTGCGTCTTTTTATCAGGTCCTAGGGTTTTTGGTGTTATTGAGAAAGTACATGAAATACCATCGCGGCAGTCTTCGAAAGGTAGTTTTGCGACGGAATTTAGTGATGCAAGCGCGCCTTCTAAATCGCGTCCATGCATAGGGTTTGCACCAGGTGCAAAAGGTTCGCCCGCTTTACGTCCATCAGGTGTTGCGCCTGTTTTATTTCCGTAGACAACATTTGATGTGATTGTCAAAAGTGATAGAGTGTGTTCAGCTTTTCTATAAGTTGGAGATTGACGTAATTTATTCATAAAACTACGTGTGACAGCAGTGGCGATTGTATCAACAGCATCATCATCATTACCAAAGCTTGGATAAGTCTTATCAATCTTAAAATCAACAATATAACCATTATTGTCAAGTTCTGGAGTTACAACATTATGCTTGATTGCAGAAAGTGAGTCAGCAACCACTGATAAACCAGCGATTCCAAAGGCCATGTAGCGATGGACCTCTGTATCATGTAAAGCCATTTGAGTTTTTTCATAGGCATACTTATCGTGCATAAAGTGTATGATATTCATGGCGTTTACATATTGTTCAGATAACCACTTTAGGTAGATATCAAAGCGCGCCCATACCCTTTCATAAGTGAAGTTATTTGTAGAAAGAACTTCCATTTTAGGGCCTATTTGCATTGCGCTTGTTGTGTCATAACCACCGTTGAGGGCTAAGAGAAGTGTTTTGGGTAAATTACTGCGTGCGCCAAAAAATTGCATTTCCTTACCAATGCGCATAGCTGAAACGCAGCAGGCAATACCATAATCATCACCATAAAGAGGACGCATCAAATCGTCGTTTTCGTATTGGAGAGCATCTGTTTCTATTGTAAGTTTGGCACAATACTTTTTGAAGTTGTCTGGTAAATCGGCTGACCAAAGAATAGTCATGTTTGGTTCTGGTGCTGGTGAAAGCGTCGTTAAAGTATGCAAAAATCGAAAGCTAGTCTTAGTAACGAGAGAAAGTCCACTTTCAGTCATTCCGCCGATTGCCTCAGTGATCCAGAGTGGGTCACCTGCAAAAAGTTCGTTGTACTCAGGTGTCCGTAGTTGTCTTGCCATTCTTAGTTTTATGACAAAGTCATCTATAAATTCTTGAAGTTCTACTTCACTGTATTGCTTCGAATTTAAATCTCTTTCCGCATAGATATCTATAAACGTACTGACACGTCCAAGTGACATTGCGGCGCCATTTTGCTCTTTGATAGCCCCTAAGTAGCCGTAATATATCCATTGGATGGCTTGCTTTGTATCCTCAGCAGGTTTAGAAATATCATCTCCATAGGCCTTAGCCATTTCCTTGAGTTTTTTCATAAAATCAATTTGCTTAAAGAGTTCTTCTGATAATTGTATGGTCTCTTCAAGCATTGCTTTAGTTGAGAGTGCTTGTTTGTCAGCTTCCTTTTCGGCAATTAAGAAATCAACACCATAGAGGGCAATTCTTCTATAGTCACCGATGATCCGCCCACGTCCATAGGCATCAGGTAAGCCTGTAATAAGACCTGATTTACGGAGTTTTTTAATGGTGTCTGAGTAAACGCGAAAAACACCATCGTTATGGGTTGTTTTATATTTAAAATGTTCCTCGATTGTGTCTGAAAGTTCAAAACCATAAGCTTGGCAAGCTTGTCTGGCCATACGAATACCACCAAATGGATTGACGCCACGTTTTAAAGGGCTGTCAGTTTGCAAGCCATGAATTTTTTCATCATGTCCCTTGATATAACCAGCTGGATAGCTTAAGAGTGAAGAAACAGTATGAGTATCAATAGAGAGTACACCTTTACGGTTAAGTTCTTCTTTTTTTAAAGTATCAAAATAGGTCATAAGTTCTTGGGTTCGAGGCGTTGCGTCTGCTAAGAAATCTGCATCACCAGAATAGGGTGTGTAGTTTAATTGAATAAAGTTACGCACATCAGTAGCGGTAGACCAAGGCCCTTTTTTAAATGTTTTCCAGGGGTTTGTCATGATAAAATCTCCTATTTTGCCAAAGGAAAGTTGATTTATCATTTTTTATAAGTCAAAAAAATGAAAACCGACGCACCTAGGCAACGTGTGCCCAGGCGGTCGGCTATTTTAAAAATATTTCATTTCAATCCCCTGTGGTAAATTCCACTATTTCCGCCAGTTTTGAAATGTTAATCCGATTATATACGCAATAAAAAGTTCTGTAAAGCAAAAAAAATATTTTTTTGGAAAACAATCGTGTTCTGCTTATAGAAATGGGGTAAAAGAATAATTAGGCAGGAATAAATTAAAGTAGCGTCTATAAAATGTTTTAGGGGGATTTTATGGGTAAGAAAAATTGGAAAAATAAAATATTGATGAGTATCGTTTTACTTATGAGTGTTCTGCTTGTTTCAAAATATTCAATGGCTGATGCTTATAAAGAAGATTTTAATTTGTTGTTTGAACATCATGGAACAGTCATGCTTATTATAGATGCTGACAATGGATTGATTGTGGATGTTAATGATGCTGCGGTCACATTTTATCAATATGACAAAGAGGAATTAATTGGTATGCCCCTTGATCAAATCAATGTTTTATCAGGGGAAGAAATTGCGACTCGTATTGAACAAGCTGGCAGTGAAGAGCAGAATATATTCATGTTTGAGCATAAACTTGCAACGGGTGAACGTAAGTATGTGGAAGTTTTTTCTTATCCTTTTGTAGATTCTGAAAATAAAAAAATGCTGTATTCTATTGTACATGACGTTACCAAGAGAGTTTCTGCTGAAGCAGATGCAGAAAGTCGAGGGCGCATGGTTGTTATGACTTTTTTTGCAGCTGTAGCTGTGGTTTCGCTTGTAATTTATCGCCTCCTAAGTACCAAGAAAAAACTGATTGTATTTACTGAACGCTACCGAGATTTATTTGAAAATATGCAAGAAGGATTTGCATTACATGAAATGATTTGTGATGAAGAGGGAAATCCCATTGACTATCGATTCTTAGCTGTAAATAGAGCATTTGAGAAATTAACGGCAAGTAGTAGAGATGAGATTGTTGGTAGAAGAGTATTAGAGGTATTTCCAGAAACAGAACTTTATTGGATCGAAAAATATGGGAACGTTGCATTAGAAGGGGATGTCATAACTTATGATAATTATTCTCAAGCATTAGAAAAGTACTTTACAGTTACTGCTTATAGCCCTAAATATATGCAATTTGCGACGATTTTTTCAGATGTAACAGACTACAAAGAAAAACAACAACAAATTGAGTATTTAAGTTATCATGACGAATTGACGAGCCTTTACAATAGGCGATTCTATGAGGAAGAACGTCGTCGCCTTGATATTACAAGGAATTTGCCATTTTCTATTGTAATGATAGACGTAAATGGATTAAAGCTTACTAACGATGCATTTGGTCATGGTGTTGGAGATCAACTTCTACAGCATATTGCAGCATTAATGAAAGATGAATTTAGGGGAGATGACATTATTGCACGCATTGGTGGTGATGAGTTTGTCGTGATTTTACCACATACAACAGAAAGTCAAACGCGAGAAATTGTTCATCGTATAGAAGAGCGTATTAATAGCGAGCGGATGGGTGTTATTGCGGTATCTATTTCTATAGGACAAGCCACAAAAACTGCTAGTATTCAAGATATAGAAGATGTTTTCAAGCGTGCTGAAGAAGATATGTATACCCAAAAGCTATCCAGTAGTAAACTTATGCGTATAGAAACAATTGCTATTATTTTAGAAGAGCTAGGAAAGAGAAGCCAACAGCAAAAAGATCATTCTAAGAATGTGGCGAGACTTTGTAAGGCTTATGGTGAATTTATGGACATGACAGAAGAACAAATATATGAACTTGAACATTCTGGTCTCTTACATGATATTGGAAAAATAAATGTAAATGAACATTTGTTTCACAAATCTGGCCCCTTGACAGTTGAAGAATATGATGAAATAAAACGTCATACTGAAACAGGCTATCAAATATTGAAGTCAGTTGATGATTATAGTTCTTATTCTGAATATGCTTTGAGTCATCATGAACGTTGGGATGGCACTGGATATCCAAGAGGGTTATCAAAAGAAGAAACGCCATTTATTGCTCGTGTGATATCGGTTGTTGATGCTTATGATGCCATGATTAGTGATCGACCTTACCGAGATACAAAATCTCAAAAAGAAGCGATTGTAGAACTTAAGCATCATGCAGGTAGTCAGTTTGATCCGGAGATAGTAGGGACTTTTGTAAAAATGCTTGAAGGGTAATTGAAAGCTCTCGTTTGATTTCACAAATATACTATGATAATATGAAATACTGTGAGCCTATAGGCGAATGAAATGAATAATGGAGGAATAAAGATGCACAATTTACCTAATTGTCCAAAGTGCAATTCCGAGTATACATATGAAGATGGTAATTTGTTTGTATGCCCAGAGTGTGCCTATGAATGGACGCAAGAAGAAGCTGATAAAGCAGCTGAAGAAGGCATTACAAAAGATGCAAATGGAAATGTTTTGAAAGATGGAGACACTGTAACTGTGATTAAAGATCTAAAAGTAAAAGGTAGTTCATCAGTTGTAAAAATAGGAACAAAAGTAAAAAACATTAAACTTGTTGAGGGTGACCATGACATTGATTGTAAAATTGATGGATTTGGAGCCATGTCTTTGAAATCACAATACGTAAAAAAAGTATAAAGATGGGCTGGATAATTTTATCCAGTTCTTTTTTTGTAGAATTATATGTATAAAATTAGTTGTCTAATAAATTGTCTGAAAGTAATTGTGAGAATATTATGCTATATGGGGTATAATAAAAGTATTAAATGTTTAGGGAGTTAAAATGGAGCAACAAAAAGGTTTTAAAAAGAAGACAAGTCAAGAATTAACACAAGCCATGAAAATAACAGCACTTGGCATGTGGGAATGGTCATTGGAGAGGGACGAAGTTTATTTGTCGGAAGAGACTTTCGCTATAGTTGGTGTGAATCCGGACCAATTCGACCATACAATGACTTATATTGTAGGAAAAGTTGTTCACTCCGAATCGCGTATAGAGTTTATGAAGTCTATGGCTTTAGGACGTAAAGAAGGACTTGTTCGAAATAAAATATATCGCGTCAACCATCCAGATAAGAATCCATGCTGGGTAAAATTTTACAGCAAAGTTATTAAAGATCAAAATGGAAATGCTTCTAAACTTGTTGGTACGCTAATGGATGTGACAGAAGAGTATTTATTAAAGAGGCGTTTGATGGGTCAAGTAACCTTGCTTGAATCTGTATTAGAAGCCTTGCCAACACCAGTTTTTTATAAGAACCGGGAAGGGGTTTATCAGTTTTGTAATGATGCATTTGCTAATTTTTTTGGTAAGAGAAAAGATGAGGTTGTTGGTCACACTGTAGAGGATGTGGCCCTAGATGAAGCGGCAGAGCTTTGTGATTTTGCAGATCAAGAATTGTTGACAAATGAACAATCACAAGTATTTGAGTCTAAATTATCGCATGGTGATCATAGCATACGTAATGTTTTGTTTAGCAGGGCACCTTATAGAGATTATCGCAATAGCGTTAAAGGTATTGTGGGCGTTATGCAAGATATCACTAACCAAAAGGCGATTGAGCGAGAAGTTGAAATGCTCTATGAAGCCAAGGATGTGTTTCTTACTTTCAATAGAGAAATGATGTCTTACCGAAATACATTGGAATTCTTAAATAAGATGCTTTCTAAATTTCAGCAAGTCTTTAAGAAATCTCACCTTTCATCGGTGTTAGAACTAAATGAAGAAGGATCATTTTCTATCTTAGCTAATAATGGATACGATGCAGAAGAAGTGGCGAAACTTAAGTTTCCTGTCGAGGAAAGTTTTATGTGGCGTTCAACTGGTGGCTTGGTTAAGAAGGCAAGTATTCTTAATGATATTTCAGAGTTAATGGGAAGTGATGAAAGAATTTTTACGACCATGAGTAGCGATAGGATTGAATCGACGTTGATTATACCAGTTTATATAGAGGGGCGTTTTAAATGGCTCTTGTCCTTTGATTCAAATGAAAATCATACCTTTGATGATGTGGATATGTTTGTTGCTGAATATATTCGAGAAGAGTTGCCTATTGCCTATAGAATGTTTGAGTTGTACCAAAAGACATTAAAATTATCGCGTTATGATGGTTTAACAGGACTTATGAATCGACGTTATTTTGAATATACACTAGAAGAAACACTTAATAGGTCTATGTATAACAAAGAAGAATTTTCTGTTTTGTTGTTTGATTTAGACGGCTTGAAACGTGTTAATGACACATATGGTCACCATGCGGGTGATATATATATTAGAGGCTTTGTTGAGGCCCTGAAAAATGAATTTTTTGAGAGTGATATTTTGGCTAGAATTGGTGGTGATGAATTTACAGGTATTTTTGTCAATGTAGATTTGGCAGAACTTATTCATAAAATCGAGCAAATTCGACAGCGTTTTGAGGATAGGCCTTTACGTTCAGGAAGGGATTCTTTTAATGGGAGTTTTAGTTATGGCTTGGCAAGATTTCCTTCGGATAGCAGAGATATGTCACATTTACTTAGGATTGCTGATGAGAACATGTACAAAGATAAACAACGCCATAGAATAAAATAAATGAGGACCGTATCTTTTTGTAGATACGGTTTTTTTTCGGGTATAAGAAGAATGTAAAGGATATGGTGATCAGATGATGGCTCAATTAGAGATTAAACTTAATGATAAAATTTATGGCAATGGTGAAATGGAGGTTTATGAAGGTATAGACCAAAGAACTGGAAAACATATTGTACAAAAACAAGTGCTTAATTATAAGGCGCATTTGCTTTATAGTGATTTATTGCGTAAAGAATATCAACTGTTGAAAATGATTGAGAGTGATTACGTTGTTAAAACCCTAGATTTAAGGGAAGTGTCAGGCAATTTAGTTTTAGTTAATGAATTTGTTGAGGGACAAACCTTAAGAACAATAATTGAAGAGAATTGCTTAAGTTTTATTGAAAAAATGGATATTGCTAAGAGCTTGTTTCAAGCGCTTGATGCCATTCATCAACAACGTATTTTACATAAAGATATTAACCCTACGAATCTTATTTGGAATCATAAAAAACATCATTTGACTGTTATAGATTTTAACATTGCAGATCAAGCACAAACACAGAAAATAGAATTTGTGAGTCCAGAGCATTTAAAAGGAACATTGGCTTATATTTCCCCAGAGCAGACAGGGCGTATGAATAGAATGCTAGATTATAGATCGGACTTTTATTCGGCGGGTGTTACCCTATACGAGTTGTTTACAGGCGTTTTGCCATTTCCTTCAGGGGACAGATCTGAACTGATTCATCATCATATTGCGTTAATGCCAGAAACGCCATATTTAATTGAGCCAGAAGTACCAGAGAACTTGTCAGATATTATCTTAAAACTCTTAAATAAAAATGCAAATGAACGTTACCAAAGTATTGAAGGGATTATCTATGACTTAGAAAACTGCTTGAGTGAAGGGTCAGAACGCCCTTTCCAATTAGCTGAAGCTGATAGGTGTCAACAGCTTAATATATCTCAGTCCATTTATGGGCGGGATGAGGTGATATCAACAATGATGAAGGGATTTGACAAGGCACAGCAAGGAGCATTTGAGTATCACTTCATTTCAGGTTACCCAGGTGTTGGCAAAACGGCGCTTACGCGGGAATTGTACTTGCCAATTACAGAACATTCTGGCTATTTTATTAGCGGAAAGTTTGATCAGTATAATTCAAGTCGACCTTATTCAGCTGTATTACAATGTATTGAGGATTTAATCAATTTAATGCTTGTTGAAGAAGAAAAAGTTTTGGAGAAGTGGCGGCGACAATTACAAAGCTCACTGGGCGAGCATGTAGGTGTTTTAACACAGTTCATGCCCTCTTTGAATCTAATTTTAGGAAGCCATGACTTACCGCCAGAAGTGCCTGTTTTGGAAGCGCAAAATAGATTTAAAGAAGCCTTGCAACAGTTGTTTATAGCATTAGGAAAAGAAGGACGTCCTATCGTAATGTTTATTGATGATTTACAATGGATCGATCAAGCATCTATTCAATTAATTAAGCTTTTATTTGAGAATAAGATGCTGAGAAACTTCTACCTTGTTGGTGCTTTTAGAAACAATGGAATGGAAAAAGGCCATCACCTTCATGTAATG
>Ga0193962_1000363_pt1 | contig 20991 bp, 15 predicted proteins | sample FB_5_MG_FD_140335 | JGI IMG/M metagenome (GOLD analysis project Ga0193962, IMG submission 140335) | Microbial mat bacterial communities from the Broadkill River, Lewes, Delaware, United States - FB_5_MG | ecosystem: Environmental > Aquatic > Freshwater > River > Microbial mats | place: USA... | reverse complement strand
ATAGAGATAAAAGTATTGAAGAAAGATACACATCGTTTAAAAATATAGACTGTTACAAAAACACTTCCTTAGTTCTTGATGCTATGAATGAGCTTTTTGAAAAAGAGCCTGACTCAAAAAATCTTTTTTGGGAAAAATTTATGGATAAGATTCCAGAAAATTACCATGAAATTTTTGCTAAAGAAGGTGATAGTAAAGACACTTTATATCATGTTTGTGCAAATGCATTTTATATATTTGATCTATTTGAAGAGTATGATTTTGACAAAGGTGTTAACTTAATGGACCGTTGTGAACTTGAGTGTTGCTAGTTATTAGCGACCACTCTGTTTCTACCAGACTCCTTAGCTTTGTATAAAAGATCGTCAGACTCTTTATAAAGTTCATCTTCACTTACTACATCATTTGCATTTCTACATACTAATCCCATTGACATAGTCACATAAGGGCTTACTGTATTTTTAGAATGCTCAATATTAAGATCTTCTATATTTTGTCTTATGCTATCTGCAAAACTAATTGCTTTATTTTTAGTTTCTGCCCTATAAATAACTCCAAACTCTTCACCGCCTAATCTAAAACAAAGGTCATCTGATCGAAGAAGTGAATCTTTAATACACTTGGCTACCTTAACTAATACATCATCACCCATTTGGTGTCCGTATGTATCGTTATACTGTTTAAAGTGATCTATGTCCATAATTAAAAATGCTATAAGTTCATCTTGTCTTTTTGCACTATTTACAGCTTTTGGCAACATCTCATTAAAGTGTCGTCTATTAAAAATATTTGTTAAACCATCAGTTATAGATATAAGCTCTATTTTTTTTCTATCTGTTATATCTTGCCTTATAGCTGTATATCCTTTTTTTGCTCCAGTATCATCAAATATTGGTGAAATAGATGCCTTAACCCAATAAAAAGTATTATCTTTTTTTAGGTTTTTTATTTCACCTTCCCATGTTTTATCACTTGTTAAAATATTCCACATATCTTCATAAAGACTTGCTGGCATATCTGGGTGTTTTATAACTCTATGGTTTTTACCAATTAATTCTTCTTTTGAATAACCGCTTATATGACTAAAAGCTTCAGACACATAAGTTATATTTCCATGTATATCTGTTGATGATGTGATAATATTTTTATCTATAAGTTTTATATACTCTTTTATCTGCTTTTCTCTCTCTTTTACTACAGTTACATCTTTTGCAGCTAACAAAACTCTTTTTTTATCAGACATCAGAGAAAGAGCCATATTTACTTTTAATCTTTTTCCATTTTTTACTATACATGTTTTTTCAAAGTTCTCAATAAATCCTTTTTCTACAACCTCTTCAAGTACTGACTTTGATCTTTGCACATCTTCAGGTGCAGATAATTCAGCACAACTTTTTTGTAAAAGTTCATCTTCCGTAAAACCAGTCATTTGTAGATAGGCATCATTAAAAAGCAAAAAGTTCGTTTCCAAATCAAGTATAGCTATACCATCTTTAGTCGTATTAAATATTTGAAAGAACTCCTCTTTTTGCTTTATAAGTTCTTGTTGTAAAATATATGTATTTATATGATTATCAACTCTAACTTTTAATTCACTTGTATTAATAGGTTTAATAAGATAATCTTTTGCACCAACGTTAAACCCTTTTACTATTGAATAAGAATTAGTATCTGCAGTAAGAAAAATAAAAGGAATTGAACTAAATTTTTGATTTTCTTTTATAATTTTTGCTACTTCATAACCATCTAAATCAGGCATTTGAATATCAAGTAAAATTAAATTAATATCGTTATATGAACTGTTTAAAATCTTTAAAGCCTGTTCCCCATTATATGCAACTTTAATATTATAGGATTCAGATAACAATTCAAACAAAAGTTCTACATTACTCTCTTCATCATCAACTATTAATATTGTTCTTTTTAAATTCATTGTAAATCTTCTTTTATTACTTTCAATAATTTTAACAACTCATCAAAATTTTTGATATCAAAGTATTCAACTAAAAGCTCTTCTTGTTCTTTTTTTATAACCGGTATTAAACTAGATAGAAATTCACTATAATTTGTTCTTGAAATAAAAGAAGCTTTTTCAATTGAACTTATCATCTTATCTATCTCTTTAATAACTTCACTTTTATCTAAAGCCTTATCTTCAACCTCAAGCCTTGAAGAGATCTTATCATTTATTTGTTCTAAAACACTAGATAATTCAACTTTCAGTTTTTCATATACTTCTTTTTGATCATCGGCTTTTTCTATCTCTTTACATAGCTCAAAAACACCATTTATATTTAAATTTCCACTAACACCTTTTAAAGTATGTATATAATTATTAAACTCTTCTGAAGCAAATTCCATTTTGCTTATTCTACTTTCAAAATTGTTAAATCTATTTTTAAAAGCATCATATAAAACATATATATTTTGCATATCTTTGATCATATAATTTTGTGCATGTTTTTTAAGATCAATACCTTTGATATCTAACTCTTTGATCATTTCTGCTATTTTTGAATCACTTGAATCATCTTTACTCTCAATTCCAAAGTAATTGTTCAACACTTTATAAAGCTCTTCTTTATCTATAGGTTTAGCTAAATGTCCATTCATACCAGCTTCTTTAGTAAGTTCTTTATCCTCTTTCATAACAGCTGCACTTAAAGCTAAAATAGGAGTTTCTTGGTCAAACTCTCTTATTTTTTTTGTTGCTTCAAAGCCGTCCATATTTGGCATCTGTATATCCATAAATATGATGTCATAATTACTATTTTTTGCCATACTTAAAGCTTCTAATCCATCTTTTGCTATATCAGCTTTCAAACCAACATTTGCCAAAATTTCTTGTATAACAATTTGATTTATCTCATTATCTTCAGCAACTAAAACTTTTTTCGTTTTATCTAAATTAATTTCTTTTTGTTTTATAGATTTAACACTATCTGAAATATCTTTATTATCTATAATTAGATCATAAATTGAAGATGGAGTATATGGTTTTTGAAGTACCTTATTTATCAAAACACCTTCCTTATCTGCTTTATTATAAAGTTCTTGTTTATCATGTGCCGTTATCATAATTATGCACTCTTTAAAAATCCCTCTATTTTTAAGCTCTTTTAAGAGTTCAACTCCATCCATATTTGGCATAAGCCAATCAACAATTAAATAATCAATTTTTTCTTCTTCTATAATCTTTAATGCCTCTACCCCATCAGAGGCATCCAATGCCTTCATATTCCAAGAATTAAAAATTTTAACTAAATAATCTCTATCTAGTTCACTATCATCAACTATTAAAAAAGTTTTTTTATTAAGCTTACTAACTTCTTTGTAAAAACTTTTCCCTTGAACATACTCTAAAGCTAAATTAATACAAAACTTTGTTCCACTACCATCCTCTGATTTAACTTGGATATCACCATCCATTAACTCTAAAAGTTGTTTTGTAATCATAAGACCAAGACCCGTTCCACCAAACTTCTTAGTAGTAGAGCTATCACCTTGTTCAAACGCAGCAAATAATTTATTTTGATTCTCTTTTGAAATTCCTACACCTGAATCTTCTATACAAAACTCAATCCCTACTTTTTTGTTTTCTTCATCTGTATATTTTTTATTTACACTTATAGAAACATGCCCTTTATTTGTAAACTTTAGTGCATTACCTACAAGATTATTTAAAATTTGTGTTATTCTTAAAGAATCTCCAATAAGTGTTTGAGGAATAGTACTGTCCATAAAAAAGTTTAAACTTATTCTTTTTTCATAAGCTTTATAACCAAAAAGGTCATTTACATTATCTAATAGCTCTTCAAAACTAAACTCTCCATTTACAATATCTAACTTACCAGCTTCTATTTTAGAATAATCAAGTATGTCATTGATAACATGTAAAAGTGCTTTAGAAGATTTTTTTGACTTGTTTAAATAACCCTTTTGTATATCATTCAACTCAGTTTCTAAAGTAAGGTCTGTTAAACCTATGATCCCATTTAAAGGTGTTCTAATCTCATGAGACATATTTGCTAAAAAGTTTGATTTAGCCTTATTTGCACTATCTGCCAACTCTTTTGCTCTTTTTAACTCCTCTTCTTGCTCTCTCTCTTTTGTTATATCCCTTACTGAAGCATATATATACTCTTTATCATCAATAACAACTTTATTTGCTGTTATGGAAGCTATATAAGTCGTTTTATCTTTTCGTACATGAACCCTTTCTATTGTTATAGTATCAAAACCGACATTTGAGACTATTTCATGATAATCTTCTATAGAATTGATATCATTATCCCAGTCCATTATTGTTAAGTTTTTAACCTCTTCATCACTATAACCCAAAAGTGTTTTTACATTCGAACTATATTCAATAAGTTTACCAGTGTCAGATGTTATAATAAAAATAGCATCAGATGCATTAGACAATAGTGTTTCAAATTTTTGTTTTGACTCTAAAACTTGTTGTTCCACTTTTTCTTTTTCAGTTACATCAATACCAATAGTAGCTATATAGTTCATGGAGCCATCATCTTTTTTTACTAATGTATTTGACCACTCAAAAACTCTAACCTCTCCAGTTTTGGAGACCCAACTATTTTTATATGCTTTAACAATCTCTCCATCATTTGCTTTTTTAACAATGTTTGCTACATTATCTCTCACATTTTCTGGTAAGAACTTAGCCCAAAAGTAAGGTTCTTTACTTATAGTTTCTATTTCATATCCAACAAAGTCTTGACCATATTTATTTAGTCTTTTCATAATACCGTTATTGTCTATAACAGCTATTATCGCATTAGCACTCTCAATAATGGTTGATATAAAGTTTCTCTCTTGTAGTATCTGTTCTTTTAGGTTTACTTCTTCTGTTATATCCTGAACTGTACCAACTGTTTTTAAAGGTTTTGAGTCTTCATCATATTCTGTATGACCCCTCTGTCTAACATGCTTAATAGTTCCATCTTTTAGTAGAAGTCTATGTTCTAAACTATATGGAGTTTTATTTTTTAAAGATTCACTAAGTGAATCATTTACAAAATCTCTATCACTAGGATGAATAACAGATAAAAAAGCATCATAAGATGCTTCTAAATCATCTCTATCTAAGCTAAATATATTAAATATTTCATCAGACCACTCTAAATTGCCATTTAAAATATTATAAGTCCAGCTACCAAGTTTTGAAGTATGTTGTGCTTGGATAAGTTGGTTTGTTAAGTTTTTAAGTTTATGCTCTGATTCTTTTGTCTTACTTAGATCAGTATGCGTACCTATCATTCTAATAGGCTTGTTGTTTTCATCTCTTTGAACTATTATACCCCTATCTAAAATCCATTTATAAGTTCCGTCTTTACATAAAATCCTATGTTCATTTTGATAATGTTCTATTTTTCCACTAATATAATCTTCAATACTTTTATTTACATATTCGATATCATCAGGATGTACACGGCTTTCCCATTCATTTAATACACCTTTAATCTCATCATCTTTAAATCCAAGCATTTTTTTCCATTGAGATGAAAAATAAACTTCCGATGTTTCAAGATTCCAGTCCCATATTCCATCACCACTACCCTCAAGTGCAAATTTCCATCTTAAATTACTGTTTTGAAGTTTCTCTCTAGTCAATATCTCTTCAGTAATATCAATTATATAGCCTTGAAAATATTTTATTTTACCTTGTTCATCTCTTATGATTATCGTGTTATCTAAAACCCATTTTATTTTATTGTCTTTAGTAACAACTCTGTATGGTTTGTGTTTAAAAAACAAATCACCACTTTCTTTTCCAACTTCAACCTCTTTAAAAACCTCTGCTAGATCATCTTTATGTATACACTCAGAGTATGTTACTTTTGAAGTTAAAAAATCCTCTTTTGTATAACCTAAAAGTTGTTCTGAGTTTACACTTACATAGTCAATACTCCATATATCATCATTATTCCATCTAAATAATACTAAATCTGAATATTCAAAAAGTGAAAGTAGGTTTTCTTGTTCTTTATTTTTTTCCTTTAAAATTAAGTCTACTTTTTCTCTATCTTTTTTATATAAAAAATATAAAATATAATTCATTAATATAAATAAGAACATAATAAATAGCAATAAACTTATATAAGAGTTTTTTTTATTTTGTAGGTCTAATTTGTTCTTATATAAAATCCCTGTGGTAGTGATAACGAACTCATCTATAGGATCCATAATCTTTTCTTTACTAATCTTATATTCTTTTGAAAACAAAAGCTTTATAGCATAATCTTGATCTGGTTTACCACCTGCTATGTAGTTGCCATTCTTATCTTTAAACTTACCTTCTACGGCATTAAAAGCTTCAATTTCTAAATTTACCAGCTTATTTGAGTACTCCTCTGATTTTGCTAATCCAGAAATATCATACGGTAGTTTGCTAGCGATCTCTTTAAAAGAAAGTTTCTCTTTTGATGGGTGTCTAAGCTCTCTTAGGCTTTCACTAATATCCCAATATATAGAGTTATACATATATGGTCTTTTTATTTTTCCATCTCTAATATCTAATACTTTTTCGTACTGTTCTTTATATAGATTATTTTTAGTTACAACATAACTTCTTGCAAATTTTGTAAGGTCATCAGAACTTTCTTTTAATGAGTCAGCCACCTGTACTGTATAGAGTAATTCTGTATTTAGATTTTGTATCTTTTTATCTACCGAAAAATAGGCAAAAACAAAATATAATCCTATAAAAACAAGAATAACCTCTAAAGCTAAAATTTTAAAATTGATGTTTTTCATAAAGTACCTAATGTTTAATTATTACATATATTATTTTAGCGAAGTTATATTTAAAGTATTTAAATTTTTATGAATGTAATAGCATATACCTCATTTTTATAATTATCTTCAGATTTATACTCTCTATATCCATTAGAGGCCGCTATACCGACTATATATTCTTGTTCTTCAAAGTTTACGTAATGGTATTTACTATGTTCTTTTACACCTTTAAGAAGCTCTAAGTCGATCTGAAGATCATCTAATGGCTTTAAAGTTTTATGAGTTGAAGATATAATTTTTAATCCACTGTCTACAAAAAATGAGAAACCTTCTTTGTTTAGGGGAAAGCTGTCTTTTAACATCTCTTCAAACTCTAATTCTGAGTCAAAAACTATACCTATTCCACCTACGTTTTTATTCTGTGCCACTATTGAAGCATTATAAATATACGTAGCTCTATCCTCATAAAACTCAGAAGCTTCAAAATTACTAACATAGTAATTTTGAGTGTTTTTATTTTGATTGATTTTTTCTATATAACTTTTTGTAACTTTTTTACCAATAACACTTTGGTCATGTGAAGCTGCCACAATTGTTGCATTTTTATCATATATATACAAATTTGTATATACGGTATATAGTTCATTTATATATATAAGAGTCTCATTAAGTACTTTGCCATTAGCTTGTTCTTTTGACAATTCCTGTTGAAACAGTGGTGTAAGAGCCCACCATCTACAATCATTTGCCCTTTCATATAAGTTTCTGTCCATTATATCTATAGCAAGTCTTGATGCCATTTTAACATCGTTAATAAGGGATGATTCAACTAACTGTTCTAAATTTAAAATAGATTTTTTAAATGAGTTTAAAATCTGTGTAGATATAACTCTTAAACTATCTAAAATAGGTGAAAGTACATATACACGTTTTTTTGATGCTATAAGTTCACCATTTATGATCACATCACTAAGATCATCAACTAAATCATCAGCTTTATCTATGATATCTTTTAGCTTATCTGATAACAAATTTGTTTTTATTTTTCTTCTATTAAACTCTTCTTCTTTCTCAGGCGTAACATCTGATTTTGTTGAAGTTGTATAAGTAACAGCAGAGTACCATGACTCTATACCTACAAAGCCTTGATACCCATTTGTCTTTTTAGTCACTAAAAGATGTTTTTTAGACGTGATCTCATATTCAGTGTCTTTATAACCTACATTTAGAGCATTATTAGTATCACTTGTTGCTATAACTCCTGTGCTATCAAGCAGTGATATTTGCATACCTTTTTGAGCTAAATTACCTATAATAAGTGAGAGTTCATTATCAAATTTAAAACAAAGACATAAAACACCAATATTTTGACCAGATTTTTGAATCTTTTGAGCATATATAAGAGTTTTATCTTGATTACTAAACACATCACTATGTCTATATACTTCTACATAACTATCGCTGTTAAGTGCTTCACTAATTATACTGTCACTAGAAGATTGAATCTTGTTTGTTTTTTCTATATTAGCTTTTGCTTTACCATTGATATCAAAAATAACTATTTCATTATAAACTGTATATTTAGCAGCATATTCTCTTAAACGATCTTCGATCTCTTCAACTGTCACCAAGTCAGAAGTTAAAAAATCAACAATCATCCCATCTGTGGCTAAGAATCCAACATCTGCCGTTCTCTCAAAAAGATTTCTAATTAAAATATCAATAACAATTTGTGCTTTAGTATTTAATTCACTTAGATGTTTTTTTAAACTCTCATCAAGAAGTGCATCACCAAGTTCATCTTGAAGTTCATCAAATCTTTGTGCAGTGTTGTCTGTAAACTCAAAGAGTGTTGATGCCACACTTAACGCATTTATTTTACCTGTAAGGGTAGTTCTGTTTAATGATTTATTTAATTTATCAAGCTCATATAAGGTATCCTCTACAAATGGAAAAAGAGAGATCAGTTCTTTCATATCGTTCCTTGCAAAACTTCTACCACCCCTTTTAGTAAAAGTAATACTAAAGTATTATAGAAAGTTCATTTTTGTATTAATATACATATTCAATACCATTAGCTTAATTTATAAATATAATTATTTAGTTTACTTTGTTAACTATTATATTAGCTATAATATTAACTTCATTCTTATGATATAGATTTTAAGATTTATATCAAGTAAACATTCCTTTTTGCCCATGTTTTCAACTTTCTACATGGGCTGAAACAACTTATATATACTCTTTTTATTCATCTTTCTAGAATAATCTATAGCACTCAATCCGGTTGAATCAGTTGTTTTTATTTTTGCTCCATTTTCTAAAAGTATTTTTGCTATATCAACCCTTCCATAACATGATGCACACATTAAAGATGTAAAACCACTTTTTCTATGCGTAGTATTTACATCTACACCATTATCTAAAAGATACTCTACTATCTTAATGTTGTTGTATGTAATAGCCATATCAAAAACACTAACACCCTCATGATCTATAGCATGTATATCTGCTCCATTATCTATTAAGTATGAAAGTAAAGTATAATCACAATGACTTCTAATAGCATACATTAAAACACTCTCACCTAATTCATTGGTTGCATTTATATCTTCACCAGACTCTACAAGCTCAATAACTTTATCTTGATCATTATTCTTTAGATGTTCTATCCAGATATTCATAGTCAAAGCCTTTTTATCTATTTTTAAAAATTATATAAAATATGTTAGGCTTTTAGTAGCTTGTATATGTCAGTTTATACTACTTTATGTACAAAATTCTTGCTGCACCAAATACAAATAAAAACAAAGCTATATCTTTTAACTCTTTATCATACAAAAGTGTAAAAAAACTACTAAGTATAAGTACAAATGAAAATGTGTATGATTTAACTTTAGTGTTTAGATCTTTTTTTATCCACTCAAGTTGATCATGTGAGACCTCTACTCTTAGCTCATCAGAACTTATTTTCTTTACAGCTGTTTTAAAGTCTTTTGCAATAAAAGGAATATCTTTAAACTCATCTACGATCGTCTCAGCTATACTCTCTTTTGCACCTAAAGCTTTTGGAATATTTTTTTGCAATATAGGCAAGATATCTTTTACACCGTTAAAATTTTCTATGTAGGTTGTTCCTAGCCCCTCAATGATTGCACTTACTCTTAGTATATATATGGCATCACTTGGAAGTTTAAATGGAAGGTCTCTTGTTGACTCAAGTACATCAAATGCTAGCTGCTGCATAGACTCACTGTCTAAGTTCTCATCTGAAAAAATCTCAAACATCTTTGCACTAAACTCAGCAAGCTCTGCCGTTGGTGCTTCATAGGCTATTGTTCCAAGCTTTTTATTTGCAGCTATATAGCGTTCATAGTCTTGTTCATTTGCTGATTTTATAAGCTCGATTATGGCAACTCTGGTATCATTTGGCACACTTTTTACCATTCCAAAGTCTAGTAAAATAAGTTCACCCTCTTTAGATACAAGAAGGTTTCCAGGATGTGGGTCTGCATGAAAGTACCCATTTATTAGCATCTGAGTCGTGTAAAAATCAACCAGCTTTGATATGATCTCTTTAAAGTCTATATTATGCTTGAAAATCGACTCTTTATCATCAAACCTGAAACCCTCTTCATAACTCATTACCAAAGCGTCATCGCTACAAAAATGCTCTACAGGAGTTGGAAATTTTATATCCAGATCTTTATAAACAGATGAAAATTTAAGAAGATTGTTTAACTCCTTAGTTAAACTAACCTCCTCTTTTATCATCTTTGAAAATTCCTTTATTACAGACTCTATAGAATTTTTTGTGTAGTGTGAAAATAGTGGTTTGAAAATAGTGTTAAAAATATTTATAACCCTAATGTCTGCGATCACTTGTGTGTATATGTTTTTTCTTCTAAGTTTGACTGCAAGCTTTTGATCATCTTGTGTATATGCAACATGAACTTGACCAATAGAAGCTGAAGCTATAGGTGTTTTATCAAAACTTTTAAAATTCTCTTCTCTAAAAGCTTTGTTATAAACTTCTTCAAACTCTTTTTGTGTCATTGGAGGCAGAGAGTCATGAAGTTCTTTTAACTCATCCAAATACTCTTTGTCAAAAAAGTCAGATCTTGTTGCAAGAACTTGTGCTAGTTTTATAAAACTGGCTCCAAGATATACTATTGTATCTTTTAGATCTTTTGGTTTTGAAGGTTTTAAACCTAAAAAACTCTTTTTCTTTTTTATGACAAGATATATACTTAGTAAAAAAGTAAATACTTTATATAGCCTAATTGGTGAGTAGTACCTTAGACTTTTTACAAAAGTGTCTATTTTAGATCCTCTTTGAGTTTTTGTAAGTCTTCTTTAGTTGCTACTCCCAACTCATCTAAAATATCTTTTATAACTGGTTTTAGTTGCTCTTTAAACTTCTCTTCCTCCTCTTTTCCTCTAGCCTCTACAGACTCTAAAAAGCTCTTAGCATCAGAAGTTTTGATCTTTCCTTGTTCTTCAAGTTTTTTTACCTCATCTTCAACTTTTTCTTTTAAAACAGCTGCTACACCTACACCTGTATAAAGTAGTTCTTTTAACATTGTATATCCTTATTTTTTAAAATTATTATATTTTATCTTATATATAGATACTTTAATAGAGGTATTTTGTTTTTTTGTGAAGTTTTACATAAAGTATGAAAGGGAGTGAAGATACTCCCTTAAGTGAAGTGCTTAAATGATTATACAGCACCCATTAGTTGTTTTGAACTCTCACCTATAAGTTCACACATCTCTTCATAAGTTTTACCAGCTTCTTTAACATCAGCGTCTAAAAGCTCATCATACATTTTTTCTATTTTTTCAGACGGGCTTAGTTTTTTCATATCACCTTTTTCAAGGTCAGCTACTTCTAAAAGCTCATTCCAAACAGAACTTTCATCAAGCATAATAGCAGTAAATTCAACACCCTCGTAAGTGAAAGTACCATTTCCATCTAGATCAGTAACATATAAAATATTTAAGCTATCAGCATTAAAAAAATCTTTATATTTTTCAAACATTGACTTAAAGTGGTTAAAACTCTCTAGCTCACATGCTAAAAGCTTAATTCCACTGTCATCACTAACCATAATTACTTGTTTTAATTGAATTTTTGGTGGTAGTTTTCTATCAGGTGAAAGCTGTTTACCCTCTTCTACGATCAAAGCTCCTCTATAACCGTTTAATCCGTTATCTAAAACATCGTTAAAAGATGGTTGCCAATCTAACTCACTGCTTTTTACATAATCCATAATCTTTGACATGGTATTCCCTTAAATAATAATATTCTTTAAGGTATACAGATTTTATTCCCTAGGCTTAGGTTCTGAAAATAAATATCCTTGTGAAAAATCTATATTTAACTCTTTTATCTTTTCATGTATAGCTTCACTACTAACATATTCAGCTACAACTTTTAGATTTTTGATTTTTGCAAAGCTTACAATGGTTTTAACAATGTCATAATGATCTTGGTTTTGGTCTATCTCTTTTATAAGCGATCCATCTATTTTTATAACATCTGCATTAAGTTTTAGAAGATACTCAAAGTTACTATATCCTGTTCCAAAATCATCTATTGCAACTTTACAACCATGAGATTTTATATTTTTAATAAACATGTTTACTTCATCAAAGTTATCTATTCCCTCTGATTCAACTATTTCAAAAGCTATATCTTCGCATCTTTCAAAGCTATCAAGTTTCTCACAAATAAAATCTTTTGTTTCATTATTTTCTATATCTTCTATGGTCAAGTTTATTGAACAGTTAATATCGTATTTTTCCATAGCTTCGAGTGTCTTGTCTATTACAATTTTTGTGATCATATGGTACTGGTTTGACTTTTTTGCTCTGTCTAAAAAGAAGTAAGGAGATATAACTTCTCCCTCTGTACTTATCATCCTTACTAAGGACTCATACTTTATAACCTCTTTTGTCATTGTGTCTACTATAGGTTGAAAAAACACAGTTATACGATCATCCTGTATAGCTTTTTTAATTCTATTAGACCAAGTAAGATTGTCTTTATACTCTTTCTCAAGTGGATTATCGCTTGTATATATGTTAAAGTTAAGACCATTTTGTTTTGCAAATGTTTTTGCCAAGTGTACAGATGGTATAAGGTTTTCTTTATCTTCAAAAGATAGTACTACTGTAGTATTTAGATAAAAAGTTTTATCGTTTATCATTAATGTTTTTGTATTTAAAAAGTTGTTTATCTCTATCATTTCAGAAATAAATATATCTTTTTGAACATCTTTGTTAAAAACAATAAACTCATCCCCTGATAAGTGAAATAGCAAATATTTGTTTTTTAACTTTTTATTTAATATATTTGAGAGCTTAACAATAACCTTATCACCAACTTCATCTCCATAAAAATCATTGATCTCATGAAAACCATTTATATCGATCAGAGCTATACTTGCATTATCCTCTGCACCATTTATTGTTTCATTTAAGTGAAACCTATTATATAACCCTGTTAAAGTATCAGTTTTTAAAAGTTTTTCTATCTTCTCTTGTTTATTTATAATATCTGTGATCTCATACCTTGTGGCTATAAACTCTTTGATCTTACCTTTATTATCCATAACTGGCACAATAGCTGTCTGAACTATATATGTTTTTCCATCTTTTGTTAAGTTTTTTAACTTTCCGTGCCATACATAACCTGCAAGTATAGTGTTCCACATATCTACAAATAACTCTTTAGGTTCATCTGGATGTCTTACTATACTATGTTGTTTACCAATAACATCTTCTTTTGTGTATCCAGTAACCTCATAAAACTTATCGTTTGCGTATTTGATTTTTCCTTTTGTATCAGAGATTGTTACAATTGAGTTAACATCCATAGCTTCTTTGTAGCTTTTTAGTTGCTGAATATTTTCATTTAACTCTTTTGTTTTCAACTCGATCATATCTTTTAACTGAGTTTCATACTCCATTCTGATCGTTATGTCTCTAGCTATTGCAATATTATAAACTGCATTATCAAACTCGATAATTTTAGCATTTACTTCTACTGGAAACTCTTTTTTATCTTTAGATACTAAATTGGAATAATCAACATTAGTACCCTTTTCTTTTAACTCAGCTATGTGCTTTGTAAATGTATTTGAGAGATCAGATGTTTTTCTAAATCCATCAATACCAATAGCATTCATCTCTTCTAAAGAGTATCCAAGTTTGTCTTGTGCTGTTTTATTTACATACACTATCTCTACATCATTATTTTTTATTTGTAAAATAAAAACAAGATCGTTAGTGTTTTTCAAAAACACTTCTAATAATTCTTGGTTACTTTTTAAAAACTCTGTGCTACTTGCCATACAATTACCTTTAATCCGATACTTTATATTTTTTAGTTATTCTACAAAAATCATAAAAATCACTCAACATCAAGTATTTCATATCTGCATCATTAAACTTTTTTAATATTGCTTCATTACCTTCTACATAATACTTAACATCAGATATAAACTCTTTTGGAAAATCTAGTTTCTCATCTTTTAATGAACTAAAACACTCTATGAACTCATAAAAAAGTTTATCAACAGTTTTAATTTTTTCTTCGGTTTTATTTTGTAAAAAGTTTGAACAACTCTCAAATTCTCTACATATACTAGTTAAACACTCTTGCATGAGTCTTCACTAGTACAAGTTGATATATCTTGCAATTTTTTTATGTCTTCGTTTAAAACTTTACTGAGTTTTATTGTATCAAAACCACATAAATATTTATTATTAAATTTCATTAATGGTCTTTTTATAAGCAATGGTTTCTCAAGCATCATATCGATGAGTTGTTCTTTTGTTACATTGTCAATATTTAATACATTGTTTTTAATATCTGGTGCAGAGGTATTTACGATCTCACTTTTTTCTAACCCGTTAAAAAAGTTTTGCAACTCATCTTTAGTCCAAGGAGTACTAAGCATATCTTTAACGTCTAGTTCATATCCACACTGCTTTAAAAGCTTTTTTTGTCTTGCATTGCCTGCACACCCTGGTTTTTCATAAAACACTATTGTTGGTTTGTTTACACTAAACATCATAATCTTTCTCCTAATCCATATATGGAATATCTAAAGCTGCATCTCTATCACTAGCACTAAAATCTAAGTTAACATCTACATCTATACTATTGAGTTTTTTTTCTATAACTTTAACTTGCAGTATGTGGTAGGATCCATCTGATATATTGTTTTGAATACTTTGTTTATAGTACCCTAAAATAATAGGATGTATCCTGTCTATGTTGTCTAAAATTTCATCTAAAAATGATTTTAAATCAGATATATCATATTCATCTATCTTTTGCAGCTTTCTAGTCAAGTTTCTAACAAATTGTTTTGGATGATAACCTTCACTCATTTGCAGTAGTTTTGAAGCTGCATATATATCTGCAACTTGTTCAGAATAGTTGTAAAGATACCTAAAGTGATCACAGACAGTTTCAACATACTCAGGATAATGTTTCAATACAAAGACAAGCTCTTTAAGATCTCCATCTATTAAAACTTGAAAGAGTGTAGCTGTACGTTTTTCAAGTTTCTCCCAGTGAACACCCTCACTCCTAAACTCACCTAAAAATCTTTCATAATTTTCTAAATCATATTCTTCATTCATCTTTAAATATATACATAAACTATACCTATAATTTATTTTATATTTTAGAGGTATACAATGTGTATAGATAATTACGTAAGAGATTGTGTATAATTTCTTACGTATAAAAATATAGGCAGGTATTATGAGAGAAAACATTTCATTTGGAACTTACAGAACAACAATTCACAACCCGGTACACTATCAAGCACTAAATTTTGCTTTAGACTCTGGGATTAGCTACATAGACACATCTTCGAACTATATGTTTGGAGAGGCTGAAACTCTTATAGGTGAGAGTTTAAAAAATAGGAATAGAGATGATATAACTATTGTCTCAAAAGGTGGCTATATACAAGGTCCAAATATGCAAAGAGTTAAAGATGGACTGGTTGTTGAAGACCTAGTTGAGTATGATCCACAGTGCTTTCACTCTATATCCCCATCTTTTTTGGAAGATCAAATTGAAAACTCTTTGCAAAAGTTGCAAACAGACTATATTGATGTTTACCTTTTACATAACCCTGAATACTATCTTATGCACGAGTTAAAATCAAATGCTACAGATGAAGATATAGATAAACACCACCAAATAATGCAAGATCGAATAAAAAAAGCATTTTCATTTTTAGAAGAAATGGTAAAAAAAGGGAAGATCAAAGCATATGGCATAAGTTCAAATTCGTTTGCAAAAAAAGAAAACGATTACCACTTTTTAGAGTACAAAAACCTTATAAACTATGCTAAAGATATTACAGGTGAAGATCATAACTTTAAAGTTATTCAGCTTCCTATAAATATGTATGAAAAAGATGGAGTGCCTACAGCAAAATGGGCACACGAAAACTCTCTTGAAGTACATGTAAACAGACCTCTAAATGCTTTTTACATGGGTGGAATGTTAAGACTTGCTAGTTACGACAAATGTGGAGAGTTTAAACATCTTTACAACGAAGTATCTAAAATTCAAAACAAACATCTACATGCTGTAGTAAAAGATCTCCTTGAGAATCAAAGCAGATTTGGATTTGCAGGAGATGTTGATGATACAATTGATCATAACGTTATCCCTTATATTATTCAGAATGCAAAAGTTGAACCTGAACACTTTCAACTAATAGATGCTTTTTTAAACTGCTACAAACAAAATGTAAAACACTCACTAAGCAGTATCACAACTAAAAAGCTAGGTCTTGAAGAGCCTATGGATAAACTGGCATTAGAGTACTTAAGCAAAAAACATTATATAGACAAAATTTTAGTTGGTATGAGAACAAAAGAATATGTAACTAAGGTTCTTTCTTACTAATAATATGCAAAACTTTAAACTATGTACAGCACACTTAGATAAACTTGAAAAAAAGTTTTATAATGTGTGTAGCGCTACACCACTTGAAAACCCATTTATAATATCCCTAAACTATGATCTTCTAAAAGAGATTGGTCTTAGTGAAGCTACTTTAAAATCGGAAAAGTTTTTAGACTTTTTAAATGGTCACTATGTTGCTTCTGGTTCTATTCCGCATGCAAATGCATACTCAGGTCATCAATTTGGCTACTTTGTACCAAATCTTGGTGATGGACGCGCTTTAAACCTTGGATTTAATAATGGATACCATTTACAACTAAAAGGGAGTGGCATTACAAAGTACTCACGGGAAGGTGATGGTCGTGCAGTGCTTAGATCAAGTATAAGGGAGTATTTGATCAGTGAAGCCATGCATGGACTTGGCATACCTACAACAAGAGCCTTGGCACTAATTGGCTCAGATACAAAAGTATATAGACAGTCTCAAGAGAATGCTGCCATGGTACTTAGAGCTTCAAGCTCGTGGGTAAGGTTTGGTAGCTTTGAGTTTGCTTACCTTGGAGATAAAAAGAGTGAACGTGTAAAAAATCTTGCTAATTTTGTTATAGAAGAATCATACCCTCACCTTTTAGATCAACAAAACAAGTATGAAGAACTTTTTTTCGCCATTGTTGACAAAACCATAGATCTAATAGCGCTTTGGCAGAGCATTGGTTTTATGCATGGAGTTATGAATACTGACAACATGAATATAGCAGGACTTACTATTGACTATGGACCTTTTGCATTTATGGAGAACTTTAAAAAAGATTTTATATGTAACTCTTCGGATTATGATGGACGCTACAGTTTTGAAGCACAGCCTTACATAGCACACTGGAATCTAAATGCCCTTTTAAAACCATTTTCCCTTATAGCCGATCAAAATATTATGCTAAGTTATCTCAATACATTTATTGGAAAATACAAACTAAAGTATTTTGAATTAATGTACAAAAAACTTGGTTTATACAAGAACAAAGAAGAAGATAAAACACTTCTAAGTGAACTATTAAATGCTTTAGAATATGATAAAGTAGACTATACATACTTTTTTTACATGCTTAGTACTCCAAACTTTGAAACTCTATCAAGTTTTGGTTCAAGCATTAAAAAATGGATAGCTAAATATAAAAACAGACTTTTAGATGAAGAACTTAGTGATACAAAGAGATTTAAAACTATGAGAAAAACAAATCCAAAATATGTACTAAAAAACTATATACTTCAAGAAGCAATCGATAAAGCAGACCAAAATGACTTTACCCTTGTAGAGACTCTTTTAAAAATAGCACAACACCCATATAGTGAGCATAAAGAGTTTGAGCACTACTCATACCCATCAAAACCAGATAACCAACTTATATGTAGTTGTTCATCTTAATAAAGGAATATATAAAATGAAAAAACCGTTTAACCCAAATGACTTCGATACAGATCTAACAGTAGCAGATATTGCACAAAAGTTTCCACAACTAGAAGAGATAGACTTTACAAAAGTAAGTTTAGCAGATGAGATCACAAAACTAAACTATGAAGTTATATCTGCAGAGTATGAAGATTTAAAATACAAAGATATAAAAGACTATTATAGTATAGAGGTTGACACTATTGTATAAAGTTTATTAAGTTAGTTTTAGTTATGTTATTTTTAATGTAAAAAGCTATATAATCAAATATGATTATCAATAACAAAATACTATTTCTAAAACTGATATTTATCATTATATTTTCAACTACTTTATCAGCTGAATTTACAGATAAGAAAAATATACTTGTTCTCCACTCATACCATTCTGGTATGACATGGGTAGAAAATATAAACAAAGCTATAAACGACACTCTACAACCAAAAGCAAATAATTACTTGGTATATACAGAGTATATGGATACTAAAAGACATTCCTCTAGTGATTATTATAAAAGTTTAGAAGAGTTGTATAAAAAGAAGTACAAAGATATTGAGTTTGATATCATCCTCTCCTCTGATAACAATGCTTTTAATTTTTTGATCAAAAAAAGAGATGAAATATTTGGAAATGTTCCTGTTTCTTTTTGTGGGGTTAATGGTTTTGAAAAAGATATGCTAGAAGGTGTTAAAAACTTTACTGGTGCCATTGAGCAATTTTCCGATAAAGAAACTATCAACACTATATTAAAACTTCACCCTGAAGTTAAAAACCTTTACATCATAAATGACTATCTTCCAACAGGTTTAGCCTGGAAAAAAGATATGCAAAAAAACCTAAAAGACTATAACGATAAAATAAATATAACCTACTCTGAAAACATCACACTCGATGAGTTAAGAAATAAAATTAGCTCTTTTGATAATGACACAGTGATACTTTTAGGTGTTTATTTTGCAGATAAAAATAAGAAGTATATAACATATGAAAAAATCGGTGGCTACCTACTTAAAAAGAGTAAGGCACCTATTTACTGCCTTTTAAACTTCAACATTTCAAGTAATATAATAGGTGGTAAAGTTATTAGTGGATATTCTCAAGGTGAAGCTATGTCGAAGATAGCTATTAGGATTCTAGATGGATTTGATCCAAAAGAGATCCACATACAATCATCTGAGGCAAACAACTATATCTTTAACTATAACGGAATAAAAAAATATAATATTAACGAAAGCTTACTACCAAAAGAGAGTCTGATCATAAACAAACCTTTCTCACTTTATGAAGAATATAAATCTTTACTCTACAGTTTTATCATAATCTCAATCTCTATTTTATTTACATTCATAATCTTTTTAATCTACTTAAAGTTTAAAAACAAAAATGATGAATCTTCTACCGACAAACTTATTATCTCATTTATAAGATTTTCCCCAATCTTTATCATACCTATTGTAACTGCTATTGTTGTACTTTTATTTATATATTCTACTAATAAAAATAATGAGTATATTAAACAGATAGAAAAAGAAGCTTACATACAAAATGCTAAACAGGTCTCAAAACGTGAAGTTGACAGATTTATAGATATAGCAAGGTCTAGAATAGCTATTGCTGATACTAACAATCCTAAAGAGTTAAAAAAAGTTAAACAAAACACTCTATATATAGCACACAACATAAAGTATGGAAAAAGTGGATATTTAATAGTTGGAAGTATGGATGGGTATATGCTATCTCATGCAAACAAAAGTCTTATAGGTGCTTACTTTTTTGATGATAAACATGAAAAAATGAAAAATGTTTTCTTAAAATTTAAAAGCGAAATAGAAAAAAATGGCAAAGGTTTTGTTGAGTATAAGTGGGTAAATCCAAGTACTAATATTGAAGAAGATAAAATAACATATGTAAACTTACTACCTGAACTAAACTGGTATGTAGCATCAGGTGTTTATATGGATGAACTAGACAAGTACATAGAAGAGAAGATCAAAAACAACTCTGTTTTTGATGAAAAAAACATACGTTTTATCATTTTTGCATCTGTTTTTTTACTAATTTTCAGTCTTATTATATCTATAGTACTCTCTATTATTATAAAAAATATTTTTAGAAGATACAAAAACAGCATATATAAAGAGATTGAAAGATCAAAAGAGATTGAAAAGTCAAAACAACTCTTTAAAATTATGGCAAATACAGATGCACTGACTCAAATACACAACAGACTCTCAATTATGAATATTTTTAAAGAAGAGCTTTTAAATAAAGAGCAGTTTAATACACCATTATCTGTTATTATGTTTGATATAGACTATTTTAAAAATATTAACGATACATATGGGCATGATACTGGTGATAAAGTACTTATAAAAATTGCTCAAGTTATAAAAGAACACTTAAGAGATGGTGATAGTTTAGGAAGATATGGTGGTGAGGAGTTTTTAGTGATACTTCCAAACACAAAACTTGAAATGTCAAAAGTTATAGCTGAGCGTTTAAGAAAGTATACTCAAAACCATAAATTTGAAAATATCAAAAGCTTGACTATAAGTCTAGGTGTTGTAGAAGCACAAGAAGATGAGTCAGAAAACGAAGTACTAAAAAGAGTTGATAGTTTGCTTTATGATTCTAAAAGAAGTGGAAGAAATAAGGTTTCATTCTAAACTATCTCTAAAATAATCATGTTACATTTTTGTCAACATGGTTTTTATGTTACATTATTGTACAGGATATCTACTTTAAAAATTTTCAATAACTACAAAATTGTATGCTAAAAGACTTTTAAAAGCCCTAAATATAGGGGTTTTACTTTTTTAATCTATAAAAAATAGCTCGT
>Ga0193962_1000361_pt1 | contig 21017 bp, 20 predicted proteins | sample FB_5_MG_FD_140335 | JGI IMG/M metagenome (GOLD analysis project Ga0193962, IMG submission 140335) | Microbial mat bacterial communities from the Broadkill River, Lewes, Delaware, United States - FB_5_MG | ecosystem: Environmental > Aquatic > Freshwater > River > Microbial mats | place: USA... | reverse complement strand
TACTTTAGAAACGAGCATAACTATCTTATGGTTCGTCTGCTCTTTTAAAACTTTACAGACAGGAAGCATAGTCATAAAGTCCCCTATTTTATCGTGTCTTGTGATTAATATATTCATATTATTTACGCTTTTGTTCTTGATTGAGTTCATAGAGTTTTATATATTTGTAAAAGTTAGTTGCCATATGAGAAAATGCGATAATAAGCCCAGCATAACCATCCAAAAATCCTCTTTTCAAAAAATATGTTTTAAAAAAAGAAAACTTCGCATTAAGTATTGCCTTGAGTGGAGATGATTTTTTACGCCCTGCATTGTCATGTGCAAATATTGTTGAATACCTATCTAGTTTGATGATAAAATCTGTAATAGAATTATACGGATAATGCTCCACAATACCATCAAGTTCAATAACTTTCAAGTTTTTCTCTTTTATATATTCATGTACTTTATTATCACAAAAATTTGTTTTGGAGGTATCATAAAGTCTTACTATCAAGTCATCTCCCCAACAATGCTTTATTTGTTGTTTTTTATAATAATTGGTTCGTAAAATCCTATAAACACAACTACTATCTAAATCAATTTTCGATAAATTTACAATAAATTCATCATTTAGTACTTCATCTGCATCAAGCGAAAGAACCCATTTGTTTGTAGAGTAGCTAGCAGCTTTATTCTTAGTAGGACCAAATCCTAAAAAGTCACCTTCTATCAGATTTACATTATTAAAAAATTTTACGATATCTTTTGTTTTATCGGTAGATCCATTATCATACACGACAACTTCACCGAACTGTAGTAATGATTGAAGTGTCTTTTTAATTGTACCTTCAGCATTCTTAACAATAATAACAGGGGTAATTTTATCAATCATTTAATCTTCTTTCAATTTCATCTAAAATTATAATTGGTTCTAAGTCATTCATAAAATCAGCATCTTCAATATAATGTTCACCACAAAATAAGTATGACCCGAAATTTACTTTAGGCTTTACAAGCTCCATTGGACTTGGTGACTTTCCAACAAAGCATATAAATTTCGTTTCAACTGCACTAGCAATATGAATAGCTGAAGTATCCATAGATACTAACAAATCAAGTGCTGCAATTACATCAATAAATTCTCCAACAGAAGTTTTTCCCGTTAAATTTAAACAATTTGTATTTTTTTGAGTTAATATCGATTCATATTGACTATGATTCTCTTTATCTTTATAATCTCCTAAAAAGACGATATTAAAATTATTATTCTTCGATAATAAATGCATAAGTTCAATTGATAATTCACTTGGATACTTTCTTCCACCAGCATAATCTCCACCTAATATAAATCCAACATTTTTTTTATTATTTTTTTGGATTAATGAAGTCTTACTAAAATTCAATGAAATAGGTATAATTTTTTTATATTTAAACCCCAAATATCCATTTATTAAGTGGACATAATGATTCACATAGTGTCTATTTCTTTGAATTTTTTCCCAATAATCAAAAATAAATTTTTGACCTTCTTTGTCATAACCAATTATTTGACTAATATTTGAAAGTTTAAAAATTAAAGCATCTAATAGTGTATTATGATAAACAAGACCTAAGTCATATTGTTTTTGTTTAATTTTTTTAATAAGTTTAAATATCTTAATAACTCTATTTCCACCATCTTTAGTATCGTCAACTATAATATCTTCAATATTGTTAAATCCTCTAAATATATCCATACAATGTTTTTTACATACTATTGTAAATTTTGCGTTTGGATATTCAAGAGATAAAAGATTATAAGCACTCAACATCATAATAGTATCACCGATAAAATTAGGTGTTCTTATAATTATTTTAGTCAACTACTTTTTCCCCTTTTAGTCTTTTTTTCCAATTTTTTTTATCTTTATGTTTCTGAGAATACTGTAGTGCTAATTCTAAACATTTCTGTTCATCTTCTTTAACTAAAATAGCATATTCTTTGATAATAACAGTAAGATGTTCATCTTTTGCCCATAGTTGACTAAAATTTTTCAGTCTTTCTTCTAGGCTTAACTTCCTAAATTCCATACGATTTATGTCTACTATTTGAAAAATATATTCACTTTCATTTTGTTTTATCAATATATTTCCAGGAGAATAATCTTTGTGTAAAATACTATTTTCATGTAACTCAAATGTAAATCTAGCAAAAGCTTTAAAAACTTCTCCTCGATCTCTAAAATTTTCTTCAAGTAACGGCTCTCGTATAGTAAAATCATAATCAAACTTTTCGCTTACAAAATAACTTTCAGAAAGTAATCCTTTTTTGAAAAATTCTATATATCCTATAGGAGTAGGAGTAAATTGACCTATTTTCAATGAATATTCATAAGATTTTTTTGCTTTAGAATCTCTGTAGTATGTATAAAATACTCTTCTGAAAAAATTTGGTACCTTAAAAGACTTGACAATTGTGTCAATCTTATTATAAGGTATAATTTTAAGTTCATTTCTAGCTTTATGAATAGTATTATTATTTTTTTGAAAATACTTTTTTATATTTATTAAAAAATCTTCAAAATTTTGTGTCTTGTCATTTATCACTAATTTATACATATGGTATCTTTATAAGCTTGCAAGATTATGTAATCTTTGATATTCTTTACAATTTTGCAATAACCTTTCTTCTGTATCTTGGCAAATAATCTTACCAGCTTTAAATACTGCTATTCTATTCGCATTTTTAATAGTACTTAACCTATGTGCTATAACAAAAGTTATTCTATTTTTACTTACTTCATCTAACACCTTACTAATAATAGATTCTGACTCATTGTCAAGTGCACTTGTAGCTTCATCAAAAATTAAAATTTGAGGATTTTTATACAATGCTCGTGCTATTGCAATTCTTTGTCTTTGACCACCACTTAAGTTTGTTCCAAACTCATCAAGTTTAGTATATATACCATTTTCTAAGCTTTCGACAAACTCCAAAGCATGGGCTTGATTGAGCACATGTTTAACTTTTTCTTCATCGAATTCATGCCCAAAAGCAACATTTGAAGCAATAGTATCATTGAATATATATACTCTTTGAGTCACAATAGAGATATTATCTCTCAAGCTTTTAAAACTAAAATCTTCAATTGAAGTACTATTAAAAAGTATATCCCCACCAGATGGAGAGTAAAATCTAAGAATTAAATTAACTAAAGAACTTTTACCCCCTCCACTATCACCAACAAGCGCTATTTTTTCACCTTTTTTAGCTTCTAAAGAGATCTCATGCAAAGCAACTTTTTCACCATATTTCAAAGTTACATTATGAAAACTAATTTTTTCTATATTTTCGTTTAATCTTTTCGTACCCTCTTTAATTGTACTATTATGTGATAAGATATCGTTTATTCTTTCATTAGCAGAAATTGCTGTTTGAAAATTATTGTAAACAGTTGATAGTCGTTTAATTGGTGTATATAACATAAACAATGCTGTCATAAATGAGAAAAAAGAACCAACAGATAAGTTACCTTCGATTACTTCCATACCCCCAGCTACAATAACTGCCGCTGCTGCAAAGGAACCAACTATTTCCATTAAAGGTGATACTAAGGCGTTTGTTTTTACACCTTTCATACCTACATTAAAAATATCTTTATTTTGTTTTTCAAACTGTTCTAATTTATGTTTTTGTGAATTATTTGCTATTAATATCTCGACATTATTAAATATTTCACTTAAAATCGACATCAGTACAGCAGATTTTTCTTGCCCTTCTTTAGAGAGTCTTTTCATTCTTTGTGCAAGTTTTGAAAGAGGATATATAATTGCAGGTAATACAATTAACCCATAAAATGCCAATATCGGACTTTGATAAATAACAACACCTACTAAAGCAATTATTGTAAATGTTTCCATTAAAATAACCGCAATACTAGAAGATACCGCACCTTGTATAGCCGCAATATCGCCACCTACTCTACTCATCAGCTCACCACCATGTTTAATGTTGAAGAACTGCATATCTTGTTTCAATACATGTCCTAAAAACTTATCTCGTACTATACGAATGATGTCTGAACCAATAAATGAGATATAATAGGTTTGAATATAACTACCAAACCCTTTTAATGAATACAAAAAAATTACAGCAATAGGTAGAATTTGAAGCATTGTTTCATCTTTATTGATGAAGATTTCATCAAGCACTGGTTTTATCACATAAGCTGTACCACTTGTCCCTAGTGCTACCATTGACATACCAATGAGAGCAAAGAAGAATTTCATTTTATAGTTTTTATAATATGGTAGGTATTGTTTAAAAAATTGTTTCAATTTATTTAATCCTTATTTTTTATATTTATTCATAGAGTATATCTAAAATAAACTCTTAACCTTATAATATAAAAGCAGTAGTTTTATGAAGCTTTAATCCAATAGAAGTTCGTCTAATTCTTTTTGCTCTTTTATTTTTTTTATAAATTGCAAAAATTTCATCCGAGTATTTGTTAAGTATTTTATAAAGTTTATAATTAAAGTATATCTGTTGATAATTTTTAAAATGTTCACTTAAAATATTAATTATTTGTCTAGTTTCATCATCTAATATATCTAAAGATAAAAATAATTTCAAGTCATTTTCAGATGCTTTTGCATCTTTTATTCTAATATTTTCTTTTATTTTCAATCTATCAAAAAAACCTTTATAGTCTTTTTCTCGTGCTTTTGTAACTTGTTCACTATACCTTCTATAATATGTCATGGATTCTTCTGTATATGTAATAGTTCCATAAGTAGAAGCAACAAATGCTATCCATATATCATGAAAACTCATATTTTTAGGAATGGGTAAAATATATTCTAGTAATTCTCTTTTAAACATCAAAGTATTTCCAGAAACACAGTTTGACAATAAAAAAGCTTTATTGCACTTTCCACTTACTAAATGATTAACTGGTCGTATTAACTCTTTACCTATTTTATTTGAATGTTCATCTATCAAAATAGCATCTGAGTATATAAGTACATTTTCTTTGATCTCACTTAAAAAAACTTCTAGTTTGTTTTTTTTCCATATATCATCTTGATCTGCTAAAGCTATATACTCTCCATTACATAAAGAGATTGCTTTTTCAAAATTTTTTACAAAACCTAAATTTTTTTCATTTTGATACAATTTTATTCTTTCATCTTTTTTTTGATACTCTTTGATAATCTCAATTGTATCATCTATGGAACCATCATCAGTTATAATTAATTCGAAATCATGATATGTTTGAACTATTATCGAATCTATTTGTTCTTTAATAAACCTTGCCCCATTGTAAGTACACATTGCTATTGAAATTTGTTTATTCATATTTGCCTAAATACCACTCAATAGTCTTCACAATCCCACTATCAAAATTCTCATCAGCTTTCCAACCAAGTTCAGTTTCAAGTTTTGTTGCATCTATAGCATATCTTCTGTCATGCCCTGCTCTATCTTCCACAAAAGTAATAAGTTCTTTATAACTTCCATTCTTAGGTTTTTTCTCATCTAAAATAGTACATATAGCATCTACTATTTGAAGATTTGTTCTTTCGTTTCTTCCACCTATATTATAAACATTACCCTCTTTACCTGTATGATACACTAAATCTATACCTTTACAATGATCAAGTACATAAAGCCAATCTCTTATGTTTTTACCATCACCATAAATAGGAATAGATTCTCCTGCTAGGGCTTTTCTGATAATAGTAGGAATTAGTTTTTCATCATGTTGTTTTGGTCCATAATTATTTGAACAATTTGTTATGACTGTGTTCATTCCATAAGTTTCTTGGTAACTTCTTACTATCATATCACTTGATGCTTTTGATGCAGAGTATGGAGAGTTTGGAGCATAAGGAGTTTCTTCTGTAAACAGATCTGTTTCATTGAGTGTACCGTATACTTCATCTGTAGAGATATGATGGAATCTAGAACTTTGATAAGCTTCTTTATAACTAAATGGTTTCTCCATCCAATATGCTCTTGCTACATCTAAAAGTGTAAATGTACCATTTACATTTGTTTCTACAAATATTTCAGGATTTTTGATACTATTATCTACATGTGATTCTGCTGCAAAATGAATAATACCTTGGATGTCATATTCAGCGAATATAAACTCAACTAATTCACGATTACAAATATCTCCTTTGATAAACTTATATCGTGGATTTTCTTCACACTCTTTCAGGTTTTCTAAATCACCTGCATAAGTTAATAAATCTAAGTTTATTATATTGTAGTTTTCATACTTTTCTAAAAAATATGGTACGAAGTTACTCCCTATAAATCCTGCACAGCCTGTTACTAAAATATTTTTCACATAATTTCCTTTAAATTTTATATATCACACTTAGATTGTGTTTTATTATTGTTGAGAACTTTTTCCCCTTTGAGCTTGCTTCTAAAAGTATCATATCTTTTCTTTAGACTATACATAATCTTACGATTCATCAAAAAATTCAATACTTTACTATTTGACAAGAAAAGTACTGTGCAAGGAGTTCTCAAAAATTTTACTTTAGAACTATTTTCATATTGTGATATGAGTCTATTTTTAGTGTCGTAAAAACTTTGATTTGGAAAACCTCCACTTTTATGTAAAATATGAAAATCAATTACATAATTATGATACCCTTGCATTGTTGCCTGTAAACATAAATCAGCACCATAAAGATGAAAATGACCTATATTATTAGAAGTCATAAGATTTAAATCATTTTTTACTATCATTATATTTTCATCTACACACGAAACTTCTGAAGGGAATGATCCATCTTTTTGATTGTTATGCCCGGGGTCTGTTATCCTTGTATATTGTTTATTCATATTATTTATATGATAGCCTGTATTCCCTAATACTGCCCACTTTGGATCTATCTCATTCATCTCATCTATTCTATTTATCAAAATATCGACATTATCAAACTTAAATTCCACATCTTGATGAACAAGAATCACATACTTGCCTTTTGCTTTATTTAAAAACTGATTGAGCCCATCAAAGGCATTGAATTTATTAGTTTCACTATTATTTATATATAAAAACTCTGAATTATCATTTGTGAAGCCCGCATTTTTAGCAGAGAGTAAAAGTAGTTCATATTCTGCTTTGTTTGCAACCAAAGTACATATAGAAAAGAATTTCTCGTATTTTATCTCATCGATTTCATTTAAGGTCAATCCACTACTAGTTTCCACTAAGTTCCTTTAAACATTCTTTTAAGCTATCTTTCCAATAGGGTATGATTATATCAAAATCTTTTTTTATTTTTGATTTATTGAGAATGCTATAATGTGGTCTTTTTGCTGGTGTTGGGTACTCTTTAGTTTCAATTGGATTAATTCTACAATTCAATTTTTCCATTTTCATTATCTCTTTTGCAAAATCATACCAAGAAAGTACGCCTTCATTTGAATAATGATATATTTCAACTTTCCTATTATTAAGCTTTGGAACAATTTCCAAGATGGCTCTCGCTAAGTCTCTTGCATAAGTTGGAGTTCCTACTTGATCGTAGATTACACCTAGTTCATCTTTTTCATTTCCTAGTCTTTGCATTGTTTTTACAAAGTTATTACCAAAGCTACTATATACCCAAGAAGTTCTTATAATAATTGAGTTTATCGGATTTATATCATGTATAGAATTTTCACCATCAAGTTTACTTTTTCCGTATACACTTTTTGGATTTGTAATTTCGTCTTCTTTATATGGAATAAAAGCATTTCCATCAAATACATAATCTGTAGATATGTGGATAAGTTTGATATCTAATTTTTTTGATATCTGCGCGAGGTTTTTAACTGCAAAATAATTTATTTCAATTGCATTTTTTTCATCTTTTTCAGCTTTATCAACAGCTGTATATGCTGCACAATTGATAATATGTGTTATACTATTAGTTATTAAAAAAATTTCCACAGCTTCAAAATTACTTATATCTAAATCTTTTGACGAAGTAAAATAAAACTGGGAATCAGTCTTTTTATCTTGAGATAACACTCTAATTTCATTACCTAATTGTCCATTTGCACCTGTTACTAATATATTATTTATCATTTATTATCCTCTTCAAATTTTATTATTGCATTTATCCATTGAACGGCATGTTTATCCAAGCCATTATTTGTAAAATGACCAATTTGATAACGATCTCCTTCATCATAAATAATATCACTATTTGATCCAATAAATACATTTTTGTTTTCATTAATAAACTCATATTGAGCAAATCTAATATCTGTATTTATACTTTTACCAAATTTACCGACAATAGAAACAAAAAAAGGAGCATGAATATCTAATTTCTTTAATCCTTTATTTATATATTCTAATGATGACTTATACCTTACATAGCTTGTTTTTAATAAAGCATCTGCTTCCCCTTGATGGTAAAAAACATGAGTGTAGGATAAGCCAATAGTATCAAGCTGTTTTTTAGCAATAATGATTCTTGTAAATAAATCGCCATTCGGTGTCCAATCTTTTATTGGAGTACCCCCTACAGCAATTGTATGAAATATAATTCTATCGTATTCTTTTTTATTTTTATTTAAATACAGTTCAGCAAATCTCGTCCATACACTCCCCCCTAATCCTGTGGTACCTAATAATGGATCATTTGCTTTATAACATTTACCCTTAAAAAAGTTCAGTACATTGGAATTATTCAGGTTATATCTTTTTTCTCCTGCATTTGCCGCATTAGATTGACCAAAGACTAAAACAACCATAGTTTTTAAAGTACTATTCATATTACAGTCTATTTCAGTTTTTTGTTTTACATTAACAAAATCTGAATTTATTGTAAATTCAGATCTCAGATCCTTAAAACCTTGATAAAGCAATATGTCATTTTTAAAATTTATTAAAGGTAACATAATATTTCTTTTTATCAAATGGAAGTCGGGCTCTTTAATATTCGAAGTACGCTCTATTTCAAAAGAGAACGAATCACTCAAGAAAAAGAATAGAATAAATAAATATTTAATTTTCATATAGTTCCTTTTATATCACTCGTTATTGTACACAAAATTCTTTAATTTCTTGAATAAATTTAAAATCTTTTTCTGGATTAAACTCTTTTCTATATCTATCTTTACTTATTTCCTTTAACATCCAAGTGTTAATTCGTTTATGATAATGAGTGGTATCCTTGTAGTTCTTCAAATTATGGGTAATATGATTAGCTATTTGGAAATCGTAAAGTTTAACATTATTATATTTAGCCAAATTTTTACCTATATAATTTTTAAATTTAATTGCATCTAATAAATAATCATGTTTACTCATTAATTTGTATTCAAATATAGAATAAGGAGGAAAAAAGAATATAAAATTAATATTAGTATTTTTTTTAATAATAGGGAGAAGATAAAGTTCAAAATTTTTCTGTAAGATTTCAAAACTATAAAGATGACTAACACTCTTATTATCTGCAGACCTTATTGAATAATCAGTTAATAGTTCTTTCCCTGAAAAAAGATGTTTGTATTCATCATGCCAATCATATAAAGTATTTAACTGAAAATTGATTTTTTCTTTATCATATTTTCTCAATAATAATTTTATTGAATATCTAAAAACTTGAAAATTAAATAAATATTCTAAGTCATTGTAAAAATTATCATCGTATAAATATAAAGGAAATCTTTGATTCTTTTCAGAGGGAATATTAAAACCACTAAATGAATAAATATCTAATCCCATAAAAATATTTTTAATATTTTTATATTTCAATGCAGTATTGATAGTATCTGATTCTTCACTTATGAATCCACCAAATGTCAAAGGTTTTAAAGTTCTACTAAAATTCAACATCCTCTCTACTTCTAAAACATCAAAATTAGCCATCATAGATGATCCAATAATAAGGGAATTATAATCATAATTTTTAATGAGACCTGCGTTAAGATATCTAGCTTTTTTAGTACTAAATGTATAAAATGAAGCTTTTCTATATTGTTGATAAGGATCAATAGTATAATTAAACAATATAATACTTATTATTAAAAAAGGGATACTTAATAAAAAACGCAAAGAATATTTTTTATACTTAATCAAAATTAACCTTCTTAAATATTATAGAACTAGCTTTGTAACTCCAGTGTGTATCATCTGCATAATATATATCCTGACTTCCTCGGTCTAACTCATATCTTAATATTTTTTTTGTATCAATCAATTCATACTCTTTTGGTAATTTTCGCAATAACTCAAAAAAACGACTTTTAGGATAAGGATTATTATTAATAAATTTACTATATAAATTATATTTATCAACTACTGGCATAAAGTAAAGTTTAATATTTTTCTTTTTTAAAAGTTGTGATAGTTTATTAAAATTATTATTCAACTGAACTATTTTATCCTCTGTTGTTTTATCAATATGGATAATATCTTCATTTATAAATAATAAACTCTTTTTATCTTTAGTAGTAAAAAAATCTTGATTAAGTTTTGCAACATATATACCGCTGTACTTTCCATATTTATTAAATTTAAATTTTAAATTATTTTTAAAAGCTTTAAAATTTTTATTATTAAATATATTTTTATTATTTAGAAAATTTGCATTTATCTTAAAAGGCATTTTCTTAAAATCGTTTAGCATAGTAGTCTTTTGAATTGTAACATTAAAATTAAACTTATTTGAAAATCTGTCAATTGCAAGTCTTTCAACAGATTCAATTATCATATATTTAGGTCGAATATCATCTAGTAACTTATTATTTAACATAGATAAAATAGTTTCAAAAAAGTTGTCCCTATAATTTACATGACGTGGTATATTTAACACATTCAAGTTATTGTATGTTGCAATATAGTCTTGATAAAATGGATTTATACCTTGGGTATCAGCATTTGAAAAAGAATCACCAATAGTCAACACATCAATACTTTGATTAACATCCCAATCTTTAATTTTTATATGTTGTTTTTTTAAATTTACTTTATAGTCAGGGATATATGACGGACGAAAATGCAAACTATCTAACTTATAAATATTTCTCGCTAAATCACCTTTATAAGTTATATTATCAATTACCACTTTACTAGTAATCATATTCCATACTAAATTATGAAATATAGAAACTAACAATAAAGATAGCAAAAATAAATATGCAGTCTTTTTATATTTATTCAAACTTGACCTTTTTAAATATAACTTCGCTAGCTTTATGACTCCAATGTGTATCGTCAGAATAATATAAATCTTTTACACCTTTGTCTAACTCTTTTCTTAATATCTTTTTTGTATCTATAAATTGATATTTTTTAGGTAAAAGTCTTAACAATTCAAAAAAATTACTTTTTGGATATGAATTCTTATTTATATATTTACTATATAAATTATATTTATCTACTGCTGGCATAAAATATAATTTTATACCTTTTTTATGTAATAGTTCAGCTAACTTGTTAAAGTTATCATTAAGTTTTTTTATATTTTCTACTGTAGATTTTGGTATTGATTCTAAATCGCCATTAAAGAATAATAAACTATTTTGATCCTCAGATGTGAAAAAATTATCATTTAATCTTAATTTATATGCATTTGAGGAAAAAGCATTGTCATCAAAATTATATAAAATGTTAAACTTTAATGCCTTAAAGTTTTGATTATTAATAAAATTAATATTTTCATCTTTTGCTAAATATGGATTAGTTAATTTATTAAATTCATTCACTGTTTTATCATAAGATTTAAATACAGACTTATTAATATCTAACACAAATCTATTTATACTAAATCTTTCAACAGATTCAATTATAATAGTTGTAGGATTTATCTCATCCAATAATCCATTATTATTTAAAACAAGAATGGTTTCTAAGTAATTTACTGTTCCTGACAATTGATTTATATTTAAAACCTTGCTATTATTAAATGTAGCAATGTAATCCTGATAAAAAGGATTTGTACCTTGTGTCGCAGCATTTGAAAAAGAATCACCAATTGTCAGAATATCAACTTTATTTTTTTTCTTATACCATGATTGAAAATTAATATGTTCCTTCTCTAAAGTTACACTTTCCCTAGAAGGATAAGATTGTCTAGGAAATGAAGATTTTGCATACATTGATATACGTCCTAAATCTCCAGTATAAATATTATCATGAACTAATAAAACATGTTTTGTAATTTGAGTCCAAATAGAATAGTGAAATATTAATAAAAATACTAAGGAGATAAAAACAATATATACATATATTCTAAATTTTTTCATTTTTAACCTCTCTATAATAATAATTACTTGCAAGTAACAATCCAATGAAATATCCAAATAATATTTTAATACTGAAAAATGACCATATATCTACAGCTAAACCAGATAAAATTAAAAATAGAAAAGTTGTGTATTTAATATAAATCATATTTTTATCTTTTAATTTTAATTTAAAAATAGAACCATAGAATAATATAAGTATTAATATCCCAAATAAACCATTAGAAATAATCATTTCTAAATAAACATTTTCAAGTCTACCTAACTCATCATAATTAGATACTCTATAAGGAAAATATTGTTTAGATTTAATAGCAACATAATTTTCTTTATTGGACATTCCTACTCCAAAAATCATATTGTCTTTTTCTACTATAGATGAAAATACATAATACGAACCAATTCTAACTCCAATACTTGATGTAAAATTTCTATCAATAAAAACATTTTTAATATTATTTACAGTTGTATCAAATTTATATTTGAATGATTCTGAAATATTATATATAAATATTAGAGTCGTAAAAAATATTACTAAAAATATAATCATTAATTTTATTTTATCCTTAAAATATATTATTATATAGAGTAACATAATAAGTATGAATGGATATTGCCCTGTTCTACCCTCTGTTAAAAATAAAATATAAACAATAAAAAGAAATAAACTTATATAAAATAAAGATAACTTATTGAATATTACTTTATACAACATCAAGAAAGAACCTACTGCTAAAAATAAACTATACTGTATATGTGTAAGTTGAAAAGGTATAGGATTAAGGGGCTGACTTGTATGACTATAATCTATTGAGAATATTTCTAAAAAAATACATAAGGAAAGTATGCAACTTACAATAATAGACAATATAAACATATTAATATTTTTATTAATAAATTCTTTTTTAATTGATGTTGATATAATGATAATTGGCAAAAAGAAAGAATAAATATAATTTAAACCATAAGAACTAAAACTTCCATAAAAAAAATTGTTTTCAAACTTTTCAGTCCAAAGATATGGTAATAGCAACATAATAGAAAATATTAAAAACATTTGAAATAAAAAAGATTTTTTAAAAAAAAATATTAACTTTTTAGAAGGAAGTACCAAGAGCCATACAATAAACATTAATATAACAATATATTTATTAATAAAATGAAATGTAATAGTCAATGAAAATAACAAAATTAGATAATTCAATATTAAGTCGGCTTTATTTTTTATATTATTTATCAAAATTAATCCTTTTAAATATAGATTCACTAGCTTTATAACTCCAATGAGTATCATCAGGATAATAAATATCTTTCAATCCATTTTTGAGTTCAACTTGCAATAACTTCTTAGTATTTATAAATCGATAGTCTTTTTCTAAGGAGTCTAATGTTTCAAATAACATACTTTTTTTATATTTATTACTAACGATATAATCACTGTAAAGATTATATTTATCAACACATAACATAACTGAAAGTTTAATACCTTTTTGTTTTAATTTTAAAGCCAATATATTGAAATTGTTATTCATTGTAATAATATTCTTTTTATTTTCATTATTTAATTTTGCAATATCATCTTTAAAAAAAATAATTTCATCTTTTACCTGAGATGTAAAAAGTTCTCTATCTAGTTTTTCTATATAATATTTTTTAAATTTTCCATAACCTTTTACTTTAAATAACATATTAAATTTTGCTGCATTAAAATTTAAATTATTAACAATACTGATCTCTTCAATATCCTCATCATTTACATTATATAAATCATTTGTCGATGTAATTAAAGAATACATATCTTTATTATTATTAATGTTAAAATCAATCTTAGTTGCAAACCTTTCTAATGATTCTCTTTGAACACTTTCTATTAAAACTTCTTTAACACCGATTTCTTCAAGATACCCAGAGTTTAATAAAAGTGCAATTGACTCTATATAATTATTCGTATTTTGTACCTGAAGAATATTAAGTACTTTCTTATTATTAAGCGTTGCAATATAATCTTGGTAATAATTATTTTTGCCAGAACCTCCACCATTTGAAAACGAATCACCAATTACTAAAATATCTATTTTTTCATTTTTATATTGGGTAAAACTAATATGTTTTTTTTCTAAATCAACATTTTTATTTCGTGGTAAAATAAGCTCCAGATAATAAGACATTCTTGCTAAATCTCCAACATTTCCGTTTACTTTTGAAACATAGAATTTCCAAATAACAAAATTAAAGATTAAAAATATAATTAATACAAAGAAAACAAAAAAAGAAAAATATCTGAATTTTTTCATTTAATAATCCTTAAAAATTAAAATATAGAAATTCAGATAGTTTATTCATATTAGAAATAGCATACATCATGATTAATACACTAAAAATCAGATACCATTTATTTGGTTTAAAAGACTCTCTTAATTGCATACTATTTTTAAATAGTAATACGATAATAAATCCTGCAATAATCCATGTTCCTGACTTATTTCCGTCTATATTAGGTAACCATAATCCAAAATCAACACCATAATCATTTAGAAATGATAATTTTTCAGCATATTTAGAAGAAAATAAAATACCACTCATTCCAAACATTGCTTTTAATACCTTTATAGCATCATCCCATTCTTTAGCTCTAAAAAATACCCATGCAATATTTACAAAATTAAATGTAATAAACCAAGCTAAAACAGCATTCATTTTAAAACCTAAATTTTGCCATAATCTATGTATCGCTAATGCTGCACCATGTAAAAATCCCCAAAATATAAATGTCCAGCCCGCTCCGTGCCATAGTCCACCTAATATAAATGTTGTCATAAGATTATTATATGTTCTAAAACTACCTTTTCTATTTCCTCCTAGTGGAATATAAATATAGTCTCTTAAAAATCGAGACAATGTAATATGCCATCTTCTCCAAAAATCTTGTATATCTTTTGCTTTATATGGACTGTTGAAGTTAATAGGGAGTTTTATATTGAATAATAATGCAACACCAATAGCCATATCTGTATATCCACTAAAATCGAAATATAATTGAAAAGTATATGATAACGATGTAACCCAACCTTCTATTAATGTTAATGTTGTAGCTGTATCAAAACCAGGTGTTGCCCATGTAGCAAACTGATCTGCAATTATAACCTTTTTAAATAAACCAACAGAGAAAATAAATAATCCTATTGCAATATTTCTATAGTTCTTAATCAAATTCCATTTTGATGCAAATTGAGGCATCATCTCTTTATGATGAACAATAGGACCAGCAATTAATTGAGGAAAGAAAGTTACAAATAATGCATAATTTAAAAAATCATATTCCCCAGTCTCTTCTTTATAACTATCAACTAAATATGCTATTTGTTGAAAAGTAAAGAAAGATATAGCTAAAGGTAATGCTAAATGTAGTAAAGGAATACTACCGTTAAATATACCATTGAAATTTTCTATAAAGAAATCCATATACTTAAAATATCCTAATAACGCGAGGTTAGCAACAACTCCAATAGATAGAAGAGTTTTTTTGGATACTCTTACTTTTGAAAAATTACCATTTAAACTATTACCCATAATATAATTAAAAAGCATTGAGACTAAAATAAGTGGTAAATAAGCAATATTCCACCAGCTATAAAAAAATAATGAACTAAATACCAAAAATCCTTTTGCACCTACAATTAATCTCTTTGATAATAAAAAGAAATAGATAAAAAAAGTTATTGGTAAAAATAAGAATATAAATTCTTGTGAGTTAAAAAGCATTAGCACTTTCTCCTTGTTAGTTTAAGTAGTTAAAAAATTATTATGTATCTTATAATGAAATAATAAAAGCTATAAAGAAAAACTAATAAAGTTTTTCTTTATAATCAAATATATCTTCAGCATCTTTTAAAAGAGGTTGTCTTTTATCTTTTTCAGATAAATTAAGTTGATCTTTATTTAAAGTCCAATCTATATTTAATGTACTATCATCAAAAAATATCCCTCTATCATTTTCAGGACTATAATAGTTATCAACTTTATATGCAAAAGTAGTGTCATCTTCAAGTACGACAAAGCCATGAGCAAAGCCTCTAGGTACTAAAAGTTGTTTCTTATTTTCAGCCGTCAGTTTTACAGATACATGTTGTCCAAAAGTAGGAGATCCTTTTCGTATATCTACAGCAACATCTAAGACACTTCCTTGTATAACTCGTACAAGTTTAGTCTGAGCAGCCGGAGAGAGTTGATAATGCAGCCCTCTTAAAACACCTTTACTAGATTTTGATTCATTATCTTGACAAAAATTTATTTTATATCCCAAAAAATCATCAAGCTTATCTTGTCTGAAAGTTTCTAAAAAATATCCTCTATCATCACCATGAACTTTTGGTTCAACAATTACTACATCTGGTATTTCAGTTCTTGTAAATTGCATATTATTTTAAACCTCTAGGTTGATTTGCACGACTTATAAGATATTGACCATATTGATTTTTCTTTAGTGGTTGTGCAAGTTCAAGCAATTTTTCTTTTGAAATATAACCCATTTCATATGCTATTTCTTCAAGACAAGCTACTTTCAAAGACTGCCGATTTTCTATAGTTTGTATAAAAGAGCTAGCTTCAAGTAGCGATTCATGAGTCCCTGTATCAAGCCATGCATACCCTCTTCCCATTAACTCAACTTTTAATCTATTTTCATTTAGATAATCTTGATTTAAAGTTGTTATCTCTAATTCACCTCGATCTGAAGGTTTTACATCTTTAGCTTTTTTAACCACATCATTTGGATAAAAATATAATCCCACTACTGCATAATTAGATTTAGGTTCAGTAGGTTTTTCTTCTAATGAAGTAACAACTCCATCTTCATTAAACTCTGCTACTCCATATCTCTCAGGATCTTTTACATAATAACCAAAAACAGTTGCATTATTATCTTCACTAGCATTTTTTACTGATGTTGATAAAAGTTTTGATAAACCTTGCCCATAAAAAATATTATCACCTAAGACTAAACAAACATCATCATTACCAATAAATTCTTCACCTAATATAAATGCCTGTGCTAATCCATCTGGTGAGGGTTGTACTACATAAGAAAATTTCATACCAATATCACTTCCATCACCTAAAAGCTCTTCAAATCTTGGAAGATCATGTGGTGTAGATATAATAAGTATTTCTGTGATACCAGCAAGCATCAAAACTGATAATGGATAATAAATCATCGGCTTATCATATATTGGAACAAGTTGTTTACTTACACCTTTTGTTATTGGGTACAGCCTAGTGCCTGAACCTCCTGCTAATATTATACCTTTCATTTACACTATCTCCTTTATATTATTATAATTTAGTTTTTTAAATCCATTTTTACAAATGTATTCTTCGTTATCCCATTTTTGTTTCATTATTTTATTATTTGCATCTACATTTTCTTTATTCCATGCTCTTGGATGGTAAAGATGAAAAGTATTTGCGAGATATCGTACTGACTTGGAATCAATTCCAAAATGTTGAAATCTCCAAGTAAGATCAATATCTTCTCCAACAGAGGGAGTACTATAATCTTCATCAAAACCATTGATAAATTCAAAATCTTTTTTAAAACATGAAAAATTGCATCCTATAATCATAGGCCTTTTGTTATTCATTTTTTGTTCTAATTTTGAACCTTTCCTAAGTTTTATACCTTCTTCTGCATGTCTTGCTTTATCTAAAAGGACAAAAGGTAAAAATAATCCAAATAATTTTTCTAAATAATATGGCTTTAAATAACCTTTTCGTATTAGTTTTGAAAAAAATGGACCTAATTCCACTCTTTTACCACATAATATCCGTTGTTCAGTGATTGATTCAATATGTTTTTGTACAAAATCACTATATGGTATAATATCACCATCAATAAATATTAGATACTCCCCACTACTTTCTCGAACAGCATTATTTAAAGCTACATTTTTTTTCCAACCATCATCAACTTGCGATAAATGAATAATTTTATTACTCCAAATATACTCTTTCATAAATTCTTTCATCTCTTTTGATTCACAATCTTCAGAAACAATGATTTCAAATGTATCAATTGTTTGATTTAATAAACTATCTAGTATCAATTTTAAAGATTCTGTATCCTTATAAACAGAAACTACGACAGAAACTTTACCTTTATACATATCTTAAACAAACCTTTTTTTATATTTATAATAATTTAGTATAATTTTAACATTTTTCTGATAAAATTACACTTTAAGATATGGAGAATAGATGTATGATATTTCAATAATTACGGTTAACTATAATAGTTCTGATGATACATTAAAAATGATAGAAAGTGTAAAAAACAACACCTCTGTAAATTATGAAATGATCGTAATAGATAACGCATCTACTTATGATGAATATTTAAAGTTAGAATCTATCAAAGATAAAAAAAACACCCTCCTTTATAGAAGTAAATTGAATGTTGGTTTTGCTGCTGGTAATATGTTAGGTGTGAATAAAGCATCACTAAAGAGTAAATACTATTTTTTTCTTAATAATGATACACTTCTTATTAACAATGTAGTGGATATTCTTTTTCATACCATGGAAAAGGAGAAAGCCATTGGATTAATTGCTCCTCAACTTTATGATGAAAACGAACTAAGAAGTACAACTTTTCGTGAGTTTCCGAGTGTCTCTGAAAAATTTCTAGGTAAAGGCTTTCATAAATTTATATCAAGCCATAAAATTCATAATTATAAAAAAGAATATCATGATATAATTGATGTTGGTATAGTAAGCGGGGCTTCACTTTTTTGCAGAGTTGAAGCGTTTAAAAAAGTAGGACAATTTGATACAAACTTTTTTTTATATTGTGAAGAGGAAGATTTATCAAAAAGAATTTCTGATATAGGATATAGAGTTTGTTTAGAACCAAATGCGAAACTTATACATTTATGTGGGAAAAGTACTTTACGAAACTTTCATGTGGAAAAAGAGTTCATTATCTCTTATTTTTATCTTGTTTCCAAACATCACAATACAATAAATAGCTTCTTACTAAAGTTAAATTTAACTTTAAAATATTTTTTGAAAATCAACAAAGACCCTATATACAAAAAGTTATTCTTATTTTGTTTAAAATCAAATAAAGAAAAACATAGTTTAAGATATTTACAAAAAGAGTTATTAAAATAGTCTATTTAGTATAAATATCCCCATAATACTCTTTATATCTTCGATGTTGCCAAAACCATTGATCTGGATTTTCTAAAATTTGTTTACTCATAGCATTTGCTTCTTTTTGTGTTATCTCAAGTACTTTGTTTTCACTTATACATTCACTTGGTTCTATCTTATCACAAAACTTAATTGTATATTTTCTAAAGTTTTTCATTTCAAAAAACACAGGAATAATCACAGCATTAAATTTTATTGCCAATCTCGCTGTACTATCAACTTGTATTGCTTTATGTCCTAAAAAGTTTATAGTAAGACCTTTACTTGAGATAATATGTTGATCTGTTGCTAAACCTATAATTCGTCCATTTTTTAATGCTTTCATCAAACCCTTTGCACTTCCAGCTTTTGGCAGCATTTCTGAATTATGTTTATTTCTATTATTTTCCATATCTTTATTAAAGAACTTATTATTCATTTTTCGTCCAACCATTGTCGTTGGTTTATACTTTAAAGATATATAAGAGGTAATATATTCCCAATTTCCATAATGAGCAGAAACTAAAATAATTTTTCTATTATCTTTTATTGCATTTAAAATAATATCTTCATTTTTAACTTCAATCTTTTTATCAAGTTCTTCTAAGTTCAAAGTAGGATTTTCAATAAATTCATATAAGTTATATAAAAGATTTTTATAGCTATTTCTAATAACTTCTTCTTTTCGTAAATCACTCATATTATTTTGAAATATTAAATCTAAATTTGCTTTTGCATAACCTTTATGCTCTTTATTGAATAAATATATTAAATAAGACAAACCATCTAATACAATTTTTGCTAAAAATTTAGGTAACATTAGCACTAGAAACTTAAATAGTTTATAAAGTATAAATACAATATAGTCTAACATTTTAATAACTCTTTTGCAATATGTATAATCTCTTCTACTTTTATCTCGCAAATTGAAAAATCACTTTTATCTAATTTATAGTGATTAATTTGACTTTTAGATTTCACTACCTTATTAATAGGAGTTATATAAACACGGTTAGTTGGTGTTGGTCCAAAAATTGTTATAGAAGGAATATTTAATCCCCAAGCCATGTGTGTAGGTCCTGTATCGTTACCGATTACCAAATTTGCATTTTTAATTATAAATTTCAATTCATCTAAGCTTACTTTTTCTAAAGAAGTAAGGTATTTTGACTGTTTTTCCATCCAAAGTGCTTTATCTTTCTCTTTAGAACTACCCCAAACAACATATGTTTGAATCTTTAACTCATTTGCGATTTCTATAAATTTTTCTTTAGGATAGTTTCTACTTTCCCATGTCGAACCAATGACAAATAAATTATATTCTTTACCTAATACATTTGAATAAGAATCATCACAAAATAAAAAAGGCTCTTTTTCTAAAATTTCTTCTTTCGTAGTTTTTATATCTAAAGGTGCACATAAAACTTTTACATTTCTATCAATGGTATTAGAAGAATAAGGAATCGATATCTTTCTATCATAAAACCAACTAGCAATCCCTTCTCGTATAGAATCCTTATCAAAACCAGAAATAATACTTCCTATTATTTTTCCACCAACTATTTTTGATACAATTGCAGATTTTAATAATCCT
>Ga0193962_1000360_pt1 | contig 21023 bp, 13 predicted proteins | sample FB_5_MG_FD_140335 | JGI IMG/M metagenome (GOLD analysis project Ga0193962, IMG submission 140335) | Microbial mat bacterial communities from the Broadkill River, Lewes, Delaware, United States - FB_5_MG | ecosystem: Environmental > Aquatic > Freshwater > River > Microbial mats | place: USA... | reverse complement strand
TTAACAATGGCTGACGCTCTTATCACAGGCTTGGTTCAAGGCTTTGCGATTCTGCCGGGAATCTCCCGTTCAGGATCAACCATCGCAACACTCCTTTTTCGTGGCATAGAGGGCACAGCGGCAGCGCGATTTTCCTTTTTACTTTCGATGCCCGCCGTCGGTGGTGCAGCCCTTCTATCTCTACGCGACATTAACGGTTTAGCCGCCGATCAGCTGCCTATTTATTTAGCCGGTGGGGCAACAGCATTCATCAGTGGCCTGCTCTCCATCCATCTACTCATGGCAGTGGTACGCAATAAACGCCTAGCGGGATTTGCCTTCTATTGCTGGGGTGTAGCCGCACTCGTTTTTATGGTACATTAGCTCAATTAGCAGTAAACACATCAACCTTAGGCTAGGACCACTCATGGATGTAGAACCACAAAATACGCGTCGTGAACATCTAAAAAAAGAGATTTCTGCCCTTTTTTGGTTAGCATTCGGCACCTATCTACTGATATGCCTTATCTCTTTCAACAACAACGACCCGTCGTTTAACAACAATCTACATCCTCAATTTGTCAAAAACTTTGGTGGTCCATTCGGTGCCCACCTTGCCGACCTCATGTATCAACTGTTTGGTCTTTCAGCACTTATTTTACCTCCCGCCTGCTTTATGTTCTCTTGGCGACTGTTTCGCTTTCGCGATATCCATGTACGCCTCTACAAGCTTGGCGCATTTTTAGCTATGCTTTTTTCTCTTGATGGCCTTATTGCCTTAAAAGTAAACCATATCAACATTTTGGGACAAAGCGTAACCGAGGCCGGTGGCGCAATCGGTCATCTTATATCGTCTACCCTTATTAGTTCATTAAATATTGGTGGTGCCGCACTTGTGCTTGCGGTTTTTTTCTTAGTTTCGACCATGCTACTAACTCGCTTTTCTTTGGTCCTTTTTCTTGAAGGGATTAGTGTACGCCTTGGTGCCCGTCTTGAGCGCCGGCGCGAACGCAAACAACAGAAGAAAATTCAAGCAGGTGAGCAGAAAACCGCTGGCCCTGTTATCGCGCCACCACCGCAACCAAAACCTCAGCCACAAAAGCCAGTCAAAGTGAGTCGAAGCAAAGCTAAAGCCAAAAAGGTGATTCCCGTTGAACAGGAATCATTCGACTTCCTCGATATCAGCGGCAGCTATCAACTACCACCACTATCTCTTTTAGATTACGATGCCGAACCGCCACAGCCACCAGATCGTGATGCCCTGATGGCCATGGCACGAATTCTTGAAGCGAAACTGAAAGATTTCAATGTCGATGGCGAAGTCGTAGAGGTCAAACCCGGCCCCGTTGTCACCATGTTTGAATTTGCTCCCGCACCGGGAATTAAAGTCAATAAGATCTCAAACTTATCCGATGACCTATCGATGGCTTTGCGTGCAACATCGATTCGCATCGTTGCCCCCATTCCAGGGCGCGGTGTTGTTGGCATCGAGATTCCCAACAACAACCGTGAAATTGTTTACCTGAAAGACATTCTTGAATCGGAACAATTTCGTAAGAGTGGTGGCCGCCTACCCATGGCATTAGGTAAAGATATTTTTGGTCAAACCAGCGTCAGCGACTTAGCAAAAATGCCCCACCTACTTGTAGCGGGTTCAACAGGTAGTGGTAAATCTGTATCGATCAACACCATGATCTTATCGCTGCTTTATCGCGCGAACCCTGAAGATGTTCGCATCATCATGGTCGACCCCAAAATGCTCGAACTCTCCATCTACGAGGGAATCCCTCACCTGCTTCTCCCCGTTGTTACCGACCCTAAAAAAGCCTCTCTGGCTCTGGGCTGGGCCGTACGCGAAATGGAGCGTCGCTATCAATTAATGGCTGACAAAGGGGTGAGAAACATTGATGGGTACAATAAGAAAATTGCCAAAGAGGAGAAGGACAAGGAGCGTTTAGCGCGTCTTGCCGCAGTGGAAGCATCTAACCAATCCAGCGATGACGACTTTGATGAAGAACCGATTGCACCGATTGATGTTCCACCAGCAACCGAAGCAGAGTTGGATCACGGACACCTGCCGTATATTGTGGTAATCGTTGATGAGCTTGCCGACCTGATGTTGGTGGCTGGACGTGAAATTGAGGAGCATATCGCGCGATTGGCACAAATGGCTCGTGCGGCAGGTATCCACCTTATTCTGGCAACCCAGCGCCCCAGTGTTGATGTCATTACTGGCCTGATTAAAGCCAACTTCCCCACACGAATCTCATTTAAGGTGTTTTCTCGTATCGATTCTCGGACGATTTTGGATACCATGGGGGCAGAAAACCTCCTTGGCATGGGCGACATGCTATTTTTGCCACCCGGAACAAGCAGCTTAAACCGCGTTCACGGTGCATTTGTTTCAGAACTTGAAGTACAAAAAGTGGTTGATTTCTTAACCAAGCAGGGATCACCAAGCTACGACACCTCGATCCTCACTCCACCACCAACAGCGAGTGGCGATAGTGATGACGATGACGAATACGATGAACGCTACGATGAAGCCGTTGCTCTAGTTGCTCAAGCGCAACAGGCATCGATCTCTATGGTACAACGCCGCTTACGTATTGGCTACAACCGTGCAGCACGTATCATTGAAAAAATGGAGCAAGAGGGGATTGTTGGTCCTTCTGATGGCACCAGTAAGGGGCGAGAAGTACTGATTCAATCAGCCGAAAATGAATAACCAAACATCAGAATTAAAGCAGATCCTTTAGCTTTTATGTCCTGCGCTACTCTTCATCAATATAGGGAGATGTTGCAATAACACAGGTGAGAAACTCAAGCACAGCGGGATAATCACGCGGATCAAGTGCGCGAAGCATTGCAACCACTCTGTTTTCGAAGTAACTCAAGTCCGCTCGATGTGCAACAACTTCATTGCCACAAGCCGTACAATCTTCGGGTTCAGAGGCTTTACCCAGCAAAAGTTCATCAATCGAAATCTGACCAAGTGCTGCAACCTTAATAGCTGTCATAACAGACAAAGGATTATCGTTTTTTTCATAAGCCGAAATAGCACTTTTCTTTAACCCCCCCAAAAGTGCACCAAACTCCGACTGCGTCAACCCTAGCTGTTTGCGGATGGCCAACACCCTATCCCCAATATTTTTTTTAGTCTCCATCCTATTAACATTCAACATTATTCCACCATTGTCAAACCATTCCACCACAGGCGGAACTCTAATAATTTAACTTACTTAAATTATTTAACGCGCCTTAAGGGGAGTCCACAAATGATGGAACCTTCCTTGACGACTTAAGCAAAACTCACTATAATTTCCACATATCATGGAGCTTAGGCTCTTATTTCAATTAGCAGATCACTATAAGGGGACAACATGGAACTCGGTCTTAGGATTTCACAAGCACGCAAAAACTCCAAACTCACCTTGGAACAACTTGGCCAACAAGTTGGCATCAAGAAAAGTGCTTTAAGTGTACTCGAAAATGGTAAAAAAAAGGGCCAACCCGATCCTGAACTCATCGTAAAAATTTCTGCAGCTCTTGGTGATTCGTCTATCTTAACAACATACCTTAAAAACAACCCTGCCTATCAGGCCGTGCTACCGAACATTTCAACTGAACTCTGTCGGAGCCACTACGAGCCAGCAAAAATTTTTTCTGACATCGCTAAAAAGATGGCAGAAGGGGCAAATGCAGCCAAAACGCTGTCACAACTTTTCACTAACAGTGAAGAAATTTCGTCCCTTCAAGAAACGGAACAGCTGCTAACAAACAATCTGAAGCAACTTCTTGACGTAAAGCAATGTGTTGACACGCTTGAATTTGAACTTATAGCGAACCATATCCCCTCAACAGATCCACACACTTATAACGATGCCCTTAAAAATCGAATAAAACCTATAATTTTAGATACCTAACTCTCAAACATATGATACATTAGAGAAAAATTTGACATATTAGAGAGACAGGTATCTGATTTAAAGAGAGCAGAAAGCATATTCATTAAAGATACATTAACAGTTAGAGACGTGAAAGAAAATCCCTACAATGCCTAAACTTACCATTCGACTCAAAACTTTTTTCGGCATCAGCTTTACCTTAACACTACTCATTGTTTGTCTTGGGCTGTCAATTCGCCACATCAACGCTAAAAACGTTCGTAATATAGAACAGGAAATGAACCGCACCGACCTGCAACAAGCCATTGACCACCTTCAACACCAGCAACAGCAACTTAACGTACTTGCAAGCCGGTTAGTCGCTAGCAAAGCTCTGGCAAACCTTATTGCTAACGATATAACAAACAGCTTCGATGTTGAACTATTAGACATGCTGAACATTGACCTCATTCTCATCGTCGACAGCCACAACAAATTACTCTACCAATCCAAACAAGGCTCCCTTAAATCGGCTCAAGTCCTTACGAATATTCAAAACAACTACCCGCAGATCTTGGCACCACATAGCGTAAAAAGATCACACGTTGGAACCATCATCATTGATCAACAACCCGTTAGTCTTGCCGCGCATACATTTTCTACCAACAACAAACCAACACAACTACTCGCCAAGATTATTTTAGTTCAGCCTTTAGATAAAAAGTTCTGGTCAGCAACCCACAGTAGAGCAACATTCACAACACACCTTATTGCAACGCCAACAGCCAACAAATCACCACAAGCTGCTCATTACATAACCGAAGTGATCAACGATATCAATGGAGCCCCCCTATTTACATTAACAAGTCATAACGAGGCATTGATTCGCAAACAAGCGAAAGAGCATCTATTTTTATTCTTACTCGTACTGTTGGTTACAGGTGGCACAGTCATACTCATTACACAAATCATTCTTGACAAGCTAGTTCTCTCTCGCCTTCACATTCTCAGCAACGAACTCAAAATGATCGGTGCCGACAGCCAACCAACGATTACAGTTAAAGGCGACGACGAGATCAGCATGATCACCCTAAACATCAAAGAGATGCTGAATCGACTTGATGTGGGGAAAAAGCAGCAAGAACAACAAGAACAGCGCTTCGCAGACATGATCGAACACTCTGGGCAAGTTGTCATTGCCATGAACCAACAAGGGGAAATCACCCTTTTTAATCACTCTGCGGAACTGACAACAGGCTATCAACGAGAGGATGTTCTCGGCACGAGCTTTGTTGAAAATTTTATTAGCGCTGAGGCTGCGAACCACCTCCAGTCATACATTGAAGAAGCCGTTAAAAATAACCAGTTCACTGGAAATTTTCTTATTCCGATCCGGACGAGAAATGCCGTCGTTCGCAATATCTCGTGGGATGCAATCATAGAGCGCAATGCCACCGACAATTCAATCACCTTTATTGGCTTTGGTCGTGACGTAACCGAACAACATGCCATCGAGCAACAACTACAATTAGTTAACACAGTATTTAATAATACAGCAGAAGCCATTATGATTTCAGATGCCGACAACAACATCATTGAGATCAATCCATCCTTCGCTAAGCTAAGTGGCTACTCAGAACAAGAGCTGATCGGACAAAATCCACGCCTCCTTAAATCGGACGTTCACGACTCCGTTTTTTTCGAAAACATGTGGAAAGAGATCATCAACACAGGTCATTGGGAGGGAGAGATTTGGGACAAATCAAAACAGGGAAATATCTACCCTAAACGGATGTCTGTCGTCACAATTCCAAACCCCGACGGTTCAATCAAAAACTTTTTCTCCGTATCCACCGACATCACAAAAGCTAAAGAGGATGAAGCAAAGCTGCATCAACTAGCCTACTTTGACAGTTTAACTGACCTGCCAAATCGGCTCTCTTTTTGTCACCACATAGAAAAACGATTACTAGAAAAAACGCCATTTTCTGTTGCGATTCTCAATATTTGCAATTTCAAACAAATCAATGAAACCATTGGTCCAGTCCAAGCAGATATCCTTCTTAAGCGAGTTGCTGAACGGTTACAGCACAGCCTACTCGACGGTGTGTACTTAGCCAGAATGGGTGGAGATGAATTTAGCTATTGTGTACCAAGCGAGCTACGTGAAAAGCAACGGGGCCAAATCATTGAAGCAATTAAAGCACCCATTGCACTCGAGGCTCGTCGACTGACGCTCGATATTAATCTTGGTATATCACGCTCACCTGAGCACGGTGAATGTGTTGACGAATTAATCAAAAATGCCAGCATCGCCCTCTATTCAAACAAAGGCAACCAGCACGAGATATTCTCGCTGTTCCACCACTCAATGAACGAGCAGATCGCAGCAAGACTAGCATTGACCGAAATGCTGCGCGAAGCGATTAATCGCGATGAGTTCGAAGTCTACTACCAACCAAAAATTCTTGTAACAGATGGGTCAATTGTTGGTGCCGAGGCTCTTATTCGTTGGCACAGCCGCGACGGGATGATACCGCCCGACCTGTTTATCCCCATTGCGGAAGAAACAGGATTGATTCGCCCCATTGGCGAATGGGTTTTGCGTGAAGCGTGCCGCCAAGCTAGTGAGTGGCGAAAAACCAATCCCACATTTCACATGGCAGTTAACATTTCACCTGCGCAATTTGACCACGAGTATCTACCACAGCTCGTTAACGAAGTTCTCGAACAATCCTCTCTGCCAGCGAAAGCTTTAGAACTGGAAATCACCGAAGGGATGATAATCGACAATGTTGAATCAACGATTGAAATTCTACAGTCCCTACAAGAACTTGGCATTGAACTATCTATTGATGATTTTGGCACGGGCTACTCATCTTTGAGTTATCTGACCCGACTGCCCCTCGACATTTTAAAAATTGACAGATCGTTTATGGAGAAGGTTCCAGCATCCCAAGACGACACCAATGTGGTGCTATCAATTCTGGCCCTTGCCAGCAGCCTCAAGCTTCGAGTAACAGCTGAAGGGGTCGAAACACAAGAACACGTTGACCTGCTTCGTGAACATAACTGCGACTATATTCAAGGATATTTTTATAGTCGGCCACTGCCAGCAAAAGAATTTCACCACTACATGACAAAGAAACACCAACAGGAGACAATTCAATGTTAAATAAAATGAATTTAGGGATGAAAATTGGTCTCAGTTTTACTGCCATCTTAGTTCTTTTATCAATTGTTGCGCTCAGTTCGCACTATGGAATTAAGCATGCTGAAGACATGTTTACCGAGTATAGGAGCCTTGCACGCCACAGCAATCTTGCATCTTCCATGCAAAGTGAGATGTTAATGGTTCGAATGAACGTGAAAGATTTTATCATTACAGGCAGCAATAATGATGTGCAGCAATATAATGACTTCCTATCACGCCTCAACCATCAACTCGAAATTGCCTTGAAAGAGATTCAAGATCCCCAACGAGCTAAAAAAGTAACTTTTATTGCGACATCAGTTAAAACATACGCTGAAGCATTCAATAAAATTTGTGCAATAAAAAAGACCCGAGACAAACTTCTCTATGATGCCATGATCCCAGATGGAATTGCCATGTCCGAAGCATTGTCAACCATTACTACTTCGGCCTATTCTGATCATGATGCTGATACTGCCTACTATGCAGGTCGCATCCATGAACACGTATTGCTCGCTAGGCTTTATGGCTTAAAATTTTTTGATAGCAACAAAAAAATTCACACTGAACGCTTCAATAGAGAGTTAGGCAATGAAATTGAACCTCTTATTGTAAAACTAAATAGCGGATTACAAAACCCTCACCGACGTGAGCTCTTACAACAATTCCTTGCTGCCCGAGCACGCTACATTGAAACCTTTACTGTAGTAACCGAGAGTATTCTTGAGCGCAACATAATCATTTCAGATACGCTAGACCGATTAGGCCCTGAAATCGCTACCGCAGCTGAATACGTCAAATCATCAGTTAGGACAGAGCAAGACACACTAGGACCACTAGTAGAGAAAAATAATCAAACAACCATATTATCAATTATAGTAATCACACTAATTGCAATAGTTCTAGGAATCATAATCGCTGTACTCATGACACGCTCCATCATCTTTCCCATGCGTCAATCGGTAGAGATGCTACACAACCTCGAAAACGGGCATTTGAACGAAAGACTTCAGCTTGAACGTGGTGACGAAATTGGCATCATGGCTCAATCGATGGATCGCTTTGCTGACTCGTTACAACATGAGGTGGTGGATTCCTTACAAAAATTGGCTAGCGGAGATTTAACCTTCGACATCACACCACGCGATGAAAATGACATTCTCCGTGGCGGGCTTAAAACCCTCGAAGTTGACCTCAATGAAATCATGTCGCGAATTTTAGCTGCTGGAGACGAAATTGCTTCAGCATCGGGTCAAGTTGCAGACACAAGCCAATCCCTTTCTCAAGGAGCAACAGAGCAAGCAGCATCAATGGAGGAGATATCAGCCTCATTGCATCAAACCTCAGCTCAAACCACCTTAAATGCTAAAAATGCTGTAGAAGCAAATAAACTCTCGATAAAAAACAAGCAAGATGCTGAAGTAGGAAGTGCACAAATGAATACTATGGTTTCGGCCATGGATGAAATTAGTGCTGCAAGTTTAGACATCTCTAGAATCATCAAAACGATTGATGAGATCGCCTTTCAAACCAACCTATTGGCCCTCAACGCAGCTGTCGAAGCCGCACGAGCAGGGCAACACGGCAAAGGGTTTGCTGTCGTTGCCGAAGAGGTTCGCAATCTGGCCGCGCGTAGCGCTAAAGCCGCCGCCGAAACCGCAGAGCTTATCGAAGGCTCTGTTGACAAAACACGCATTGGCAGCGAAATCGCTCAAACAACAGCGACGGCCCTTGAGGGAATCGTCTCAGGCGTCAGCAAGGTCACCGATTTGGTATCTGAAATTTCTGCCTCATGTAACGAACAAGCTCAAGGAATTGCCGAAACGAACCAAGGGATTGCCCAGATCGATTCCGTTACTCAGCAAAACACCGCCAGCTCAGAGGAAACTGCAGCCTCAGCCGAAGAGCTGTCAAGTCAAGCAGCGCAGCTACACTCTATGTTACAACGCTTCACCCTGAAGAAAAAAGCAACAACCAGACCATCAATACCAATTTCAACAACAGATTCAATGCAAATTTCGCCTCCCAGTAGCGAATGGGGCTACTAAGATAATAGAACCGACAGTCCTCCCGTTGTGACTAAAGAGCAGCGGGAGGTCATTAAATCAAGCCTGAACGTGCCCAACCTCCTCAACACCGTAACAATTCCTTAAAAAACAAAACATTCATTGACATTAACTAAATAAAAAAATACTATCCAGCAACTTCGTCAAACTGCCACCACAAGACGAAACGGGTATTCGTCTTGTTTATCCCTTTAACCGCCAAGAGCCTGAATTGACGACCATTTCCATACCCGACGCAAATTAATGTAATAATTACAATTGATTAGAAGAGCACAGGGAGCATAAATGCTAAACCGTCTTAAAATTGCAGCAAAAATACTCTTACTAGCAGGATCGATGTTATTCTTACTACTGGCGACACTGTTTTGCGGCGTCAACGGATTGACACATTCGGTTCAAAACGGTGAGGAGATGGCAGCAGGAAATGCCTTACGAGGAGAGTTATTAGCTCGAGAGATCGACCACCTTAACTGGGTTAAACAGGTTTCGGCGTTTTTAACTGACGACAACTGTCGTGAGTTGACGGTTCAACTCGATCACACGCAATGTGCTTTAGGACATTGGCTATTCGGTGAGGGACGAAAAGATGCCGAACTGTTACTACCACAACTCAGTGGTGATCTCGCGGCAATCGAAACTCCGCATCGCCTCCTTCATGAATCGGCGCAAAACATCAAAACAACCTTTCGCAATGCTGACCATGAATTACCACAATTTCTTACAGAAAAAGCCCTCGACCACTTAGCATGGGTGAATGCCATCCAAAGTGCAATTATCTCTAGCGATGCTCAGCTGGAGGTCGAATTCAATCACAAATTGTGCGGCTTCGGGAAATTTCTACACAGCAAAAAAAGTCAACAAGCAGGTCAAGACAATCCTGACTTAGCCCGCATATTTGCCGCCATAGAGCTCCCCCATCAATCACTCCATGAGTATGGCAAGGTGGTTGCGCAATTGCTAACAACTGGAAAGCAAGCTGAAGCACGCAACTACTTCTCAACCAATATCATCCCAACCCTTAAAAAAACAACGTCTCTACTACACCAAGCTGAACAGATCGCTACCGAGTCCCAGCAAGGACAAAAGCAAGCGAATATTATTTTTGCAACACAAACACAAAACCACCTCCACGAGGTTCAAGCGCTATTACACAACATGAATGAAATTGCATCTAAACACATCATGTCAGATAGCGAAATGATTGCTGAAGCCACAAAAACTCGTACCGAAATGGGAATTATCGGTGCAATAGCCGTCGCGCTAGCCCTCGTACTCTCTTACTTTATATCGGGAAGCATCACCAAGCCATTGCAACGCGCCTTTGCTGTAATCGGTCAATACGGGAAAGGGGACACACGCGATCAAGACTTGCCAATGGGTAAGAAAGTAAATTGTTCAACCATCAACCATTGCGGGCAAATTGAATGTGACTGCTACGATAAAGAGGGAAACTGCTGGGTGGATGCTGGCACCTTTGGTCCAACACCAACGTGCTTAAAATTAACGGATGGAACATACAGTGATTGCCGTCAATGTAAAGCATTTCAAGCTAAGGACGAAATCACTGAACTCGGTTGCGTTCTTGTTGGTATGGCTAAAAGCCTTCAGTGTCGCAGTGAGCTGGCTGAAGCCATTGCTCAGGGTGATTTAACTCAAGACGTTTCCATCACCTCAGCCAACGACCAACTCGGCCACGCCCTCAAACAGATGCTTGACGGCCTGCGTGAAATGGTCGGCAGCATTCAAACCTCAGGGGAACAAATTGCCGCGGGGTCTCATGAAGTTTCTGAAGCGAGCCAAGCACTTTCACAAGGTGCGACAGAATCGGCAGCATCACTGGAGCAAGTCACAGCCTCAATGAATCAGATGGCGGGACAAGTCACCTCCAGCGCCGACCACGCCACTACGGCTAATCAGCTTTCAAGCCAATCGCAACAGGCCGCCGAAAAAGGGAACCAACAGATGGGAGCGATGGTATCAGCGATGGATGAGATCAACAATGCCAGCCAAAACATCTCTAAAATCATTAAAGTGATCGACGAGATCGCCTTCCAAACTAACCTACTCGCCCTTAATGCAGCCGTCGAGGCCGCTCGTGCCGGACAACACGGTAAAGGCTTTGCGGTGGTTGCTGAGGAGGTTCGCAACCTTGCTGCGCGTAGTGCAAAAGCTGCCGAAGAAACAGCTGAACTCATTGAAGGTTCAGTTGCCCTGAGCGACCGCGGTACGCTAATGGCCGAACAGACAGCAACAGCCCTTAAAGATATTATGCAAGGAACGACTCAAGTTTCTGATATACTGGAGGAGATCGCCAGCGCCTCTAATGAACAAGCTCAGGGGATCAGTCAAGTGACAATCGGCCTCGGACAAATCGATACCGTCACCCAGCAAAACACAGCCACAGCAGAAGAGAGCGCAGCGGCAGCGGAAGAGCTATCAAGCCAAGCAACGCAGATGCAGCAGATGCTAAAACGCTTTACCCTCACGAACAAATAACCGACAGACAATGTTTATTGTACCATTCAAACGTAAGACTCATTACCTTGAACAAGATAAACATCTGGAGTGATTGATGGCTTTTTTTACTCGATATCTGGTCCGCGGTACAATACCGCTCCTGTTAACTCTACTCGTGGTCTTAGCTGGCTTCTCTGTGGTCCACTTTCGCCACAATAAATTCCAACGCTCAGACCTGCACAACGATCAACTTATCGTTAACACCACTGCAATGAAAGACCTCAGTGAACTCATTGTCAGCGACATTCGTGAGGTGACGACCTATTTCTATCGCATCCTCGTCTCGTCAGATGAGCAACAGCAACAGAAATTGCTAGCAGAAACACAATGCACCATCAACGAAATCAACACCGCACTTGACATCATTGTTCACGGTGGCAACTTATCGCGAGAACAACTACCCAAACCGCTGGGCGAAACAGCCACCATCGCGATCCACTACACGCCGAGCGAGAACCAACCTCAAAACATTCAAGCGCTCAAACTGCAAAAGCAACTCACCACATTGAAAGAAAAACTTGAGCAAACGGTTCGCATCACCCGGCGGCGCAATGAACTCATCAACGACCCACAACAACGGCTTATGCAGCAACCTGGCCGTCAGGTACGTAAATTTGCCAATAGCATTCACGAATATTTTAGCAACATTGCTATTACAGCAAATCAAATCGCTTACGACAGCAACCAACAACTCCTTAAGATTCAAAGCGATATCGCTACGCAAGAGCATCAAAACAAACAGATAGACACCTTCTGGGCGACAACGACGCTATTGCTTGTCTTTGGCTGCATTGTGCTCATCTACCGGCAAATCATGGTTACCCACAGAAGCTTAAAGGATACGATTGGGCTATTACAGCAATCTGAACAAAATCTACACAACAGTAACGATGAGATTATCCAACTTAACCGCTCCCTCGAAGAACGGGTGGAAGAACGGACAAAGGAGTTAAGAATAGCTGAAAAGCAATGGAGTGATGCCTTTGATGCGGTCAATTCACCGATTTTTCTACATGACCGAGACGGAAAAATTATTAAGGCCAACAGAGCCTATTTAGGTTTTGCTAACTGTTCCATAAATGAAGCGGTAGGAAGACAATATTGGGATATCTTTCCGAAACAGGACGAACCACTGCTCGGTTGCATCTCCCACTCTGAAAGCGATCAACTTAACTGTTCGCACAAGTTGACGTTGACAATCGACGATAAAATTCTCAGTTCACAGTCCTTTGCCATTTTTGATTCACAGCAAAAGTTCCAATATTCTGTCCACCTCATGGAAGATATTACTGAACTCTCCCAGCAAGAGTCTCGCCTGCGTCTTTCAGCCAAAGTGTTTGAAAGCACAACTGAAGGGATCACCATTACCGACAAAGAGGGGACTATTTTAGCCGTCAATCAAGCATTTACAACAATTACGGGCTACACGGAAGAGGAAGCACTCGGGCAAAACCCCAGAATTTTAAAATCAGACCATCATGACGATAGCTATTACAAAGAGATGTGGAACGCGCTGATCTCTGTTGGCAAATGGCAAGGGGAGATCTGGAACAAAAGTAAAGATGGAACAATCTATCCCGAACTATTAACCATCAGCTCTATTTTAGACAGTGACGGGGAAACCAGCAACTACGTAGCCGTTTTCACCGACATTACAGCCATTAATGATGTGGTTAAGCAGCTTGATCACCTTGCGCACCATCACCCTTTGACACAACTGCCCAATCGTCGCCTGCTTCAGGCTCGACTCCATCACTCAATGCAGCGGGCAACACGGGAAAAACACCAAGGCGCAGCAATCTATATTGATCTTGATAACTTTAAAAACATTAACGACAGCCTCGGACATGCAGCGGGCGACGAGGTTCTTAATGAGGTCGCGAATCGATTACGAAAAGATAGTCGCGAGGTCGACACCGTATCTCACCTTGGTGGCGATGAATTTGTCATTGTCCTAGATCAGGTCAATTCTGTACATGATGTGGTGGTCTGGAGCGAGAAGATTCTTCACCGGCTCAATCAACCCTACATCGTCAACAACCAAGAACTTTTTGTTAGTGCTAGCCTAGGAATTTCGCTATTTCCAGATGATGGCACAACGACGGACGAAGTGCTAAAGAATGCTGATGCTGCAATGTTTAAGGCCAAGGATGAAGGAAAGAATGGTTATCATATCTACTCACCTGAGCTGACTGAAGCCACCTTTGAGCGAGTCGTGCTCGAAAGCCATCTACATCATGCCATCGAAAAAAATGAACTCATTCTCCACTACCAACCGCAGGTCAAACTACCCAGCGGTGAGGTGGTTGCCTGCGAAGCCCTCGTGCGCTGGGAGCACCCAACTCTCGGACTTATTTCTCCCGACCGCTTTATCCCCTTAAGCGAAGAGACAGGGCAAATTATCCCTATTGGTGAATGGGTCCTCCAAACGGCCTGTAAACAATGGGTAAAATGGCGAGATCAAGGAGTGCACCTGCGCCGCATAGCGGTCAACTTGTCGGGACGGCAAATTCAGCAAAAAGAGTTACCCCAAACCGTGGAACGAATTCTTAACGAGACAGGCTGCCCAGCCGAAGTACTGGAGCTTGAGATCACCGAAAGTTTTTTAATGCAGCACCCACAACAATCTATCGCCGTGTTACAAAAAATCAAAAACCTAGGCGTCGAGCTTTCAATTGATGACTTCGGCACGGGGCACTCATCGCTTAGCTACCTCAAGCGTTTCCCCATCAATCGGTTAAAAATTGACCGCTCCTTTGTTGCCGACGTACCAGACGACCCAGAGGATAACGAGCTCGTCAAAGCCATTATCGCCATCGGTAGCAGCTTAAAACTTAACGTAATTGCTGAGGGGATTGAAAATTTAGACCAAAGCGCATTTTTGGCCGAAAATGGCTGTTACGAAGGGCAAGGATACCTCTACAGTCGCCCCGTTTCAGCTGAACAAGTCGAGGTGATTTTAAAAAAACAGCAGAGCAGCTAGCATCGCAGCCGCTCTATACAAACGCAGCCAAACAAGATAGAATACGCGCTTAGTTTAATTTATTCTGCCTTGAGGTGTCCATGGCGCAACCAACAACAGCTGAAACTAAAATCATTCAAACGATCATTGCCGTGTTAAAAGAGCGACCTGGCCTTGATGCTGAATATTTACCAAACGACCCAACACAACAAACCACAGACAACCCTGTCTTTAGCGGCCTATTTCGTATATTTGGTGAATGGGGCAGTGTCACACTACCCATTTTCCTTGCTTGGCGGATTACACCGCAACAAGCGAAGCTACTCATTTTTCAGCTCCAATCTCTCTCAGACCACCAGCCATTGTTGCTTGCTGACTATGTTCCCGAAAACTTTGCCAGCCAACTTCGCCACCACCACCTCGACTACCTTGATACCATCGGCAACGGGGCAATTTCTGCGGCACCACTGTTTTACGAAGTGAGCGGCAAGCGCAAGAAAGCACCGAAAATACTCGCTAACCGCAGCCACCAAACAACTGGGGCAAAAATTCTTTATCAACTGCTCAAAGATCCCCAGCTGTGCAACCAACCCTATCGAACTATTTCACAGCGCGCCAATGTTGCCCTAGGGGCTGTGGGGCCAGTGATCAAAGAGTTGCAGAGCAAAAAGCTCATCATTGAGGATACACGCAAACAGCGTCACATCAGCCATCGAACAGCCCTACGCAATCTGTGGGAAACAGCCTATCTTGGCCACTTACGTACAAAGATCGAATTCGAACGTTGCACCCTGAGCGCACCGTGGAATATCGATAGCTTACCGTCGCTGATCAAGCAACAACATCTTGAAGATCATGTTATTATTGGTGGTGAATTGGCTGCTTCATTTTTTTGCGAGAACATTCGCCCTGAAACAGCTGCGTTGCACCTCAAAAAAGCAGACGCTCTAAAACTGATGCTACGCTTACGACTCACACCCTGCGATGATGGTCCGATCACTATCGTGCACCAAACTGCTGACAATATGGCATTTAAACAGCGCTCGCCAGAAGGCCTACAGCTTGCTGACCCTCGCCTTGTTCGTTGCGAACTTCTTTATGGTGAGCAACCCGAAGCACTTGCTATTGCCGAAGCCATCGAGAAACTTTATCTCTTTAATGACGAACACGAAATCGATCGTTCCGCCTAATAAAAAGGTATTCCATGAAAAAAATCATCCTCATTTTAGCCACCAATGCAGGTCTCGGCTATGCACCCGTGGCTTCAGGCACCTTTGGCACTCTCATGGGTATCCCTATTTTCTACTTTATGTCTGAGCTAAACGTTGAGCTATTTAGCCTCGCATGGACAGCAATCCTCCTCATCTCTTTTTGGAGCGCCCATCATGCAGGCAAGATATTCAAGGTGACCGATGATGGCCGCATTGTCATTGATGAGCTGATCGGCTACCTAACAACCATTGCATTTTTACCCTTCAACTGGCCCATCGCTATTGTCGGTTTTTTACTGTTTCGATTTTTTGACATCATTAAAGTATGGCCAGCGTCGTGGTTTGACAACAAAGTCAAAAACGGCTTTGGTGTCGTGATGGACGATGTTGTTGCCGGCATCTATGCTGCACTGTGCCTACGACTACTGTTGATATTTTTTCCGCAGCTCGTTTAACAATCACCTTTTTACTCTTTTTTAAATTCGGGGCTGACAATGAAGATTGCAATTGTGACCATTGGCGATGAACTTCTCAACGGCGATGTGGTTGACACGAATACTGCTGATATTGCCCAAGCTCTACGCTGCGCAGGCTACTTGGTTGATCAAGCCATCACCCTTAGAGATGCGCCTCAACAGATTGCTGCAACACTCCAACAACTCAACCGCAACAAAACCCTCGCCATTGTAAGCGGTGGTCTTGGTCCCACGCGCGACGACGTGACAGCGAGATCCGCAGCTCAGGCCTACCATTTAACACTGGCCCTCAACGATACCGCCCTCGAACAAATAAATAACTACTTTCAACGTTCGGGTCGCCCCCTTGCAGCAGGCAATGAGAAACAAGCACTTATTCCCCATAAAGCAAAAGTGATGGAAAACCTCTGCGGTACAGCTCCGGGATTCATTGTTAGCCACAATAACTGTCACGCTTTTTTTATGCCTGGGGTTCCGCACGAGATGCGTGACATGCTTCAACGTCAAGTTTTGCCAACATTGCGCCATTTAATCAAACCAACTCTTTATTGCGCAGAACGGGTTCTCAAAGTGTTCGGCCTGCCAGAAGCAGCCATTGAACGTGAGCTCCCCGCAAAAGATTTCCCTGACGAGGTGGCACTCTCGTTTCGCCTTGAGTTCCCACTGGTTCTGGTCAAACTCAATTCACAAGGCCATGATGAGTCACTCCTTGATCAAGCTGAACAGCGAGTACGGCAAAAACTCGGTCAACATGTGGTTGCACAAGGCGATGAGACTCTGGCTGAAATTGTTGCCGACAAGTTACTCACAAGCGAAAAAACTCTGTCCCTTGCTGAATCCTGTACAGGCGGACTCATTGCTAAGCTACTCACCGACTGTGCTGGCAGCTCCGCATTTTTTGAACGTGGAGCCATCAGTTACGCCAACTCAGCAAAACATGACATGCTCGGAGTTGACGAACAACTGCTTCTCGACAAAGGCGCTGTGAGCTATGAATGCGCTCAAGCGATGGTAGACGGTATTCGCCAACGGGCAAAAACAGATTTCTCCCTCGCAGTTACAGGGATTGCCGGGCCAGGTGGCGGTACGGCTGAAAAACCATGCGGTACGGTTTTTATCGCCCTAGCAAGCTATCAGGGAACCGAGGTCCGCGAATGTCATTTCAGCGGTGACCGCAGCCAAGTTCGTATCAAAACAGCCTACACCGCCCTCGATTGGCTATTAAAACAACTCTAAAAGACCACAAGGCGATGCAAGAAAGTATTGAATTAATGGCTATTTTCATGCTATCGATTAAAGTTTAAGAAAAACAATAAAACACCCCACTGGCGAAACAATTCTGCTTCGCGAATTATCAATGGTGGGTTCATCTATTATTTCGCACAGGAGAACGTATAACCATGGCGACAGACAATCGAAAACAAGCCCTTGATCTGGCGATGGGCCAAATCGAAAAACAGTTTGGCAAAGGCAGCATCATGCGTTTGGGCGAAGATAATGTCATGCGTGATATTTCAACGATCCCAACGGGTTCATTGGGTTTGGATATCGCCTTAGGGATAGGTGGCGTACCCCGTGGACGAATCATTGAAATTTACGGCCCTGAATCATCAGGTAAAACAACCCTCGCCCTGCACATTATTGCCGAAGCGCAAAAGCAAGGTGGCATTGCCGCCTTTGTTGATGCGGAGCATGCCCTCGACATGACCTATGGCCGCAAGCTCGGTGTTAACGCCGATGACCTTTTGGTTTCGCAACCAGACACTGGTGAACAAGCTCTAGAGATCGTTGAAGTACTCGTCCGCAGTGGTGCCATCGACGTACTCGTTGTCGACTCAGTTGCCGCTCTGGTTCCCCGAGCTGAAATTGAAGGGGAGATGGGCGATTCACACATGGGCCTGCAAGCCCGCCTGATGTCACAAGCCCTGCGTAAACTGACTGGTACCATCAGCAAATCGAACTGTTGCGTTATTTTCATCAACCAAATTCGCATGAAAATTGGCGTAATGTTCGGCAACCCTGAAACGACCACAGGTGGTAATGCGCTGAAGTTCTACTCCTCAGTCCGTATGGATATCCGTAAGATTGCCACCCTTAAGCAGGGGCAAGATGTGATCGGTAGCCGTACCCGCGTTAAAGTTGTTAAAAACAAAACAGCACCACCGTTTAAAGAAGCTGAATTTGACATTATGTATGGCGAAGGGATCTCAAAAGTAGGTGAACTGGTTGACCTTGGCGTGGCAAACGACATTGTGAATAAAAGCGGGGCTTGGTTCTCGTGCGGTGACGAACGAATTGGCCAAGGACGGGAAAACTCAAAACAGTACCTCAAAGAGCATACAGAGCTGGCGAACAACATTGAAGAGCAAGTTCTCGAATTGTACGGACTTTCAAATATTGATGAACCTGAAACTCAGGAGTAATCGAATATGGAATTAAACGACATCCTCGGCATGGCCATCAAAGCCAACGCATCAGACGTACACCTCAAGGTGGGCTTACCGCCCGTCTATCGTATTGATGGTTCACTGCGACCACTGCCTAAGGCACCACGCTTAACACCTGAAGATATTCGCAAAATGGCCTACGCCATGATGAGCGAACAGCAACGCGAACGTTTTGAGCGCACCAACGAGCTTGACCTCGCTTACGGTGTCGCGGGGATGGGTCGTTTTCGTGTCAACATGTTTACTCAGCGTGGCTCGATCTCGATGATTTTACGGACAATTCCTTTTAACGTCCAAACACTGGAAGAGCTAAAGCTACCCGCTGTCATTAAAAAATTGACTCAAGAGCAGCGTGGACTGATTCTTGTCACAGGAACCACAGGTTCAGGTAAGTCGACCACTTTGGCGAGTATGATTGACAGCATTAATGCCAACCGCACCGCCCATGTGATCACCATTGAGGACCCCATCGAGTTCCTGCATCGTGACAAAAAAAGTATTATCAACCAACGTGAAGTGGGCGTAGACACCGAGACTTTTGCTGCCGCACTCAAGTCTGCTCTGCGTCAAGACCCCGATGTCATTCTTGTTGGTGAGATGCGCGACTTTGAAACCATCGAAACCGCACTAACGGCTGCTGAAACAGGCCACCTTGTGCTTTCGACACTACATACCATTGATGCTCAAGAGAGTATCAACCGGATCGTTGGTGCATTCCCACCGTTTCAGCAACGACAGATCCGCTTGCAACTTTCATCGATCCTTAAAGGGGTTGTCTCGCAACGTCTTGTCCCCTGTGCCGACGGTAAAGGTCGAGTTCCAGCCGTCGAAGTTATGGTTTCCACCGCCAGAGTACGCGAGCTGATCGATGATAAAGAGAAAACAAAAATGCTGCGCGACACCATCCAACAGGGGCATGACACCTACGGCATGCAGACATTTGACCAATCATTGATGGGCTTGCTAAAGAATGGTCTCATCACCCTCGATGAAGCGTTACGCCAAAGTTCGAACCCTGACGACTTCAAACTCAAAGTTTCAGGCATCTCATCCTCTTCTGACCTCAGTTGGGAGCAGTTTGGTGCCAATTCTGAGCAAGGAGATGAAAACAACTAATCGTGTCGACACCACCAAAGGCATACCCCCTGGCCCTACGCTGGTTAACTCTGCGCTCACGCAGCGAAGCTGATTTGCGCCAGAGGTTACAGCAAAAAGGGTGTGAACATGACGACATTGAACACGCTGTACAACGTTGCCTTGAGTTGGGCTACCTCAACGATAAGAACTTCGCCTTGGAGCGTGCGAGCCAACTGATGCGTCGTGGCCGTGCTGTTGGGGTACGCTTAAAGCACGAGTTAAAAAAGATAGGAATTAACGACCATCACGCACTGCACGCAATTGAGCAGTGTCAGTACGAACACGATGAAGAGCAGATCCTTGCTGACCTCGTGCAACGGCGCTATGCCCGGGTTGATTTTACGAACCTCGATCAACGTGAACAGCACCGAATTGTCAATTATTTACAACGTCGGGGGTTTTCCCTCGGCCTGATTTTAGATCATCTTAAAAAGAAAAAGGACACCTCATGCTAAGCGCTAACGACATCCGTGCCCGTTTTATTCAGTACTTCGAAAAACAAGGCCATCAGGCTGTTTCATCATCTTCATTGGTGCCACACAACGACCCGACCCTGCTGTTTACCAACGCGGGTATGAATCAATTTAAAGACCTTTTTCTTGGCGCTGAAACACGCGACTATGTCCGTGCCACCTCATCACAAAAATGTGTTCGTGCTGGCGGCAAACATAACGACCTAGAGCATGTTGGTCGTACTGCCCGACATCACACTTGTTTTGAGATGCTCGGCAACTTTTCTTTCGGTGACTATTTCAAGACCGATGCTATCCGCTTCGGCTGGGATTTCCTGACCAAAGAGATGGAATTACCGATTGAACATTTGTGGGTTTCGGTTTTTGAAAATGACGATGAAGCGTTTAATATCTGGCGCGACGAGATCGGTGTCCGCGAAGAGCGCATCCTACGCTTAGGAGAAAAAGACAACTTCTGGGCCATGGGTGATACCGGACCATGCGGACCCTGTAGTGAGATCCATATCGATCAGGGTGAAGAGATGACCTGCGGCCCTGATTGTGCGCTGGGTGTTTGCGACTGCGACCGTTTCCTTGAGTTATGGAACCTCGTTTTCATGCAGTACGAGCGCGATACCAGCGGCACATTAACCCCTCTGCCAAAACCGTCTATCGATACAGGCATGGGTCTTGAGC
>Ga0193962_1000358_pt1 | contig 21070 bp, 23 predicted proteins | sample FB_5_MG_FD_140335 | JGI IMG/M metagenome (GOLD analysis project Ga0193962, IMG submission 140335) | Microbial mat bacterial communities from the Broadkill River, Lewes, Delaware, United States - FB_5_MG | ecosystem: Environmental > Aquatic > Freshwater > River > Microbial mats | place: USA... | reverse complement strand
TCCATCTATCACTACCTTTTCACCAGCTTTAAGCTCTATCGTGTCTCCTATCTCTACACTCTCTACACTTACTAGAGATTTTTGGTCTTTTTTGATGATAGTTACCTCTGTAGGTGTGCTTCCCATAAGGCTATCAAGCGTATCCACAGCACTCTTTTTGCTTAATACTTCGAGATATTTACCCACAAGTACAAATGTGATAATCATCACCACAGAGTCAAAATATACCTCTCCCCTTTGAGTTATCATCGCATAGATAGAGTAGATATAAGCAGACAGTGCCCCAGAGGCTACGAGTGTGTCCATATTGACTATGTTATTTTTATATCCATAATATGCACCTCTAAAAAATATCCACCCAGAGTAAAAAAGTACAGGAGTAGCTAGTATAAACTCAGCTACATTAAGTATATCTTTGAATGATTGCTCTATCCCACTAAAATATCCTGCATAGTGAGCTACAGCCAACCACATAACATTCATAGCACCAAAGACGGCTACTAGTATTCGTGAATAATAAGTTTTGCGTGTTTTTATCGCTCTCTCTTCTTGGAGTCGTGGGTCATAAGCAAAGGCATCATAACCAATAGCTCTAATAGTCTCTATGATTTTAGATAGTTTGACTACCTCACTATCCCAAATTACTTTGGCTTTGTTATTGGTGTAGTTTATACTTGTCTCTATCACTCCATCTGTTTTGTGTAGCACTTTTTCATTTAGCCATATACACGCAGAGCAGTGGATACCCTCTATGATGAGATTTATCTCTGATAATCCATCATCTCTACTGATGATATACTTATCTCTAAATCCATCCAAATCAAACTTCTCTAAATCTTGATTTATATCCTCTATAGGTTTGAGTTTGGTATCACCTAATTTATCATAAAATGTATCAAGCCCCTCGCTATTTAGTAGATGATATACACCTTGACAACCTTTACAACAAAAAAATAGCTCTTTGTTGTTTTTCTTTTCAATAATCATAACATCTTGTGAAAATGAGAGGTTACAGTGTGTGCATGAGACTTGATTCAATAGGTGACCTTTTTAATTTGTTCTTCTAACTCTTTTATATTTTTCATCTTTTACTCTCCTCTTAATTTAGAAGTAAATATCTTGCTTTTTTCTAAAATTTATGCTAATATATATTTATAATTCGCTTTCGAGCATACCCACCTCTTTTTAGGTGGGACTAATCAAATAATTTTTTTGCCTTTTCTACAACTTCTGAAAAATCATTTTTATTGATAACACCTGCTTTATTCATCAATCTTTTTATGCTATAAGTTTTTAGTTGTAATATCATAGCTGAATTTGTAACCATACCATTAATACCTAATTTAATATTACTTTTTTCTGTATCTTTTTTAACATTATTCCATCTGTCATATCTTTCCATAAAATATACCTTATAATTTTACAATAAGCCATTATAACTTAAATAGACTATAAATATACATTATGACAACGAGGTAAATACTCTTATTTCACCCTAAAGAAGCTACTCCCACTCCCTGAAAAAAACCATCCATCTCTAGCCTCATCTTGAAGCTTTGGATAAGCTATAACTGCTGATGCGTAGAGGTCATTTAGGATTATGGGGTCATTTATCATCTCTAATATACTCTTAGAGTCTAATCTCTCCCAGCCAACAAAAGAGCATAGTGTTATCTTATCTAGTAGCTCTTTTTTAAATGTCTTATAGACTACTGTGGTATCACATCCTATATTTGGTGTGTATATTTCCAAATCAAGTGGAGTCTCTTCAAATTTCTCTACTACTTCGCCAAATCCACTTACATTGGCTGATGGGTAATTGTAGATAAAAAATGGTAAATCTGCTCCGATTTTACTTCCTATTTGTGCTAAATCTTGGGTGCTTATCATAAGATTACATACCTCTTTTACTAGACGCATAAAAGCCCCAGCATCAGAGCTTCCTCCTCCTAATCCTGCTTGGCTTGGAATTGATTTTTTTACTACTACTTTGTGCTTATAGAAGAAGTTTAATATATCCAAATCTCCTGTGTATTCATTGAGTGCCTTATAAGCCTTGTAGATTGTATTGGACTCTAGTGGTATATCATCACACCCCTCTATAGTAAAACTCTCACACTCACAAGGCTCAAATGTGATAGTATCATAGAGATTTTCAACTCTCATAAAACGAGATAGAAGAGTGTGATAACCATCTTTGTGTCCTGTGATTTTTAGGAATATATTTACTTTTGCGTGTGCTTTTATTGTCATAATATCAACCCTCAAACTTATGTATCTTATTTAATCTATATTTCACAACTTTATCTACTATCTCTATGATAGCAAAGTAGTTGGGTGTCTCTACTAGATAGAGTCCATTCTCTTTTATCTCAAAGTAGTCTATATATAGTTTTTTGCCTAGTTCGATATAGTTATCATCACCTAGATGTCTATTGGTAGGTATTGATAAATAATCAAATGGATTAAGGGCTTTTTCATTATCATAAAAAAACTCTCCCTCATTGACACGATGTAAGCTCGATAGTGTCCCATCTACTCCCAACTCATCAGCTATCAAAGCACCCAAACTTCTTATATATGTCCCCTCACTTACAGTAGCTTCAAAGTGTATAAATGGATGGTTATAGTTGATAAGTTTTATATCATATATGGTAGAGTCTATCTCTTTTAGTTGGACATCTTGACCACTACGAACTAGTTGATAGGCTCTTCTTCCACCTACCTTTTTGGCAGAAAATTTTGGAGGGTAATATCTAAGTTTGCCTTTGAGAGAGTGTAGTATATCTTCTACTCTTTTGAACTCAAATGGCGTAGTCTCTTTGATACTATCTATATTTTCAATATCAAGAGATAGAGAGTTAGCACCTAACCATAGTGTGGCTTTGTAGGTTTTGGGTGTTTTTTTAAGATAGTTAAATAGCTTGGTGTATTGTCCTATCGCTACTATAAGTGTACCTGTAGCAAAAGGGTCAAGAGTCCCTGAGAAGCCTACTTTTTTTTGATTATACTTATATTTGATAAGGTTCATATAGCCGTTTGAGCTACAGAACATCGGTTTATTTACTACAAATAGTCTATTCATATCGGTTGTACAAATGAGCTTAATATATTTCGTTTTTTACCACCGAAGTTTATCAGTAGATTGTACTCTTTGCCTGATTTATTGACAGATTGTATCCGTCCTATTCCAAAGATTTTATGTTTTATGATGTCTCCCTTTTTGAACTTCGCACTCTTGCTTATCTGTAGGCTTGTATCTTGGATAAGCCCAGCTTCACCCAAAAACCTACTCTTTTTTATCATCTTTCTTTTGCCCTTGTAGAACCTACTATCTACATAGGAGAGAGTCAGATGAGATTTCGCTCTTGTGATAGCTACATAGCCCAAACGCCTCTCCTCTTCTATATCTGTACCCTCACCCAAAAGAGGGAAAAATTCCTCTTCTAGCCCTATCACAAAGAGGTGTTCAAACTCCAAGCCCTTTGATGCGTGAATACTCATAATAGTAATAGTATCCTCTTCTAGTTGGTCTTGGTCACTTTGCAAAGATATATCATTGAGAAAGCTATCTAGTGATAGATTTGGGTTCTCTTCACACGACTCACGAAATAGACCATAAAACTCATCAATATTGAGTATCTTCTCTATCCCATCAACCATCATACTATAGTAGTCCCTTAGCCCTACTCTATCATCAAACTCATCTATAAATCTATCTATATCACTCTCTAGTATCTCTTGAAGTATCTCAATATCTTCAATAAGCTTGAGAAGTGAGTTATATATCTTTTTGCTTACTGCTACATCGCTTTGATTATTAAGAACTCTTTTTATAAACTCAAATAGAGATAACTCTGAACTCAAAGCACCACTTTGTAGTTTTTGCATAGAGGCTTTGCCTATGCCTCTTTTGGGTTTATTGATTATACGAGTGAGAGAGAAGTCATCATTGGGATTTGATATGACTCTAAAGTATGAGATTAAATCTTTTATCTCAGCTCTCTCATAAAAACGCATACCACCAATTAGCTTAAATGGTACTCCACTTTTGATAAAGCCCTCTTCTAGCGAACGAGATAGTGCATTGATACGGTATAAGACAGCTATATCTTCTGGGTTTACACCATTTTGTATAAGCTTCTTTATCTCATGAGCTATAGCACCTGCCTCCATAGACTCATCGAGTGAGTGAAGAAGTTTAATATCCTCCCCCTCGCCCCTATGAGATGTAAGCGTCTTGCCTAGCCTTGTAGAGTTGTGTTCAATAAGAGTATTAGCAGCGTTGAGTATAGAAGTAGTCGAGCGATAGTTTACCTCTAGTTTTACACTCTTACAAGACTCAAAATTATCAGCAAAATCTAATATATTACGGATATTTGCCCCTCTCCACCCATATATACTCTGGTCATCATCACCTACTACACATAGATTATTATGCTCACTAGAGAGGAGTTGAAGCAGTTGAAACTGAAGCTCATTTGTATCTTGATACTCATCTACCATTATATATTGATAACGGTTACTAGTCTCAATCCTCAAAGCATCATCTTGACGCAACACCTTATAAGTAAGCATCAACAAATCATCAAAATCTACAAGATTATTCTCCTCTATATTCTCTTGGTATCTTTTATATATAGAGGCTATCTGTTTATACTCAATTAGCTGAGACTTCTCTATCACCACTTCAGGAGATAGCAGAGAGTTTTTATACTTGCTTATCTCTGAGGCTATAAAAGAGATATTAAGCTCTATCTTCATCTCTTTGGCGATAGAGCGAATAAGCCTCTTTTTGTCATCACTGTCTATTATTACAAAGCCATTACTTCTACCCAATTTCTCTATATGAAACTTCAAAAATAGCAATCCAAACTTATGAAATGTACACAAAAGAGGATAGCTACTACCACTCTTACCGATTATATCCAAAGCACGATAACGCATCTGTGAAGCAGCCTTGTTGGTAAAGGTGAGAGTCAAGGTATTAAGAGGGTCTATACCCACCACATCTATAAGATAAGCTAGTCTAGCTGTAAGAGTCTTAGTCTTACCACTCCCTGCACCAGCAAGGATAAGCATAGCACCCTCTGTATGAGTAACAGCATCCCTCTGGGAGGGGTTTAGTGCATTTAAAATTTTTTCCATAAAATAGTCACTCTCCTGATAATCATTAATTATATCATTTAATTGTTTAATCTATTGATAAAAGAAATTATTGTATTGATAGAAGTATGGGAAGTGAAATTACTATTTAGAGTTGAGGGGGTGAATAAAACAAAGTAATCCAAAAGCTAAAAAGCTTTTGGATTAAAGGAGCTAGACTTATTTACCAAGTGTAGCGATATAATCTGCAAGTTCTTTAAGTGTAGCATCATCAAGTGCAGCAACTTTAGTTTTCATAAGACCACCCATACCGTGAGAATCTAGTGTACCAGCTTTGTAACCTTTAAGTTGCTCTAAAGTTTTAGCAGCATCTTGACCACCAATTACAGCTGATTTACCCATAGCTACTTTTTCACCTTTTGTACCGTGACAACCTGCACAAGAACCAAATGCCGCAGCACCGTCAGCCATAAGTAGTGTAGATCCAGCAAGTAACATAGCGATTGCAAATTTTTTCATTTTTTTTCCTTTTATTTAATATTTATATTTAGAAAATTTTACATATATATAGTAAATCTTCCACCTCTAATTATATTAGTAACAATTATACATAATCAAAACTTCAACATCTATACTTTATGATAAAAAAATTAATATTTAATAAAAATGTATGGATTTGTTACAGTCTATTATTTTGGCTAAAAAGAATATTATAAAGATTTTAAGTTATATTTGGATAGGAGAAGAGGCACTTCAAAAGCTTTTAGCTTTTGAAGTGATGAAGCTAGACTTATTTACCAAGTGTAGCGATATAATCTGCAAGCTCTTTAAGTGCAGCATCGTCAAGTGCAGCAACTTTAGTTTTCATAAGTGCACCCATACCGTGAGTATTTAGTGTACCAGCTTTGTAACCTTTAAGTTGCTCTAGTGTTTTAGCAGCATCTTGACCACCAATTACAGCTGATTTACCCATTGCTGATTTTTCACCTTTTGTTCCGTGACAACCTGCACAAGAACCAAATGCCGCAGCACCATCAGCCATAAGTAGTGTAGAACCAGCTAGTAACATAGCTATTGCAAATTTTTTCATTTTTTTTCCTTTTAATTTATATAGATATTTAGAAGATTTAATAAATCTTCCACCTCGTACTTAACATTAAGAAGTATAATACATAAGTAAAACTTCAACCTCTATTTATATCAAAAAATACTTAATAACTTGGTAAGTTCCCAGAGTCTTTGGCATACTCATAGACAAAATGGTATATATCTGAAACATATTTAGCTTCTATTTTTGCCCTTGGACATATTCTATATATCTCACTTCTGAATTTTCCAGCTCCATAGATAGCTTCCCACTCATCTTGTGTATGCACTCTTGCGAAAGAAGCTGTAGATATGCCACAAACATATTTCAAGTTTTGAAAATAGTATCTTTGACCTCTATTTGCATTACCAAAAAGGGTTGTCATAACTAAAGTAAAACCAAAGATAGTAAGAATAAACCTTTTTATCATAATATTTTTATCTTTCTTCTCATTAATTTTGAGATTTTGTATTTTATTAATATATTGTGTATATATTGTGAAAAATTTTAGCGTAATTTACCAAAAACTTTAAACTTATCCCAATATATATCTATAGCTCTATCTAGCTCTCTTTCGCTTAGAGAAGTTCGCTTTTTTATGCCATAACTCTCTATAAATATATCAAACATCATTGATATATCTTTTGATGGGTGTTTTAGGTAGTGCTTTATACCTATTTTCATATTCTCTTCAGTGCCATATACAAGAAGATAACGCATAAACATCTTCTGTAGAGATGTAGGTAGCTCTTTGTGACAGGGAATACAGTTTCTCTCATATATATCTTTGCTATATAGAGTTGATATTAGGAGTATAGACAAAAGTAAGCTCTTTACCATCTCAATACCATCTTTGTACCTTTATCTTTTTGGGCTTCTACTTTTACGGTGATTTTATACTCATCTAATATCTTCTTGACAATACTAAGTCCTACACCAAAACCACCCTCGGCATCATTGAAGCGTCTATATCTATCAAATATCATAGGTATCTGTTTGGCTTCTATCCCTATACCTGTATCCCATAGTGTAAGCTCTCCTTCTCTAAGTTTGACACCTATTATACCTTTTCGCTTATTATACTTTATAGCATTGGAGAGAAGATTATCTATAACTCTTGTTAATTTTCTCTTATCCATATATATATTGACATCTTCTAAATCTAATTTACAAGATAACTGCTTAGATTGAGCCAATATATTAAAGTAGTCAGCTCTATTTTCTATAAGCCTCTTTATATCTATAATCTCATCCTCATTCTCTTTTTCCTGCTCTAGTGTAAGGTATGTCAAATCTTTATATAGAGTAGATACAGTTTTTGCTGCTATGTTTATGCGTGTTAATTTTCTTTTGTTTTTATCTATCATTACAGAGGTATCCATCATCTCTATATTTGCCATTATAGATGATAGAGGAGTATTAAGCTCATGGGTTGTATCTTTGATAAATCTATCAAGCAACATCATAGAGTCTCTCATAGGCTTCAAAAATAGCTTCGCTAAGTAGAGTCCAAAAATGATAAAAAGTATAAAAAATACCAAAGAGTAGCCTATAATATCTTTGAGTACAGCTACTCTCCACTTCCCATCATCTTCTATCTCAATCACTAGATAGCGAGTACCTAGATAGAAATCATCCAAACTCTTGACTAGATGTATATGTTTATCTCTTAGGTATATCTCCTTATCAAACTGCACACTACTATCATCTAATAGTGAAAAAATCCTATTATGGTCCAAATCATATATAGCTGATTTAAATCTAGGGTCTCTAGGATATGTAACTCTCTCATCAAAAAAGTGGTGAAGGACTTTGAGTCTTTTGGTCTGTATATAGGCGTATTTGGTAAGCATCGCTCTTTGGTCATAGAGCATTAGCTTTAGTTGTCCCTCGTAGTAGAATATAGATATGATACTAATCATAGATATAACCATCGCTATGTAGAGGGCTAGAAATCTATAGAGTGACTTCTTTTCACTTTTGAGAAGTGAATTTGTAGCCTTGTTTTTTGATACTAACAATTCTTTCCTTACCTATAAGTTTGCGAAGATTTTTGAGATAAGTGCGAAGTGCTGTGTCACTAGGAGTCTCATCAAAATCCCATAGATGGCTATATATCCTATCGTGGATTATAACCTCATCTTGATTTTTCATAAATAGTTTAAGTAGCATAGACTCTTTATGTCCCAAAGATACCACTTTATTATCTATAATCAACTCACTATTTTTACTATCATAAGCTATATTATCAGATATATCTATAAGAGTCTTCTCTTCATGGAAAAAGCCTCTCTTTAGCAGAGTATCTACTCTAATTTTAAGCTCTCTTAGTACAAATGGTTTGCGTATATAGTCATCACATCCACTATCAAAACCTCTCTCTAAATCATCTACTGAATCTAGTGCTGTGATAAATATAGCAGGTGCTAATACATCGTTATCTCTTGCCTCTTTGAGTAGCTCAAAACCATTAATCCCAGGGGTATTGACATCTAATAGCAATAAATCATATTTGCTCTCATATAGCTTATCTTGTGCCTCATATCCATCATATACAGATATGACCTCATAACCCTCCTCTTCTAAGAACTCTCTTATTGTCTCATTTAGATTAGAGTCATCTTCTAGTAGTAGTATTTTTTGATTCATCTAAATATTCTGCCTAATCCAACTCTCAAGCCTACCTGAACTCAATGCTCCTGATACTCTTGTTTTCTCTTGTGCATCTTTAAATATAACAAGAGTAGGAATACTCTGTATCATATATCTACCACCCAAATTACTATGCTCTTGGGTATCTACTTTCAAAAGCTGTACCTCTAGTGCCATAGCTAGTGAGACCTCTTTAAAAGCAGGAGCCATCTGCAAACAAGGACCACACCACGGAGCCCAAAAATCTACAACCACTGGTATATCAGAGTTGGCTAGAAAAAAATCCAACTTAGACGCATCTACCTCTATGGGTGCTGAGTCTAGTAGAGACTTTTTACAATGACCACAATTTGCTTTGCGATATTGCTCTTTTTTGGGGATACGATTGACTTTAATGCAGTGAGGACACACAACGGTAATATTCATAATAAAAACTCCTATCTTTTAGATATTATATCAAATTTAGATATTATATCAAATAAATATATATGAGGAGTAACAATGGCAAAAGATGAGTTGATAGTAGGTGGTGGATGTTTTTGGTGTACAGAGGCTGTATTTGAGCTACTTAACGGAGTAGATAGTGTAGAGAGTGGTTATGCCAATGGAGAGATACCAAACCCTACATATAGAGATATATGCACAGGAGATACAGGGTATGCTGAGGTGATTAAAATCTCTTTTGATGAGAGTATCATATCAAAGCAGAGACTACTAGAGATATTTTTCGCTTCACACAATCCAACAACACTAAATAGACAAGGTGCAGATAGAGGCACACAGTATCGCTCTACCATCATATATAGTGATGAGACAACCAAAGAGATAGCAAAAGAGGCTATCAAAAAGGCTCAAAATGAGTATGAAGATAAGATAGTAACCACAATAGAGGAGCTAAAAAACTACTACAAAGCAGAAGATTATCACCAAGACTACTACAGACAAAATAGTAATCAAGGCTACTGTATGGCTGTAATACCTCCCAAAATAGAGAAGGTAAAATCTCTATTTGGTGATGATATGATAGATTAGATGAGTTAGTTTAGAGATATTGGCTTACGCCAAATTATTTGATAAGATAAATTTATAATAACTCATACTACTTCTACCAAACTTTTTGCGTTTGATTAGCTCTAGTTTGCCTATATTTTTGGGCATATCAAGAGAGGTGATATGCTCTATTATTACCATCTCGCATATATCACTCTCTATGGTTTTGATAAGCTCTATGGTCTTTTCGTATATATCATCCATACCATCTCTAGTAGAAAATGGTGGGTCGAAGTAGAAGTATGTCTTCTCGTTTGATTTTCTGAGTAGATTATATACTGTAGGAAACTTCTCGAAGCTATCACCATAAAATAGATGAGCGTGTTGGCTATCTACTCTTTTGCTATTTGCTTCTAAATACCTAAAGGCTGTTTTGTTATACTCCATAAAGTAGGCATCTTTTGCTCCACGGCTAAGTGCTTCTAATCCGATTGAGCCTGAACCTGCAAATACCTCTACGAAGTTTCTATCTACTATATCGTATTGGAGAGTGTTAAATAGAGACTCCTTTAGTATCCCCTTTGAGCTTCTTGTGGTAAATATATCAGGTATCTCTATCTTTTTGCCCTTGTGGATACCACCATTTATAGTGGTGGTAAATATCTTTATCTTCTCTTTTTTTATATTATCTTTTTTGGTTCTATCTTGCATTATTTTCCTAAAAGTTTATTATATGTTTAAGTGTATTTATGAGTTTACTCTTCTCTCGTATATCTCTTCTCTCTTTGCCTGGTTCGGTGGTGGTTATGATAGTTCTTGCTGTTACTAGTTTGCTTCTATCATTTTTGCGTATGCCCCAGTATGTGTGCATAATCACAGGCTCACCTTTGTATTGACCTAGATATAATACTATATGCCCAGGGACATAGAGAAGAGAGCGAAAAGGCTCTGCTTCTTTGATGATTTTCTTCTTTTTCTTATCTTTGGATAGACCTTTGATATATGTACTCTTGCCATCTTTGGCTTGTTTGCTAGAGTTTCGTCTCAAAAATATACCAAAAGTACCCAAGAAGTCTCTAGTAGTAGCAGAGCAGTCTCTACACTCATAACCTCCACCCCAACCATAAGGCTCATTATAGAACTGTTTTGCGATATATGCTACATTTTTGGAAGTAAATGCTACTGGTTTTTTAGCAATAATACCTTTTTGAGAGACTCTTACCTTCTCTATCTTTGCTATAGCATTTTTACCACGAGTGGCTACGAGGTAGTGTTTTCTATCTCTTGATATAGGAAATATACTACCTACTTTTACAATAGATACAGCTCTTTTATTGTTGTATAGTCTTAGGTTGTCTTTGATAGTTACAGCATATTTACCATTTTTGAAATACTTTACAAACTCACTATCGACTATAGCCAAATCAGATGTTCTAATCCACCCAAAAGAGTATGAGGCTCGTACAAATGCCCATATTCTATCTTTGGAGAAGTGAGATATAAATAGAGGTACATTTATATGTAAAGCTGAGTTTTGATTATAATCAAACGGAAATCCCTCACCAGTTCTGCGTGGGTCTCTATAGAATGACGAATCTGTAGGTAGAGCCTTTACATTGGTTCTCTTTACTGTTATACCTTTTAGTCTAAGAGAGTTTAGCTCCTTATAGTTAGCATTTGCTATCCACTTATTATAGACCTTTGACTTTATCTGTGTGCCTCTTGATTTGTATATGGGTTTTTTGGTAACAAATCTAACCTCCCAACCAAAATCACTCTTGGGAATATCAAGCCTACTTAGACTCCATGGCTTGAAATACTTTTTATTATATGCCCTATCAAGTGACCTCTGTTTTGATTTGCTAAATGGTTTGATTTGATTGGCATAAAAGGCAGGGTTTTGAGGTATGTTATACATATCTGCCACTTTATTTTTGGGCAAACGGTCAATTTTGCTTTTGCTTCTATGGCTTGTTTTGAGTATATACTCTGCTTCTACCTGAGATAGAAGTAGAGTTAGTACGAGGAGTATCTTATAATACATCTATTGCCTCTTTTTATTTTTTGTATGGTACAGTTTTATATCCATCTTTTATCATATTCATAATACCACCTTTTAGGTTAATAACCTTATAACCTAAATTTTCTGATAAAAACTCAGATACCATACCCGAACGGCTTCCTACTCTACAGATGATAGCAAACTGCTCATCTTTCTTGACTACTTTATTTAGTTTTTTCAAAAAGCCTTGGATATCATAAGCACCCTTCTCATCAAAAAACATAATCTCATAAGAGCCTTTGACTACACCTGTCTCTCTCCACTCAGGAGGAGTACGAATATCTATAATCTTGATACCTTTATTGGCAAATGCTGGTGTTGCCCACTCATGCTTTAACTCTGCGAATATACTAGTGATACTTATCAATAGTAGTAAAACAACTCTTTTCATAACATATTTCCTATTTTTGTAAATTTTTCATATTCTAACTAATTTAATTTAACAAAAGACTATCTTTTGAAAACAAATCCATTATCAACTGCTTGTTTTCTGATACTCTTTATTATAACAGAACCCAAATCTTTGCCATCTTTTTTGTTTGTTTTGGCTATAAACTCATCTCTTTTACTCTCTAATACTTTTATCTCTTTTTGAATTTTTAATCTCTTATCTCTCTTTTGCTCTACTATCTGCGTTATCTCTTGAGTGGTTTTATCTTGAAGCTCTTTTGGTAACTCCTCTTTGGATATTTTGGCGATAGAGGGGGCGTTATCTATATATGCTGTTACCATATCAGAACTAGCCTCTGTATATTGTTTTTTGGATTTTACTATATTTCTCTCTATATAAGATGATTTAGATAACCCCTTTGCATTGCTATCTTGTCTTATAGTATTGGCTGTTTTCTCTCTTCGTTTTTGTAGATTACCATAGTTTATATATGTATCATTTAGACTATTTCCTAGTGAGATAATCTCATCATCATAAGGAGTGGCTATATACTCTCTTTGGCTATTGTGGTTGATATTAAAGTAGTTACCTCCACCTAGCTTAGCACCACTCTCCCAACCGAGATTTATACCTTGTCTCATATCACCACAATATATAGTATTTATAATTATATTATTTGCTCTTGCTTTTTTGATAGCCTCTTTATATGGTACGCTTCCTTGTGCAAAACTCTCATTACCTGCTATGATAAGTAGTTTGAGGTCATTTTTGTTATCAGACCATACAAATCTATTGACAGCCTCTAGTATCACCTTACCTGCATACTCCTCACCACCATTTGTATGAAGCTCAAATAACTCCTCAGAGACCTTATCAAGGTCACTAGTCAAAGGAGATAAAACCTGCAAAAAGCCCTCATAGTCAGGTAGAGATGATTTACCATACTCAAAAAGTCCAACCTCTATCACAATATCTCTGTTATTTTTATTCGCTTTTGCCACCTCATTTACTATCTTCCAAAGTTGCTCTTTTGCTTGATTAATAAGCCCATTCATACTGCTACTAGTATCAAGAAGTATCCCTATCTGAATAGTAGGACCTCTTCTTTGAAATGTAGAGGGGACTTTGATGGGATTTATTATCTTATTTGGTTTGAGTATATCGGGTAAAACAGGTGCTTCCATAGCACTTAGAGTAGAGAGTATTAGAGTAGATGTTAAAATGAGAGTTTTATTTAGCATATATTATCCTTTTGATTAATTTAAAAATTATAATAGCTTTAAACTGTGTAGTAGTTGTGTTGGGTAGAGATTTATATTAAAAAAGATAAATTGAGACTATCAGCCAATATACAATAGCTTTTTGATAATATTTTGATATTATAATTATAAACAAAAGGATACAGATGCATTTAGATGTTACAGCTGAGATGTTACTCTCAGAGTTAGGATATAGTAAAACGAAGACAACCATTTCGCAGATGCAAGATATTATAGATAATACACGAGAGTTTGATAAGTTTGCTAAACATATTATCTCTCTTAATGAGCAACTCAAACACATGAAAGCGTATATCGCTATCTCTAATTCACTAAACTACCTCAAAATCAAATGCGATGATAGTGATGCCCCTGAGATACTTGCAGAGTTCCATGAAGCTGTATCTCACTGGAGTAGTAAATATTATGTAGAGATACAAAAAGTCAAACAAAAAGAGGTCTATTATATCATAGGGTACAATAAAGACTAAAAGAGTCTTTTCATTATTCTCTCTTTATGATTAGATGAAGCCTAAAGTCCTACTTTTGACCAGTTTATATTGATTGTTCCTAGATTTAGATTGAGTTGTTTGAGCTTTTTGCTGTTTTTGAAAGAGGCTACATTTTTATTATGCTCTTTATAGGTAGATACAAAGTCATGTTTGCCATTTTTGTTTAACATAAAGTATAAGTAATCACTTTTAATGGGGTTTATCGCAGCCTCGAGTGCTTTTATACTTACGGTACTTATCGGATGTGGAGGTAATCCTTTGTATTTGTATGTATTATATCTGCTATCATCACTTCTTATTCTATCTGGTGTGATTGCTTTGTGAGAGTATTTACCATAATTGAGTGTTCCATCCATCTGTAGCTTCATATCTTTATTTAGTCTATTATAGATTACTGAGGCGATTTTGGGCATCTCATCTATGTGGTATGTCTCTTTTTGGATTATAGAGGCTATTGTATATATATCTTTTATTTTTCTCTTTTTGGTAAATATATGAGGATATTTTCTCTCTAGCTTCTCTAGTCTCTTTTTGGATTTCCAAAATATATAGCCCATAGTGCTATTCTCATCAGCTCTTGAGGCTATGGTGTATCTACCTGCTAGTATATCTCCCTCTTTGAAGGATGAGAGGCTATTGTAGCTTTTGAGGAGTTTATCTCTATCAAGAGACATATCATTTGATAATCTATCCACAAGCTCCTCTTTGGTCTCACCTGCGAAGATTACTATATTTTTGGTATCTTTTGTCTTTAGTTCGTGTAGCCTATAGAAGAAGTTAAATCTACCATCTTTGGTGGTGTTTATATCATACCAACCCTGCTTGGGATAGTTATTTAGGCTTATTACTATCTTATCTATCCATGATAGGTTAAATTGGTTTTGTTGGAGTGTTTTAATGATGATACTACTATCAGAAGATGGGATATAGACTATTTTGTTCTCTGCGTTTAGAGGGATGAAGTTATAACTAAAGGGTATCATAACTAGTATAAATGACTCCAGATATAGTATAAATCGTCTCATAGTATCTCTTTGACTCTTCCTACTTCGCCTGTGTTGAGACGCACTTTTATGCCGTGAGGATGTTTAGGGGAGCTTGTGAGTATTTTTTGTACTTTTCCATAGGTTAGCCTACCACTTGATTGATCCTCTTTGAGTACGATAGCTACATCTATACCGTACTTTATATTGGCTCTTATCTCTCCTCTCTTCATCTTCTACGCCTTGGCTTCATTATAGTTGAGAGCCTTTTTGATAGTCTCTACAGAGCAGAAGAATAGTGCATCAAATATAGGATTTAGTTTGGTTTTATTCTCATCTATTACATCAAAAGGCTGTACAAAAAAGGCACTACCATGACTTATATCACTAGGTGTTACTTGAAATACTATAGGTTTGAGAGTACGCACTACATTGAGTATCTTTTTGTAGTTTTTATCTCCCACATTTGGCAAGAAGTTATCTTGTTCACCCTCTTTGACTCTAGCTTTTAGTAGTAGTTGGAGTTTATCATTAAATATCACTTTATTCCATTTGATACTACCTAACTCCATATCAAATCTCTTATCTGCTGATACTATAGGGTGTGGTTTATTGGCACGAATGGCTTCAAGTAGATGCAAAAAGAAGCTTTTACCTCCAAAACTATCGGCACATTTTAGGATTTTTTGATGATAGATACTCTTCTCCTCGTTACTCAAAGCGTTAAAGTTACACATATCAGACCTTATGTTATTTTTTATTATTATACCCAAAGATACTAAAGAGTATAAATCCTATCTTATTTTAAAGCTCTTTTTATTATAATATCAACTTATATTAATTCCAAGGATAGATAAATGCAACAATATACAGCTTATCAAGATGTAGATAAAGAGCAGTTACAGATAGATATTGACAATATCAAATTGACACTAGGTATGCCCTCACAAGAGGACTTTAAGCACCTACTAAAACTAGAGAGATGGGGGAGAGGGGCTACTATTTTTGGTTATGCACTTATTGCATTGGTTGGTTTTTTGGAGCTAAAGTATGGTATTAGTATCTTATATATAATCTTGTTATCTACTATTGGAGCTATCTCTATAGCCGTTGGAAATGTATCAAGATGGGCAAATATTACACACCCTATACTTCATGGGGCTTATGATAAAGTACCAAATATCCCTGCTAGATATACAAGTAAACACTTCGCATCAGGCAAGAGACGATATATAGATTGGTTAGATTGGATAAAGCCAGAGGCGTGGGCGTATGAGCATAATATAATGCACCACTACCATTTAGGTGAGGATGATGACCCAGATAATGTAGAGAATAACCTCAAATGGCTAACTACTTCAAATGTCCCTATGTGGCTTAGATATGTGATAATCTATAGCTTTGCATCTTTGTGGAAACTCACATACTATGCACCAAATACACTAAGAATACTAGACAACAAAGAGAGAAAAAAAGCCAAACTACCAGAGAATAAGGTATATGAGTGGAGTCCACTCAAAAAAAATGGCTTTCTGTTATGGAGAGACTATATCGCCCCTTATGTAGGAGTAAGATTTATACTTATTCCACTTATATTTGCTATACCTTTTGGGTTGAGTGGCTTCTTGATAGCGTTTTTGACTACACTTCTTGCAGAGATTATAGCCAACTTCCACTCATTTACTGTAATCGTACCCAACCACTCAGCAGAGGATATATACCGTTTTGAGACACCTCACAAGAGTCAAGGTGAGTTTTATCTGCGTCAAATTATGGGAAGTGTAAACTACAATACAGGCTCAAACCTAATAGACTTTATGCATGGATGGCTCAACTATCAAGTAGAGCATCATCTATTTCCAAATTTGCCACTAAGCCAATATCAGAAGATGCAACCTATAGTAAAAGAGATATGCAAAAAACATAATTTAGAGTATAGACAAGAGTCTGTATTCAAACGAGCATATATGACAATAGAGTTGATGGTAGGAAATGCAGAGTTGCTTAGAGTCAAAGGGGTCTAACCCCTTATTGGCTCTTCTAACTCCAATCTATGCTCTTTGAAGTTTAGTTTGGTTGTACTCATAGATACAAGTAGGTTTTGAGTATATGATACTTTTCTAATCATCATCTCTTTTTTCTTTAGCTCACCCAAAAAAAGATAGTAGAGATATACCTTTATAGGTTTAGGGCTTAGTTTTGCCATCATATCGGTACGAAGATAGTAGCTTCTTGGCATATCTATAAACTTATAGTAATCTTTACCATATACTTTATATAATTTATTGACATTACCTTTTTGTGTATCTCTCTTTTGAACTCTATCTCTATTTATCCTAGCAAAAATCTTATCTTTTTCATCTTTGGTATATCCTCTACTCTCCTCTTGTGGACTCTTCTCTGCTTTTAGTCTCTCTAGCTCTTTTTGGAGCATCTGCTTTTTTATAGGCTCTTCTATCTTCTGTATTTTTATTCTTTTTCTATTTAGTTTATTGAGGATAAGTTGCTTCTCCTCTTCTGTAAACGAAGCTTTTTTGTCCATTTTAGACCCTTTAATTGTTCTATTACCACTATATATTATATCAAATCATCCATAATACAGCTAAACTAAGTTAAAATATCTACCAAAATAACTCTACAAACTCATCTGTTTAAGGAAAACACTCTATGTCTTGTCACAAAAAATCTTATATAACAACCCCAATTTACTATGTAAATGATATAGCCCATATAGGTCATGCATATACTACTATTATCGCCGATACAATGGCTAGATACTCTCGTCTATCAGGACTAGATACATACTTTCTCACAGGTACAGATGAGCATGGTCAAAAGATAGAGGAGTCAGCCAAGGCTAGAGGTAAAAGTGCCAAAGTCTATGCAGATGAAATCTCTGATACATTTCGTAACCTTTGGGACGAGTTTGATATATCTTATGATAAATTTATCCGTACAACTGATGATGAGCATATCAAAGGCGTACAAAAAGCATTCTCTACTATGAACAAAAATGGTGATATTTATAAAGATACCTACAAAGGTCACTACTGTATCTCTTGTGAGACATTCTTCCCTGCTATTCAATTAGTCGATGATGAGTTTTGTCCTGAGTGTGGTAAGAGTACCACTATAGTTGAAGAGGAGAGTTATTTTTTTAGACTCTCTGATTATCAAGATAGACTACTGAAGTATTATGAAGATAACCCAAACTTTATACTCCCAAAGAGCAAAAGAAACGAAGTAATCCGTTTCGTTGAGGGAGGATTAACTGATTTGTCTATCACAAGGACAAGCTTTGATTGGGGTGTCAAGCTCCCCGATGAGATGAATGAGCCAAAACATGTGATGTATGTCTGGTTAGATGCGTTGATGAACTATGTAACAGCTCTAGGTTATGGTACAGATGATGCCAATATGGACTACTGGCCTGCACGAGTTCAGCTTATAGGTAAAGATATTTTGCGTTTTCACGCTATCTACTGGCCAGCGTTTTTGATGAGTCTTGATTTGCCTCTTCCCAAACATATAGCAGCTCATGGATGGTGGACTAGAGATGGTGAGAAGATGAGTAAATCAAAGGGTAATGTAGTAAATCCCAAAGAGGTAGCAGATGCCTATGGATTAGATAACTTTAGATACTTTATGCTTAGAGAAGTCCCTTTTGGTGGAGATGGTGACTTTAGTCAAAAGGCACTTATCGACCGTATCAACTCTGACCTAGGTAATGATTTGGGAAATCTTCTCAATCGTCTAATAGGAATGAGTGGCAAATATTTTGATGGTATGGTAGACAGTAAAGATGTAAAAAAATACTACCAAACAGAACTAGATGAGGTAGAGGAGTCACTAGTTAAGCTAGAACCACTACTTTTTGATATGCAGATACACCGTTACCTAGAAGAGCTTTGGAGACCACTTACTGTAGCCAATAGAGCTATAGATAAATATGAGCCATGGAATTTGATGAAAAATGGTAAAGAGGATGAGGCTATGGCACTAAATGGGCTAATCTCTGCTATATTAGCTAAAGTCTCTATAATGCTCTATCCTGTAATGCCCAAGGTGTGTAGAGAGATTTCAAAAGCTCTTAACTTCACTATAGATACTGATAGTTGGAGTCATATAGCTAGAGATAGAGGACTTTTAGAGCCATTTTTGTTAGAAAAAATCGCACCTCTTTTCCCAAGGATAGAAGAGCCTAGATTAGCTCAAATAGAACCTATAGATAAAAAAGAGGATAAAAATATCAAAAAAGAGACTCCAAAAGCCAAAAATGAAGCCAAAGAGAATGAAGGAATAGCCCTAATAGGGATAGAGCAATTTTTCCAAACCTCTCTCAAAGTGGGAGTAGTTGTCAAAGCAGAAGAAGTACCAAAAAGTAAAAAGCTCCTACTACTTCAAGTCGATGTAGGTGAAGATAGACCAAGGCAGATAGTAGCAGGTATAAAAGAGTGGTATAGTGCTGAGGATATATTAGATATGCAAGTGTGCGTAGTAGCCAATCTCAAACCAGCCAAACTAATGGGACTCTTGAGTGAGGGTATGCTACTAGCTGCCAAAGATGCAGATGGATTATGTATGATTACTCCACAAAAGCCAAAAACGGCTGGAACACCAATAGGTTGATAGAGATGAAAATAGAAGATATTGTAAACCTCACAGAGGGAACGCTAACAAACACACCACAAGTACAAGCGATAGAGTCAGCTACTGTATATTACTCCAAAGTAGAACACGGAGACCTATTTATATCTTCTAATCAAGAGGAGATAGATAACGCTATAGAAAATGGTGCGTATGCTATAATCTATGATGATGACAATATAAGAAGAGATGATGATGAGATAGCTTGGATAAAGGTATCAGATATTGAGTTGGCATCTTTTAAGCTTATCCGTTATGTGGTACTCAAAAAAGAGGTTAGTTTCTATCTTTTATCAAATCACGAGCTTACATTTTTGAAGATGATACTTACACACAAAAGTAATATAAAGTTCCTCTCAAATGACTATAGACAGATATTTGAGCATATTCTAAACTCCGATGGAAGCCTATTTGTAGGTACTAACAAAGAGCTTATGAGTATGATAAAGCCAGATGTTGCTAAACTAGAGAGAGAGGTAGAGGGGTATCCTATATCAGATACTCTCTTTAAAAGTACATTTAAAGTAGATGGATTTGTATATCAAGAAAAAGAGATGATACCTTTTCACCTAGAGTATCTACTTCGTGTAGTAGATTTTTGTAAAACCCATAGCCTACCATACTCTGTAGATAAACTTAGATATACAACTCACTTCACACCAATATTTATAGATGCCAATCTAAATAGCACCAAATCAAGTAATAGCGATAAAGTAGCTATATTTACAGATAACACCTCTGATATTACAAAAGCCAGAGAGTATGTAAAAAGAAGCAATATGTGGGTAAAAAGCATAGTCCTAACCCCACCAAAGACCAAAATATCAGGAATAGACCACCCACACTGGTACAAAGACCAAGAAGAGATACAAGAGATACTAAAAAATATACACTACAACTACGCATTTATATACAAAGCAGATAAGAGTATATTAAATACAATGAAAAAAGATTATTCACTATTTTAGTAGTTATACTCCTTTATCTTTTTTTAAGGTAGATAGTATCATTGATACTAAACAACCAATATGATATAATCAAAGAGATAATGGCTATGTGGTTAAAAGATGATTGATAAGTTAATATATATTTAGTATAATGTGAGTTAAGTTTAGTTAAAAGGATGAAAAATGTTTTATAGATTGACGAAATTGCTTTTTATAAGTTTTATGATATTGCTATTTACAGCTTGTGGTGGAGGTGGTGGAGGAAATGACGCACCTACTGAGGAGAATACGACCACACCAAATGTTGAGGAGAATACAACTACACCAAATGTTGAGGAGAATACAACTACACCAAATGTAGCCCCTACCTTTGAAAATAATGCTACAGTTACAGTAGCAGAAAATCAAAATAGTGCTATTACTCTAAGTGCCTC
>Ga0193962_1000356_pt1 | contig 21166 bp, 16 predicted proteins | sample FB_5_MG_FD_140335 | JGI IMG/M metagenome (GOLD analysis project Ga0193962, IMG submission 140335) | Microbial mat bacterial communities from the Broadkill River, Lewes, Delaware, United States - FB_5_MG | ecosystem: Environmental > Aquatic > Freshwater > River > Microbial mats | place: USA... | reverse complement strand
GCTGCGGCTAACAGATCATGGCCATCGAGTATAGGCGGAATCGCTTTTAACTGAATGGGCGTCGGTTGTTCATAACCTAAATCGTTAACGGCTTGTATTAAAAAATCAGAAAGGCCAAGGGAGGTAAAAGACATAAAAAAGACGTTACTCTGTAGTGAGAATTCGGTGGTGAGATATCAGAAGGTTAATTCTAACAGAGTTTGTGTTGTTAGGCGTTGTAATTAAATACAACTAGGCTGATCCTAGTAATGCTAAGCAATTATGTTTTTGAACGAGTGATATGCATGGATAGCAATGATTTAATGCCATAAAACTAAGGAGGGTGTATGCAGTATGTGAATCAGTTGAAGGTGGTTGGACTTATTGTTATCTCTGTCTTCGTGGTGGGGTGTAACTCTGTTTCGGAGGATCTATCCCTTCATGATGCGATTGAGTTATCTAGAGATAGTATTAAAGCACTGGCTATGACCGAGGAAGCAGGGCTATCCGCGAGCGAGCTACAAACGTTACGAAGTGCTTCGGATAAAAAGTTAGAACAGGCTGTTGCTGCCTATGAAAAGCTTATCGATAAGTCCCCAGAAAAGGCTGTTTATTATAATAACCTTGCTTGGCTGTTGATAAAACACGGTGATGTTGACAAGGCGAAGGTTAATCTTAAGAGCGCTAGGCGTTATGTGAAAGATGGAAGGTTATTAAGTATTGTTTCTAAGAATCTAGAAGCGGTGACCGCCTTAGGAATAGAGATAAAAGAGGCTGAAGTTACGTTAATAAAGTAAGAAGTTGTGAGTGAGTGGAGTTGTGCGCCGAGAGTACTATTTTACTCACGACGCATCGTTTGGTTGGATGGACTATAGATCAACGTCAGCCCATATAGGCGCATGATCTGACGGTTTCTCCATACCTCGAATCTCGTAATCCACGCCTGCATCTTGGCATTTATCTAGCAATGGGGCCGTGAGCAGAATGCCGTCAATGCGTAAGCCCCGCTTGGGGTCATCAGCAAAGCCTTTAGAGCGATAGTCAAACCAGCTGAAAATACGGTCTTCATCAGGATTGAGGTGTCGGAAACAATCCGTCACTCCCCAGCTAGTGAGTTTGGCATACCATTCACGCTCTTCTGGTTGAAAACTTGCTTTACCTGTTTTGAGCCAACGTTTACGGTTGGGTTCGCCAATACCAATATCTTTATCTTCAGGGGATATATTCAGGTCACCCATGATGACTAAGTTTTGTTCGGGTGAGCAATGTGCTTCTAGATGGCTTTGAAGATCGGCATAAAATTTACGTTTAGCGGGAAATTTTACGTCGTGATCGATACTTTCGCCTTGTGGGAAATAACCGTTCATCACACGCACAGTGTTACCTTTATCGGTTTCATAGTCACCCATGATCATGCGTTTTTGGGCTTCTTCCGTATCGGTTATGTAGCCTTTTTGGACGTTTGTGAGTGGCTTTTTCGAGATTAAACAGACACCGTAATGTCCTTTTTGCCCATGTATTTCAACGTGATAGCCCATCGCTTCAACGTCAGCAATAGGAAATGCTTCATCGTGTACCTTGGTTTCTTGGAGGCCAATGACATCGGGTTGATACTTATCGATGACCGCTTGTAGTTGGTGAAGACGAGAGCGTAGGCCATTAACGTTGAAGCATATTATTTTCATGTGATCGCTGTCCTGATCGGTAAATAAAAAGGGATTTTATTGAACAATGTTTAAGAAAGATACTCATAAGGCATTAGTAAAATTTATCAGGGTGTTTAACTTTCTTAATTAGCCCTCATACTAGTACCAAGGTACATTCATTTGGGTAGCAGTTATTTTATGTAGGTAATAATTACTCAGAATGTTGTTACATCGATAAGACACTCTATGACACTTATAAAGGAGCCTGTTGTGGCGGAATATGATTTTGATCTATTTGTAATTGGTGCCGGTTCAGGTGGTGTACGTGCGGCGCGTATGGCAGCAGGCATGGGTGTAAAGGTCGCGATAGCAGAAGATCGCCATCTGGGCGGAACATGTGTCAATGTCGGTTGTGTTCCTAAAAAACTGTTTGTTTATGCTTCTCAGTATGCAGAAGGGTTTTCTGAAGCGGCAGGCTTTGGTTTAACCAACCAAGGTGTAGATTTTGACTGGCCAACATTACGTGATAATAAAACGCGTGAAATAGAGCGTCTTAACGGTATCTATCAGAATATGCTGGTCAATTCGGGTTGTGAATTGATTAATGGCCGTGCTGTATTGGTCGGTGATCATACGGTGGCTGTAGGTGATAAGCAGTATACCGCTGAGAGAATATTAGTTGCGGTAGGGGGCTGGCCTAATGTGCCTGAAATCCCAGGCAGCGAACATATCATTAGTTCCAATGAAGTGTTCTATCTGGAAGAGTTTCCAAAACGCGCGCTTGTTGTTGGCGGCGGTTATATTGCGGTTGAATTCGCAGGGATCTTCGCAGGTTTAGGGACGGATACTAAGCTGGCTTACCGTGGCGATATGTTCCTTCGCGGTTTCGATAATGAGATCCGTGAATTTACAGCGACAGAAGTGGCGAAGAAAGGCGTCGATCTACTGTTTAATAACAACGTCGAATCGATTGAAAAGCAGGCAGATGGCTCATATGTAGCTCAGATGACCGATGGTACAGCCCTAGAAACCGATCTGATTATGTATGCGACCGGTCGAAACCCTAAAGTCGAGAACTTAGGACTTGAGACGCTTGGTATCAATCAAGCTAAAAACGGCGCTATTATTGTGGACGATAATTTCCAAACGAATGTACCCTCTGTCTATGCGGTAGGGGATGTTATCGACCGTGTTCAATTGACGCCTGTGGCTCTTGCCGAAGGTATGGCACTAGTACATAACCTTTACGCGGGTGCCAATAAGAAGGTGGATTATGATCTTATTCCTACGGCGGTATTCTGCCAACCAAATATTGGTACCGTTGGCTTAAGTGAAGAGCAGGCTCGTGAACAGTACACTAATGTTGAAGTGTATAAATCAAGTTTTAGAGCGATGAAGCATACGCTGAGTGGCAGTGAAGAGCGCACCTTTATGAAGATGCTAGTGGATGCTGATACGCGAAAAGTCATTGGCGTTCATATGGTGGGGCCGGATGCTGGTGAGATCATTCAAGGCATTGGTATTGCCTTAAAAGCAGGCGCGACTAAAGAGGTTTTTGATTCTACTATTGGTATTCATCCAACGGCTGCCGAAGAGTTTGTAACCATGCGTGAACCCGTTTCAAATTAAGCTACTTTCCCCGAATAGCTAAAACTTATAGCCCGCTACTTAGCGGGCTTTTTTAGGTTGGAAGTTAGAAAATTTATCAGTGCTAGGTAATTACCCGTACAAACTATGTGTGCTAAAATGATTATTCACATCAACGGTGTTGAGTATTATGTTTTTTCGCATACTGTTGCTTATCTTACTATTCACTTCGACTCGATCTTTTGCTCAAGAGCCTATAGGGGCATTGAGTGTAGAAGAAGGTTTACCCCTTGAAAAGGTTGCCCTAGGTCGTCTGCTTTTTTTTGATACTAGGCTGTCAAAAAATAACACTATCAGCTGTGCGTCATGTCATGACTTAAGCTTAAATGGCACAGATAGTTTACCGAAGGCCATTGGGATTAATGATCGACTTGGCAATATTAAAACGCCAACTGTGTATAACACTGCCTTTAATATCGCTCAGTTTTGGGATGGAAGGAGTCGCACTTTAGAAGCACAGGTTTCTGGTCCGATACATAATCCTGTCGAAATGGGGAGCCATTGGATAGAGGTTGTTGAGAAACTCAAACGTGATGCGAAAATAAATCAGAAATTTGATGATATCTATATTGAGGGTGTTCGGGCTGCAACAATAGCTGATGCAATTGCAACATTTGAGCGCTCATTAGTTACTGTGAATGCTCCTTTTGATCTTTGGCTCAAAGGCGATACTGATGCGCTTTCTCAAGATGAAAAAGAGGGTTATAGGCTATTTAAAGCGTATGGATGTATTAGCTGCCATCAGGGTAAAAATGTAGGCGGTAATATGTATGCATACATGGGAGCGATGGGGGATTATTTTGCTGATCGTGATAAGCCAGTTAGTAAAGCTGATTTAGGCCGATTTAACGTGACTGGAAATGAAGATGATAAATACTTATTTAAGGTACCAAGTCTTCGTTTAGTGGCATTACAGAAATATTTCTTTCATGATGCAAGCGAATCATCTCTTGAGAATGCGATTCAGGTAATGGCTCGCTATCAGTTAGGTCGAAGCATCAGTGATGAGGACGCTGGTAAAATCGCTCTTTTTTTACATAGTCTAGCTGGGAAACATCAGGAGATGACTCCGTAATGGCCCATCGAGTTTCTAGTTCAGTTTTTCTACAAGCGGGATTAGTCGCGGCGGTTTGTCTTCTTTTATTTTTCTTTTTCCGAGTTAATGTTCAGCATTCTGATCTACATAGTGAAAGGGTGAGTACATTATTACTTGCCGATGAACTTGATAGTCAGTTGGATCTTGCTGCGCTTCAGATTTTGACCGCTAATATGCAGCAGTACGATCCCTTGGTCGAGCTCTATGAACGATTTTCTAGCTTACGCGTAAGGTTAGGCATTAATGAGGGGGAAGGTTTCGCAGATACTTCTCAAGAAGTGGGAAGAGCATCCAACGATTTAATTGCTAAGTTACACCTTAAAATAGAGTTGATAGAGCGCTTAAAAACACAATCGGCAGTGGTTAGGAATGGTCTATTATACTTACCCACGTTGAGTACAGAGTTAGTTAATCATCCATTTAAAAATGTACTTCACCCGAGCGAGTTTGTTATCTGGTTGATGTCATATAGTCACTTAGGCAGTGATTCCAGTTATACCTATCTGCTAGATCGAATTTCCCTCATAGATCGTTGGTTAAGTAACCATCCAGAAGACGTGCTATTAAAGAATTTTTCTCAACATCTTACTTTTAGCCTAAAAGGTCAGAAGCGTCTTGCTGGCTTGAAGGCTCAGTATCTTTCAATTCCAAGCAAAGTAGCGCTTGGTCAGTTACGCTCTAGCTATTTACAGTTTCACGCAGCAGAAATTGCGAGAATTAAGTCAACGAGTATTCAGTTATTGTTGCTTTGTGTTGCTTTAGTTATCTATCTGATTTTTATCTTGCGGCGCTTGGATAAAGCTCATCGTGAAACAGTTGAAGCTAGTAACTTATTACATGATGCGGTGGAACACCTTTCTGAAGGGTTTGCTCTTTATGCCAATGATGGTCAGCTCCGTTTAACAAATCGTCGCTGGTTAGAGTTATATGGACTAAAGCATGTATGTGATTTTCCTGAGTCTTTAGATGAATTGAACAAGCGACAAGGTGAATTCATTGAGGAAGTGTTTACCATAGAAGATGATGATAACGGTTCACCGTCTTTTCTACAGAAAACGGTTAAAGGCTATTGGTTACAAGCGTCGGATACAATAACAAGCGATGGCGGTTTAGTATGCGTTCGAGTAGATGTCACCGATTATAAAAATGCTGAGCATCAATTGCGCCAGTTGGGAAGTGCCGTTGAGCAGAGTCCCGCTTCAATAGTCATTACCAATGTCGATGGCATTATTGAGTATGTGAATCCAAAGTTCGAGCAAGTGACAGGCTACAGCTCTGCTGAATCGGTAGGCAAGAATCCTAAGATGTTGAAATCAGGGTATTCTTCGTCACAAGATTATTCAGCTATGTGGCGTATGTTACTTTCCGGAGAGGAGTGGCGAGGCACTTTTTATAATCAAAAGAAAGATGGCAGTAAATATTGGGAAGCGGCATCTATCTCGCCGATTAAAGACAGTCATGGGCAGATCACACATTTTGTAGCGGTTAAAGAAGATATTACTCGACAAAAGAAAGATACCGATGATTTAAAGATGGCTGCTGCAGTATTTAATGCTACTTCAGAAGGGATTATGACGACTGATGTGGATCTTAAAATTACCGCTGTAAATCCTGCTTTTACCGCTATTACGGGTTATTCTGAGGATGAGGTTGTTGGTTATAGCCCGGCTATTTTGAGCTCAGGTAAGCATGATGCTAATTTCTATCAACAAATGTGGCAGCAGTTAAAATCGGATGGTCAATGGTCTGCCGAGATTTGGAATAAGAGAAAAGATGGCTCTGTATATCCTCAATGGTTAGCGATTAGCGTGGTTCATAATGAAGAGGGCGAGGTTGCACAATATATTGCTGTACTCTCGGATATGTCGGAGCGTAAAGCGCAAGAGGAACAGATACATTTTCAAGCCTACTACGATAACCTCACTGGTCTTCCAAATCGTTCTTTGTTAATGGATCGGATAGAACACGATCTTTCAATAGCTAAACGTAGTTCTCACCTTAGCAGTTTGCTATTTATCGACCTTGACCGCTTTAAGCGTGTGAATGACACAATGGGTCATGAGGTAGGAGATCTGTTATTAGTAAAGGTTGCTAAGCGGCTGAAGTCCGTTGTTCGAGAAAGCGATACGGTCTCCCGTTTTGGCGGAGATGAATTCGTCATTTTGTTAGCGGATATTGCTAATGCTGAACATGCAGCGCTTGTGGCTGAAAAGGTCATTGAGGCACTTAACCACCCATTTGAGCTTAACGGTTATGATCTGTTTTCTGGCGCGAGCATAGGTATTGCAATGGCTCCTAGCGATTCTGATAATGCAGTTGAACTACTTCGTCTCTCTGATCTGGCGATGTATAAAGCAAAGGAATCGGGCCGTAATCAATTCCATTTCTTTGCAAGTAATATGCAGGAGAAGGTAAATCGCAGGGTTGAACTTGAGCACATGTTGCGTAAAGCACTAGATGAGAATGAGTTGGAGGTTTTTTATCAACCTGTTGTCGATGTTGTTACGAAGCAGGTTTATGGTGTCGAGGCGTTATTACGCTGGTTTCAACCTGAAGAGGGGAGTATACCGCCAATCGAGTTTATTCCCGTTGCCGAAGAGTGCGGGTTAATAGCACCTATTGGTGAAATGGTTTTGGAAAGAGCATGCCAAGACATGGCAGAGTTCTCCCATGTTGGCAGGTCATTACATCTCGCCGTGAATATATCGAGTCGTCAGTATGATTTGGGCTTTGATGCGCAAGTTTTAAAACGCATCCTATCTTCAAGTGGCTTAACGGCTGAAAGTCTTTCATTAGAGTTAACAGAAAGCCTCTTATTTAGTGATGATCGAGATATTATGACTTGGTTGAGCGATTTGAAAGATTTAGGGGTAATGTTATCCATCGATGATTTTGGTACGGGTTATTCCTCTCTGAGTTACCTGAAGCGTTTTCCAATAGATACCTTAAAAATTGATCGCGCATTTATTTCTGATCTTGAAAACGATGGTGATGGGGCTTCTCTTGTCAGTGCAATAATTTCTATGGCTGATAGTCTGAGTATGAATGTGATTGCTGAGGGTGTTGAAACTAATGATCAGCTTTCAATTATCAGGGAGCTAAATTGCGATTTAGTTCAAGGTTTTTTGTACGCTAAACCAATGCCTAAAACGGAATTGCTTAGCTGGATTAAACAGCATGAACTGACGTGTAAACCTTTAGGCGAAGATAGTGCTTCTGATACTGGCTATATCATCTAATGGAGTCCATGGGTTAATAGCCCTAGTCCAGAAAAGCTAATTACGAGTAACAGTATGGGTGGTTTGATTTGCTGAATCACAAAAAAGCCAATAATCACAATTGCCATATCTAGTTTGGAAGTGACGGCACTGATAAAGACCGGTTGATAGAGAGCGGAGAGTAATAACCCGACAACGGCTGCATTGACGCCCCAAACTGCACCTGCAATCTTGGGATTGGTCGCAAGGCTTTCCCAGCTTTTATGTAGCCCAAGGATGAGAAGAAAGCCGGGTAAGAAAACGGCTATGGTTGCTAGCAGTGCGCCCAGGAGGCTGTTGTTCGGCATCAGATCGGCACCTAAAAAAGTGGCCAGTGTGAACATAGGGCCCGGTATGGCTTGGGCCGCTGCATAACCGAGTAAGAAACGATCAGTATCGATTGCTTCAGCGAGTGTTTGTTGTAGTAAGGGTAGCACCACATGACCGCCGCCAAACACTAGGCTGCCTGCGTTATAGAAAGCTGAAAATAGAGCGGTCCAATCGGAGATAAAGGCGATCAAAGGCGTTGCAATGAATAGCACTAAAAAAGCTGCGATGGGGAATTTAGTGATGGAATAAGAGGTTAGGTTCGATGTCACGCTACTCTCTTTGTCGAGAGGTTTGTGTTGCATAATGCCATAGATGGCGGCTAGCAGTAGTACGCTTATTTGTGTCCATAGATTGGGAATAAGTAAAATACAAACAGCGGTTAAAACCGCGATAGCCAGAGAACTACGTTCTTTACAGAAGCTGCGTTGCATATTGAGGGTCGCATCAGCCACCACCACCACAGCGAGCAGCTTTAAACCATGAATAACACCCGAAAGCCAAGCGTGTTCGGATAGATTATTAGTTGTCGTTGCGATTAGGTAAATGATAACGAAAGAGGGGAGCGTAAAGCCGATAAACGCAGCGATACCTCCGTAGAGTCCTGCCCTGTTTAACCCTAAAGCAAACCCTACTTGGCTGGAGCCTGGTCCAGGTAAAAACTGGCTGAGGGCTATTAGGCGCGCATATGCATCGGGTTCAATCCACTTTTTATCTTGAACAAAGGTTTTTTGGAAGTAACCTAAATGTGCGGCAGGGCCCCCGAAACTGGTGCAGCCCAAGAGTAAAAAACGCCAAAAAACTTCCCATACTTTGTTCATAACGATCCTATTTTGAAGTTATCAAAAGCGACAAAAGTTTGATAAAAACGAAGTAGATTACGGTAAATAAATGACAGTTATGTGACTTTAGATCCTAGCTTAAGCGTTAATTTTGTTTTTTGCTTCAATCCATTGAGACATATATTGGGTGCTTTTCATACTGTGGTGATTCAGCATCGCGCCCGTGAAATTCTGTAAACGGTGTTCTGACAGGTTTTTGCTGAGCTTTACAATATGCTCAATGAGTAATGGACCCGTTTTACTGCCATCGTAAAGCGCCTCTAACAACGCAGGAGCGTCAGCTTGCTTCTGCAGCCAGAGGGTTTTGTTGCTATATAAATCCACCGTTGACTGAATAAATTCGTCATTACTTTTAGCAATCGCTCCTGGCCATGGTTGGCCAGTGGACATCCCTTCGGCGCCAATCTGTGTCGTAATTGAGGGGGTGCCGCATGCCATGGCATCGAGCAGTTTGCCTTTGATACCCGCCCCAAAACGTAAAGGTGCTAGGCAGAGGCGAGCACTTTGCATGACCTCATAGGCATCATCAGCCCAGCCTTTGATATGGAATCCCGATTTTGGGTTATGCAATGCGGTTGCTTTCGGCGGAGGGTAAGAACCATAGATATGCAGTTCCGCTTCGGAGTGACCTTTCTCTTTTAGCTTTTTCTTGATATCCGGCCATAGCTGCTGCATTTGCAGAACAGAATCCCAGTTTGGGGCGTGGCGAAAGTTACCGATCATCATAAGATGTTGGCGCGTTTGGAAATCAGGGGTTGTAAGGGGTGTTTCTGTAAGATCTAACATAAAAGGAAGATGATGGATCAAGGCGTTCGGTAGTTTGAACTGTTGCTGTAGGAGGTCCATCTCATAGTGTGAAATGATAAGTGAAAGATCGGATCGATATATTGATGCGATCTCTCTCTTCGCTAGATCGGAGTATAGATCCGTAAGTTGCATCGCTCTATTTTTTTTAACCGCTTGATGGCGGGCATTGCGCAGACACTGTAGGTCTTCAGTATCCAATATACGTAGGGCTGTTGGGCAATTCTGCTCTACACGCCATCCGAATTGTTCTTCCATCATGAAACGGTCGAACATTACAATATCGGGGTTTAGGTGACGGACATACTGATCGAAGCTGCTGTCGTTGAGTGCGATTGAGTGGCTGTCTATCCCCTCTGATGCGAGGTCTACCATATGCTCGGTCATTTGGGCAGGACTGCAAAAAGTCACCTTCCAATGCTGCTGTTTGAATAAACGTAGTAGCGACATCATATGACTACCTGCAGCGGAGGAGTTCGGCTCAGGCCAGACGTAACCAATGACCAATACGCTTAATGGCGTTGTGGGCAGAATAGGTGGTGTTGCCGATTGCATCGTGTATTACCTAGTGACGAGGAATAGAGAATTAAGTGAGGTATTTTACCTTGCTAAGGGAAGGAATCTATAAGTTGTCATCTTAGGTTGCTTAAATAGTCAGACTTTAAGGAGGATGTATGACATCGAAAGACCAGTTTGAACTGATGGCCCGCTATAACCAGTGGATGAATGAAAGTATTTATGAGGCGGCAAGCGAATTAGATCATTCTATACTCAATACTGATCAAGGCGCTTTTTTTAAATCGATCATCGGGACCTTAAACCATATTTTGGTAGGGGATATTATTTGGATGCAGCGCTTTTCGGAGCACCCATCAGATTTTTCTGCATTACGTAATATCAAGGTAATGCCAAAGCCTGAATCCCTATCCACTCTATTGTATGAGGATTTTGAAGCGCTTAGAGATGCGCGTTATTTAATCGATATCGCGTTGATTGAGCTCTGTGATCAGATTGAGGTGTATGATTTAGCGCACCCGCTGGCTTACTGTAATATGCAAGGGAACAAGTTTGAAAAAAGATTTGGCTACTTGCTTCAACATCTTTTCAATCATCAGACGCATCATCGTGGGCAATTGACGACGTTATTGAGCCAGAATGGAATTGACCTCGCTATGACTGATCTTTTAGCCATTATCCCCGAAGCTTGATCATAGACCCTGCGTTTTAGATCACCTATCCTGTGGTAGGGAAAATGGATATTTCGCGGAGAATATATGAGGCTACACATTACAAACGGAGATTGTGCCGGTGACATGCTAGCAGCATCCACGTTGATTGAGGGAGATATCCTTTGTTGGCGTGATTTGTTGCATGATGGACCTGTTATGGCGTTACCCTACGCCGAATATAGTGCACAGCGTACTGAATTTTTGTTGCAAATTCTGGAAAAAGGGGCGTGTGAGGAAACTGTTACGGCAGAGCAGATAGCAGCTGATTTTGTTCAGCGAGATGAAATTCTGTCGAGAATTACTGCTTACGATGAAGTTGTGTTGTGGTTTGAGCATGATTTATATGATCAGTTACAACTCATAGAGGTTTGTAAGCGTATATCTGACAAAGGGACTTTGCCTTTGCTTTCAATCGTTTCGATTGATAGTCATCCGGATGTTCCCTTCTTTTTGGGTTTTGGAAATCTATCTATCGAGATGATGGATGCGCTGTTTATTGAGCGTTTACCTTTAAGTCTCGAACAGTTAGAGGTGGGCTGCTCTTTATGGCTGCAGTTAACGGATGTTTCACCCGAAACGTTAGCTGCAAGTGCTCAGAAAGAGATTGAGGGGTGGCCTTATATGGCTAAAGCCTTGAGGCGCTTTTGCCTTGAATTTCCAGCGTTGGAGACTGGGCTGACACTCACTCAAACCTATCTGTTATTAACGTTGCTTAAAGCGCCAGATGAATTGCCAGCATTAGAATTTAATCTAAATTGGGCGGAGCAGAATCAGCGTTTGCCCGTAGGTGAGACGGCGACTCAGCGTTACTATGAAATCTTAGCTGGTCCAGCTACCTTTAAACGGATATTCAATCACTTACAGCAATTAGAAGTGGACCCTTTTATGGGAGATCTTTCAGTGAGGTGTGAGCTTAATCGATTGATTAATGCTGATCTACCTTATGTTAGTTGTGTAGGCCAGGGCGAAGATGCAGTTTATTCATTGACTCATGCTGGGGCTGAAGCGTTACAAGGTCGACGACACTGGTTACGTGATAATGATATCGATGTTTGGCGCGGAGGTGTTCACCTTACTCCTGATAATCTCTGGTTATGGGATCAACATAAAAAGTGCTTCGGTTTTAATAAGCTGCCACTTTAGTCGCTACTGTTTTTGATATTTATCGCTCAATTAATGAACGATTATTGTGCGGCGCACAAGTCTGTTGTATACTTAAGTCTAGTTTGTAAGCTTAACCGGCAACTTAGATGAGTTTTAACGATATGAAATATACTGGTGTAGCAAATGATGATCGTCGCATAGCTGAAGAACTTCAGGCTATGGGGGCATTTGATCAGCCTCAAGAAGATAAAGTATCAGCTTTAAGCCATATGCTTGAAGCCATTGGTCAGTTTATGACGTGGATGCGTTGGAAAGGTGAAGTTGGCGTATACGGTTGCCGTGTAGGTGCTGCGTATGCTCGCAAGCAAGAGATGAAGCACTTCGCATAAGACTGATAACTGACTACAAATTCGATTTGTAGTCAGTTTCCTTCCTCTTTATCTTCTCTAGGGTAATCTGTATTGCTGCTTAGCAGCATAAATCGATCTTAGATTCCCCTCTCTCTACTACCTTTTTAAAGCTTTCGGTTTAATCGGTATTAAAGAGTCGCCTGCTTGTCATCGCTGAAATCAGCTGCAATTTTTATAAAGCGTGCTTCGATCGTTATAAACGCATCAACGATAGCCGGATCAAAGTGAGTACCTTTACCTTCTAAAATTATGGCTGTTGCCTTTTCATGGCTAAACGCAGGCTTGTATACACGTTTTGAGATAAGCGCATCGTAAACGTCAGCTAAGGCCATTAAACGTCCTGATATAGGTATATCTTCGCCTTTCAAACCATTCGGATAACCATTACCATCCCACTTTTCGTGATGGGTAAGGCTAATTTCGCGGGCAATTCTCAGAAAAGAGTTACTTCCCAATTGATTTTCGGCTACTTGCAGAGCATCAGCGCCTATTTGCGGATGCTGCTTCATGATAGCGAACTCTTCGTCGGTTAGTTTTCCCGGTTTAAGTAAAATGTTATCTGGGATACCCACTTTACCAACGTCATGAAGCGGTGCGGATTTGTAGAGCAGATCGATGGTTTCATCGTCTAGTTGATCAGTGTAGAGGCTGTTTGTACTTAGCTGTTCAGCCAGCGCTCTGACATAATTCTGTGTGCGTAAAATATGGCCGCCGGTTTCATTGTCACGTGTTTCCGCGAGACTGGCTAAACCAAGGATGCTTGCGTCTCTAGTAATGTTTAGTTCTTTTGTTCGTTGGCTTAAGGCACTAATCATATTATTGGTATGTTTCGCCATTAAACCGAATTCATCGTTACTGGTGACCGGGACCTCAATATTTAGTTGTCCCTGGGAAACTTGATGCAATGTGTGATTTTCTGCTTGGATAAAGAATTTTAGATTGCGTGAGTAGCCTAATATGATCGCTAAGATGTATGCCATCATAATGCCAACAACAAAGACTATCTCGCCTAAAATGTAGCGTTGTGCAGTGGCTAATGAAATAGTATCACCGGTATGCACTAACCATTCTAGGTCTTTATTGATAACGAGAAAAACCACACCGATAACCGAGATTGAGCAAACCGTTGCAAACCAGGTAAACTTTTGTGTCAAAGGATATGGCGAATCGTCCGGTTCAATATGCTGCTTATGTTTACTGAGGTGCTGGGCGATCTGATACTCGCGGTAGAGCGCGAGTTCACATGCAATTAGAAACCCTAAGACCGACATCCCTACAAGTACTTTCCCACCGCTTTCAAAGGGAAAGTCGTAGATCAGTGTATTGTATGCACCAAGCACTATGCCTGATAAAAGGAATAAGCCTAAATCCAATTTAAATTGGAAGCTTACCTGCGATTTCACATCCTTAGATTGTATTGCCCTCTCCATAAATGCTCGAACAAGTGCCTGAACAATAAATGCTACTAGAATTGGAACTAACAATTGCGCTGGGCTCAATGAATCTAAGAATGGGCAAACCTGGATACCATAGACGGAAAAAAGGGTCATGGCGAAAAGGTAGTGAAAAGAGGTGCGCTTTGAAATTGGTGTCATTGTTTCAGCTTTTTTAAACACGGTTTTGACAATAGCTAACGTTAGCAGTAAATCTTACTATTGGCATTAATCGAAAGTATATAGTTACAGCAGTGTTTCATTAAATGAATGAATATTCAATTACAATCTTATTGCTGACTAAACATTTAGTTTTTTAAAACTGCCTAGCGTGTGACTAATGATGTTTTTTTTACTGAATTGTTATTATTTCTTTGCGTTTCTTCAAAACAAGCTTTTGTTTATTCTATGCCTAGTTTTGAGTATTGCTTGCTGGGTTTGGAATGATTGAGAGTTAGTTAAGAAAAATCGTCTATTTGCCCCTGTTGAGTGAGCTTTAGCGAGGGGACTTAGGTTTTTGCCAGTCTATTACTCGATAAATACAGTCTTTCTAGATTATGGCTGAGTAAAAAGAGAATGTAGGTTTAAGTGTGGTCAGGGAAGAGGGGGCTAGTCTTTAGTAGATTTCGGAGCTGTACTTAGAAAAAGTACAGCTCCTACTATCTAGTTTCCAGCTGTTCAAAAGGCTGAGCAGGTTTAGATTGATATCTGTACCTGATTTCGGCCGCTATCCTTTGCTTTATAAAGTGCTTTGTCGGTTCTCTCGACAAGTTGCTCAGCTGTTTCAGCTGCCTTTAGTTGAGATACACCAAATGAAGCGGTAATTGAACTGATGATCTCACCTGACTTCTTCTGTTTTATACGTATTGCTTGAATTTTCTGGCGTACTTGCTCTGCTATCTCTGATGCTTTTTCTTTAGAGGTGCCAGGCATAAGTACTGCAAACTCTTCGCCACCAAATCGGACAGGTAGCATAGGCTCTGGGCAGGCTTCTTTAAGCAATTTACCAACATATTGAAGTACTTTATCACCCATAAGATGACCATAAGTATCATTAAAACGTTTGAAATGGTCTATATCAACGAGGATGAAAGAGGAGATGATCTCATCGTGATTGCTTCCAACGAGCTGTTCTAGTTCGCTATCAAACGCACGACGGTTAAAGAGATTGGTAAGAGGGTCAATGCGAGCGTCTTGCCGGGTCTTATTCAATTCTTCTTTTAATGATTGAATCTCAGCTTGTGCTGCGTGCATTCTTTCTTGAAATTGTCGCGCTGTTTCGCTAATCGACTTTGTATGAGAGGAGAGTGCATGAATGACGGATTCAAGTGGTAGACTTGGTTCACCATCTTCGCTTTGTTGCAATGTTCCTAAGCTTTCTTCCAACATTGAATTAAAGCTTTCTGTTTTTTCGGCGGTATCTCCGGCATGTTCGTGCAGGTCATTGATTAAACTAATAAGACTGGCTTGAACATCTTCTGCGCCGTTGATTTCATCCTTGATCATATGCTCACGAAATAGTTGTTCGCTAAGCATGGTTGGGCAGGTGCCATATGTCGTTAGGGTTTTATCAAGCTGAATGTTTAATTCAGGCACACGATCACTGACATAGGTATACCACAGAGCATAGTTCAATGGGTTCGGTGGGATATTATGCTTTACCATCAGGGGGACAGCCTGACGTAGATATTCAGCAGCTTGGTTGTGGTTTTCAGCGAACTTCATAGTTTCCCTATCGCTTGTATGGTTGAACGAACGTTACTACGAACGAATTACCTAGATAAATTCGAGGCTCTTCTTTTCTGATCGGCAACTCAGTAACTTTAAAACAAGCGTTTCAATTTGGGAACAGCTGATTTAAATAAATAATCCCTTACAGAGTTAAAGATCCATAAAAAACAGTATCGGCAGAGGTTGGGAATACTTCAAGAAATTTCTAAGATATCCTCGGTAATATAACTAATAGCTAAGTGGTTAAATATTGCACTGAACTTGTGACGTGCTAGAGTCGAGGAACATAAAAATAGGGTTACAGACAGAAACATCGGTGTTCTGTTGAGATAAAAAACCCAGTTAACAACAGGACGGTGTAATGGCGCTGCTACAGGATGTTCATTTTCGTAACTTACGGGGTGATCTGTTTGGTGGTTTGACCGCTGCTATTGTTGCGCTTCCACTGGCATTAGCTTTCGGTGTTTCTTCTGGCGCGGGGCCAGCAGCTGGCGTATATGGCGCTATTTGTGTAGGTTTTTTTGCTGCGCTTTTTGGTGGCACATCGACTCAGGTATCGGGGCCAACCGGACCGATGACTGTGGTAATGGCTGCTGTATTTACTCAGTTTAGTGCTATCGATCCCGAGCAAGGGCCAATGCTAGCGTTTACTGTGGTTCTATTAGGTGGTTTTTTTCAGGTTCTTTTTGGACTTTTTAAGTTAGGTAAATATATAACACTGATGCCTTTTCCCGTTATTTCGGGTTTTATGAGCGGCATTGGCGTTATTATTATTGCGCTGCAGTTGGCTCCCCTATTAGGTCATAGTGCGGAATCTTCTGTGATCGAATCGTTTCAAGCGCTGCCGGGTAACATCGAAGCATATGATATTTCAGCGTTGGGTTTAGGGTTGCTTACCCTGGGAATTGTGTTTTTTTGTCCTCTGTCTATTTCAAGAATTATTCCTTCGCCTCTCATTGCGTTATTGGTTGGAACTATTGGCTATTTAACGCTTCTTCCTGCTAGCAGTGTTCCTGTTATCGGTGCCATTCCTTCCGGTTTGCCCGAACTTATTATACCCGTGATACATTTTGATTTATTTAAGGAGATGGTGTTTGCCGCGATAATGCTAGCTGCATTAGGTTCTATCGATTCATTATTGACCTCATTAGTGGCGGATAATATGACTAAGACCCAACATGATTCCGATCGGGAATTGGTAGGGCAGGGGGTTGGTAATATGGTTGCAGGACTTTTTGGTGGCTTGCCTGGTGCCGGTGCAACTATGAGAACGGTGGTTAATATTCGTGCTGGTGGTGAGACACCTATTTCGGGCGCTTTACATGCGGTGATTTTACTCGTCATTGTTTTAGGGGCGGGGCCTCTCGCTGAGGATATTCCGCACGCAGTCCTTGCAGGCATCTTGATGAAGGTAGGCATTGATATAATTGATTGGGATTTTTTGCGTAGATTGCATCATGCCCCTGCTTTTGTCGTTGTATTGATGTTGTTAGTGCTAGGGTTAACCGTGTTTGTTGATTTGGTCACGGCCGTTGTTGTTGGTGTTTTCATTGCCAATGTCATTACGATTAAACGGTTATCCGATATACAGATCGATTCCATACGGGTTATTGCTGATCAGTCAACGGAGCTCGATCAACTGACAGCGCGGGAGAGAGAAATATTGTGCTCAGCGGGTGGACGTATCTTGCTCTATTACATCGATGGGCCCGTTAGCTATGCTTCGGTTAAAGGGATGACTAAAAAGCTAGCTGAGAGCCAACCTCATGATGCGCTGATGTTTGATCTGACCTCAGTACCCTTAATCGATGTCTCTACGGCAATGGCGTTAGAAAACATGATTGTCGATGCAATTGCTTCAGATCGAGAGGTGTATATCATTGGGATGAATGAGGTGGTTCGTCATGTTTTAGCTCGCTTACAGATCTTATCGCACCTGCCTGATGACAAGCTTTTCGATAATCGTGAGACAGCGCTTGAAGATGCTTACCAGCGAATATCTTTATCTTGATACTTTGTTTGGTGCTGAAAGGGTATCAGAAGTTTTTTCAGTTCGATAAGCGCAGCTTGGCTTCCTTTGCCTATAATATGCAGCTGGTCACTCCATAATCTTTGTTCTACTTCGATACCACATCTATTCAAAATCAGCTCAATATCTCCAACTAAGCTGTGAGGTAAGTGGAGATTAAAGTCATATTTATCAATTTTTTCAATGCTTGGCAGATTCTTCGTGGCCTCCTGTACCGCTAAAGAGTACGCCCTTACTAAGCCTCCCGCGCCTAGCTTTATGCCGCCGAAGTAGCGCGTTACTACCACGGTTATTTCGCATAGATTGCCATGGCTTAGCACATTTAGCATAGGTTTCCCGGCGGTACCTTTAGGTTCTCCGTCATCATTGCTTCCCCAACAGTTTAAGTCTTTCCGGTTGCCTGATATTTTGGCCCAGCAATTATGGTTTGCTTTGGGGTGCAGTTTTTGAATCTCTTCTAAGAATATATCAGCGCTTAAATTATTGGGTGTATGTGCGATATGCGTAATAAAACGGCTATGCTTTACTTCAATTTCATGGCTGAAATAGGCCTGTTTCGGAATATATTGCTCCATTACTCAGCACCATAAGCAAGAAGGATCTTACCTAGGCGGCTATGCTTTAATGGGCCTTCCGTAAGTATCGTTGTTATTTCTGAAGTTAAGCTTTCAGCGTTAAGGTTAAGCCGTTCTAATACTTGTTTCGAGTGGTTGTTGAGTAATATATCCAGCTCCACTTGATTGTTTTGATAATGAATATAGAGGCGATCAATCTCAACATCACGACTTAGTCTGTGTAAGTAACCCTTAATCAGCGGTTCGATCTCATTACGAAGTGGCAATAAATAGTGCTGTGGTTTTGCCTCAATCGCTTCATCATCATAAGTGTCAATGTGATAAATAATATGCCCTACGTCATCGCTAGCGTACAATTTAGCACAAGCTGTATCACCAATAAGGTGTCCTTCTGAGGCACTAATATAAGGTGCAACCTGAATATGCATCTCTAATAGACTCTTATTGCCCATCGCCCTGCTTTTAAAACTGTGCACGCTAATCACGCCATCCACCGCCATGATTTGAGCTTTATAGTGTTGTAACTTATCTTCTGGTAGAGCGGTACCCACGAGCTCTTGAAAGCTATTCCAACTGAGATCCCAGCCAATTTTAGCGACCATAATCGCCACGGCAATGGCGGCGGCTGAATCAAGCCAGCTTATACCTGACATCGCACCTGCTACGCCTATAAACACAACGATAGAAGAGAGTGCATCTGTCCGGCTGTGCCATGCATTGGCGATAAGTAGATCAGAACCGATCTGCTGACCGATCTTGAGGGTATATCTGTATATCCACTCTTTAAGAATAATTGATAGTAGAGCGACGGCTAATGCGGGCCACTCAGGTATTTGAAGGGTTTGGTTATTAATAAGGTTAAGGGTGCTGTCGTACACCATAGCGCCGGCGACAGCGATTAAAATGCTCCCGAGGATTGCTGTTCCTACGGTTTCAAAATGTCCATGGCCCCAAGGGTGTTCTTGGTCTGGTCCTTTTCCTGATATTTTTAAGATGATAATGACAAGAAGGTCAGTAAAAAGATCTGAGAGTGAGTGTATGCCATCAGCAATTAATGCAGCTGAGTGGGATAAGGTACCAAATACAATTTTTAGGAGGCCAAGAATAGCATCTACAGCGGCTCCGATGGCTGTGACTTTATTCGCTGCTGTTGCTTGAGCATTATCTCTTTGCATGTGGATCTCATTATGAAAACCGGAACGAACTAATATTATCAGGTTATCTATCTGACTTCTTTATCTCTCCCGTCTATTCAGACGTGTTTTGTATCACTCTTAATGAGTGAAAATAATCCCAGTGAGGAGAATCGTTTAGATGGGGAGGGCTTGTTTGAAAAGGTCGGTTCAGACTACGTAAATAGGGCTGTTCAGCCAATCAAATGTTTTATTAAAATTATACGTTTTACACTGTTAGTTTAAGCCTATTGCTTCGGTCTGAGGTATACACATTAAAAAACATAAAATGACAGTATTGACATATTTAACATATTGATTTGTAAGGATAAAAATGGAACTGATTAAAAAATAAACAGTTTGTGTGAGGGCCTTATTTAATAGGCGTTTCGCGAGGTTTTAAATAAACTATTCACAAAGTTATCCACAGTGAATGTGGGTAGCCGCTGCAAGCCCTTATATAATCGGTGTTTCGGTTTTTTATACTAAGAAAAAACAGTTTTTAATTGTACGCTTGCCCACTAATATTTAGTATCAGTGCTCAGATAAATGACGGGGTGAGTATGGGGAACGGAATAATCATACAAGTGGTATTGCCTCTTGCGCTTTTTACGATCATGTTTGGCGTAGGCATGTCTTTGAAATTGAGCGAATTTAAGCTGTTTTGGCAGCAGCCATCTGTTGTTTTGTTTGGTGTTGCTCTGCAATTATTGCTGCTGCCGTTATTAGGTCTTTTCGTCGTCTATCTGTTTCAGTTATCCGCAGTGCTATCTGTCGGCATTATGGTGCTTACATTTGCACCTGGTGGCGCTACGTCTAACATGATTACCTACCTTGCACGTGGTGATACGGCCTTATCAGTGTGTTTAACCGCTGTTTCTGGTTTGATAACCCCTTTGACGATGCCTATCTTAACGGTCGCGGCTATCAGCTTTTGGATGGGAGAAAAGGCCGCTTTTGATTTCCCTATTATTGAGACCATGCTTAAACTACTTGTGATCTCGGTTCTGCCTGCAATTTTAGGTGCTAGTGTTCAGCATTATTGGCCATCATTCTGCTGCAAAAGTGAACGTTATATAAAAATGCTTGCCTGTACTTTCCTGATTCTCGTTGTCGTCGGAATTGTTAAAGCAAATTGGGATAAATTGCCTGACCTTACAGGACAGTTAGGTCCGGCTGTGCTTGTGCTGGTCTCTTTAGCGATGCTATCGGGCTTTATGTTAGCGAGGAAGTTACGCCTTAATTCGGAACAAGGGATCACCCTTGCAGTAGAGGTAGGTATTCAGAATGCTGCGACAGCACTATTAATAACGGGCGGGATACTGCAGAACTCAGAGATGGCGGCCAGTGCCTTGATCTATGGTGTGCTAATGAATATTCCCGCTTTTGGTTTAATTGCGTATCGAAGCTTTAAACCAAAAACACTCTATAGTGATTCAATCTAGTGCCGGGCGGTTTGCAATGCTGTTATGGCTGTTGTGATTAGGCAGTGCGCTTAAGTAGTGCTCTGTTAGGGAACCTGCGAATAAGTCCCAGGCTTTCTCAGTGGGCAGTAAATCGACTTAATGCACGAAAGGTAGCGCAGTGGAATGACGGGTCCTTTCCAAGCTACCTGACAAAGCAGGAAGTCGATTTAATGCCCACCCTTCGGGGCTTACAGATCGATCCAATTTTTTCGTTAACGATTTTCGACAGGCAACCAGCAGGCCTGTAATCGTTGCCTCGAACTTGAACCGATTTGTAAGCCTGAGGTGTTTGGGACTTGTTCGTAGGTTCCTTAGTCAATGCCTAACACTTTGTGGTTTTGTAAGCTCAGTTTCCATTGCGGATTTTTAAGGCAGTAAGCTAAAGTATCTTTTGTATGCATAGCGCGAGCTGGGCCATC
>Ga0193962_1000354_pt1 | contig 21187 bp, 18 predicted proteins | sample FB_5_MG_FD_140335 | JGI IMG/M metagenome (GOLD analysis project Ga0193962, IMG submission 140335) | Microbial mat bacterial communities from the Broadkill River, Lewes, Delaware, United States - FB_5_MG | ecosystem: Environmental > Aquatic > Freshwater > River > Microbial mats | place: USA... | reverse complement strand
CTGGGTAGATGACACCGTTTTTCTTTCTGTTCCATATCTCTCCCTGCCAGGCTTGAGATGTTTGCAGGCTTTTCCAGATCGTTTGATAGAACGCTTCATCGTGACGCCCGGAACTAAGAAGGCTAGCGTTTTTACCTTTGACTTCGCTTTCGGTATAGCCTGTTATGTTGCAGAATGCTTGATTCACCTCTTTTATCGTGCCATCAAGGTCGGTAATAAGAATGCCTTCTGAGGTGCTTTTATACACTGAGGCTGCACGGCGCAAATAGGTTTCTGCGTTTTGTCTTTCGGTGATGTCACTTGCTACGGCATAGATAATATTGCTACCGTGAGGGGCGATCGCAGCCCATGTTAGGCAGCGATAATTGCCTTGTTTGTTTCGATAGCGATTCTCAAAGTTAAAGGTTTTTTCACCCGCGGATAGTTTCTCCATCTCTGCTAGGGTGATATCAAGATCATCGGGGTGGATCAGCGTGAGGAATGACTGCCCTGCGAGTTCTTCAGGTTCATAGCCAAGAAGCGACTTGAAACCTTGGTTTGCTCTTAGAATAGTGCCATCAGTACTGGCAATAACATGGATATTCATTTCCTGATCAAAAAAACCATCGACAGCATTTTGAGCGTCTGTCCGCTCGGTTATATCTTCAATGGTAACAAGCACGCGTCCCCAGTTTTTCTCATGGCCTGGGACCATAGAGATGCTCGTGCTCGTCATGAACGAGCTGCCATCTAACCGTTTTTGTGGCGCTTCTGTCTTAAAGTAATATTCCCCGTTGTAAAAAGTGATTAATTCTTCTTTAAACGCTGAGATAGATTCTTGACTGAATATATTTGATAGATTTGCGAGTAAATCGTCTTTGGATTCAGCTCTAAACATGCTTAGTGTTGATCCGCCTATAGAGAGGATCTTAACTTTGCTTGCTATGCAGGCCACCTCTTCTGGGTGTTGATCTAACCATGATCTGAGATCTGTTTCTTTACAAATTGATTGATCTATATACTTCTTTGCGTCAGAAAAGTCTTCTTCCCAGACGGATATGGGCAGAGAATCGAATAATGCCTGCTTATCTGTGATCGATTGAGTTAAGCGGATGGTCGCATCGTTGAGTTCGGTTTCTAAAATAGATGCATTTAGACAGTCTCGCTTCAGGAGAATGTATAGAAGTAAGCTTGTGATTAGAACAAAAAACCAACCTTTAGTTGTCTGTAGAAACGGGTGAAACTCGTTAGGAAGAGAGAATACTAGCCAATCAGATCCGAGTATCCATAACAGCGAGAAGGATAGGTAAATCAGTGCAATTTTAATAGGAAGGCTAGTGAGTCTTTGCATTACATTACCTAGGGATTGTGATGGCTATTCATGGAATGGCCATCAGTTATCGCATAACAACATCCTTGTATAGATTAACGTTTAGATGATCTATGTTGCTGTTATTTTTATTCTAGGCGTAATTCCCAATACTTGACGTGTTGAGAACTCATTTTTGACCGTTTGTTAGACTTAATAATAGTAACATTCGAACCTTAATATCAAAAGGTCTTACAAATGTGATTTTAGTATAATATGAGAAATAGTAGTAAGGATGTAGCTTAAAAATTTTGCTCCATTTGATTGCTAATGAGATTAAGGGGCGTGTTGGCAAAGTTCGAGCCAGCGATGGATGCCTTCACTGCGGTACTTGTGGCGATTGATAATAAGATATAACTGGCGCTTAAAATCTCGTCCCGTCACGTTTAAGGGGACCAAGTCCCCGCGTTCGAATGATTCATGCAGCGCAATACGGGATAAGCAACCAATGCCTAGCCCTTCGCTCACCGCACGTTTAATGGCATCGGCCTGCTCTAGTTCCAACACTATATTTAGATTGGATAAGAGCCCATGAAGCGCCCAATCAAAAGCTTGTCGAGTACCTGAACCCGATTCTCTAAGAATCCAGGGGGCGGCTTGGAGGTCGGCATTACTTAATTGTGCTTTTTTGGCTAAGGGATTATCTGGCGCGCAAAATACGATTAACTCGTCTGACCGCCAAGGTAACACTTCTAAATCAGGATGCTGAATCTCTCCTTCAATCAGTCCAACATCAAGCTCAAAATTTTCCACCCTTGCAGCAATCGCTGAGGTGTTGGCAACTTGAAGATCCAGTTTAGCTTTAGGGTTCTCTTTCATATAACGCGCCATTAGCGTCACTGCTAGATAGTTGCCAATGGTAAGTGTCGCACCTATTTTTAGTTGTCCAACGGCTTGGTGCTGACTCATCTCTAATTCTAAACCTTGAGCTCTCTCTAAGAGCGCTTGCGCTTTTGGTCGCAGAAGGCGGCCCAGTTCGTTTATTTTTAAACGTTTACCGGCGCGATCAAACAGCTGGATATCGAACTGTTCCTCTAAGTCACGGAGTGCACCGCTGGCAGCGGATTGAGACATTGAAAGGCTTTCTGCGGCGCGGGTGATATTGTCGAAGTGCGCAACGGCTAAAAAAACTTCAAGTTGGCGTAAGGTGTATTTCATATGCGGAATTTCCGATTATGATTAGCGGAATTATCGTCTTTATCAATATGCTAACGTTAATTACTATCTGTTACCAAGCATTATCTATCAGCAGATGATGGATACCGTTACTGAGTAAAAGGCGTACTAGAGGATAGTTTGATGTCAAACATAGGTCGTGAGGAAGTGCTAAGTGTTCACCACTGGAATGATACGCTTTTTAGCTTTACTACAAGTCGTGATCCAGGGTTTCGTTTTAAAAATGGCCATTTCACTATGATAGGCCTTGAGCATGAAGGCCGCCCATTGATGAGAGCTTATAGCATAGCAAGCGCTAATCATGAGGATGAACTTGAGTTTTTTAGTATCAAAGTACCGGATGGGCCACTGACCTCTAAGCTACAGAATATACAGGTAGGTGATGAGTTACTTGTTAGCCGTAAACCAACCGGCACGTTGATTAATGATCATCTGTTAGACGGTAAACATCTTTATTTAATTAGTACAGGTACGGGGCTCGCTCCTTTTATGAGCATTATCAAAGACCCCGAAATATATGAGCAATACGACAAAGTCATTTTAACGCATGGTGTTAGGCATTTATCAGAACTTGCCTACGCCGATGTTATTCAAGATCATCTGCCAAGTAATGAGTATTTTGGGGATATGGTCTCGGATAAGCTGCTCTATTACCCAACGGTAACCCGTGAACCATTTCGTAATCAGGGAAGGTTAACTGACCTGATTACTTCAGGAAAACTGACTCGTGATTTAGGTTTGCCGGACCTAAGCCTTGAGAACGATCGTTTTATGATTTGCGGTAGTCCAAGCATGCTTAAGGATACAAGTCAGATTTTAGATGATATGGGCTTTATTGAAGCCCGTCATGGAGATCAGGGCCACTATGTTATTGAGCGTGCATTTGTCGAGCGCTAATCATATCTCCTAATCGGTTAATCAAGGTGTGAAAAGAGGGTGATAGTGCTCAGTTGCTCTCTTTTCACATACTTGATTTTTTAATACAAGATCGCCTGTTTTACCTGCAATGATCCCTGCTATTGAAGCGAAAACCATTAATTGGTTGTAGTTTTAGCATTCGACCTAACAAAATTGCATTTTATTACCTATACCTAATATTGTAGAGATTCTTTATCTCCTTTCCCGTTTTTAAAGGTGGGCGGCGGAGGCCGGGAGCGATGAAACAGATAATAGGTAGTAAAGCGAGATCACTTTTTCCGATTAGTCATTGCAGTGATCTAGCCATGTTTGGTGCATTAAGCAGAGATAGTGTTAGTTTTTTATTTGAACATGGTCGTATTTTGTCTTACGAACGTGGTGAGGTGGTTTTAAAAAAAGGTGACTTTTCTGACCGTTTTTACATCATTCTACAGGGCTGTCTCGGTTATTACAGATATGATGATGCGGATGCGATCCACATTCGTGATTTTAACGCAGGTGAGCAGATGGGATTTGTAGGCATGATTGGCTTGCATGCACGCCAAGGAGATGCGGTTGTTGAAAAAGATTGCTATCTACTTGAGATTACCAGTGCACTGTTTAATGAGGTTTGCGATAACTTTGCCAGTGATTTTGTCATCTTTATGATCAATATGGCACGTGAGATGAGCAGGGAAATCAGTGACCTAGATGCAATATGTGCTCGTCTTAGTTCGCGTGCCCTTCATGCTTAATCATCAGTTGTGATGGATTGTAGTTGTTCGATAGGGAACTCCTTGTCATAAGATAGGCCAAAAATGAATGTGTAAATCACCACTGCAGCCACCATGCCTTATAGAAAGGCAAACGCTGATACATTGGTAATATTATAGGTATAAAGACGTGAGTGTTTTATATAAAAAAGCCTCGGTGCTTACCGAGGCCTTTTTTAATTGCTTTTAAAACGTGTTACAAAGAGAAACGTTTAAGCAGGCTTCTTTGTTGTTTAGATATTTGAAGTAACTGGTCGCTGCTAGACGAAGCGTGACTTGCCCCTTCAGCTGTTTCTGCTGCCGAACTGTTTATACCGTTCAACTGCGTGCTGACTTCTTGAACCGCTTGGCGTTGCTGCTGCGCGGCATCCTCTATCTGCGTATTGAGGAAGCGAATATTTGCGATGGATTGATTCATGGTTTCCAGCGATTGCTGCGATGTGTTTGCATGGCCGACGCAAGATTGCGCTTGTTCATAGCTACCTTGCATGACGGTCACAACTTGTTTGATGCTGGACTTCATGTTTTCAATCATTTGCTGAATTTCGTCAGTCGAGTTACGCGTACGGCTCGCTAATCCACGTACCTCATCTGCTACGACTGCGAACCCTCGGCCATGATCGCCTGCACGGGCTGCTTCAATCGCGGCGTTGAGTGCCAATAGGTTTGTTTGTTCGGCAATAGAGTGGATCGTTTCTAAGATTGCATCGATCTCTGTACTGTAATTCTCAAGGCCATTACTGACACTTACCGCTTCATTGATCGCTTCAGCCTGGGCGTGGATGCTAGTTAAGGTTTGATCAACGTTAACTTTTACACCTTGGCTGAGGCTTTCACATTCGTGAACGGCATCAAGGGTTGTAGCACTGTGGTTGGCAACCTCAGAAACGCTACTTTCCATTTCGACTGCTGCAGAGGAGGCCATCTCTAATTGCTGGCTCTGGTTTTGCATCGCTTCAGTGGTTTGCTGACTGATCGTCGAGTTCTTCTGCGCGACCTCGGATAAGTTTTCTGAACCGCTGGCTACTTGCTGGAGAATATCTCTCTGACTCGATACAACCGTATTTAAGGATTCCGCTAATTCACCAAATTCGTCTTTGCGGCTCTGGTCAAACTCGACGCGAAGGTTCCCTTCACTTAGTTCAGCAAGTCGTGTTTTAAACTCTGCTAATGGCTTACGAATGGTAGAGATTGTGATCATCGCAATGATCACACCAAATACTGTGGTGCCAAGAGATAGGGCGATGATTAGGCCGCGGCTAAAGGTATTGGTGTCTTGAGCTTTACCTTGCGCTTCGCCAGCTTCGTTGATAGCAAATTCGATAAATTGGTTAGCTGCTGTACTGACTTTAGTGAGTAGGGAGTCCGTACGTTCAAGCTGATTGTCCATCTCTTTCAAAGTAGCTTGTTTGCGATTGTATAGATCGATCAAACCATCTTTCTGGAAGAAGTGTTTTACAAGGCCTGGGATCAGACTAGTGATCTGATTTGCTTTCTTATCAGCTTGTTTGAATGCCTCATATTTCTTGATGAGGTCGCCTTCGTTTTCTTTGATACGCTTATTCAGCGTAGCAAGATCGCCTTTACGTTTGTAGTTGGTTAATTGCACACGCAATTTAGCCATGCTACGTGTCATGTTACGTGCGGCAATGACCCCTTCGCTGTTTTTACTGCTGCTGAGGTAGCGCTGAGTCCAGGCGGAGACAGAGTCAGCTTTACTTTGTAGATCTAACTCTTGCTCGGTAACTTTTTTGTTTAGGAGTAGGCGTGTGTTGTGCAGATCTAAGACCGTTTTAGCTTGCTTGCCATAAGAGCTACTAAGTGCATTCACTTTCGTTAGCAATGATTGGAGATCTGCTTGGCCTTCAAGTAAAGGAGCGAGTTCTTTCAGCTTTTTGTTGAAATTACTGTGGTTGTTTAAAAAGCTTTTGGTCGTCGCTGCAATTTTATCTTTATTGTCAGCAGCAAGCGTACTGTATAGATCTTGGTTCGCTTGCTGTAGGTCGATCATTTGATTGAAACTACCAATCAGAATTGGAACAGTATCATCCATAATATGATTGATGCGCTGATAAATATTACTGTTACCGATTAATCCACCACTGCCTACGACGATGATAGACAGAACCAAAGCGGCAAAGCCAAGGGTGATTTTATGGGTAAGGTTTAAGCTCATACTGACAACTCCAGCGTTCTACGCCTGTCTTCTTATTGTTATGGTTAGCAAGGTTCGACTCTTTAAACATAGCCTATACAAAAGCAGTACTGGTTAATTAGGGGTTAACCCCTCCTTAGTATTGCTTAGTTGAAACCTGCTTCGATCAAAAATTTCAGCTAAATCAAACAAAAATTAAGACCTTAGGTAAGAAAATATCAGTTTTTAATTAGTTTTGTAAGGGAATGTACCTATTTAAGTTGCGGTTTGCCTTAACTGAGTATTTAGCACTTAAGTATCATTAGGGAAAAATGGGGAATTGTTAGTGATTAAACGATCAAGAAAGCGGGTTGCGAGTAGCTAATACTTATCTTGGATAAAAGCCAAAAGAGCGTCTTAATGCCATTTATTGCATTAGAATTAACATGTTATAGTTGTAATCTGTTATTCGTACTTTTGGATTGTACTCAATGGTCAACACATCTCCTTCCTCCTCTTTCTTTTTTAAAACCTTGCCTCCTCGTTATGCGCAGACGCTCGAGGCATCGTTAGTGTTATTTACAGATAAAGGTTTTTTTAAAACCTCAGTTCATGACATCGCGTCGGAAGCGGAAGTTTCAATTGGCTTTATATACCATCACTTCAAAGATAAAGAGGGCATCGCTCGCGCCCTATTTAATTGTCTGTTGGAGAGAATGAATGAGCTTATTGATGAAATAGAATCTCAGCATACTTCGACCAAGCATCGTTGTTATCAGATGATAAAGACGCTATTTGAGCTGACGGAAGCTGAGCCAAGAGTAATGCAATTTATTATTCATGCACGGCATAAAGAGTTTTTACCGGAAGAGAAATCAATTTGTTCTACTTCAGCCTTTGTTCGAATGCGTGAGTTTGTCTATGCCGGTATCAAACAGGGGGAAGTAAGAAGTATGGACCCTCTAGTTGGGGCCATGATTGTTTATGGTGGTGCTATTCGCATGATCTGTCTGCGTTTAGATGAGGTCATTGATTCTCCTTTGCCTGCTTTACTTGATAGCCTTTGGGAGAATACATGGCGTGGTCTTGACCCGTAATTTTTTCTTCCCTATCATAAAACGAACGCTCGTTCTGTTTTTGGTTGTGTGATTTTGCATGGTTGTAAATGGAATGTGATATGACTATTTGTTCTTTTCTTAAGAGGTATTTCGCCTCTTTTTTTGTAAAACAAGACCAAAACGAATGTTCGTTCTGTTTTTGTGGTGATTTTACCGGGTATAAAAATAACAATAGGAGAACTAAGAATGGCAAAGCGTATTTTGATAATCGGGGGAGGAATTGGCGGAACGATGACTGCTAATCACCTGGTTAGTAAGCTTTATCCCGAAGTGAGCAGTAAGAACGTTGAGGTGATGATGCTGTCAAATTCGCCTTGGCATTATTACAAGCCTGCATTTATGTATGTTGCTTTTAATAAGTTTTTTAAAGACGAATTAAGAAGGCCGCAACAGAGTTTACTCAGACCTGAGATTAAATTTGTCGTTGATGAAGTTCAGGAGTTTGATTTTAAAAATGGACGAGTTGAATGCTCAAGCGGTAAGCATTTTGACTACGACTATCTTGTTATTTCGACGGGATGCGTTCCCTCTCCAGAAAGAATCGAAGGTTTAAAAGAGGCTGGAGATCATTTCTACCAATATGATCCAGCTCGCGCTTTAGCTAAAAAATTGATGACAATTGAGAAAGGTAAGATTTTTGTCACCGTTAATTTTCCCCAAACGCCGAATGTCCCTCATCAATGTGGTATAGCACCAGTAGAAACAACGCTGATGCTAGATGATTTGCTACGTAAAAGAGGTGTCAGAGATAAAGTTGAAATTGTTTACACTTATCCTACGGTAGCTCAGTTACTCCGAAACTGCCTTTTTTTACAGAAAGATACCTGTGAGGTATTACCCACGATTTTTGAACAAAGAGGTATCAAATATGAACGGGGTTTTACGCTAGATAGCGTTGATCCAGGTAAAAAAATAGCCACTTCGGCTGAAGGTGAGGAGGCTGAATTCGATATTCTTATGGCAACTCCGCCGATTAGAGCTGTAGATGCCGTGCTGAATTCAGGCATTTCCCAGGCACAAAATAACGAAGGTTGGCTACCAACAAATCATGAAACCATGGAGGTTTATGGTTTAGAAAATGTATTCGTTATGGGCGATACCGTTGATCTGCCGGTGAGTAAAGCAGGGGGATCTTGCCATAGTCAATCGCCCGTCATCGTTAACAATATTGCTTCGCTTATTCGCCTTGGTCACCTTTTTGATGCCTATGATGGCCGCGTTGTTGCTATCGCTCAAATGGGATTAGAGGACGGAATGCCTCTTTGGTATGACTATGAGTCCGATGTTCAACCAACCCCTCCTAATAAGTTGGGTGGCTTGATGCGTAAGAGTTTCAATAGGGGTGTTTACTGGTCTGTCGCTAGAGGCTTGGTTTAGAGGAGCAATGAAATGAATACTAAAGTTGAAAATGAAAGCTTAAGCGCATTGTCTGATCTTCAAAAGGAACTTAGCCCCGGCGCACAGGAAGGTTTGGCTGAGCTAATAGGTAAAGTTGATCCTTTACTGGCAGGGCGTCGTTTGAACCGGATAGTGGATCTAATGTCGGTTACCGCCGATGTTGTTGATATGACTGATGACTATATGGTTGAAAAGCTTTGCAAAGGATATGAGGAAGCAATCGGTGGTATCTGGAATGCGGGTAATTTAGCGCGGATGGCCGGTAATGAAGTTCGACATATGGATGAACCGCCTTCGTTATGGGGCTTAGCTAAAATGGCAAAAGATCCTGAGGTTAGGCGCGGTATCGCATTTTTAATGCTGGTTGCTAAGGGGATTGGAAGCCAGACAAGCCAACCATTAACTGAAGATTGAGTTGTCTCATACTTGCGCAAATCAATAATCCACCCATGCGCAATTTTATAGCTCTGGTAACAGAGCTTTTTTTATTATTAATGCTTACAGGTTAAACATGTCAGTAAATCAGATCATCTATGTGACAGACCCTTTATGTTTATGGTGCTATGGCATTTCTCCTAGCCTTGCTGAATTCACCCAACAGCTTCCCGATGATATTGAGTGGTTGACTTTAAATGGCGGTCTTTTTCCGGCGGCTCAAGCAAAGAAAGCCGATCAGGGTTTTCGTGATTATTTAAAAAGTGCGTCAGATCATGTCACGGAGAGGACTGGTCAGGAATTTAGTCGTAAGTTTTGGGACTTACTGGAAACAGAAGGTTTTTATTATGATACGGAACCCGCAGCTAGGGCTGTTGTTGCAATAAAGAATATATTGGGGGAAGAGGTCGTTGGAGAGTATATTCATGCGCTTCAAAAAGCAGTTTTTGTTGAGGGTGAGAATCCAAATAGCCTTGATGTACTATCTGAAATCGCGGGGAGCTTTAACGTTGATGCAGAGCGCTTTAAGGAAGAGTATTTATCTCAGACATGTTTAAAAAGTACACATGCTGAATATGCACTCACAAAGCAATTGGGGATCAGCGGGTTTCCTGCTGTGATATATATTCATGAAGGCAAAGGCTTTCAACTGGCTGCTGGCTATGCTTCAACAGCTGAATTGAATAAAGCATTCGATTGGGCAAGAAAAGAGTTAGGTCAGCCACTTTTAGCTGATTCGGCTAAAAGTTGTGATTTAGAACACGGCTGTACATAGAATATTCTTGCCGTTAGGGCATGTACTTTCAGTGTCGGCTTGTATGTGCCCTTTCATAAACAAATATATCATCTTTCTATCTCTGCTCTTACATGAGAACACTTGGCGTTCCTCTTCGAACTCTCTATATTAGATGTTTATTGTATTTAGACAGTATGGTTACCACTCGTTCTTCTAGTGGAACTGCCTGTATGTAAGTCTCTAACATAGGGCCATTCGGTGATTATTCGAAACAGAGAAAAAATTCACTCTCCCGATACTATCAAGCAGCATTTTGAATCTTTAGGTTATATCTGTAGTGATGCTATAGCCACATCCGTTTATCTGGCTTGTCACTTACAAAAACCTATTCTTGTAGAAGGCCCTCCCGGCGTCGGTAAAACCGAGTTAGCCAAGAAAACATCTGAGCTATTGGCTGCACCGCTGATTCGAATGCAGTGCTATGAAGGCTTAGATGAAGCGAAGGCGCTTTATGAATGGAAGTACGGTAAACAGTTGTTATATACCCAGCTGTTAAAAGATCAGCTAGGTGATGTGATGCGTGGGGCGAAGGGCCTCGATGAGTCCGTCTCTCGGTTGCATCAGTTCGGTGATATTTTTTATTCAGACGAATTTCTTGAGCCAAGGCCGCTTCTTGAGGCGTTAAAGTCCGAAGATGGGGCGATCTTACTTATTGATGAAATTGATAAGGCTGATCAAGAGTTTGAAGCGTTCTTGCTAGAGCTTTTGTCGGATTTTCAAATATCGATACCTGAACTGGGTACCGTTAAGGCTAAGTCTAAGCCGCTTGTGTTCCTTACCAGTAACAATACCCGAGAATTGGGAGACGCACTTAAAAGGCGTTGTTTGCATCTTTATATTCCGTTCCCCACTAAAGAGATCGAGCAAAAAATTATCACGGCTCAAGTTCCCGAATTGAACGAGAACCTGAAACTGCAGTTGGTAGAGTTTGTAAGCGAGCTACGTGAAATGGCTCTGAAAAAAGTACCCGCCGTCAGTGAGACGATCGATTGGGCGCGAGCGCTTTTGTTACTTAACGTTGAGAGCTTGGACCAAGAGTGGGTTAAAAACACGCTAAACCTATTGTTAAAGTTTCAGGATGATATTGAAGCGGTAGAGCCTGAGCTCCATGAATTGCTGAAAGCGGCCTTAAAGGGAGATAAATCGGCTTAGCGGTCGATATTTATTATGCAAAAGGTGTTGGGGGATTTCATTCATGCGCTGCGCCAAGCGGGTCTACCTATCTCGTCGGCAGAGACCTTAGATGCATTAAATGCTGCTCAGCTAGTGGGTATTGATAATGCCCATCTGCTAAAAGAGTCATTAGCCACAACGTTAGCTAAGTGTTTAGAGCATCGAGTGATCTACGACCAGGTGTTTGAGTTGTATTTTAATCACCAAGGAAATTTCCGCTTTGCCGAGAAAGAAGATGTTTTATCGGTTACTAAAGCAGGTGAAGTAGAGAGGGGGGCTACAGAAAGTACAGAAACGGAAGGTACTACGTCTGATCTTTTTGAACCTATGGAGTCACCCTTAGCGCAGCAATTGATGAGTGATGATACGTCTGTGTTACAGATGATGATCGCTGAGGCCGCAGGAGCAGCAGGCGCGCAAGATATTTCGTTTTCTACTCAAATATCGATGATGGCTTTTAAGGTGATGCAGGCATTAGGTGATAGCCAGCTGCAGCTCGAGCTGGCTGCGATGGAAGAGAGAGATGAACAACGTGCGCTGGTTCAGCTATTAAGGCAACGAAGGTCTTCATTACAACAAGCCGTACGAGACTATGTTGAGCAGCAACATCTACTGTTTAATCAAAATGTATCCCAACAACTGCGCCAAAGTAATCTACAACGAGTTAACTTAACCAGTATTGATCATCGTAACTATAAGTTAATGGGTGAGTTAGTCCGCAAGGCGGCCAAACAGTTGGCGAGTATGCACAGTCGAAGGCGGAGGGTAACTAAGCGCGGCTTGCTAGATGTCAGAAGAACGATTGCTGCCAATGCTGCTTATGATGGATTTTTGTTTCACACCAAATGGAAGTCCACACGGGTTGAGCGATCTAAAGTGATGGTGCTATGTGATGTCAGTGGGTCGGTGAGCGAGGTGGCGCGTTTTTTAATGCTCTTTCTCTACAGCTTGCAAGATGTATTGCCGCGAGTGCGCTCATTCGTCTTTTCATCTCGCATGGCAGAAGTGACCGAGCTGTTCGAAAAACAAGAGATGGATATTGCCTTAGCTGAAATTCTGAGTAAGTGGGCAAATATGCGGACAGATTACGGCAAGGCGTTAGAAGACTTTAATGAGATGGCTTTGTCGGATATTGATCAGCGCACCACAGTTATTATGTTAGGCGATGCCCGAAACAACAATGAAGACGGCAATGTATCTATTTGGGAGGAAGTATATCGTCGTAGCCAACGGGTTATCTGGTTAAACCCGGAAGGTGAATTCAGTTGGAATCGAGCTGACTCAATCATGGAAAAATATGCGCCCTATTGCTCCCATGTCGAGACCTGTAACTCACTGCGTGATCTAAACAGAATTTTAGGATCAGTGTTGAAGCACAGTAATTAGTGAGACCGCCTTAGAAGGGCGCTATAAGGAAAAAAGGCTAAATTAATAAATTTAGCCTTTATCTTTTTCTCTATAAACCAAGCTTATCCGCAACGTAATCGGCGTCTTTGTCGCCTCGGCCGGATAGATTAACCAAGATGGTTTGGTCTTTTGATAGAGTAGCGGCTTTACGCATCGCCCATGCAACAGCATGAGAGCTTTCTAACGCAGGAATAATGCCTTCTACACGAGAGAGTTCCATAAACGCGTTTAAGCATTCTTCATCGGATGCTGTTTCATACGTTACACGGCCCAACTCTTTTAGGTAGCTGTGCTGCGGGCCAACGCCAGGGTAATCCAAGCCTGAAGCGATAGAGTGAACAGGTAATGGTTCACCATTTTCATCTTCAAGCACGTAGCATTTCATACCGTGGATCATACCCGGTTTGCCTAGCGTAAGTGTTGCTGAGTGGTCTGGGGTATCTAATCCTTTACCGGCAGGTTCAACGCCAACGATATTAACGTTTTCATCGTTAAGGAAAGCAGTAAACATACCCATTGCATTTGAACCACCACCTACACAAGCGGTAACGTAGTTTGGTAGGTTGCCTGTTTTGGCTTGGAACTGTTCGTGTGCTTCTGCTCCGATAATGCTTTGGAAGTCTCGTACCATTTTAGGGAATGGGTGTGGGCCTACCACGGAGCCAATTGCATAGATGAAGTTGACCGGATCTTTTAGGTATTCTTCAAAGGCGCTGTCTACGGCATCTTTTAATGTAGCGGTACCGCGTGTAACCGGCACAAGCTTACAGCCCAAAATTCTCATTTTGGTGACATTTGGATGCTCTTTTTCTATATCCACTTGGCCCATATGAATTTCGCAAGGAATGCCTACGAGTGCGCACGCGGTTGCGAGTGCTACACCATGCTGGCCTGCACCTGTTTCGGCAATTACTTTGGTTTTACCCATATACTTTGCAAGTAGGGCTTCACCAAGGCAGTGGTTAATTTTGTGTGCACCGGTGTGGTTAAGGTCTTCGCGCTTTAAGTAGATCTGCGCGCCACCTAATTTGTCGCTTAAACGTTTGGCATGATAGATAGGGCTTGGGCGGCCAACATAGTCAGCAAACAGCATATCTAATTCTTGCTGGAACTCGGGCTTTTGACGGATCTCCTCATATGCATCGTTGATCTCATCCATGATCTGTTTTAGTTCAGGTGGAATTTCCTGGCCGCCAAACTCACCAAAAAAACCGTCTTTGTTTGGCATCTCTGCATATGTAAATTTGCTCATCGTATATCCTGTCGCTTTGTTCTTTTCCGATGTCGGGCTGGTTTCCCGAATCTATTAATATATTAATGGATTATAAGGGTTTACCTTAATAATGGAACTGCTCTAAAACTAAAAAACCGCTGTAGCAGGGTGCTAGCAGCGGTTTTTTTGATCTGAATGGGTTTAGTTGGAATCGGGCAAGTAGCCGATGCGTAAGCCACCCCAATGTTGACCATTAACGTATACAGGTACCGATAGATCGTGCATGATCTCACCGGTATCACGCTTATAAGTTTGTAGCAGCATGGTTTCACGATTCGAACCGCATCGGGCCCCGGTACGATCATTAAAGAGCCGTTTACTACGACTTTTAACCAGATCGACTTCATAGTCCCCTGAAAGAGGGTGGGCGAATTGATTATTATGCGTAGGAACAAAACCGTTGTTATCAACCACGATGGCATAGATCAACTTACTGTAGTTATTTAGCGTCGGCTCTTGTATGCCGGGCAGTACCTTATCTGTAAATTTATCGTACTGAGTGGTGTATTTCTGCGGGTTTGTCCCTTCAACAGGGATGTAGTTGCGATCAAAAAGCGCGGCCTGTGTAATCTGACCACTGCTGATCGCTTGTTCAAAGGCATTTGATATCTGATTTGCTGCTTCCTGAGCGATATGGAAAAACTGTTGGTGAAAATTCTGATCGGATGATGTCGCTAGAATCGACGTCGATTTTTCAGCAGCTTCCATTAATGCTGACGCTTGATTAGCCAGCTGGCTTACTTCGTTATCGCTTTCTTCTAGTTCTTGGCGGACCGTTTGTAGAGAATTGAAGATGACCTCCAAGTTTTGACGATTGTTGCGTGCGCCTTCTGCAATCGTTGAGATCTGCTGTTCAACCGCGGAAGATTGTTCTGAAATACCACCGAGCTGCTCGCTGATGGTTTCCATTGCGGAGGTACCACTCTCGACATCGCCCGACAATGTTTGGATGCGTGATACTACTTGTTGTGTTTCAGCTCGAATCTCATCGACAATCGTTTCTACCTCACCTGTGGCGCTGGCCGTACGGGAGGCGAGTTGTCGTACTTCATCTGCGACGACGGCGAAGCCTCGGCCATGATCACCTGCGCGTGCCGCTTCGATGGCGGCGTTAAGCGCTAGAAGGTTGGTTTGTTCTGCAATCTCTTCAATAACTTTTGTGACGTCTTGGATTTTTAATGATTTTTCATTCAGTTGTTCTATCAGTACCAAGGTCTCAGCGGCTTGAGAGTTTAGCTCTCGTATATTGCCCATCGCTTCGGTTAATGCTTGCTGGCCTTCGGCACCGGTGTTTTTAGCTTGGATGGCCATCTCAGCTGCGATTTCTGCTTGTTGTTCAGATTCCTGAACGGTGATAGTCATCTCTTCAGAGTTTTGTGCGATCTGCGATACTTCTTTAACTTGGTTATCAAGCTTGGTTTTTAAGGTGTCCGCAGAGAAGGATACTTCGGCCGCTGCAATGGCATTTGCGTTCGAGCTTGATGATAGCTTCCCACTAATATCATCGTTTGCTTTTTGTTTACTGAACACGTCCCCAAAAAGTTTTGGAAGAACTTCTAGGTTTTCGATATCTGATGCGTTGACCATTCGTACTTCGTCTTGCATACGGCTTAGTAATGACTTGTGTAAAACGAAGAGTGAAATAATCGAGGCTAATAGAGCTGCCGCAGCGAGAATGGCTAGGCTGGTGGTATCAGCCCCTAGAAAAAAAGCGCCGGCTAATGCAAGAGCGGTAACAACGACAGCAGCGATAAAGCTTTTAAAGTAAAAACCAGACAGTGATCCGTTCATTTACTTTCCTAGTATCTTATTGTTATTGAAGGGATAGGTTTCACCCTTGAGAAGGCTTAGAAGCAATATAGCATTAGGTAATAGGGGGAAATCTTGTACTTTAGTATTGCAAATGAAATTGTGCTGCTGAGATGCATAAGATTTTTGAGGGAGGAAGATCTTTATTACTGGGCTTCTGCGCTTTGGCATAGGCTATGGCTAAACTCAAAACCAAGTTGAGTCTCTTTGCGGGCGACGTGCCTAAAGCCTTTTGCTTTAAGTTCTTTGCGAATTTCTCTGACGACAAGGCGAGCATCTTGATATGATGTGCTCACTGTTTGGTTACAGGCTTTTTTGTCATCGGCGTTGCTTCCCCAGCTTTGGGTTACAATCCAATCACCCACCAGGTCTTGATACATCCTGATGATGTAATATTCCTGATGTTTTTGCCAACGAGATATCAAGTTACAGAGTCCAATTATTACGGGTGGCCGTATCGCCACAGATTTTCACTAAAGCCGCGAATTGAGCCTGATCTGAGCCTATTTGTAAAGTCCGGAGAACGATAAATTGTCGAATAGAAAACTGAAGATTGTTGCCGATGAAAATATGCCTCAAGTTGAGGCTATCTTTTCCCGATTTGGAGAGGTAACGCTTTTGCCCGGACGGGAGCTTTCAGCTGATGATCTGAAAGAGGCTGACGTATTGCTAGTGCGCTCTATTACACAAGTGAATCGGGAACTGTTAGCTGATACGCCGGTGCAGTTTGTTGGAACCGCGACTATAGGTACGGACCATATAGACCAGACTTATCTGCACAACCACGAGATCGCTTTTAGTAACGCGCCAGGCTGTAACGCAGATGCGGTTGTTGAATACGTTTTGAGTAGCCTTTTTTTAGTGGCCGAGCATCAGAGCTTTGAACCGAAAGATCGGACTTTCGGTATTATTGGTGTTGGTAATGTCGGAGGTCGCCTGCAACGAAGGCTTCAAGCGCTAGGGTATAACGTCTTGCTTAATGATCCCCCGAGAGCAGAGCAGGAAAATGGCTTTGTCGGTTTAGCGGAGATATTAACTCAGGCTGATGTTATTTGCGTGCATACACCGTTAACGAAAGAGGGAGAGCATTTAACTCATCATCTTCTGGGTGAAGATGAGCTGGGTAGGCTCAAGCAGGATGCGATTATTATTAATGCGGGACGTGGCCCGGTGATTGATAACCAAGCACTGTTAGAGGTCGGACAGCAGCGTGCTGATCTGACCTTTATTCTGGATGTTTGGGAACACGAACCACGTGTTAGCGCTGCTTTAGCTGAGCGCTGTGCCATCGTATCTCCTCATATAGCGGGCTATAGCTTTGACGGTAAAGTTCGCGGTACTTTTATGCTGTATGAGGCGTTATGTAAGCATTTAGGCCAAGGTTGTGACGACGCTTTGGATGACTTCCTTCCAGAATCTGAATTGGCGAGTGTTGAGCAGGGCGACTTAACGGTATTGGAATTAATGCAAAAAGTTTATGATCCACGCATTGATGATTACATGCTAAGAGAGACGTTATCGCTACCTGAAAGAGAGCAAAAACAAGCGTTTGATCAATTACGTAAGCAGTATCGAGTGCGACGTGAATTCTCATCGTTAACCGTGACAGGATCTGACAGACCAGAGCAGTTGTCATCGATTGGATTTAAAGTCGCAGCCAAGCACTAAATCACTTATGCTTTGTATCTTGGCCTCGCTTAATAGATAGCAAGAACACTCAATAAGAAGACTAATAAATAAGAAGACTAAATAGTACCTTTAATGACAAAAGCACTTGAAGCATTAGATTCATCACGCACATTATCAGAACTTAATCCCCGTATAGGCGAAAAGGTACAGATTGAAACTCGCGCTCCCCGTGGTCGCTACTCTGTTCAGCTATTGGGGTACCGTGAAAACGGTAGCATGATGGTGTCAGCGCCAAAGCATTCGTCGGTTAATGCTGGCGCTCAAGTGACAGTTCGCCTTATGAGTGGCAATTTTATCTGTGCTTTTAGTGCCCGAATTTTAAAAATTCAGTCATCGCCTTTTGCTTATTGGCATTTAGAGTACCCGAAGAAAACTGAAATTCGCCGTATTCGTAGTCATACGCGAGTCCCTGTGAACTTATTAGTCTCTGTAGATGAGTATGAGCCTGATACAGGGCTTAGACATGACTGGCCTATCAGTGCCATGTGTACCGATATCAGTATTAACGGTGCTTGTATTGATGCGGCACTTCCCTTGGGCAAACAAGGGGATAAGTTATTTGTCACGACACGGTTTTCGGTGGCGGGTATCGATCAAGTTGTATTGACGCCAGTGTTAATCAGAAGTGTTCAGCCTGTTGAAGGGGGCGTTACGACGGTGGTAAGTCACGGGCTTGAGTTTTTAGATATGGATGATGATACACATTTGATCCTTGCTGGATTTGTATACCAGCAGTTTTTAATTGAAACCGGTAATTTGGAGATTTTAGGTGTTTAAACTTGGCCTTATAGTAAATCCATTGGCGGGAGTAGGTGGCAGTGTTGCCCTAAAGGGAAGTGATGGCGAAGAGACTGCACAACAAGCGATCGCTTTAGGGGCTGAACCTAAAGCGGGCATGCGTACGCTTCAAGCACTGGAGGTTCTTCAAGGATTAGCGCTGGAGCTAATAACCTATCCTGCAGAAATGGGGGCTGATGTTGCTACTCAAGCGGGGTTTAAACCACGAATCGTTGGTGACATAGAGAGTGGCCATACCTCAGCAGAGGATACGATCACTGCCGCAAAGCTATTGGTTGCGGAAGGCGTTGATATCATTCTGTTTGCCGGTGGCGATGGCACCGCTAGGAATATATGCGAAGCGATTGCAGAGGAAGTACCTGTGTTAGGGGTTCCTGCAGGCGTGAAAATTCACTCGGGCGTTTACGCGGTTACACCGAAAGCGGCGGGTGAAATTATTGCTATGTTAGTGCGTGGCGAGCTGGTCACCCTAGGCGACCAAGAAGTGCGTGACATCGATGAGGTTGCTTTTAGGGAAGGGCGAGTGCGTGCTAAATATTACGGCGAGCTACTGGTGCCTCAAGAGCATCGTTATCTGCAGCATGTGAAAAACGGGGCTAAAGAATCTGAAGAGCTTGTTCTGGATGATATCGCCGCCGATATTATTGAGCGGATGGACCCGGATACGCTTTACATAATGGGATCTGGTTCAACGGTTGCGGGGGTTATGGAACAGCTAGGGTTAGATAATACCTTACTTGGCGTTGACCTTATTAAAGACAGTCAGTTGATAGCGTCTGATTGTACTGCGCAACAACTGTTAGATTTAACACAAGGTCATGATTGCCAATTAGTGATTACGTTAATTGGTGGTCAAGGGCATATCATTGGCCGTGGTAATCAGCAATTAAGCCCTACTTTGCTTAAGCGAATTGGTAAGAAAAATATCAACGTGATTGCCACAAAGACTAAGCTACAGGCGCTTGAAGGAAGGCCCTTAATTGTAGACAGTGGTGACCCTGAATTGAATAAACAGTTGTCGGGTGTGGTTCCAATCACCACAGGCTATCACGACTCGGTACTTTATCGCGTGGCTGACTATTAGTTTTTAGTACGGCCATTCTATTTTTATCTATACTGAAACTATCGTTATGTTGTCGGTGGTTTCAGTGTTTAGATCTTTACTGCTATTTTACCTGTGGTTGCTTGCTCCAACTTGGATGCAAGATAGGACACCTGATAGCGAACACTTCTATCGACGTTTTTTTACTGCGAAACATCGTGCAAAGCGAAGCAAGGCAAAACTAATTTGGATTGCGGTGTTCCTACTTTTACTACTATTTCCTTACCCTCCCTTTATCGTATCACTGCTGCTTTTTACCACCTTCATTACCTTCAGTTTGCTGGATGAGTCAAACTGACATTCTTTTGTAATATTTGCGCAGTAAAGTGCCCGTTTATTTTATACATCAATGAACGAGGCTGTCCCATGAAAAAACTGATTGCTAGCGTTGTGGTTACAGGTGCGATGATCGCATTAACTGGTTGCCATACACATCAGATGAAACAAGAAGACACTAAATCTGCCGCTGCAGCTCAGGTTAATAACGATGATCTTTACGAAGTCATGCATGAAGGTCGTTACTATGTTTTTGATGACTACAAAACTTACCAGTCATTTTTAACAGTGGGTGAAACCTCTTACCGTAAAGTATTTATTGCCGGCGGCCCACATGGTGAAACATTGGTGTATGGCTTAACGGGTAAAGATAAAAAGAAGACTTCAGGTATTGCTAGCATCGATATGTTCAATGGCAAGCTAGAAGCGGCTGAAGAGTTCTACGGCGAAATGCGTGGCGAAGATGGCCGTTTGTATGTCTTCAGTACGCTAGAAGATATGGAAGATGTTCGCCTTGTTGGTGAAGCACCTTACCGTTTCACACAAATTGCAGCGGGCCCTCAAGGCCAAACGGTTGTGTTTGTACTGAACAAAAGCAACAAGAAAAAACAGCCTGTTGATCTGATCGCTAAGTTCAAATCAATGAATGGCATGAAGTAAAAGTTAAATGTGATTTTGGCAGTGACTAGCATTAATCTCTACGATTAAATCTAATGATCATGATATGTGTATCTGATAATAGAAATAGCTGGGCTGTAAAGGAACTTATTTCTGGATTTTCGATCTATCTTAGTATCCTGCTAGATGGGTGGTCTTTCGGCTAGTTAATGGAAATTGGGTTCTGTAGGTTGAAAGATCATTTTGAGCGCTACTCTTTTTAAGGGTAGCGCTTTTTTTATGGAGAATTTTCCTATAAAAATCAAACGTTTGTTTTATGGATAAATTAAAAAAGACTGAAAATTAAGAAGTTTTCCTAATTCATTGGTGACGTTTAGTTGTTATCTTTGTCCTGAATGAAATCAAGAAAGTGTAAGGAAAGGGAATGGATCATCCTAGGCTTTGTCGTCAATGCAGTACACTATCAACAAACGATCACCCCCATCAGTCACTCAGTGAAATAAGTAAACTTCCTGGTGTGAGTACACTCTATTTATGCCGCGATTGCCGTAGTTTGTGGCTATGTGATGTTGAATCTGGCTGGCAACTAACGCAGCAACGTAACTCTGCTGAATTAGTTTAGCGGTGGTTGAGGCATCAACATTGTTGCAACACGCTTTAGATTCAATAAAGCTCTAACAAAAAAACGTTTTACAAAAAACTGTCTAATAAAAAAGGTCTAACAAAAAACGTCCAACAAAAAAGCCCTCACGTTTCCGCGAGGGCTTCTTTAAACGCGAGTTAGTTTATAGCTCGGCGTTATGATAAATATTCTGAACATCATCGAGATCGTTCAGCATGTCGATAAATTTCTCGAACATCTCTACATCATCGCCGGTAACCGGTGATGTGTTGTGAGGTACAAATTGAATTTCATCAACATCTAGATCGATGCCTTCAACATTTTCAGTGAGTGCTTTTTTGGCTT
>Ga0193962_1000352_pt1 | contig 21226 bp, 15 predicted proteins | sample FB_5_MG_FD_140335 | JGI IMG/M metagenome (GOLD analysis project Ga0193962, IMG submission 140335) | Microbial mat bacterial communities from the Broadkill River, Lewes, Delaware, United States - FB_5_MG | ecosystem: Environmental > Aquatic > Freshwater > River > Microbial mats | place: USA... | reverse complement strand
TGCTACAAAAGAGTGGACACATAGTTACGTCAAAATGACAAAAGCAATATGGTCATACTTAAAAATAATTATCCAATGGTTGACCGCCAAAAGAATCCCAAAATGTCAATGATACCAGATCAAATCCTGATTAATTTTCTGATACTTTTACAGGTCAAACCAGGGTAAACTAAGGAGAAGACTACCTTCATGACAACCTCAATTTTTTAGGAGGTTGAGAACCATAGACTCTCGCTGGTATTCCATACCTTTTCTCAAATTTTTAAATCGTTCCCAATTATTTCAGAAAGGTAAAAAATGGCAAAAGCAAAGCCTGGTGCTCTTGTTTTATGAGTCTCAAAAAACGATCATTTAATGAAACTTATTCTGATGTTGTTATTCTGAACGATATATCAATTTTTCCGTATCTTAAATTTCCGTCTTAAAAAACAAGGTCTTATTATTTTATGGTTCGGTGGTATTCATGAGACATGATTTATAGATACGTATAAACAGAAACCCAAGTTGAATTATTCCGAGTCACTACAAACACTTACCAAATTTAATCATGAAGATTATCAAAGTTATTGACACCCTGTTTTTAAAATTCATCGAGAAAAGGATTTCAGATAACTGGAATACATCGGATTTAAAGGGTATCAGGGATTGGATTCAATCTTGATAAGAAATTGTTTAAAAAGCCTGTTTTATGAACCTTTGAAAAACAGATCTTCAATACCTTATATTTTTAAAAATTTTTTATTCCAAGTTTTTAACAAGAAAAACAAAAGAATACTTAATAATATTATACAATTAAACTAATTATAAACATTTGATCCTTGGTTATTATTACTATTATTCTTTTAAAAAAATACTTAATATATTACCCATTCTCTTGGAAATTCCCCAAGCTTAAAAAATATTTGTTTAAACAAAAAATAGCCCATATGCAAAGTTTGCATATGGGCTCCGATATTCAGTTCGTCCAAACAATAATTTTTTGTGTTCAAATCAAAGCTATACTTTTTTAGGTAGAATCCATGCAATGATCATAAATGCTATTCCGATACCCGCTGCCAACAGCGTGCCCGGAATGGCGGGTAAAATCGCCTGAAACGTATCCGAGCCAGTGGCCAGCATAACTTTGCCGCCTGCTATTTTATTAAACAGCCAGGTGTTTTGAATACTGCCGTATACCAAGGTGTAGATCAGGGCGCCTAAAAGCCCGCCACACACGAAAAACAGAGCATCTTTGCGGCCGTCGGCAAGGGCTGTCAAACCTGTACCCGGGCAGTAACCGGCCACGGCAAATCCGGCTCCCAGGATAGCCCCGCCGACAATCACACCAACGTAACTGCTTTTAACGGAAAAGTGTCCCGGATCAATGATACCGATACTCATCAGTACAAATAATAGCGTTGAACTGAGGCCAATGGCAAAAAAGATGGCTTTCATTAAGTGTAGATCGGTCAGGCGCAGCATGTTGATAATATTTGCCGGATTGGTGGCACCCACCCGTTGCAGCGCAAATCCAAAAAAAATGCCGAGTATGACGGCAAGAAAAATAATCATGGGTCACCTCCTATTTTCTTTTGTAAACAAGAACAGCAATGGGAACAGCTGCGGCAAATGCGCCAAGGGCAAACAGGTATCCGCTCAAAGATGTCTGCATCATGCCGCTCATCATATGACCACTGGTACACCCGCCGGCCAGACGTGCACCGAAAAGAACCAGCACACCGGCTAAAAATACCGTTGCATAGCGAAGCACAGGGTTTTGTCCGAAACGGTTTCGCCAGGGCTCAGGGGCAATGCGATCCTGGGGCGTTGGTTGTGGTCCGCCCAATCGTGCCGATATAAGGGCACCAATGAACATGGCAATGACAAATACAAAGCTGTAGTTCAAAGGCTTTGCAACGTTTTTGGCGTATTTTCCACCACTTTTATTCAAATATGCATTGGGGCTGGCATATCCTGATTTGTTTGCCGGATCTTTTTGAATTACAGTATCGGAAAACAGATTCCAAACAATACCGTCGGCAATGACAAACTGGGTGGACACCCCGATGGGTTTCACGAAAGCCACTGCCAAAAGAAATGCGGCTCCCAGTAAAAGGCCGCCTTTAAACCAGTTCAATTGTCCGTCCATAATTTTTCCTCCTTGCTGTTGGGTTGTTGCAGTCACTTCGCTTAGGGCTTTTTGCCTTAAAATGCGAATATTTTCAAAGTTATTGACATCCTTTTTTATAATTTTTTTTTATAATTTTTTAGATGACTGAAATGCCTCGAATTTAAAGGGTATCGGGGTGTTGATGTACACCTAATAATAAATTGTTCAAAAAGCCTGTTTTATGGACCCTTAAAAAACAGGTATTCAATACCCTGTATTTTTGAAAATCTTTTGTTCCAAATTTTAAACAGAAAAAACAAAATAATCATTAATAATATCATATGATTAATCTAATTATAAACATTTAAGTCTTAATTGTTATTACTATTATCCTTTTTTAAAATAATATTTAATATATTCATCCTGTAACAAAAAATATATGCTTATTTCTTATTCCCAATCTCTTGTTTCTTAATCTGTAAACTGGTATTAAAAAGCGCGAATTAAAACTCCCTTCAGGAAAATTAAAATGACAGACGATTTAAAAATATTTTCTGGTGGATCCAATCTGGATCTGGCAACAGAAATTTGTAGGCATCTCGAAATTTCCTTAAGTCCTATGAAAACGTCCCGGTTTTCAAATGACAATTTATTTGTTCAAATTAAGGAAAGTGTCAGGGAAAAAGATGTATTTGTGGTCCAGTCTTTAACCACGCCTGTCAGTGATCACCTTATGGAGCTGATGATCACCCTGGATGCCCTGCGTAGCGCATCTGCCAAACGAATTACAGCTGTAATTCCCTATTACTCATATGCCAGGTCCGATAAAAAGGATGCCCCAAGAATTTCCATTGCTGCCCGTCTGGTGGCGGATCTTTTGAAAACTGCCGGAGCAGACCGGGTGTTGACTATGGATCTGCACGCCGATGCCGTGCATGGATTTTTCAGCATTCCTGTGGATCATTTAACAGCCATGCCCACAATATGTGATTATTTTGCAGCGCTTTTGGATCTATCAAAGGTCGTGGTGGTGGCCACGGATGCCGGCGGGGCTAAAAGAGCCGGCCGGTTTGCCAAACGTCTGGATACCTCCCTTGCCATCATTGACAAACGTAGGCTCAGCGATTCCAATGTGAAGCAGGGGCTGGTTGTGGGTAATGTAAAGGGTTTGGATGCCATTGTTTTTGACGATGAAATATCCACAGGGGGAACCCTGGTGAGCACCGTTGATACTTTGAAACGGGCAGGTGCAGCCAATATTTATGTTGGTGCGACCCACCCGGTACTTTGTGGCCAGGCTGTGGAAAATTTAAGTAAAACCGTTATATCCGGAATTGTGGTCACCAACACGGTGGATATCCCTGCAGAAAAACAGTTTCCCCAGCTTAAAACCTTATCCGTGGCACCGCTTTTTGCCCGGGCCATCAAGCATATCCATACAGGCGAGAGTGTTTCAGCGCTTTTTAAGCCGTAACAAGTGTGTTTGAAAAAAAAATCACCCATCTGCGGCGTTGCAAAAAAAAATGTAGCAAATTATAAGATCTGGCCTCACAACCATGAGGTTGCTCCGGTTTTAAATTTTTCTGGGCCTTGCATATGAATTTTTTGTCCAAACACAGATTGCCGTTTATGCTTTATGTAGTTGGAATTGCGGCAACGGCAGCTGCCACCTGATCCTTGGGCAGGGCAATTTCCCTGATAAATGCAGGCAGACAGTCCCATATTTTTTTTGGCTGCCTGACGCTTCTGTCACTGTCAATGGCGAGGACCCCGGTCTGTTTTCCGGCGTTAAAAGGATCCGGTCCGGATGTCAACGGGACCTGGTGTTTGTCTGTAAAAGGAAGAACAAGGGGACCCTCGTTTTCAAGGACATAGGCCATCTGTCCGCTTTTAAGAAAAACAATGCTGCCCGGTGGATAGAGCCCAACGGTTTTAACAAAAGCATGGAGAATAAACTGTAGGATGGGGTCTTTGTGTACGTAACTGCGGAACAGGCCGGTGACGGCAGTAACCTGGTTAACGGCATCCTGGTAGCAGCGCTTTGAAATCATGGCATCATAGATGTCCATCAGTTTGCATATTCTGACATAGGGCGGCATCATCCCGCACTCCAGCCCCACAGGATAGCACCCGGGCTCTTGTTCATATAGTGGCCCATGATGATACCGGATCATGTTACTGAGCACAGTACTGCCCAGATGGTTTTTTTCGATGACCGTAAATCCAAAATCATTGGCGTGCCTGCGCAGCAGTTCGGTTTCATCTTTGCTCAAGGCAGATGTCTTGTTTAAAATATTTTCCGGCACCATGGATTTTCCCAGATCATAGATGAACATGCCAAAGGACATCTCATCTATCTCCTCGGGGTAGTAATAGGAAAACATGCCGGAAGATCCATTGTCCGCAAGTGCTGGAGATGAGCAAAGTGATTTTTCCATTATTTTTGAAAAGGCGTTGTTGAATCGGTGCAACACCTGGGAACCCAAGGCGCAGACATTGGTGGCATGATTGTAAAAATAGTCATCATAGAAAAACCATTCCCTTGGCGCATATGCAAAGGGATGGTTATTCTGTTCGGCAAATGATGCAAGTTCTGATGCCTGCTTTGATACGGCATCCACATCAAATTCGCCCTGTGTCTGCCGGATTTGGTTCGCGGCATTTTTTATGATGGCCTGGGCTTTAATACTTATGGATTCGGCAAGCCTGCGCAGTTCCAGGATCTCTTTGAGCCGATCGGTTACGTTTTGGGTTTTGATGGGTTCCGGATCGAGAAATGAATAAGGCAAAGGGTGGGGAATGTCGATAGATCCAATGTCGATTTTATTACCGGATGCGTCAAACACGCCTCCGTTGCTTGCCACCGGAACATTCCGAAGGCCGTTGTTCCGAAGGATTTTCAGCGGCTTTGTTTTATTTACCATCACATCTTTGGCTAAAAGCAGGGTGCCGTTGCCGTCATACACATCCACCCCGGTTTTAACCCGGCCACCCTGGCGGACAAGGTCAATCAGCTTCTCTATTGAAATCCTTGATTCAATCATGATTCATTGGTGCTAACCTTCCCCACCGCCTTTGACAGGTCTATAAATTCCTGTACCTTTAGGGTTTCAGCCCGCCGTGAGGGGTCAATACCCGCATTTTCAAGGGCCACACCCACGATTTTTTTTGTTAAGCCCAGTTCCCCTCCGGCCATGGCATTGTGAAGGGTTTTTCTTCGCTTGGAAAATGCTGCTTTGATTACGCTGAACAGCAGTATTTCGTCCTCTTCTTCCATGCCTTTGGTTTCAAAAAAATCAAAGCGCAGGACCGTGGAATCCACGTCCGGCCTTGGGAAAAAATTATTGGGCCGGATTTCTGCAACCCGTTCTATTGTTGATGCATACTGAACCACCGCAGCAAGCCTTGAATAGCTCCTAGTGCCGGCTGATGAAAGAAGGCGTTCGGCAAGCTCCTTTTGAAACATCAGAAACGCGCGTGTCACAACCTGCCGGATTGTAATCAGCTGAAAAAGGATCTGGGATGAAATATTGTATGGCAGATTCCCGATCACCACAAGTTTTTTAGTTCCTGCAATTTCCCTGATATCTGTTTTTAATATGTTCTGATTGATAATCGTAACATTGCCGATTCCTTCTTCGGCCAGCTCTTCTTCAAGTAGAGGAATTATACGGCGGTCTTTTTCAACGGCCACAACCTGCTTGCAGGCCCTTGCCAAAGGCAGGGTTATCGCCCCTAATCCCGCACCGATTTCAAGTACGGTCGTCTCTTTATCAACCCCGGTTCTATCCACAATCATCTGGGCTGTCGCCGGGTTGGACAAAAAGTTCTGGCCCAACTCCTTTCCGGCATATAACCCGTTTCTCTTTAATAACTCACCAGGATGCGTCATTCCCCTTTTTGCTCTCCGTTTTTTTGGCTGTTTATCTTTAGAACGCCATATGTCATATGTTTTTATCTTGGAAAAAGAATAAAAGATTGACAGTAGCAGTTTTCCTTTGAACTTTTTAAAGTAAATACCAGTAAATCACAGTTTTTTATTAATTTCCATAAAATTAAACACCTTCTGTCAGATACTTTTTTTACTTATTTAGATATGACCTACTTGACTTTGATAGATTTAAGAAGTAATTTTTAAAATATCATATTAAAAAAGGGGCTTGAAGTATGAACAAACACCTGAAAAAAAATTACTATAACTAAATTAATAGATAAGCGTTAAACAGGATCTGCCGGTTTTTTAAAAGTTTTAAAACACGGTAAAACCTAAGTTTTAAGAAGGATTTATATATGGAACCCACAGAATTCAACGACAATTGGGAGAACTTTATTAAAATGCTTCTCCATCGTCTAGATATTCCAACTAAAGAAGAAATTGCTAATATTCATAAAAAACTTGACAAGCTAGAACAATTGATTTACCAGAATCATCCGTCGAGCAGACAGAAAGAGAAAAGCCGGACGCCAAGGAAGAAGAGTGCATCTTCCATTGTGCTGAGTATCATCGGCAACCATCCGGAAGGCACTAATTTTAAGACCATTAAGGCGGCCACAGGTTTTGACGATAAAAAATTGAGAAATATAATTTTCAGGCTGGATAAAATAAAAAAGATAAAACGGGTCAACCGGGGAATTTACAAAAGAATTTAGCGTCCTGAAAGGCTTTGTTATTGAGCCCGGGATCATTCGAATTCGTAAATCCATAAAAATATGCGAACAAGGCCCATGGGCCTAAGACGGTTAAGGCAAAACTTTGACAGGAAAATATATGAATCAGACTGCATTTACACCCGGGCAGGCCATCAGCGGCTACAGAATTCAACAGGTATCGCCCCTGCCTGAAATCAACGCCCATCTCATCCAACTGATCCACGAGAAGACAAAAGCTGTCCACATCCACATTGCCAATGAGGATAAGGAAAACACCTTTGGGGTATTTTTCAGAACCGTGCCCACGGATTCCACAGGGGTTGCCCATATTCTTGAGCATACCGTGCTGTGCGGGTCCGAAAAATATAAGGTCCGGGATCCTTTTTTTTCTATGCTTAAACGAAGCCTGTCTACCTTTATGAATGCATTCACTGCATCAGACTGGACCATGTATCCCTTTTCCACCCAGAATAAAAAAGATTATTACAACCTGATGGATGTTTATCTGGATGCGGCGTTTTTTCCGGATATTGATCATTTAAGCTTTAAGCAGGAAGGCCATCGCCTTGAATTGGAACCCGGTGAAAACGGAGTATCCGAACTGGTATATAAAGGGGTGGTTTACAATGAAATGAAAGGTGCCATGTCCTCACCCGGGCAGGTCATGTCCCGGGCACTGCTTAAAGGGCTTTACCCGGACACCACCTATGCCAATAATTCAGGCGGCGAACCTGCAGACATTCCAAAACTCACCCACGAGGGGCTTAAGGCATTTCACGCAAGGTATTACCATCCGTCCAACAGTTATTTTTATACGTATGGGAATTTGTCCCTGGAAGAGAGTTTAAGCTTTATTGAAAAAAAAGTACTCTCCAGATTTGATTTCCTTGACATGGACACCCGGGTGCCGTCCCAACCTCGGTGGCAGGCCCCTAAAACTATGACCCAGGCATATGCCTACTCAGACACCAATAATATCGCTGCCAAATACCAGGGGTGCGTGGCGTGGCTGACGCCTGATATCGCAGATAATTTTGAAGTGCTGGTTATGGCGGTGCTTGAACAGATTCTCCTTGGAAACTCCGCATCTCCTTTGAGAAAAGCACTCATTGACAGCGGCCTGGGTTCTGCCATGTGTGATGGTACAGGGTTTGATTCAGACAACCGGGACACCATGTTTGTTTGCGGGTTGAAAGATATTAAAGAATCCGCAGTCCCTGAAGTGGAAAAAATTGTTTTCAACACCCTTGAAATCCTTGCCGACAAAGGCATTGACAAACACTTGATTGATTCTGCCATCCATCAGATCGAATTTTCCCGCAAGGAGATCACCAATACACCATACCCGTATGGGATCAAATTGCTTGTGGGTGTTGCTTCGGTCATTATTCATGAAGGCGATCCCGTATGTGCCATCAACATTGACAGTGATTTAAAAAAATTACAGAAAGAGTTGGCCAATGGCTCCTTTTTGGAAGGCCGAATTCGCCGGTATTTTCTGGATAATCCCCACAGATTGCTGTTTACCCTTGCCCCGGATGAAGGTATTGAAGCCCGCCAGGCCGAAGACGTACGCCATGAACTACAGAAAATACGAAAATCCCTGGGTGAAGCAGAACTGGAGAAGATCAACAAGGATGCGGCAGCCCTGAAAAAACTTCAGGAAACAGAAGAAAATCTGGATGTTCTGCCCACCCTGGCCCTTGAAGACGTGCCCCCTGATATTGAAATCATTCACCCTGACACCATCAAGGGCATCACCTACGCTACCGCATTTGATAAGGCCACTTCGGGTATCCTCTACTTTACCTGTCCGGCGGGTGCCGGAAATATTGCACCTGATCTTTTCCCCATGGTGCCGTTTTTCGCACGGGCTTTTACAAATGCAGGCACAAAAAGCTCTTCCTATGTGCAGATGGCCGAACGTATGGATCTTTATACCGGCGGCATTTCCATGTCTCCTTTTTCCGGCACCCATTTTGACCAGAAGGGCGACGGGCACTCTTTTCTGGCGTTGCAGGGAAAGGCACTGGACCGGAATATTGACCACCTTTTTGATATGGTGGATGAATATATAAATGATGGTGGATTTAAAGATCACGACCGGCTAAAAAGTCTTCTTTTACAATATCAGGCTGGTCTTGAAGCCTCCATTGTCGGGTCCGGACACAGGTATGCCATAACCCTGTCTGCCCGGCACCTGTCAACGGCTTCCAGTATTAACGAACTATGGCATGGCATCGCCCAGTATACCCGGATTAAGGAGCTTACCGCCGGGGTGAATGATGAGAAATCCGGTGCCCAGGTTCTGGCTGAACTGGAAAAAGACCTCACTGCCATGGCTGCCGCCGTCATGAGAAAAGATAATTTTAAACCTGCTGTTATCGGGTCAGCCACGTCCATGGTCAAGGCCGATGAGCGTATCGCAAAAATCTACGATAACTTGCCCAACGGCAGCAGCCAGGCCTTTAATACACCGCAGATAAAAACCGATACCCTGCAGCCCTACGACGGTTGGATGACCAATACTGCCGTCTCTTTTGTGGGGCAGTCCTTTAAAGCGGTGCGCATCTCCCATGAAGATGCACCGGCCCTTTCTATTATAGCCAAGCTTTTGCGTTCTTTGTTTCTACACCGGGAGATCAGGGAAAAAGGGGGGGCATACGGCGGATTTGCCCTGTATAATATGGAAGAGGGTCTTTTTTCATTTGGTTCCTACCGTGACCCGCATATCAAAAGGACCTTGGACGTTTATGCCGATGCCTGTGATTTTATTACCCGGGGGCAGTTCACCGAAACAGATGTAAAAGAAGCCATTCTTCAGGTTTGCTCGGACATTGATAAGCCCGAAACACCGGCACCTTCTGCCATGAAAGCGTTTTTTCGCCGGATCACCAAGTTGTCCGATGAGATCCGTAAGGGATTCAAGGATGCCTTGCTGGGCATGGATAAGCAAAAGGTTATGGAAACCGCAGGTCGGTATTTTTTCCGGGATGACACGGCCAAGGGCATATCCGTTATTTCCTCAAAATCGCTGCTGGAACAGGCCAACCAGGAACTGGAGGTTGAAGGACGTGAGCCGCTGGCTCTTTATAAAATTTAGATGTCCAGATCAGTACTTGTAGATTTTAAGTAATGTTTGAACGGCTCGTAAGAGGGACGTACGCTCAGTAACGAGCCGCCCAAATTATATTAAGGCCTTACTATGAACGTTACTGTGGCGGCATTATTGATGGGTTTTATTTTTTTATGGGGAGAAAGTGATTATTCCCACAATAAAATGACTTTATATTTCAGGAGGAAAAATGCAGTTTATCGTAATCGGCCGGGACGGCACAGATGAAAATGCCCTGGAAAGAAGAATGGCCGCCAGGGAAGAACACCTTGAAATCGCCAGGGAAATGTATGAATCCGGCAATTGGCTCTACGCCGCCGCCATCCTCAACGATGAAGGGAAAATGGCCGGCTCCATGATTGTCTGTGATTTTGAATCCCGGGAAGCATTGGAAAGGGAATGGCTGGATAACGAGGCTTATGTCAAGGGCAATGTCTGGGAAACAGTCGAGATAACGCAAGCAGCCGTCGCCCCTTTCTGGGCCCCCAAGTAATGAATTTTTTGTGGGTTGATGCTGGGTGTTCATAGACCAGGTCAGCCCACAAAAAATAAAGTGCCGCGCCTTGAATACGACTTAAAATTCTAAGTCATATTTGGACGGTTTTATTCTGATCCCGGGCCTTAAAAAGGTGGGACAGCATTTTTTCCGTTTCTTCAGTCAGTCCTTCACCGGCCCCGGCAATGTCCAGGGTATGGGTGCCCAGCAGACGGTACAGGGCTGAAAATTCCGGTATTTTTTCGTCAATATCAGCGATATGCCGTGATACTGTTTCATGATCCCCCCGGGCCACAGGGCCTGTCAGGGCACGGGTACAGCCCCTGGATCCGATATTGCGGAGGGTGCCCTGGATCAGGGGCGACAAAATTTCAAATGCCACATCTTCCCGAAGCCCTGTTTCCATTAAAAGGGTCAGGGCAAACCGTACCAGGGTCACAAGGTAGTTGGACGCCACCACTGCCGAGGCATGATAAAGGGTTTTGGATTCGGTTGGAATGGCAAAGGCCTGGGCACCGAGGGCTGCGGCAATGTCCTTACCCTGGGAAACGGCATCCGGGTCCCCTTCAACAGATATATTGATGCCCTCAAAGGGGCTTGCCTGACCCGGTTCATAAGGCGCAAAGGACTGCAGGGGATGAATGGAGCCCACAACTGCACCGGCCAGTTTTGCCTGGGTAAGAATTTCTGAAGAATGGGCACCTGACAGGTGAAACACCATGGCTTTGGGTCCCAGAGCGTCTTGTTGTACAAGATCGCCGCAGACAGACTCTATGATGCCGTCAGGGGTGGTGATAAAAACAATATCCCCGGCCCGGGCACAGTCCGCAGCCGTATCGAACACGGTGCCGCACCCGGCTGCTGTTCTGGCGGCCTGGGCCGAAGTCCTGCTCTTGCTGAAAAAGCCTACAGGTTCATACGCTTTTTTAAAGAGGAATGTGGCCAGACAGATCCCCACTCGTCCACAGCCGATCACGGAAAATTTATGTTTGGGAGTATTCATCATTCTATTTGTATGAATGGTCCTGGGACGGAAAACTGCCCTCCTGAACCTCTTTAATATATTCGGCAAGCCCCTGGTTTGCCAGGGCTGCGATATCCACGTACTTTTTCACGAATTTGGGTATAAATCCGTCATTGATCCCCAGCATGTCGTGGAACACCAGAATCTGGCCATCGCAAGAGGGACCGGCGCCGATGCCGATGGTGGGAATAGTTAGGGACTGGGTTATTTTTTGGGCAATGGGAGCGGGAATGCCTTCCAGGACGACGGAAAATGCCCCGGCTGCCTGGACGTCCCTGGCATCTTTAAGCAGGCGCTCTTCATCCCGTTGCACCTTGAAGCCCCCCATCTGGTGTACGGACTGGGGTGTCAGACCAATGTGGGCCTGGACAGGTATGCCCGACTTTGCCATGGCTGAAATGGCAGGACAGACATCCGCGCCGCCTTCAAGTTTTACAGCGGTGGCACCGGCTTCCTTTAAAAACCGTCCGGCGTTTTCAACGGCTTTATCCAGGCCGCTCTGGTAGGACATGAAGGGCATGTCACCCACTACCAGGCACCTTGAGCAGGCCCGGGTCACAAGTTTTGTATGATAAATCATTTCATCCATGGTCACGGGTAGGGTGGTGTCCCAGCCCTGGACGGCCATACCAACGGAATCGCCCACGAGGATAATATCGATTCCGGCACGGTCTACCATGGCGGCGGAAGGATAGTCATAGGCGGTGAGGGCGGTGATCTTTTTGCCCTCCTGCTTCATTTTCATCAGGCTGGAAGTGGTAACTTTTTTGATCATAAGTTTCTCCTGATTTTCTGTTATTTATAGCTCCCCACCGAATCAAGCCATTTTCTGTACCGGACCATTCCGGCCAGCGCCTTGACAGCACGTTCCGGCGAGGGAAAAAATACCCCCTTATAGTCCAGATCGTCATAACGGTAAAGGGTGCTGCTCAATTCATCGGTTAAAAGACTGACACCGACGACAGGTTTATTGTATTTTTGTATCATTTCAACGGTATATCGGGTGTAGTCCTCTTCATCTTTGCGAAGGCCGGCCATAAACTTATCTGTCGATTCCTTTGTTGTATAGGGATCTGTTTTCATAACGGCGTTTGCCATGGCATTACCCAGGATGCGTCTACCGTGGATGCCTAAATGAATGACCGAATCACACCCATCCCATTTTAAAAGTTCTTCCAGGCATATTTTGGGTATTTGTGGGTCTGCTTCGCCCACAATATCCACAGGGTTGCCATGGCTCCAAAAATCCGGCAGACAGTCGTCAAGCCGCCCAATTATTTTTTGGGACAGTTTAGGTACTTCAAGTCCATATTCCGCACAAAGGTCTGTGGTGACCACGCCCCATCCGCCGCCCAGGGTCATGATGGCCACACGCCCCCCTTTGGGCATGGGCATGGATGAGAATACGGTGGACATATCTAAAAGTTCCATGGGATGCTCCACCTGTATAATTCCGGCCTGGGTGCAGGCCGCATTAAACACCCCTGAATCCGAGGCCATGGCACCGGTATGGCTGGAGGCGGCCTTTTCCCCATCTTGAGTTCTTCCGCCCTTGAGTACTACTACGGGTTTGTTTTTTGACAGCCGAACGGCGGATTCAAAAAATCGACGCCCGTTTTTCACGCTTTCGATATACAGCACCACGGTGCGGGTCAGGTCATCAAGTTCAAGGGCCTGCATATAATCTTCAATGCTGATCATGGCTTCGTTGCCTGAGCCGACAAATACCCGGATGCCGACGCCCTGCTGCTCGGCAAAGGCAAGAAGTTGGGTGCCTATATTGCCCGATTGGGACACAAGTGCTGTGGAGCCGGGAAGAGGAAAGGCATTGGCTCCGGAAAAGTAAAGTGCTGCATGGGGATTGCACAGGCCCATGGTATTGGGGCCGATGATCAGGATACCGGCTTTTTCGGCGGCGGCCATGATTTCATCCTCAAGCTGCCTGCCCTGGATCCCAACTTCCCTGAATCCGCTGGTGATCAGCACCATGCCTTTGACGTGTTTTTTTTCCAGGGGTGGTATCAGTTCCATGACCCGGTTTGCAGGCACGGTTACCACAGCCAGGTCCACATCGCCTTTTATCTCATCAATGGTTTTGTAAACATCCCGACCCATAATCGTGCCGCCCTTGGGATTAACCAGAAAAATTTCGCCTTTGAACCTCCCGGCATATGCGTTTGCCGGCAGTGTATGGCCCCATTTGCCCGGGACTGCAGAGGCGCCGATAAAGGCAATGGTTTTTGGATAAAAGGTGGTGTATAAATCCTTGAAATCAATTTTTTGACGCACATGGGTGCCGCAATTTTCAGGTGTTTCAAGAATCATCAGCCCGTCAACGGCCATGGGTGACCCATCCTGATTGATAATCAAAGGATTAATATCAATTTCGCGGATTCCCGGGCAGGCCATGGCCAGGTCAGACAGACCCCTGAGAACGGATTTAAGTGTTGCGCGGTTCACAGCCGCCTCACCCCTGAATGATCCTAACAAGGACTTGGATTTCAGATTATCCAGCAAGTCGTCAATATCGGCCTCGGATCATGGGGCAAGCCGCAAAACCATGTCTTTCAACGCTTCGGTGAGTACACCGCCCACCCCGAACATAATCACCGGACCAAACTGGGGGTCTTTAAACATACCTGCGGTGAACTCCCTTTTACCCTGGATCAGGGGTTGGATCAGGAAGGCTTCAAAACTGTCACCCGCACAGGATTTCATTCTTTGGGCCGATTCCTTCAAATGCGACTCATTGGTGATGCCCACATCCACCATGCCGGCCTCGGTTTTATGCAGCATCTGTTTTGCAATACCTTTGAGTACAACAGGGTACCCGACAGTTTGGGCGGCTTCATGGATATCTTCAATGGATTCCAACCGTATTTCCTGTACCACGGGCAATCCCAATTGTTTGAAAATTTTTTTTGCCCGGTCTTCGTTGAGGTTTGGGATTCCGTTTTTGATGGCATTGTTAATGGTTGCTGCGATCTTTTTGAGTTGGGTCATGGTTTCACTCCAGTGAAAATGATGTCTGAAATACCGGCAGCAGTTTTTTTATGTCCAAGGGTAAAAAATTATATGCAGGAAACAAGATAGGTAAAACTTACTTACAAGCTTATGTTCTGTCAATATGAAATCGTTTTTCAACATTTTTTCAACAATCAAAGAGTTATTTTTGAACAGTTCTGAAATCATTGTCTAATATGCTTTCTCATGTGTTTTAAACATATTTTAAACACATGATTTATTGATTTTTTTAACATGGTGTTATGTTTATTAACATTTTATTAATGCCATTTTTCACTTTTAAACCGGATATCAATCCGAACCCCTTTTCCAGTAATCCAAACGAATGCGGTTTTAATTTGTCAATGTTTTTTCGACCTGTTTTCGACTCGTTTTTAACAATCAACCATTTTTTTAAACAATTCTGAAATCCTTGTTTGACGCAGTTTTCTGTTTATTTTGAACATGTTTTAAACACAAGGTCTATTGGTTTTTAACAGAGAGCTATGTTTCTTGGTATTTTATAAATATTGTTTTGAACATTTTGGACGAATGTGTTGATAAAAGATAAAGTGAAATGTAATTATTCAGCGAACAATGCGTGCGGTGTCGTAAATAAACCAGAGGAAAAACGAAAAGCCGGGGGTCAAAAAAGGGGAGGATAGGGGGATGTGTTAAAATTTCGAGAGAGATCAGCTCAATAAAAACAAATGCCACAGATTTTGTGCCGGATTTTTATTGGTAATCAAAGCCCGAATCAGGAAACATATTTCAATATGTTTTTTCTGATTCGGGCTTTGATTACGGACAAAAAGGCCAACAAGATAAAGGATTTATTGTTCTCTTAGGGGGTTATCGAGATTTAAAAACGGAAAAGGAAACGATGAATGCCTTTTATTTTCTGGGGACTACATTTTGAGGTTTTCCTGCCAGATGGCTTTTGATGTTTTCAACAGCAATGGACATCAGTCTTTCCCTTGATGCAAGCGTTGCCCAGGCAATATGGGGTGTAATGTAACAGTTTTTAGCCGTTAGCAGCGGGCAACTTTTGTCCGGCGGTTCTACGTCAAGGACATCCATTGCAGCCCCGGCAATTTGACCTTCATTTAAAGCATCTGCCAAATCGTTTTCCACAACCAGCGGTCCCCGGGAGGTGTTGACTATATAGGCTGTTTTTTTCATTTGAGCCAGGCTTTCCTTATTGATCATTCCCTTTGTCTGGGGAGTCAACGGACAATGCAGGGATATGATATCGCTGCATTGGATCAGATTGTCCAGATTTGAATAGGTGATTCCCTCGGGAAGATCAGGGGGAACAGAGCGGTTGTAAATCAGAATATTCATCCCGAAAGCCAATCCGATTCGTGCCACTGCTTTGCCGATACCGCCATAGCCGACAATACCTAAGGTAATGCCTTCCAATTCCACCAAAGGATAATCCCAATAGCAGAAATCCTTTGATTCCGACCATTTTCCGTCCGTTACCGTCTGACTGTGGTGGCCTACCCTGTTTGTCAATTCCAGAATCAGGGCAAAAACCATTTGCGCTGATGAAGAACCGGAATAGCCGGGGACGTTGGTCACCGTAATCCCCGCTTTTTGGGTATATTCAAGGTCAACGACATTTACCCCTGTTGCTAAAACCCCGATATACTCAACCTTGTTCATTGCCGCAATGTTTTCAGCCGTCAGTACGGTTTTATTTGTCAACACAATATTGGCGTCAGCCGTTCGTTCTCGGATCTCTTCGGGACTTGTCCTGTCGTAAACCTGCAAATCACCAATTTCCGAAAATTTTTCCCAGTTAAGATCCCCCGGATTTAGCGTATATCCATCAAGAACAACTATTTTCATTTTTTCACCTTCCTTCTTTATTATGTCCAAGCAAGTAGGAGATGGGCATCATAAAAAAACTTTAAGTTAACGATATTGGGTTGTCACAGCGTCCACCCGGAAACAATATATTAAAGACCGGGTTTGAATCACCCATGATAGGACTTTATTTTTCCATAACATGTTAAATTTTAGTTGTATACAAAATTTTACAGTAATTTATACAACAGTCTTGATTTGCACCTTGTTGAATGTTATTAAAGTTTTTGTTTGTTTTAAGAACAATTTTTTAAAATAAATTGATTCAGACCATTGAAACCTTAATATTGTTTGTTATGTTAAGGGTTAATTGCTCATGGCCAGTGAATTCGCCGTTTGTGTTTGCAAGATGGAAGGCCTTAGGTTCAAAATGAATTATTTGACCGGGCTTTTATCTTAACATAATAGTGTTAGATGTCTTAAACCTAAACTTCAACAGAGGAATAAACATGACTGAAACAATTAGATGGACAAGAACTGATGAAGCACCTTTATTAGCAACTCATTCTTTGCTTCCCATTATTAAATCGTATCTTAAAGGATCCGATATTGAAATCGAACTAAAAGATATCTCTCTGGCAGGCAGAGTCTTAGCTAACTGGTCTGACCGCTTGACAGATGATCAGAAGCAGTCCGATGATCTGGCTTTTTTAGGCGAGCTTGCCATGGACCCGGCCGGAAATATTGTCAAACTTCCGAATATCAGTGCTTCCGTTCCTCAATTGAAAGCCACCATTAAAGAGTTACAGGACAAAGGATATGATGTTCCCAATTATCCTGATGAACCCAAAAATGATGAAGAAGCTGCCATCAAAGCGCAATATTCAAAGAATCTTGGTTCTGCGGTTAACCCTGTCTTAAGGGAAGGCAACTCCGATCGTAGAGCAGCTGTAGCGGTTAAAGAATTTGCTAAGAAAAATCCCCATACCATGGGTGCCTGGAGTTCTGACTCCAAAACCGACGTTGCTGATATGACCGAAGGTGACTATTACGGAACTGAAGTTGCAACAACTATTGAAAAAGCATGTGAAATCAATATCGAACTGGTTGGTGCAGACGGATCAAAAACAGTTCTCAAAGAAAAGCTTGCACTGGAAGCTGCTGAAGTTATTGATGCTTGCGTGATGAGCAAAAAAGCGTTGCGTGCATATGTTGCTAAATCAATTCAAGAAGCCAAAGATCGCGGTGTTCTGCTGTCTGCCCATCTTAAAGCAACAATGATGAAAGTTTCTGATCCGATCTTTTTTGGTCACATTGTTTATGTTTATTTCCAGGACGTTTTTGAAAAACATGCAGGTACGTTCAAAGAAATCGGTGTGGATCCGAATATGGGTCTTGGCGATCTTTACGCCAGAATTGAAACATTGCCCGCAGACAAGAAAGCTGAGATTGAAGCAGATATCCAGGCTTGCTACGATAAAAATCCTCCCTTGGCCATGGTTGATTCCGATAAAGGTATTACCAACCTGCATGTTTCAAGTGACGTAATCATTGACGCTTCCATGCCTGCAATGATTCGTAATTCAGGAAAAATGTGGGGACCGGATGGAAAGCTTGCTGATACCATAGCCATGATTCCTGACAGATGTTATTCTGGTGTTTTCCAGGCAGCCATTGACAACTGTAAGAAAAACGGCGCGTTTGATCCTACAACCATGGGAACCGTACAAAACGTTGGTTTGATGGCAAAAAAGGCTCAGGAATACGGCTCACATGACAAAACATTTGAAATCCCCACTGCCGGAACCGTTAAAGCTGTTGATGCTGACGGCAACGTTCTTCTTGAAAGAGATGTTGAAGAAGGCGATGTTTTCAGAATGTGCCAGGTGAAAGATGCCCCGATTCAGGACTGGGTTAAACTGGCTGTTAATCGTGGCCGCCTGACCGGTTTTCCGGTTATTTTCTGGCTGGATAGCAACAGAGCCCACGATGCTGAATTGATTAAAAAAGTTGAAAAATACCTGCCGGATAATGACACATCCGGTCTGGATATTCAGATCATGGCACCTACTGAAGCGTGCGCCTTTTCTTGCGATCGTGTAAGAAAATCCCAAGATACCATTGGTGCTTCCGGTAACGTTTTAAGAGATTATCTGACAGACTTGTTCCCCATTCTTGAGCTTGGTACCAGTGCAAAAATGCTTTCCATCGTTCCTTTGATGGCAGGTGGCGGACTTTTTGAAACCGGCGCCGGCGGATCTGCTCCGAAACATATTCAGCAGTTTATCGAAGAAGGTCATTTAAGATGGGATTCTTTAGGTGAATTCCTGGCATTGGCTGAATCTTTGGAATATATTGGAAACAAAGGTAACGCCACAGCTAAATTGTATGCCAAGACTCTGGGCGAAGCCAACACCAAGTTCCTGGATGAAAGAAAGTCTCCCTCTCGTAAAGTAAATGAAATTGATAACAGAGGCAGCCATTTCTATCTGGCAATGTACTGGGCAGAAGCACTTGCCGCCCAGGATGACGATGCAGCTTTGAAAGCAAGATTTGAAAAAGTAGCTACCGCCATGAAAGAAAACGAGCAGAAAATTGTTGATGAGCTTTTGGCTGCACAGGGAAAACCTGTTGACATCGGTGGTTACAACGTAATCGATTTCGATAAAACAACTGCTGCAATGAGACCTTCCGCGACAATGAACCAAATCGTTGATAACGCTTAAGCATAAGCCTTAAGTCTATTAACTGACGTTCTTAAGCCCAGCCACTGAAGCTATTTCGGTGGCTGGGTTTTTTTTATGAAGAACTTGGTTTCCCATAAATATGGCTAAGGAATGAGTTTGAAGTAAAAAATTTTGCCCCTGTCAAGCGGAGGCGGTCTGATGCAAGATTGATGTCACCTAAAGGCAGAGCGCCCAACAAGCGGCTGTATTCGCGACGAGAACTGTTAGGCGTTTTCATAACCCAACTTAAATGTTTCGGTCAGGGTATCAGAACGCCCGGGAGGTCTCCTTGATCATGGGATGGATCTGCTCAATGATTGAAAAAACTTTTTCAGGATCCAGCCCCAGAATTTTTAGTGCAGACAGGCCGGATATGTCCTTGATGACTTGATCGTGGTCCAGTTCAAATTCATAGTTGGTTTCCAAGGCAAGGTCGCCTTCTTCAAACTCAGGGGTATTGTTTTCATTTTTCGTAGAAAAAAAGAGGAACCCCAGTTCCCTGGCCAGGGAATCAGCAAGGCTGACCAAAAGCAGTTCCTTGTCCGTATTCTCTTCAAACTGCTCCCAGTGGTGAAATTCAGCAATGTTTATCATCTGTTTGGAAAAGCGCATTTTTTTAAGCAGAACCCCGCCAAAGGTGGTGTGGATTTCGTGAATGGCACGCTGCAGCTCCTCATCGGTGATACAGACATCCGGGTACATGTCCACAAAGACCTTCATCAAAAGCATTTTTCCGATATCATGGACCAGGCCCATCAGGTAAATGGTTTCCAGGTTATCAAGTCCTATTTCTTCGGCCAGGCGTCTTGCCAGGGTGGCCACGGCAAAGGAGTGAAGCCAGAGTTTGTCCATTTCGGTTTTAAGCGCGTCATCCTCTGAATCAAAGAGGTTTTTTGTTGCAAGAGCCGAACATACGGCCAGGGTGTGTTTGAGGCCAAGCCTCACCAGCGCGCCATTAAGGCTGTTTACATCATCCAGGCCTTTGTAAAGTGAGGAGTTGGCAATGGTGATGAGCTTGCCCGAGATCACCAGATCCTTTTCCACAATTTTTGCCAGATCTTCAACAGAAGGGTCTTTGCCGGCCAGCAGTTCCTCAACTTCCTTGACAATGCTTGGGAACACCGGCAGTATAATTTTTCCCGAATAAAATCGCTTGATGATCTCTCCCACACCCTCGCTATGGGACATACTTTCTTCGTTGGTTTTTTCTGCAGTGACAGGCGCAAAGCCTATTTGGGACAGACTTTGGATCAACTGAACCTGGCTCACCGGTTTTGTAAGGTACCCGTTGCACCCGCTTTTGATGCAGGCATTGATTGTGCCCAAGTTCATCCGGGCGGTTATCATTATAATTTTTACCCGGTCGGTTTTTGGGATTTTATCCTGACTCTCTTTTTTTCGGATGTGTTCAAGGAGTTCCTGACCGCCCATTCCGGGCATGGATACATCAAGGGTGATGACATCAAAAGGTTGGTTTTCCGCCTTTGCCTTGTCAAGTTCTGCCAGGGCCTCTTTGGCGTTGTTCACGGCTACGCAGGTACCCATATGCGTCATTTTTGAGAGCAGAATATTTCTGGAGATATTTTCGTCATCCACGATGAGAATTTTCATATATCCGTCCTTATGGTGAGTTTATTACTGGAATATCATCCATCATATCTGTTCCGGATTCGTCAAGGCCCTGCATTATTACGGCTTGGGAGGTTGTTCCGTTTACGAGGATTCTTACCGGCCTGTCAAATCGGATGTGCTTCAAATACCGAGTGGTCGTAACAGGTTTTCGGCCGGCAAGAAAATCATAATCAATAAAATCATTGCCACTGTTTTGTACGGTTATATATGGAATGCCAAGGGCGGTGATATTCTGAAAAAAATGGGACCCCTGGGAAAAATCCGCCTTGACGCTTTCAATGGAGGTTTCCACCATGACCCCCACGTTGGAAATATCGTTCCATACGACGGGAATGCCCAGCCACCGGTCCGAAGAGCCCCATCGCCCCGGTCCGATGAGTACATATTTTGTTTTGGTATCTTTGAATGTGGCATTGATTTTGTTAATTTCTTCTGCCACCGAATACATTTTATCCGATTCAAAGGTTTTGGGATCCACATACACGATATCCCGGATATCTTGATATTCTCCGTTTCCAAGGGAAAGGGTGGAATGGCAGAACGCGTTTTTAATATCCTTTTCTGCAATTTTCACCCCAAGGTTCTGCTTGTATTGGCACATGGGCCGGATTTGCAGCAAGGAGAAGCGCGGCTTTGACCGGACACCTTCAACGGGTAGGTCCAAAGTAAATTCCACTTC
>Ga0193962_1000351_pt1 | contig 21243 bp, 20 predicted proteins | sample FB_5_MG_FD_140335 | JGI IMG/M metagenome (GOLD analysis project Ga0193962, IMG submission 140335) | Microbial mat bacterial communities from the Broadkill River, Lewes, Delaware, United States - FB_5_MG | ecosystem: Environmental > Aquatic > Freshwater > River > Microbial mats | place: USA... | reverse complement strand
TATCCACCTGCAAATATATGTGCAAATCCATTTTGAAATTTATTGTAAGATGGGGTTTTTATAAGTGCAGTCTCTTCTCTTATTGAATTTAGTAGGTTTTGTATTTCATTACCTTTATAAATCTTGGTATGGAGTTTAAAATCAAATATAGAGAACTCTAACTGTCTAAGCATGGAAGATGCTGACATGAAGTTTTTAGAATTAACAAGCTTTTGAATCATTTCGTCTGATATTATCTCCCCAGTTTTATAATGTTTTGCAAACATCTTTAATACTTTTGGTTCATAGGCAAAGTTTTCCAAAAATTGTGATGGGAATTCGACTGCATCCCATTCAACTCCATTTACACCACTAACCTCACTCTCATCTACATTAGATAAAAGGTGGTGAATAGCATGCCCCATCTCGTGAAACAGTGTAACCACATCATCATGTCTTAGAAGAGAAGCAGAATTATCACTTGAAGCAGGAAAGTTACATACTACAAATGCGGAAGCTAACTGTATCTCTTGATTTTCATTTTTAGAGTGAGTTTGATAGTTATGCATCCATGCTCCTCCACGTTTTGACTTTCTAGCTTCAAGATCAAGATATAATCTAGCGCGAAGTTTGCCATCTACAAAAAGATCGTAAGATGATGCTTTTTCATCCCAAAGTTTTTCTTCAACCTTTTTGAACTCTATATGAAATAGTTTATTTAAAAATTCAAATAATCCATTTACAACACTTTTTTGTTCAAAGTATACTCTTATTTCATCTTCATCAATATCGTATTTTTTCTTTTTTAAGATCTCAGTATAGTATGCGCTATCAAAGCTTTCCAAATTATGATCACAAAGCTCTTGAACCTCTTTTAATTCATCTTTTGCTTGTTTTTTTGAATTTTGTAAAAGTTTATCTAAAAAGTTAAGGACACTTTGCGGAGAATCTGCCATTTTAGAAGCTAGTGAGTATTCAGAATAGTTTTTAAATCCTAATAAATTACTCATCTCGTGACGCAGTTCTAAAAGTTCTTCTATAATTTTTTCATTTTCTGGAGCACGAGATACATAAGCTTTGTAGATCTCTTCTCTTATACCTCTGTTTGGTCCATATGTCATGTATGCTATGTATGATGGCATCTGTAGTGTAAATCTATACTTTGTTATGCCATCTTCTATAAATTTTGCATTTTCAAGGTCGCTTTTAGGGATTCCATCGACATCTTTTTCATCTGTGATTATTTTTTCATATTCATTTGTAGCATTTAGTAAGTTTTGGGAAAAATCATTTTGCAGTTCACTTTTTTTTAGATTTATCTCTGCAAGTCTTTTTTTTGTTTTATCATCAAGATGAGCACCACTAAGCTCAAATCCAAGTATATTTAGGTCTAGTACTCTTTTTTGTTCTTGGTTAAGACTCTCTTTTTCATTTTGCTGAATCTCTTTATAGGCATTGTAGATATCAATATTTTGTGAGATTTTCGTAGAGTATTCAGTTATTAAAGGAAGTGAATCACTATATACTTTTTGAGTTTTATCAGAGTTGTTTACAGAGTTTACGTGTGCTAATGGTGTAAAAAAAAGTTCTAGTTCCTCATCTATCAACTGCATTTTTTTAACAAATGAAGAATATGTTTTATTTTCCTCTTTTAGTAAAGATTCTATTGTTTTATTATTATTTTCTAGCAATTCATTAAGATCATCTATAAATGTATCTAAATCACATTTAAATTTTATAAATTTTGACATTTGTTATATCCTTTTTTAAAAGAGACATTATATAAAAGAAATCTAATTGCAAGCTTTTTTCTTTGTAAAATATATAAATAAACCTACAGCAACAATAAGTACAGAAACACCAGCAATCAAGTGAAAAGCGTGTATCATATGCTCGTAGTTATCTATAGCTATTTTAAATACAACCATTAGTGATTCAATAAGTAGGGCTATAATTATTGTTATAGAAAATTTTATCAAAACTCTATACTCTTCATAAGAGCTTTTAGAATAGCTTTTAAAAATAACCTCTTGAGCGAAAACAGTTTTGGCCAGATCAAATATGGCAAGTCCCAAAGTAAGTGCAATAACAGGTTTAAAGATTGCTTCTATAGATAGATCGCCTTTCATCATTAAAGAGTTTACAAAAGCATATATAGAGTATCCTATAGTAAAAAGTGCTAAAATCATCATTATATTTGCTGTTAAAAAATAAAAACTTTTACTAACAAAGTTAAAACCATTATGAATCTCTACAAGTCCTAGTCTTTGGAGGAGCATTGATATATTAAAGTCCATAAAGTATATATTTCCATTTTCTTTTTTTGCTACTGTTATACATGTGTCACCTGTAGCACTACTAATATATGGTTTTGTTATAGCTATATCGCTTTCATTAAATTTTGTATTATTTAAAAGATAATCCCTGTGTCTTCCCATAGGAGCTTTTCTTTTTTTATTTCTATATATGTTCTCAGATGTTTGAAGCATTGTACTTGAGTTACATGTATATACTAGTTCTAAAGATGGAAATACTTTAAAAACTTTTTTAAAATCAGTACTTTCCCACTCTTTTAAATCGCCAAGATTGAATATAGTTTCTATTAAAAAATTTTCTATATCTTTTACATTTTCTTTGTAGGTAGCCATAATCTCTTGCATAATAAATCCTAATTTATTTGAATATTAAATTATATGCTAAATAAGATAGATATTATCTGATTTATTGCTTATATAATAATCAGGTTATTATTATGGATGTAACATTTTAATAAAAGTATTTAAAAATTTAGTGTCAAAATGAGCACTCATGCTTGTTTTCATAAGTGTTAAGGCATCATAAGAGTGCATAGCTTTTTTGTATGATCTTTGTGTAGTTAGTGCATCGAAAACATCACAAATCGATATTATTCTTGGAAATAAACCTATCTGCTTATGAGAAAGATGGTCTGGGTATCCACGACCATCTATTTTTTCATGATGATGTTTAATACCATCTAATATATCTTCATCAAGTATGTTGTATGAATTTACAAGCTCATAACCATAAGATGGATGTTTTTTCATTATTTCGTATTCTTCATCACTAAGCATACCGTTTTTGTTAACTATTTTAGGGTCTATTTTACTTTTACCTATGTCATGTAATAGTGCAGACCTGCCTAGTGATGTAAGTTTATTTTTATCAAGTTTTAGTTCTGCTCCTAAGCAAAGTGCATAAATACTTACATTTAAAGAATGAGTATGCGTATAATAGTCATATTCTATAATTTTTATATATGAAGAGATTGTATCTTGACTGGATAAAACTGTTTCCAAAATAGGAGTTATAATGTTTTCACTTAAGTTTGCATTTTTTAAAGCATCAGGATTAGAATACAACTCTTTAGTTAAGTCTGTACTTGCTTCGTATATAATATCTGTCTTTTCATCTAATGTAAGGTTCTTTTCTTTGATGATATCTTGTATATGTGTTTCTAAAAAATTATTATATTTATCTTTTTCAGATTCAAGTGTATAAACTTGTTCTATATATTTAAGCTTTTGTTTCTGTTCTTTATCAATGATAGAATCTGCTTGTAAAAAAAGTGACATATGTGTCTTTTTCTCTATTGAAAATAGTTTGAAGTCTAATTTAGAACCTATATTTAACATCCTTTTATCAACTGGAATAAGTTTCATAGAATTAGTATCCAAAAGAATATAAGCATTCTTTTTTTCTTCATTTTGGATTTTTGAGATGGAGTTGATTTTTGACTGTCTAATTACTTTATGTTTCACAATAAAGCCTATTTGTTTTAAATTCAGTATATCATAAGCTATTTCAGCTTAAAAAAAAGATAATGCCAAAGCAATATTAAAGTCATTTTTTAATATAATTCGCGAAATTAATAAAGGTAATTCATGGCTCATAAACGTGTTTTAGTTAAGTTTTCAGGTGAAGCTCTTGCCGGCGGGGCAGGTCATGGTATTGATACTAAAATTTTAAACTATATCTCAGGAGAGATAAAATCTCTAGTAGATGCAGGAATAGAAGTAGGTATTGTAATCGGTGGTGGTAACATTATTCGTGGTGTTACTGCTGCACAAGATGGAATTATTAAAAGAACAAGCGGTGACTATATGGGAATGCTAGCTACAGTTATAAATGGTGTAGCTATGCAAGAAGCATGTGAACATGCGGGACTTGAAGTTAGAATGCAAACAGCGATTAAAATGGAACAGATTGCTGAGCCTTACATAAACAGAAAAGCTACACGTCATTTAGAAAAAGGTCGTGTTGTGATTTTTGCAGCTGGAACTGGTAATCCTTTCTTTACTACAGATACAGCTGCTACTTTACGTGCTGTTGAAATTGGCGCAGAGGTTATTGTTAAAGCTACAAAAGTAGATGGTGTATACGACAAGGATCCTAAGAAATATGATGATGCTGTTAAGCTTCATGAGATAACTTATGATCAAGCATTGAGTGAACACATAAAAGTTATGGATGATACATCTATAGCACTGGCAAAAGACAACAAGCTACCTATTATTGTTTGTGATATGTTTACAAAAGGTAATCTTTTGGAAATTTTGAAAAATGATGGTAAAAACTGCTCTATAGTAAAATAATAAGGAAAAATTATGAAAATAGAAGAATTAACTGCAAAAGTTTTAGAAAATAATCCAAGTATGGATCGTTATCAACTGGCACTTGCTGTTTCAAAAAGAAGTGATGAACTTTTAAATGGAGCTACAAGCAAACTAAATATTAATCCAAAAAGTGTTAAAGCTGCAGACTTAGCACTAATGGAAATAGCTGAAGGCCTTGTAATTATAAAAGGCTTTGTTGACAACGAGGCATAAATTTTGGCGTTGAATCAGGTAGATATTGAAAAGGTAAAGCACCTTCATACGATTGATTCAGCTGCACAATATCTATACTCACATTTTGATAGAACTGATGAGCTTGAAGATGCTTTAGTTTATGCTATTAAAGCACATGAAGGACAGTTTAGAAAAAGTGGCGAACCATATATAATACACCCAATTTTAGTTGCGGCTATAGTTGCATCTATTACAAATGATATATCTATGTCTGTTTCAGCACTCCTACACGATGTTGTTGAAGATACAGAGGTGGAGATCGAAGAGATCGAGGAAAAATTTGGACATGATGTAGCTCACTTGGTTGGTGGACTTACAAAAATAGATGCTATTCGTGATGATGAATTAATACCATCATATTCAGATGAAAAACTTATAGTATCTGCACTCTCATTTAGAAAAATGTTACTTGCATCTATTACTGATGTAAGAATTTTAGTTGTAAAACTTTGTGACAGACTTCACAATATTTTAACTTTAGATGCACTTCCTGAACATAAACAGCAACGAATAGCAGAAGAGACCTTAGTCGTATACTCACCAATTGCACATCGCTTAGGTATAAGCTTTTTAAAAAATATACTTGAAGATACTAGCTTTTCATATCTTTTTAAGGATGAAAAACATCATATAGATAATTACCTTGATACAAATTATCATGAGATAGAGATGAAGCTTGATGAGTTTAAAGGTACAGTTTCTAAACTTTTGATTAAGCATGGTTTTTGTGAGGAAGACTTTGAGATCATATCTCGCGTAAAGCACCGGTACTCGATCTACTTAAAGATGCAAAGAAAAGGTATTGGTATAGATGAGGTATTAGATCTTTTAGCACTTAGAATTCTTACAGAAGATAAAGTAAAGTGTTACACAATTTTAGGATTAATACATCTGCATTTTCAGCCACTCTCTTCACGGTTTAAAGATTATATAGCAGTTCCTAAAGATAATGGATATCAAACTATACACACATCAGTTTTTTATAAAGCGGCTATATTTGAGATTCAAATTCGTACATATGAGATGCATCAAACTGCTGAACTAGGTGTAGCGGCACACTGGAAATATAAGAGTGGGGCAGATACAATTAAGCTTGATTGGTTAAACAACTTAGGTTATCAAAACGAATCAGTGGAAGACTTTTATGAACTTATTAAAAATGATCTTTATTCTGAAGATATATCAGTTTTTTCACCAACAGGTGAAGCTTTCACCCTTCCGCGTGGAGCTGTAGCACTAGATTTTGCATATGCTGTTCATACAGAAGTTGGAAATAAAGCTAAAATAGCTCTTGTTAACAAAGAAAAAGTTTCACTTTTGACAGAGCTTCATAATGGTGATATAGTAAAAATAGAAGTTGTTGAAAACACATTACCAAGGTGTTCCTGGTATGATGCTGTTAAAACAAGTAAAGCTAGAACAAACATAAAACATAATTGTAATTCAAGACTAAAAGAGATAGATGCTAGATATGCAGTTAATATAATTGCAACTATAATGAATCTTAACAACTCACGTGTAGAAGATTGGTTTGAAAAAAGTTACTGTGAAAAGAAATGTTCGATCACCTTTGATGTTGACTCTCTTAAAGAGGTTATACAAAAGTATATAATGCATATAAGTTCAAACAACAGATTTAAAAGATTCTTATCAAGACATAGGTTTAAGTTGAAAAAATATTCCTATAAGGGGATCTCTATATATTCAAACTACAATATAAATGATGTTGTATTTGATTATTGTTGTCATCCGAAAACTGGCGATGGGATAATGGCTTTTTTAGAAAAAGGAAAAGCACATGTCCATCATAAGATGTGTAAAAGTGCTAATAACAGGATTTTAGCAGGTGAAAAAATGCTTTTTGCAAAATGGGATAAAGAGAATATATTTAACTATAATATGATTATTTCTCTCCATAGTGGAAAGGGTACACTTGCAGAATTTTTAAACTATTTAGCAAAACTAGGTATAGATATAAATACATTAGAACTTGGAAAAAACAATAGTGAATCAACACGTTATTGTGAGATTGGATTTGAAACTAAAGATGGAGATATTAACAAACTTCGTGTTAAAATTGAGCAAAAAGTTAAGGTAGTTCACTTAGTAAGAACTGATGATGCATATCAATAAAATTTAAAAATATTAGACAATAAAAAGGAAATAGATGTTAGAAGAAGCCCTTAAAGAGATACGTAGAGGTACTGCTGAAATAATTGATGATGAGAGAATTGAAAAATTATTAAAAGCTTACTTTGATGAGGGAAAAACATATACGGTTAAAGTGGGATTCGATCCAACTGCACCAGATTTGCACTTAGGTCATACGGTACTGCTTCAAAAATTAGCTGCATTCCAAAAATATGGTGCTCGTATACAATTTTTAATTGGTGACTTTACTGCTGCTATTGGTGATCCAACAGGTAAAAGTGCTACAAGAAAAGTTTTGAGTTCAGAAGATATTAGAAAAAATATTTCAAGCTATACGACTCAGGCTTTTAAAATACTTGATGAGAGCAAGACAGATATAGTTTATAATAAAGATTGGCTTGATGCTTTAGGTACTGTAGGACTTATTGAACTTTCTTCTACACTTACAGTTGCACGTATGTTAGAGCGTGATGATTTTTCAAAAAGATATAGTGCAAATACGCCTATTGCAGTAAGTGAGTTTTTATATCCTCTTCTTCAAGGATATGATTCTGTACACCTTAAGAGTGATATAGAGGTTGGTGGTACTGATCAGAAGTTTAATCTTTTAATGGGTAGACAGCTTCAAAAAATATATGATGTAAAAAAACAACAAGCTGTTTTAATGATGCCTATTTTAGAAGGTCTTGATGGTGTTCAAAAGATGAGTAAATCTTTAAATAACTACATCGGAGTTACAGATGAAGCAAATGATATGTTTGGAAAAGTTTTAAGCATATCTGATGAGTTAATGTGGCGATATTTTGAACTTTTAAGCACAAAATCATTAGATGAAATAAGTGAACTTAAAAAAGGTGTCGAGGATGGAACTCTACACCCTAAAAAAATTAAAGAAGAGTTGGCCTTAGAGATCACTACAAGATATCATTCAGAAGATGATGCTAAAAATGCAAAAGCAGAGTTTGAAAAGGTTCATGCAAAAAGTCAAATTCCAACAGATATTGATGAATTCTCATGTGAAGGTGAAGTTTGGATAGCTAAAGCATTGGTAGATTGTAAAATTGAGCCTTCAACTTCTCAAGCTAGAAGAGATATTAAGCAAGGTGCTGTTAAAATAAATCAGGAAAAAGTTTCTGATATACAACTTCAGTTGACCACAGGTGAGTATGTACTTCAAGTTGGAAAAAGAAAATTCGCTAAACTAAGGGTAAAATAATGAGTTTAAAACCACTAAAAATTGGAAAATATGAGATAGAAAAACCTATAGTTCAAGGTGGAATGGGTGTTGGAATAAGTTGGGATAAACTGGCTGGAAATGTATCGAAAGAGGGTGGACTTGGTGTAGTGTCTGCTGTTGGTACAGGATATTATGAAGATAAAAAATATTCAAAAAAGTTAGTAGCACAAAGACCATTAAGTGAAGAAAATTTTTACTCTAAAGATGGTTTTACAGCTATTATAAAAAATGCTAGAAAAATATGTGGTGACAAGCCGCTTGCTGCAAATATTTTATACGCTATTAATGACTATGGACGTGTAGTACGTGATGCATGTGAAGCCGGAATCGATATTATAATTACCGGTGCTGGTTTACCTACAAATATGCCTGAGTTTACAGAGGGGTATCCTGATGTAGCACTAGTACCGATCGTATCTTCTCCAAAAGCTTTAAAGATCATATGTAAAAGATGGCAAAAACGTTATAACCGTCTTCCTGATGCTGTAGTTGTAGAAGGTCCAAAAAGTGGTGGACATCAAGGTTTTACATATGAACAGTGTAAACTAGAAGAAAATCAACTTGAAAATATAGTAGCACCTGTAGTTGAAGAAGCTGCAACTTGGGGAGATATTCCTGTTATAGCAGCTGGTGGTGTTTGGGATAAAAATGATATAGAAGAGATGCTTTCACTTGGTGCCAAAGGCGTTCAAATGGGTACTCGTTTTATAGGTACTCATGAGTGTGATGCACATGATAATTTGAAACAGGTATTGCTGGATGCTAAAGAAGGTGATATTGAACTTATGAAATCACCTGTAGGTTATCCAGCTCAAGGTGTAAGAACAAATCTTACAAACATGGTTGAAAAAAGAGAAGGGCCTGATGTTAAATGTATATCCAACTGTGTGGCTCCTTGTAATCGTGGTGAAGAGGCTAAAGAGGTTGGATTTTGTATTGCTGACAGACTAAGTGATGCCTATGAAGGTAACTTGGAAACTGGATTATTTTTTTCTGGAACTAATGGATATAGACTTGATAAAATAATATCTGTAAAAGAGTTAATGGAAAAATTAACGCAAGGCGAATAGTTAAAGAATGATTCGTCTTTTATTTATAGTACTTTTTTTATCTGCATCTTTATATGCAAACAATGATTTTGAGATTTTAAAAAGAGCAGACTCTTATATGAAGACTGGTTCTAAAACAGATCAGTTTCGTGCATATAATGATTACAAAAATCTCTATCTTAGATCTCTCATGAATTCAGATGAGAAATTAAAAGAGGGATCTCTTAAGGGAATTATAAACAGTGGAAGAAAACTACATATAGATATAAAGAGTTACGAAGATGAACTCGAAATACTTAAAAAAACTAAAAAAACTTCTCGTAAAAAAACTATAAAAAAAACAACAACAAATAAATCAAAAGATATAAGAGTTAAGTCTTCGCATAAGTTAAAAACTATATCTTGGAAAGATTCAAGTAGATTGGTCTTAAGGTTTGATAAAAATCTTCGTCAAAATCAAATTAATTATTTTACACTTTATGATTCAAAAGAGAAAAGATATCGTTATGTTTTTGATATTCACGCATCAATGTTAACTAAAAGTCAAACTCTTAGAAAAGATGGAATCAAAAGAATTAAGATAGCACAGTATAATCCAAATACATTGCGTTTGGTTATAGAGAATGATACAAAAGTCAAAGTAAATTTTTCTAGAAGTTTAACAAAACTTACTATTAAGATGGTACCAACATCAAAAACTGCTAAAAAATATATACCAGAACTTTCAAATAAACCGTATTCACCTGAAAGAGCAGATAGAAATAAAGTGATAGTTATAGACCCAGGTCACGGTGGAAGAGACCCAGGTGCAGTAGGCTATAGAAAGTATAGAGAGAAAATAGTAGTATATAAAATAGCAAGACATCTAAAAAATATACTCAAAAAACGTGGTTATAAAGTTTATATGACACGTGATCGAGATAAATCAGTTAGATTAAGTAGACGTACTGCATTTGCCAACAAAAAAGAGGCTGATATATTTGTAAGTATACATGCAAACGCAATTGGTAAAAAACATGCTAGCAAAGTACATGGTATAGAGTGCTACTTCCTCTCGCCATCTCGTTCAAAAAGAGCCGAAAGAGTTGCTGCTAAAGAAAATAGCGCTGATATATCCGCTATGGATAGATATGCTAAACAGAGCTTTTTAAAGTTTTTAAACCATGCTAAAACTATTGCTAGCCATAAGTTGGCAATAGATCTACAACGTGGGATGTTAGGCTCACTTAACAAACATTATAAAGGTGTAAAAGACGGAGGAGTTAGAGAGGGTCCGTTTTGGGTACTCGTAGGTGCTCAGATGCCAGCTGTACTAGTTGAGGTTGGTTTTATAACACATCCTAAAGAGGCTAGAAGATTAGTAGATGATAATTACAGAAAAAAGATGGCTGAAGGTTTAGCTGATGGTATTGAGAGATACTTTGCCAATAATTAGTTATATTCTCTCTACATAACTGAAAATAATATTATTCAAGCTGAGTATAAAGTTATTTATGTAAATATATATTCATGAATATAAATAAAACAATAATAGATAAAAATTCAAGCAGCTTTATGCAGGCAGCTATTGATGAGGCCAAGCAAGGTCTTAATGAAGGTGGAATTCCTATTGGTGCAGTATTAGTGCATGATGGAAAGATCATTGGTCGTGGACATAATAGAAGAGTACAAAAAGGTAGTGCAATTTTACATGGTGAAATGGATGCTCTAGAAAATGCTGGCAGACTACCTGCTAATATTTATCGTGAATGTACACTCTATACAACTTTATCTCCATGTCCTATGTGTTCTGGGGCAATTTCACTTTATGAAATTCCACATGTAGTAATAGGAGAAAATATTACCTTTAGGGGTGAAGAATCGTTGTTAAACCAGCGAGGTATTAAAACAACTATCTTAAATGATACACAATGTATACAAATGATGCGAGAGTTTATTGATACCAATCCTGATTTGTGGAATGAAGATATTGGTGAAAGTTTATAGAATAAAAGAGGGACTAGTTCTCTTTTTTATATTCTAATTTTCCAGCTACAGATTCCTTTTCATCTATGATCCTTTGAATCTGTGGTTTAACTTTGTCATAGCGATATTGCTCTTTGAAGCCTTGTAGACGTCCTCCAGATGCATTTGGATGTCCACCACCATCAGCCCATTCTTTTGCTATTTGAGATACATCGACTTTATTATCTGCACGTAGACTCATAGTTCCTCGGTAACTTACATCTACAATAAAGTCATATTCAGTGTACTCTACTAAAAAGCCATTTCCTATGATCGAAGTATTTCCAAGTCCGTAACTTAAAAATCCTTTGTAACCTTTGTAGTAGATAGTGTGAGTGTTTTTAAGTTCACCTAGAAGCTTTACAATATATTTTGTAGCTAGATTATCTAATGTACCATCATGATCTATTTTAAAGAAACTTTTTTTCAGTTTGTGTATCTCTTCATCTAAAATTACAGGTGCATTTTCATGATCTAAAAATTTTGCAGCTTCATGTAAAAGAGAGATCTTGTAGTTATTATCATGGTCTGCAAACATTACACGGTTTAACTCTCTTGTTTCAGTAACTAAACGCATGCAGACTTTTCCCATTTCAAAGTTTTCTTCCTCTTCCATGATCCAAAGATCGACTGCATTTACTACATCTACATATTTTTTCATCCATGACGGTTCATCAATCTCAAAGTTTTCTTTTGCAAATTCATACATAATTTTAGTTGCACATCTATTAGTATCTAAGTAGTACCATTCATATTTTTTAGAACTTGCTTCACCTGTGCCATGGTGATCTAATAGTTGTAGAGTTACATCCCTACCGTCTTCATTAAACTTTTTAACTTTATTATCAAGCCATTTTGACTCATCAACTGTAAGATTTAGATCAGTTATTAGTATATATGAGGCAGAAGATGAATTTTTTATAGCCTCAACAATCATTTCAAGTTTTTGTTTTACTTCTGCTCCATAATTAGCATTATAGTTTACTATTTTGTATGGAGTATATTTCATGATCAGTTGACACGAGTAACCATCTAGATCTATATGTGAGAGGTGGTAAAATGTTTTGGCTTTCAAAGTTTTCCTTTATTGTTGTTCATTTTGTTGTGTTATTGAGATAGAACCAAGTACCTCAAAAGTTGCATTTGAGTCAATCTCTGCGTGTGATAATGTAATGATATCAAGAGAGAATCTTTCAAATATTTCAGATATCCCTTTTCTAAGAGCCGGATCAACTATTATGATCACAGGCGAAACACCATTTTGTAAAAGCTCAGTTGCTTTTGCACTTGTAGCTTGGATCAGCGCATTGATTTCTCCAACATTTAGCATAAGGTTTCTTACCCCATCTTGTTCTTGTGATTTCTCAAGCATCATCTGTTCACTTGAAGTATCAAATGTTAAAAGTCTTATAACACCGTCATCTCCTGAGTACATCTGTGTGATCGTACGTGATAGACGTGCGCGAACCTGCTCAGTAATAAACTCTACATTTTTAGTATACTCTGATACATCTGCTATTGTCTCTAAGATGCCAAGCATATCTTTAAGTGGAATCTTCTCATGCAACAGTGATTTTAAAATACGCTGTATTAGACCAATAGAAGCTACTTTTGTAACATCATCAACAATAACAGGAAAGTCGTTTTTGATCTTGTCAATAAGTGTCTGAACCTCTTGACGAGTAAGAAGATCTTCCGCGTTTTTCTTAACAAGTTCACTCATGTGAGTTGAGATTACAGTTGATGGATCAACAACTGTGTATCCATTTATGATAGCATCTTCTTTGTCTTTAGGGTCTATCCATAAAGCATCGAGTCCAAAAGCAGGTTCTTTTGTTGGATCACCTTCAATCTCACCCGTAGCCATACCGCTATCCATTGCTAAAAATTTGTCTGGTTGTATTAGACCATCACCAATAGATACACCTTTTAAAAGTATCTGGTATTGCTGAGCTTCAAGGTGCAAATTGTCTCGTATACGAACTTGCGGCATTAAAAAACCAAAATCAGATGCTATTTTTCTTCTCATAGAACGGATACGCTCAAGAAGATCACCACCTTGGTTTGAATCAGCGAGGCGTATGAGTTGATATCCAAGTGTAAGCTCTAGCATCTCTACTTTTAAGATGTCTTCAAGAGCATTTTCTTCCTCTTTTGCTATCTCTTCAGCAGTTTTTTTAGGTTTTAGAACTTCACCTTCTTGTTCTTGAGTCTCTTTAGATTTTTTACCTAGTGTATTTTCAACATCAAGTATAGTAAACTCACCCTTTTCAAATTTATAAATAGCCCATCCTAAAAGTGCGAAAAGAATTCCTACAAGACCCATAGAAGCTGTTGGTAGACCAGGTACAAGTGCAAAAAGGATCATTATTAGTCCAACGATCATAAGTATTTTTGCATTTCCGATCATCTGGTTGATCGTACCCTCCGCAAAGTTGTCACCATCACCTGAGCTTCTAGTGATCATAATACCAGTTGCAGTTGAAACAATAAGTGCCGGAATTTGACCAACCAAACCATCACCTATAGTTAATAGAGTAAAAGTAGAAGCAGAGTCACCAACACTCATATCATGTTGAAATACACCTATTAAAAACCCACCTATAATATTGATCAGTGTAATGATTATACCCGCAACTGCATCACCTTTAACAAACTTACTAGAACCATCCATAGCCCCATAAAAGTTTGCATCCTGAAGTATCTCTGCACGACGTTTTTTTGCTTCTGCATCATCTATTAGACCTGCATTTAAGTCGGCATCTACTGCCATCTGTTTACCTGGCATAGAGTCAAGTACAAATCTTGCAGCTACCTCTGCAACCCTTGTTGAACCTTTTGTGATTACCATAAAGTTTATAAGTACTAAAATTGAGAAAACTATGATCCCGATCACAAAGTTTCCACCTACAACAAAGTTACCAAAACTTGTAATAATGCTACTTACTTCATCAGGACCCTCATGTCCATGACTTAGAATCATTCTAGTTGTTGCTATGTTTAGAGCAAGTCTAAATAGTGTAACTATTAGTATAAGTGTTGGAAATGTTGTTAAGTCTGTTGGTTTTGGAACATATAGAGATATTAGGATTATAAGTACAGCTATAGACATAGATACAGTTAAGAAGAAATCTAGTGCACTTGATGGCAGTGGGACTATGATAATGGCTAATATAGCCATTACAAAAACAACTACACTTAGGTCTTTTTGACCTAGTAAAAAGTTAAGAGTTGTTCCGACTTGCTGTCTTGTAGTTAATTTTTTTGCCAAATCTTTACTCTAAAATATCTTCTAGTGTTAACTCAGATAAAAAGCTATCAACTTTGCCTTGAAGTTTATTTAAAAAAGGCCAAATAGAACATGTTTGTGCCTTAGCTGAAGGACAATCATTTTGTGATGGTGCACAGTCAAATATAGCTGGTGACTTACTTTCTACTGTCCTCATAATACTTAGCATATTTATATCAGCAGGTTCTTTAGCTAATGCAAAACCACCATTTGCACCACGATAAGATACAAGTATTCCACCTTTTGCTAACGACTGAAGTATTTTAGCTAGAAAACTTTTTGGGATACCAAGTTCACGTGATAGTTTATCACTATCTTGAGGGGTATCACTTTTTGACAATAGTATAAGTGATAATATTGCGTATTCACTAGCTCTTGTTATTAACATATCATATCTTCTTGAGGTTATTTTTGTAAATTATATCTAAAGAAGTTGAATTTACTATCAATCTTATAAAATTTTGGCTATAATTTCGCTTCAACTTTTTGTATAAAAACAAATAGTTTAAAATTTATTACCATTCAGGAGGCTATTATGGCTTTAGATTCGGCGAAAAAACAAGAGATTATCGCAAAGTATGGTCGCACAGAAGGCGACACAGGTTCAAGTGAAGTTCAAATTGCACTTTTAACAGCAAGAATTGTAGAGTTAACAGAGCATTTAAAAATATTTAAAAAAGATCACTCATCAAGACTTGGTCTACTAAAATTAGTTGGTCAACGTCGTCGTTTAATGAAGTATTTCAAAAAAGCGAATAAGGATGGATACAATACTTTAATAGAAAGTCTAAATTTAAGAGATAATATATAATATTGTCTCTTTTAAAAGCCTAACTTCAGTTTAGGCTTTTACCCTTCCTCATGCACAACAAATTTTCTGTAGAAGACTTTGATAAAGTAAAAGAATTTATATACAGAAAAACAGGTATATCTATAGATTTTAGTATATGTTATGAAAAACTACAAAACCATATAGAAAACTTCAAAGATTATTTTTTTAAACTTCGTTTTGATGATCAGGATGGAGCTGAGTTTCAAAAACTAATCAACCTAATTACCAACAATGAGACATATTTTTATAGGGAAAAAGAGCAGTTTGAAGTTTTTATAAGACATATTTTACCATCATTACATGAAACAATTCCAGAAAAAAAACCTATAAAAATACTTTGTGCACCATGTTCTAGCGGTGAAGAAGCATACACTATATTGATACATATTATAGAAAACAGTTCTATATTAAAACATAGAGATATACAAATCACAGCAATCGATATTGACTCAGACATAATAGAAAAAGCTAAAAAATCAGTTTACACAGAAAAATCAATAAGGAATATCCCAGAAGAGATACTTAATAAGTATTTCACTAAAGATGGGCATAACTATTTTTTAGAAAAAGAACTAAAAAAGTATGTTCATTTTGATGTAGTAAATGTTTTTGATAAAAAGCGCATGTTGGAGCTTGGTAAATTTGATGTAATTTTTTCTAGAAATATGTTTATATATTTTGATGAAATGTCTAGAAAAGAAGTTGCAAATACTTTTTATGATCTTTTAAATAAAAATGGTTTTGTGATCTTAGGTAATGCAGAACAAATGAGTAGAATAACTTCTATATATTCATCATCGAAAGTCGATGATGTTTTTGTACATAAAAAATAACTTTTATAAAAATATTTCTATTGCACGCTCCAAGTCTTCTTTTGTATCGATACCAAATCCTGTAGAAGCTACTTTAACCATAGATATCTTTTTACCATGGTAAATAGCACGCAGTTGCTCTAGTTTTTCTATATCTTCTATGGGTGCATCACTTAAGTTACAAAAGTCATGCAAGCTTTTTTTACTAAATCCATAGATACCAATATGACCAAAATATGTAGCTTCACCACCACGATTGTATGGGATCAATGAACGTGAAAAATATATAGCATTATCCATATCATCTAAAACAACTTTAACAAGGTTTGGATCTTTTGCAGACTCAGAATTTATAGCATTATAGCAACTTCCCATAATAAACTCTTGCTTTTTGTTCTGTAATAATTTTAATCTTGTTATTAAAGATTCTACAACTTCTGGTTCTATAAAAGGTTCATCTGCTTGAACATTAATGATCAGTTCATCATCATTAACTCCAGCAATATTCGCACATTCATTGATACGATCAGTACCACTTTTATGTGTAGTTGATGTAAGCTTAGCTTCTATACCGTACTCTTTACACACTGATATTATTTTTTCATCATCTGCAGCTACAACAACACGGTCTAAATGTTCAACTCTTTTTGCCGTACGAACTACCATTGGAAGACCTCCAATATCTGCTAAAACTTTTTGTGGAAACCTACTTGAAGCTAGACGCGCTGGAATAATTATCATTTAATGGCCTTTGGATATAATTATGAAATTATATCTAAGAGGAGTTTAAATGGTTCTATATCAGCCAGAATCAGGTTACTGTTTTAATAGTGATTCTGTATTTTTGTATGACTTTATAGACTCTTTAAATCCAAAAGGTGATATGCTTGATGTGGGTGCTGGAAGCGGAATAGTAGGACTTTTATGTGCAAAAGATAATGATAAAATCAACCTAGAAGCTATAGAAAAACAAGAAGAGTTTTTAAAGTATTCAAAAAAAAATGCACAAGAGAATAACATAGAGTATAAGCTTTATCATGGGGATTTTGTTGAGTATGAGTTTGATAAAAAATATGACTATATTGTTTCTAATCCGCCATTTTATCACCATAAAGGGACTAAAAGTGATAACGAAATGTTATTTAATGCGCGCTATAATATCAATCTACCTTTAGATAAGTTTTTTAAAAAGGTATCACAAGTATTAAAACCAAAGTCACACTTTGTTTTTTGTTATGATGCTATGCACTTTGGTGAGATATGTGTTGAGCTTGCAAAAGTTAAAATGAGAGTGGTAGATGTTCAATTTGTTCATCCCAAAATAGATAGGTGTGCTTCTATTGTTATGATTCATGCTCGAAATGGATCAAATGCATTGATGAAAGTACATGAACCTTTTATAAGTTTTGATGGTAAAGAATTTTCACAAAAAGCAAAAAATATATATGAAAAAGCAGGAACAAACAGTATAAAATGTCAGTTATAACAAAAGAGTCATTTAATTTTTCATTTAACCCTGAAGCTTGTAATGAATGTCAGGCGAAATGTTGTAGAGGTGAGAGTGGTTACATATATGTGACTAAAACGGAAGCTACAGCTATTTGTGATTATTTAAATATAGAGATGAAAGAGCTTATTGAAAAATATCTTTTTAAAAAAGGTTATAAGTATTCTATAAAAGAAAGGAAAGTTGGTGATGATCATGAATGCATTTTTTATGATGATAATATCAATGGGTGTAGTATCTATGAAGCAAGACCTACACAGTGCAGAACTTTTCCTTTCTGGGATTATTTTAAAAGCAGGGTTGATGAACTCAAAGCTGAATGTCCAGGTATAGTAGATGTATAAAATTTTATGTATTTTAGTTTTTAGTATAGTTTTTACTGGCTGTAGTGGTATTTCAGTTAAAGAGATTAAGCCTAGCGAAAAAGCTTTTGAAGAAGAAGACGGTTATATCATGTTAGCTTTAAGAGCAGAGCAGACGAAGCAGTATGAAAAAGCATCATCAATTTTCAATATACTTTATGATAAATCATCAAAAAAAGAGTATCTTTACAGATCTTTACAAAATGATCTACAGGTAAAAAATTACAATAGAGTTATAAAAAGAGTAAATGTGATTTTAGAAGATAGTTTTGATGATTTTTATCTTGTTCGTATGAAAATCTTAGCTCTTATAAATTTAAAAAGGTTAGAAGAAGCGAAGGAATTATCTATTGAACTTGTTAAAAGATCGCAAAATGTAAATGATTATATATTAGTAAGCGACATATATGTAAAACTATCAAAATATGATACAGCTCTAAAGTATTTAGAAGGTGCATATGCAAAAGAATATAATGAGAATATTTTAGATAAAATTGCAGTTATTCTTTATGTGAACTTAGATAGAAAAAAAGATGCTATAGCTCATTTGGAGACACATGCTAAAGTTCATGGGTGTTCTAAAATTATATGTAATAGACTTTTGAGTATATATAGTAATGAGAATAATATCGATGCACTTTTAAGAATTTATCTTAAATTATATGAATTTGATAAAGATGAACAGATAGCAGAGAAAATAACTCAAATATATGGTTATACAAAAGATTATTTAAGTTTAATCTCTTTTTTAGAGGAAAATGGAAGTAATAATGAACTTTTGTTTCAGATGTATATGCAGATTAGGGATTATAAAAAAGCGGCACCTTTGGCAAATAAGCTTTATGAAAAAACAGGTGAGATCTCTTACTTAGGACGAAGTGCTATATTTGAGTATGAAGCATCTGACAATAAAGATGATCAAAAGATGCAAAAAAGTGTTATTGAAAAGCTAAGAAAAGTAATTTTAATAGATCCAAAAGCTCTTTATTATAATTACTTAGGATATCTTTTGATTGACCATACTATAGATGTTAAATCTGGAATGAGCTACATTGAAAAAGCTCTAAAAGAAGAACCAGAGTCAGTTTTTTATCTTGATTCTAAAGCATGGGGATTTTACAAGCTTGGTGAATGTAAAAAAGCTTATGATATTATGAAAAAAATTGTAAAGATGGATGGTGGTGATGAAAATGAGGTTCAAGAACACTATCAAAAAATAAAAAAATGTATAAAAAACAAGAAAGGCAATAAGTGATATTAGACGATATTATTAAAAAAACAAAAGAAGACTTAGAAAAAAGAGAAAAAGAATTTTCACTTGATTGGCTTGGTCGTTCTTTAGCATTTAATGCAAGACAACCACGTGATGTTATTCCTTATTTAAAAGCGACTGAAGAAGATCCATATAGAATCATATCAGAGGTTAAAAAAGCTTCCCCTTCAAAGGGTGTTATCCGTGAAGATTTTGATCCTTTTGCAATAGCACAACATTATGAAAAAGGTGGTGCGAGTGCTATCTCTGTTTTAACAGAACCTCACTTTTTTCAAGGTGATCTAGAGTACTTGGCAGGGATTAGAAGATATGTAAGTATTCCACTTCTTAGAAAAGATTTTATAGTATCAAAATATCAGATCTTAGAAGCTTTAGTTTATGGAGCTGATTTTATATTACTTATAGCTGCAGCACTTAGCAAAGGGGAGTTAAAAGAGCTTTTAAACTATGCAAGACACTTGGGAATGGAAGCATTAGTTGAGGTTCATGACAAGCCAGACTTAGTAAAAGCTATATATGCAGGAAGTGATATTATAGGTATTAACCACAGAAACCTTCAAACATTTGAGATGAATATGAATCTAAGTTATGAACTTATTCCATTAATTCCTAATGGTAAGATCATTGTAGCTGAGAGTGGTATATATGAACATGGTCAGCTTGAAGACCTTAGTAAAGCTGGTGTTGATGCATTTTTAGTAGGTGAGTCTTTAATGCGTCAAGATGATGAAGAAGAGGCACTAAGAACGTTAAAAAATGGATAACATATAAAAACCGCAAAAGTGTCGCAAAATAGTTTAAAGCTTTAGTATATAATTGTCTAATGGATAATAACTTAAAAATACTTGTAGTAGAAGATGAGTTTATAGCTAGTGAGTACTTAATTCATATTTTAAACAAGTTAGGATTTTTTGATATTTTTACTGTAGATAATTGTCGATGTGCCATAGAACTAGCAAATAAAGAGTCTGTTGGACTTGTTTTTATGGATATCAATCTTGCAGGACCAATGGATGGGATTCAATGTGCTGAATCTATCAACTTAAATAAAGAAATACCTATTATATTTACTACAGCATACTCTGATGAAAATACGATAGAAGAGGTAAGTAAGACCAACCTTTATGGTTTTATCGTTAAACCTTTTAAAGAAAGAGATGTCTCGATCTGTCTAAAAATTTTAGAAAAACAACTATTTTCAAAAGAAACATCTAAAAGAATCACCATTTCACCAAATTCTATTTATGATTTTACAAAAGAGTCCTTATATATAAATGATAAAAAGATAAATCTAACAAAAAATGAAACACATCTTATTAAGTTTCTTTATGAACAAAGGGGCAAAAAAATTACATATGATGAGATGAGAGAGATAGTTTGGAAAAAAAATATTAGCGATTCTGGTATAAGAGATGCCTTCTCTAGACTTAGAAACAAAGCTCCTGAACTAAACATAGTTAGTCATTATGGTCTAGGGTACTCTTTGGAACTTGAGTAGTCTCAAAAGACAACATAAACCTGTTTCCGTTTTCTTGCTTAAATGAGAAAGAGCTGTTATGAAGTTTTTTACAAAACTGCTCAACGAGTTTTATTCCTAAACCTTTACGTACTTGATCATACTCAAACCCTTTACCATTATCTTCTATTTTTAGGACTATTTTATTTGTATCTTCTTTTTTTAAGGAAATATTTACTACTACTTCTTCATCTTTGTTATGTTTAGATGAGTTTGTGACTAGTTCGTTTATAGTTGTGCCTAATGCCAAAGCTGTATCAAAGTCAATATTAAATGTATCTATGTCTATGTTGAACTTTAGTTTATTTAAAATTAGTGAGAGCTTCTTTGTTAACTCATTTATGTAGAGTATAGTATCTATATG
>Ga0193962_1000346_pt1 | contig 21388 bp, 18 predicted proteins | sample FB_5_MG_FD_140335 | JGI IMG/M metagenome (GOLD analysis project Ga0193962, IMG submission 140335) | Microbial mat bacterial communities from the Broadkill River, Lewes, Delaware, United States - FB_5_MG | ecosystem: Environmental > Aquatic > Freshwater > River > Microbial mats | place: USA... | reverse complement strand
ATTTAATCCTAATGGTTCTGTTGAAGCGGTAGAAGGAATAACAAGTCCAGATGGTAGAATACTTGGAAAAATGGGACATAGTGAGAGATTTTCGAAAAATACATATAAAAATATATATGGTGATTTTGATCAAAAGATATTCGAAAGTGGAGTTAAATATTTTAAATAATATATTCTAGGAGGTTTTATGAAAATTGCAATTGTACTTGGAAGTGATTCGGATTTCCCTATTATAGAAAAGGGATTAAAACATCTTAATGCTTTTGGAGTTGAATATGATTTGAGAGTTATCTCAGCTCACCGAACTCCAAAAATAGCAGAGAATTTTAGTGTTAATGCAGAAAAAAATGGTTTTGAAGTAATTATCGGGGTAGCTGGAATGGCCGCGCATTTATCAGGCGTACTAGCAGCAAATACAGCATTACCAGTTATAGCAGTGCCAGTGAAGTCAAGTAGTTTAGAAGGGTTAGATGCACTTTTATCAAGTGTTCAGATGCCACCTGGAGTTCCAGTGGCTACAGTAGGAATAAATGCAGGTTCAAATGCGTGTTTATTAGCAATACAAATTTTATCAGTAAAATATCCAGAACTTAGAAAAAAATTCTGTGATTATAAAAAGAGCATGGAACTTGCAGTTATAGCAAAAGAAAAGAAATTATTGGAAAAATTGAATAAATAAAACCTATAGGAGGCTTACTATGAAAAAATTAGAGCAATTATATGAAGGAAAAGCAAAAAAAGTTTTTAAAACAGATAATGAAAAACAATACATTGTAGAGTATAAAGATGATGCAACTGCTTTTAATGGTATAAAAAAAGGAACAATTGTAGGTAAAGGTGAAGTTAATAATCAAATGACTGTATCTTTATTTGAGATGTTAGAAAAAGAAGGAATTCCTACACATCATATTGAACTTTTATCTAAAAGAGAAGCGCTAGTAAAAGCTGTAAAAATATTACCTTTAGAAGTAATAGTAAGAAATGTAGCTGCTGGTTCTCTTGCTAAAAGATTAGGCTTAGAAGAAGGAACTCCTATGAAAAAAACTGTATTAGAATTTTCATATAAAAATGATGATTTAGGTGATCCTATGATCAATGATTATCACATATTTGCTATGGAATTAGCTACAGAAGAACAATTAAACAAGGTTAAAGAATATGCCATGAAGGTTAATGATATATTGAGTAAATTTTTCCTTGAAAAAGATATGAAATTAATAGATTTTAAATTAGAGTTTGGTTTATATGATGGTCAAGTAATCTTAGCAGATGAGATTTCACCAGATACTTGTAGATTATGGGATAAGGACACTAATAAAAAATTAGATAAAGATAGATTTAGAAGAGATTTAGGCCAAGTAGAGGAAGTTTATCAAGAAGTATTCAATAGAATAACTAAATAATGGAGAATTATATGATTGAAACTAATCAAAATGAAAATGAAGATATATATTCAAATTTAGATATGTTAGATGATGATAAGAGACATGAAGAGTGCGGGGTTGTTGGTGTATATACTGACAAACCTGAACTATCATCTCAACTTATATATTATGGACTATTTGCATTACAACATAGAGGACAGGAAAGTAGTGGTATCGCTACGAGTGAAGGTAAAGATGGCATAACTAAATCGTTAGGTATGGGTTTGGTTGCGGATTTATTTAAACAAGATGTTATAGAAAAACATCAAGGTAATGTGTCTATTGGACATGTGAGATATTCTACTACTGGTGAATCTAGAATAGAAAATGCTCAGCCTTTAGTTGTTAACTATAAAAAAGGATCTTTTGCACTTGCTCATAATGGTAACCTAGTAAATGCAGATGCTATTCGTGAACTTTTAGAAGATGCAGGTGTTGTATTTCACACAACTATAGATACAGAAGTTGTAGCGAATATGATAGCAAGAAATTTCAATGGTGATTTAGTAAAATCTGTAAAAAATGTTACTAGTTTGATAAAGGGTGCTTTTGCATTTGTTATAATGGATTCAGATACACTTATTGGTGTTAGAGATAATTTCGGACTTAGACCTTTATGCATAGGTAAAAGAGAAGATGGTTATTTATTGGCTTCAGAGAGCTGTGCAATAACTGCCATGGGAGGAACATTTGTTAGAGATGTTGAACCTGGTGAGATTGTTGTTATAAATAAAAAAGGTATTAATTGTATTAAAAGTGAAAAATATTGTAGAAAACATTCATGTATATTTGAATATGTATATTTTGCTAGACCAGATTCAACAATTGATGGAGTAAATGTGTATAAAGCTAGATATAATGCGGGTAGAATGTTAGCAAAAGAAGCTCCAGTAAAAGCTGATCTTGTATTTTCAGTTCCAGATTCGGGAACTCCTGCTGCTATAGGATTTGCACAAGAATTAGGTATTCCATATGGACTAGGATTGATTAAAAATAGATATGCTAAAAGAACGTTTATAGAGCCTAATCAAGAACTTAGAGAAGAAGGCGTAAAATTAAAATTAAGTGTTGTTAGCGAGATTGTAAAAGATAAAGTCGTAGTTATGATAGATGATAGTATAGTTAGAGGAACTACATCGAGAAGATTAGCTGAACTTATAAAAAAAGCTGGAGCTAAGGAAGTTCATGTTAGAATTGCATCTCCACCAGTTCAGTATTCATGCTATTTTGGTATAGATACACCATATAGAACTTATTTGATAGGAGCTAATAAAACAGTAGATGAGATGAAAGATTTCATCCAAGCTGATAGTTTACATTTTTTAAGTATTGAAGGTTTAGTTAAAGCAACTGGTAAGGACGATGGATATTGTTTAGCATGTTTAAACGGAGAATATCCTATGGAAGTTCCAAGTTTTGAATAAAATATAAATCAGGAGAATAATAATGAGCGATAAATTGACATATAAAGAATCAGGAGTAGATGTAACTCGTGGATATGAGACAGTTAAATTAATCAAAGAGAGTGTAAAAAGAACATTCACAAAAGGTGTTATCACTGATATCGGTGGATTTGGTGGTATGTTTGCCATAGATAAAGATGCTTATGATGAACCTGTATTAGTTTCAGGAACAGATGGAGTGGGAACAAAACTTATGATAGCATTCATGACAGATAAACATGATACTATCGGTATAGATGCTGTTGCTATGTGTGTAAATGATGTTATATGCCAAGGTGCAAAACCACTTTTCTTTTTAGATTATATTGCTACTGGAAATTTATTGCCAGAAAAGGCTGCAGCTATTGTTAAAGGTGTTTCTGATGGCTGTGTAGAGTCAGGTTGTGCACTTGTGGGCGGAGAAACTGCTGAGATGCCAGGATTATATAGTGATGGTGAGTATGATGTAGCTGGATTCTGTGTAGGTATTGTAGATAAGAAAAAAATTATAGATGGAAGTAAAATTATTGAAGATGATGTGCTTGTAGGTATTCCATCAAGCGGAATACATTCGAATGGATTTTCTTTAGTTAGAAAAGTCTTCTTTGATCATAAACATTATGATGTAAATGATTATGTTGAGGAATTAGGTATGACTTTAGGAGAATCTATTATTACACCAACTAAATTATATCCTAAAATGGTTATGGATATTATTTCTAAATTTGAGATAAAGGGTATGTCAAATATTACTGGAGGTGGATTCTATGAAAATATTCCTAGAATGTTACCTGAAGGCATAAGTGCGGATATTGAAACAAAAAATATTAATGTTCTTCCTATATTTAATTTGATGCAAAAAGAAGGAAATATAGATATAGATGAGATGTATGGTACTTTTAACATGGGTATAGGTTTAGTTATGGCTGTTTCAAAAGAAGTAGCTCCTCAACTTATTTCTTATTTAGAAGAAACAGGTGAAAAACCAGTAGTGATTGGTAAAACTGTAAAAAGGGAAGGTGGAATCAACATATGCCACAATTAAAAATTGCTGTTTTAGCATCAGGAGGCGGAACAGATTTGCAATCTGTCATAGATGGTGTAAATAGTGGTTATATATCAGGCAAAATTGATTTAGTCATAAGCAATAAAAAAAGTGCTTATGCTTTGGAGAGAGCTAGAAAAAACAACATAGATGCAATGTTTTTTAGTATGAAGAAATATGGTGATGTGGAAGCATATAATGAAGCTCTAGTAAAAGAATTAGATGATAGACATATAGATTTGGTAGTTTTAGCAGGCTATTTGAAAATATTAAGCAGTGATTTTATATGTAAATATAAAAATAGAATAATGAATATTCATCCATCTTTGATACCATCATTTTGTGGTAAGGGATATTATGGTATGAAAGTTCATGAGGCTGCTATAGATAGAGGCGTAAAAATATCTGGTGCTACTGTTCATTTTGTAGATGAGGGAGCAGATACAGGCCCTATAATTTGTCAAAAATCTGTAGAGGTCTTTGCAGATGATACTGCGGAAGGTTTACAAAAAAGGATATTAGCTGTAGAACATAAAATATTACCATTATGTGTTAAAAAATATTGTGAAAATAAGATATTAATTGAGAATAGAAAGGTTACGGTATTAGACTAATGAGAGCATTAATCAGTGTATCAGATAAGACAGGAATTGTAGAATTTGCAAGAAAATTAAGAGAGTTAAATATTGATTTGATTTCAACTGGAGGAACTAAGAAGGCATTAGAAGAAGCTGGATTAGAAGTAACAGGTGTTTCTGAAATCACAGGTTTTCCAGAGTGTTTAGATGGTAGAGTAAAAACTTTACACCCTGCTATACATGCAGGACTATTGGCTATGCGTTCAAATGATGAGCACATGAAACAATTAGCAGAACTTAAAGTTGAAACTATAGATATGGTTGTAGTTAACCTATATCCATTTAAAGAGACTATAAGAAAAGAAGATGTAAGTAGAGCTGAATGTGTTGAAAATATAGATATTGGTGGACCTACTATGCTTAGATCAGCAGCTAAAAATTATCAAGATGTATCTGTAATTATAGACCCATCTGATTACGATAAAGTTATAGAAGAGCTGTCATCGAATGGTAAAGTTTCTCTAGATACAAATTTCTATTTATGTCAGAAAGTCTTTGAACATACTGCTAGCTACGATACTATGATAGCTACTTATATGAGAAAAGAAAGAAATGTAACTGAATTACCAGAAACATATACAGCTACTTATGAGAAAGTTCAAGATATGCGTTATGGTGAAAATCCTCATCAAAGAGCTGCATTTTATAAAGATATAACAGATTATGAAGGATTTATACCTTCAGCAGAACAATTACATGGAAAGGCTCTTTCATACAATAATATCAATGATTTGAATGGTGCTTTAGAATTGATGAAAGAATTTGACCAACCTTGTATAGTTGGATGTAAACATTCTAATCCGGCTGGTGTAGGTGTGGCTGATAATATTTATGATGCATATATGAAAGCTTATAATGCTGACCCTGTTTCTATATTTGGAGGAATAATAGCTTCAAATAGAAGTATAGATTTAAAAACTGCAGAGGCTATAAGCAAAATATTTATCGAAATTGTTGCAGCACCTGACTTCGATGAAGATGCTTTGGCTGTATTAACTAAAAAGAAAAATATCAGATTGTTAAAAATCGAAAATATTACAAGAAAATTAGATGAAAATGCAATAGAATGTAAAAGAGTTTCAGGTGGAATTATTTTACAAACTCACGATGCTAAGACTTTAGATAGAGATAATCTTGAGTGCGTAACAGATGCTAAACCTGAAGATGATAAATATGAAGATTTACTTATGGCTTGGAATGTTGTAAAACATGCTAAATCTAATGCTATAGTTATATGTAAAGATGGACAAACTCTAGGAGTAGGAACTGGTCAGGTATCTAGAATTTGGGCTTGTAAACAAGCTATAGACCACGCTATAGAGTACTTTGGTGAAGATGCACTAAAGGGTGCAGTCTTAGCATCTGATGCTTTCTTCCCATTCCCAGACTGTATAGCAGAGGCAGCTAAATATGGAATCACATCTGTGATTCAACCGGGTGGATCTAAAAATGATAAACTTAGTGTAGAAGAATGTAATAAAAACTCTATATCTATGGTGCTAACATCAGTTAGACATTTTAAACACTCATAAAATAGTTATTCCCATAAAATTATTTATAAAATTATCCAAAAAAACAGGGTGTCTACACACCTTGTTTTTTTATGCTGAAAAATTATTAGATATAGATATCTTTAAGTATTAAGTTCATCTTTTTTCTTGATGAATTTAGATAATTTATACCGTTTCTAGTTATGATATTTCCTGCTCTACCTTTTTGAATAAGTATGTGATTATTCGATTTCATTTTGGATAAGATGGTTCTAGCTTTTGTATCACTTATATGAATATCTTCATTTTTAAGCTCATATAATAATGAATTTCTGCCTATTCCATGTTTATCTTCACTGTGAAAATTTATTATGTCTAATATATCTATATATAGTTTTTGATGAGAATTTATTTTATAACTTGCTAGATTTTCTATATCATTACAAGCTTTTGAAGATTCAATTTTTCTAATATTTTCTGGTAATTTATCAAAAGTTTGAAGATACCACATGGTGTTTAATAATTCTCTTATATTACCTGGCCATTTGTAGTTTAGCAAATCACTTTTTTGTGCAGAAGACATGGTATAATTTTCTTTGCTTAGAATTTTCTCAGCAATAAGTAATACATCATTTTCTCTTTTTCTAAGTGCTGGTATTTTCAAACACAAGGTGCTGAGTCTATAGTAGAGATCTTCTCTAAATGTTCCATTTTGCATCATTTCTTCTAGATTTTTATTGGTTGCGGCTATAATTCTAACATTGATATTAACTACTCTATCGCTGCCTAATTTCATTATTTGCTGTTCTTGTATAACTCTCAATAATCTAGATTGTAAATAGATGGGCATATCACCTATTTCATCTAAGAAAATAGTTCCTTTATCAGCTTGTTCAAATAGTCCGATTTTGCCACTAGAATTAGCTCCTGTGAATGCTCCTTTTTCATATCCGAATAATTCACTTTCTAGCAGGTTTTCTGGTATAGCAGCACAGTTTATTGCTACGAATGGACTGAATTTTCTTTTAGATGAGTTATGAATAGATTGTGCAAATAGTTCTTTACCAGTGCCGCTTTCTCCGCATATAACTACGCTATAATCAGTAGAAGCGACTTTTTTAGCTTGATTAACTATTTCCTTCATAATATCTGATTCATACTCTATATCGTCAAAAGTGTAGGTTGCAACTAAGCCTTTTTGAACTAGAAGTTTATTGATTTTTTGTTCTTTGTTTTTAATATCCATTTCAGATTGTAGCAAAACTGCATATCCTATTTTTTCGTCAAGTAAGGATATGGAAATTTTGTTTGTAAAATAATTAATGTCATCAAATTCAATGTAGTTTTTTCCACATTGCATGATAGATAACTGGTCTAAATAATAAGATTCATTGTTTTCTAAGTCGAAAAATTCATATGATTTTTTGTTAGCAAATAAAAATTTATTATCAAAATCAAATAATATGATTGCTTCATCAGAGTTCTGTATTGTTCTTTCTAACATGGCTCCTTTTAGATAATCTGTAAAATAAGAACGACCTTCGCCTAATTCAGTTGTGATTATTTGTTGAAAGTACTGAAACATATTTTTAGTTATATGCTCATCATTTATATTTAATTTATTTATAATACTAATAAAAGTTGTGCTATCAATATATCTATCTCCTATATTAACAATATTTTTTATATGATTTGGAACATAAAATAACTCATCAGCAGTTATAGCATAATCAATATCTTTATAGTCGAATTGTTCTTTATCATCATGAATATAAGGAATCAAACTTATATGATCTAATCCTATTTGATATAAAGTTGAAGCTAATTGTAAGGTGCTTTTTTTATCATCGTTAACGACTAAGACTGTACTGTTAGCAGGTATGTCGAGGAGAGCATCTAGATATTTTTTTTGAATAGTTCTGTTTAATACTATAACCTTATTTAGTGAGTTTACATGATTTTTTAAATCATATATTCTGTCTTGATATAGAGTCAAATACAAATCACCATCTTTTATGGATAAAGAAGGATCTTTTTCTAAATCTTCTAAATATACTCTTTTTAAAACGATATAGTCTTTGAAAACATAAGACAAATTTTCATATAGTGTTTTTATAGTAGAGTATTTACTTCTATTTTTATGTACCATATATATTATTTTCATGTTTAGTATTAGCTCCTTTTTGGTAAAAATAAACCTATTAAAAACTTATTAATAACTCATTATATACTTATTAATATTAGAATTCAAGTTAAAAATAGTCATATAGTACAGTTTTGATGAATAAAAGAACTTTTTTGACTTGGCATGCTTTATGCAATATTATTTATATCAAACTTAATGGAGGAATAAAATGAAAAAGTTAATAGCAATGATTCTTATTTTAGCGATGGTAATGATTTTGCCGGTCGCGTGTGGAACAGAACAGACAGCAAGTGTTGACTCAAAAGAAGATGGAATTAATAGTACATACTTGGTTTGGAATATGGGAAAAGAACCAAAAACTTTTGATCCTGGTATAAATACTGGAGCAGCGGGTGGTCAAATTATTACTAATATATTTGAAGGCTTGTATTACGAAACTAAAACTGGTGGATTAGAACCTGCTCAAGCAGAAAGTTATACTGTATCTGAAGACGGATTGACATATACTTTCACATTAAGAGATGGCATAAAATGGTCAGATGGCAAGCCTGTAACAGCAGGTGATTTCGAATATTCATGGAAAAGAGTATGTACTGCAGAAACTGGTGCGAATTACTCATTTATCATGGCTCCTTATTTAAAAAATGGTATGAAATGTTTAGCAGGAGAATGTGATTTAGATGATGTAGGTGTGAAAGCGTTGAATGATACCACACTAGAAGTAAAACTTGAAGCGCCTTGTTCTTACTTCTTAAGTTTAACTACATTTTTTACATATCTACCTGTTAGACAAGATATCATTGAAAACAATGATGAAGGTTGGGATAAAGATGTAACTACTTGTATTACTAATGGACCATTTGTTTTAGAAGAATATAAAATAGGTGATAAAGTTAAAATCAAGAGAAATCCTAATTATTGGAACGCAGAAAATGTAAAATTAGCAGGTGTAGAGGCTTTGTTTATCAGTGAAGCAACTACTGCTTTAAATGGTTATCAAAGTGGAGAGATTCAAATAAATTCACAGATTCCAAAAGATGCATTAGCTAATCTTATAGCTACTGATCCAAATGTAATTATGGAAGCTGATTTAGGAACTTATTTCTTAGATTTCAACTGTGATGTAGAGCCATTCAATGATGTAAATGTTAGAAAAGCATTTGCTTTAGCTATCGATAGAAAAATGTTAGTTGATCAAGTTACAAAGGGTGGAGAAATTGCAGCAACTGGTATGATACCTCCTGTTTTATCTTGGACAGATGGCACATGTTGTAGAAAAATTGATGCTAATGGAAATGCTGAGAAAGAATATGGTATAGATCCTAATAAAGCACAAGTAGAAGAAGCAAAAGCTTATCTTGCAGAAGCAGGATACCCTGATGGCAAAGGATTCCCAACTATAGTTTACAAATATAGTACAGGTGAAGCTCATCAAAAAATAGGTGAGGCTCTTCAAGAAATGTGGAAAACTAACTTGGGTGTTAATGTAACTTTACAAAATGAAGACTGGCAAGTATTTTCTGGAAGTAGATCAAGAGGTGATTATCAAGTTGCTAGAGGTGGATGGTATGGAGATTATGCTGACCCAATGACTTTCTTAGATTTATATACTTCTTATTCAGGAAACAACGATCCGCAGTGGAGATATAGCTTGCAAAAAGAAGTTGCTCCACATGATCAAGTGTTAAACCCTGAGAATGAAGCTTTTGATGAGATTATCAAAAAAGCTATGTTAGTACACGGAGAAGAAAAAGATAATTTATATAGACAGGCTGAAAAAATGATTATTGAAGATAATTGTATCATTTCACCTTTATACTACTATACTTCTATATATCTAGTTGATAAAACAAGAGTTGTTGGTTTAGACACTACTAAAATAGGCCAGTGGTTATTTAAAGGGGCTATGATGATTCAATAATATATAGACATTGTTTATTTTATATCAATATGTTATAATGATTTGAAATTTAAATATGCATGGAGGAAAAATGAAACCTATAATTGGACTTCCAACAAGTTATGCTAGGGATTGTTGGACAAATAAATATTATACAAGAGAATATGATGTGAATGCTATAAAGAAAAATGGAGGAATACCTATTTTGCTTCCTTACTCTGATGATGAGGAAATCATAGATAGTTATTTTGAAATCATAGATGGCTTATATTTAGCAGGAGGAGATGATGTTTCACCTTTAACATACGGCGAAGCACCAGTACAAAAATTAGGAACAACTATAAAACAAAGAGATGATTTTGAGATAGCCTTGTTTGATAGAGCTTTCAAACATAAGATGCCTGTTTTGGGAATATGCCGTGGTTTTCACATGATTAATATATGTATGGGTGGAAGTATATATCAAGATATATTTTCGCAAGTTAAAGATGTGTATCAGCATGTGCCTCATGATTTTCCGAATAATTGTGATCCATCTGAGCCGGTGCATGAAATAGAAATATTTACAGATACAGCCTTATCTCAGTATTTGGGTAGTGGTAGAAAGAGAGTTAACTCTATTCACCATCAAGCTATAAATGTTCTTGCAGATAGGCTCATAGTTAGTGCTAAATCTGATGATGGCATCATAGAGGGCATAGAGTATTTAGATGAAGAACAATATATATTAGGTGTTCAATGGCATCCAGAAATAATGAATAATCGTTTTGAAGAATTTGATAAAATATTTCAATCTTTTATACGCAAATGTGAAAAATAAATTAAAAAACTTACTACAAAATATTTTGTAGTAAGTTTTTTTTAACATATTTGGTCTGAATCTAATATGATGGTAACTGGGCCATCATTTAGCAGATCTATTTTCATATCTGCTCCAAATTCTCCTGTCTCAACAGGAATATCAGTTTTTTTACATTCTGATATGATGTATTCATACATTTCATTTGCAAATGCTGGTTTTCCAGCTTCTCCAAAAGAAGGCCTGTTGCCTTTTTTACAGTTTGCATATAAGGTGAACTGAGATACTAGAAGTAGTCCTCCCTTTATTGATTCTAAACTTAGGTTCATTTTATCGTCACTATCACTGAATATTCTCATGTTCAGCAATTTTTTAATCATCTTGTCAGCTATTTCTTTGGTATCTGTATCAGATACTCCGATTAAAACTAAAAAACCCTTATCAATTTTACCTATAATATTATTTTCTACTTCTACTGAAGCTCTGTTTACTCTCTGAATAACAAATCTCATATAGACTCCTTTCCATATCTCATAAAGTCTTATAAATTCATAAAATCTTCGTCATTTAAATCAGTAGATTGAAGTAATTTTACATCTTCAACTCTTTGTTCAAATGCATTGAGTGCATATTGATTAGCGAATAAAAGTACGGGTCTTTTGAATCTATCATATACTAATGAAATTCTTGAGTTTTCATATTTTTTTAATTTCTTAGGATCATCTATATCTACCCATCTAGCTACAGTGAAATCCATATGTGTCATTAATATTTCAGTATTATATTCATTATTAAGTCTGAATTCAAATACTTCAAATTGTAATTGACCTACTGCACCTAATATAACATCATTGAACTCATTTCTATATATCTGAATAGTTCCTTCTTGGGCTAATTGAATGATTGCCTTCTGGAAATTTTTACCCTTTAGTGAATTTTTAGGAGCAACTCTCATAAATAATTCAGGAGGGAAAGTAGGAAGTGGTTCGAAAAATAGCTTTTCCTTACTATTAGTTATGGTATCTCCGATTTGGAAAGTACCAGTATCATATAAACCTATAACATCTCCTGCTATAGCAGTATCAACTGTTTCTCTGTCATTTGCCATCAGGTGTGTAGACTGATTTAACTTAAGTGTTTTTCCAGTTCTAGTAAGTTTTACATCCATTCCTCTGTTGAAAGTTCCTGAACAGATTCTTAAGAATGCTAAACGATCTCTATGGGCAGGATTCATGTTTGCTTGTATTTTAAATATAAAGCCACTGAATTCTTCATCAGTTGCTAGTACTTGACCATTTGTAGTTTTTCTAGTACCAGGTGCTGGTGACATGTCTAGAAAATGATTTAAAAACTGAGTGACACCAAAATCTGCTAAAGCAGAACCAAAGAATACAGGTGATAATTTACCGGCATTGATTTCATCAATATCAAAGGTATTACCAGCGCCATCTATTAGCTCTAACTCATCTCTCAAGTTTTGTAAATTTATAGGGTCAAGTATATCATCTAGTTCTGTGTTATATACGCCATCTTCTCCTAATGTAATAACTTTTGTTTCACCTAGACCTTTTTCATAGACATGAACTTTGTTTCTAAGTCTATCATAGATACCTTCAAATGACTGCCCATTACCTATTGGCCATGTTACAGCTACTGATGGAAGTCCTAGAACTTCTTCTAATTCAGCCATTAAATCTAAAAATTCTTTTGATTGTCTATCTAATTTATTTATAAATGTAAATATAGGTATACCTCTCATGCTACAAACTTTGAAAAGTTTTTTAGTTTGAGCCTCTATACCCTTTGCACCATCAATAACCATAACGGCACTATCTACTGATGTTAATATTCTATATGTGTCTTCACCGAAATCATTATGACCAGGTGTATCCATGATAGAAATAATCTTGTCATCGTATTCAAATTGCATAACTGAAGAAGTTACAGAAATTCCACGTTTCTTTTCTATCTCCATCCAGTCGGATTTTGCAAATTTACTATTTCTTCTCGCTTTTACTGTACCAGCTTCTCTTATAGCTCCACCATGTAATAAAAGTTTCTCTGTAAGTGTTGTTTTACCCGCATCAGGGTGTGATATAATACCAAAAATTCTTCTTTTTTCTATTTGCTCATTATTAACCATAATAATTCCTTCCTGTAACTAATCTAACTGTTTAATTATATACTATCTGCTTTATTAAATCAAGATTTTTGTAGTATAAGATTTTTATGGAATAATATGTAAATACTTTGAGATTTCAGCTTAATTATGATAGAATGTTTTAGGGGGTCATATGAAAAAGATAACTAAAATTGAAAGACAAAGAAATAACGTAAATAGAATAAGTATATTTTTAGATAATGAGTTTGCATTTGGAGTAGATGAGTCTATATTTTTAGAGTTTGGTCTTTGTAAGGACATGGAATTAGAAGAGGACTATATCGAAGATGTTTTAAGAAAAGAAGAGTATAAAAAAGCTGAAAATTATGCTATATACTTAATCTCTCAAAGGGAATATACTGAGAAAAAACTCAGAGATAAAATTTTATCTAAAGGATATAATGATGATCAATGTGATAAAATAGTGAGTAAATTCGCAAAATATGGATATATAAATGATGAGTCGTATGCAGAAAGATTCATAAGAAGTAAACAAAAAACTTCTAACCAAGGTAAATATAAAATAAAGGCATCTCTATATGAGAAGGGAGTAGATAGAGATATCATAAGTAAATACATGGAAGAATTCGATGAAGATTTAGAACTAGAGAAAGCTACAAAATTAGTTAAGAAGAAAATAGATTCTTTGAAAAATAAAAAACTCGATAAGTACAAATTGAGGCAGAAAGTAACCTTATATTTATCATCAAAAGGTTATGAATATGATGTTATAAGAAGGGCCATAAATAATCAAGATATAGAGGAAGAAGACTATGAAATATAAATATATTTTATTTGATTTTGATGGAACTATTGCAGATACTGAAGATGTAAATTTTGATATATTTCAGCAGTTGGCATCAAAATACAAATTGAGACAAGTTGAAAAAGAAGAACTTCCATTTTTGAAAAAAATGAGTGCTTCTCAAATTATGAAAGATTTGAATGTTAAAGCTTATAGATTACCTTTGATGCTTAGACAAGGTAAAAAAATATTGAAAGAAAACATAGTAAACATTAAATTTTGCCAAGAGGACACGGTAGAGGTTTTGAAAGAAATTAAAAAGCAAGATCTGAAAATAGGAATTATAACAACTAATTCAAGACAAAATGTCAATAAATTTTTAAATATTAACGATGCAGAAATATTTGATGTAGTATATAGTGCGAGTATGTTTGGTAAAGAGAGTAAATTTAAAAAGATAATGAAAAAAAATAATTTAACTCCAAGAGATATATTGTATGTTGGTGATGAGATAAGAGATATAGATTCTGCACATAAATGCAATATAGATGTTGCTAGTGTCAGTTGGGGTTATAATGATAGGGAAAGTTTGTTGGAGAATAATCCGAATTATATTGTCGATGAATTCAGTGAATTATTAGAAATAATACGCTTAACTTAAGACATATTAAGGCATTCTTATTGTTCTATTAAGATTTGTATGATATAATTAACATGGAGTGAGAAAAAATATTGGAGGATTGAAACATGAAAAAAATATTATCGTTAGTTTTGGCATTGTTGATGGTAACTAGCATGGCAGTATATGGAGATTCGAATTTTAATGATATAGAGGATAGTTGGGCAAAAGACTACATAATAAAAGCAGCTGATTTAAAATTGATAAATGGAAAGCCAGATGGGAATTTTGAACCTAAAGCAGAGGTTACTAAATTCGATGCTATTCTAATGCTTACGAGATTGTATAACTTGGATGCTGATGTAGAAACAAAAATGCTTGCGAGAAACAATTCCTTTTTATTAGGTATTACGAATGGAAAAGATGCGTGGGCATATAATGAACTATCTCAAGCGATTGAATTAGGAATTATAAGTAAAGATGGTTTAAGAAATATGTATGCTGATGGAAGTATAAAAAAAGCTGCTACTCGTGAACAAGTATGTATCTTATTATCAAAGGCATTGTATTTACAAGATGAAGTAAAAAATCTAGAAGGTAAAGTATACATATTGCCATTTGGAGATGCTTCTTCTATTAGTTCTGATTCTAGAGGTTATGTATATGTTATATATAAATCAGACATTATATCAGGTAATTCAGCCGGTAATTTTGATCCTAGAGGAAGTATTTTGAGAGAGCAGTTAGCAAAAGTTATATGTTTAGCTCATGATAAAGTTGGAACTGATAAAATAAATCCGCAATATGAAGGATTTGAGGTTTTTGAAACTGTAGAAGGTATAATAAAAGATATAAAAACAAATTCTATTGAAACTACTATAACATTAGATGTGGATGATTCTTCTGATGATAGAATGGTTAGAGTTGTTAAAGGTTCAACTACTATAACAGTGGATTCTAAAACTTCTACTGTAGACAAATTAGTGAAAGGTAGCCATGCATCTTGTTCAGTTAGTGAAGATACTGCTATAGCTAAATCAGTTGAAGTGGATTCATCAATAAGTATTATAGAAGCTACAATTACAGGAGTATATTATTCTTCTCCTATGAGATTAGTAGTTAGAAATGCTAATGGAACATCGGCTACATATAGTATAGCTGATAAAGTGCCAGTAACAGTTGATGGTAACAGCATATTTTTTAGAGAGCTAGTTAAAATGGACCAAGTTTCATTAACATTAGTAGATGATAATGTTACTAAAATTGATTCTATGAGCAGAGTTAAAACACATAGAGGAACTATCAAAGAAATCGTATTTGATTTTCCTATAAAATTAATTATTACAGATGACAATGATAAGGAACTTGAATTTACATATGAAACTGAACCTACTATAGATAAGAATGGTGAATCATCTACATTTGATTCATTGACTATAGGTGATTTAGTTACAGTAAGTACAACTTATGATAAATTGACAGCTATAACAGCTAATTCTAATAATCAAGAAGGTTTTGCTGGTATGATAAAAGGTATAACTATAGGAGATGTTAATAAGATTAAATTGCTTGATAATGATGGTGCAATGAAAGAATATGTTGTAGAAAAATCAGCAAAAGTGGTTGTGTTAAATCAATCAGCTTCTATATATGATTTAAGATTGGGATATAAAATAGATGTTCAATTTAATGGTGATAATGTTATTAGCATAATTGCTAAAGAGACAGAAAGTTCTCAAGAAGTAACAGGTAAAATATTATATGTTAATCAACTTAAGAAAACTGTAATGCTTCAAGTAATTGATGATCAGAATAATAAAGAAACTATATATGCTTATCTATCAAATGATACTACAATAATGAATCTAAGAGGTTCAAGACTGAATTTATCAGATCTTGAGTCAGGACAAACCGTTTTATGTGTAGGTGCTTATAGTGGTGGTAATTTTAGTGCGGTAAGTGTTATTGTTAAATAATAGTATTAATAATAAAAAGCCTTGAGGGGCTTTTTTTATTGTAAAGAAAGGAAGTTTATTGAAAATTTAAGGAAAATCTAGTATAATAAGTATAGTTGAAAGACTTAAGGAGGAATAAATGAACGAAAAGATATTAATAGTGGATGATGAAAGACCTATTGCAGATATAATAAAATTCAATTTGAAGAAGGAAGGATTTATAGCTGATACTGCTTATGATGGAGAAGAAGCTATAGATAAGGCTCATGAAATGAAGCCCGATTTAATGATACTAGATATCATGTTACCTAAAAAAAGTGGTTTTGAAGTATTGAAAGAGTTGAGAGTTGAATATGTTATGCCTATATTGATGTTAACAGCAAAGGAAGAAGAGGAAGATAGAGTAAAGGGATTAGAGCTAGGTGCAGATGATTATATTATTAAACCTTTTAATACTAAAGAACTGATAGCAAGGGTTAGAGCAAATCTTAGAAGAGTTAAATTATCTAGTGCAAATGATGATAATTTTTCGAAAATTTTGAAAGTGAGAAATATAGAACTTAATTTTAATACCTTCGAAGTATCTAAAAATGGTGGGATAGTAGATTTAACAAATAGAGAATTTGATTTGTTAAAATATTTTGTACTTAATCCAGATAAGGCATTTAGAAGAGAACACTTATTGAAAAAAGTATGGAATTATGATTTTGGTGATCTTAGAACTGTTGATGTTACTGTCAGAAGATTGAGAGAAAAAATTGAAAATTCAGAGGATAAATATATCATAACAAAGCGTGGCGTTGGATATTATTTTTCTAGTAAATAAGAGGAAAATATATGTTGATATTTAAGAGTATAAGATGGAGATTGGTTCTGATATATGTTTTGTTGATACTTCTAGCTATGTCTATAGTTGGTTTGTTTATCACTACTAGATTTGAGAGTATTCAACTTGATATGAACTCAAACAACATAAGAATAAGAGCAGCGGCAATTTTAGCTTCATCTACTCCTATGCAAAGTGATGATTGGGAAGTAAATGAAGATTCTATAAAAAAGTCGGTTCAGTCGGGAATACAACTCGGTTATAATGAAAATGTTTATGTGATTTTAAATAATGAGGATAAAACTATTATTGCATCAAGTATAGATGGATTAGTTGGTGTGAGTGCATATAAAGCTAGTAAACTAAGCAATCAAGTATTTGTTTGTTCTATAGATGGGTCTATATGTGAAAAAGTTATATCTAACAATAATGAAACAGAATATTTAAGTCATATTTCTTATCCAGTGAAAAATAATGAAGAAGGAATTAGTGGTTATATATATCTAACAAATGATATAAATTATGTGTATGAAACTTTGGAGCAGGTAAAATTGATGCTGTCGCAAGCTACAATAGTTGTTTTGATAGCAACAGTTTTAGTAGCATTAATATTATCAAGCAATATAACTAGGCCTATAAAAGATCTTACTATCAGAGCTAGACAAATGTCATATGGAAATTTTGATAATAAAGTTGAGATAAAATCTGATGACGAAATAGGTCAATTAGGAAAAATGTTCAACTTTTTAGTTGATGAATTATCTAGTAGTATATCTAATTTGAAACAAGAAAAAAGTAAAATGGATACTACTTTTAATTATATGGCGGACGGAGTGTTAACTGTGGGAATAGCTGGTGAAATAATACATATAAATCCAGTTGCTAAGAGAATATTGAATTTTAGAGTTAATGATAGAAATTATGATGATATCATGCTTAGAAAAAAAGATAAACATGATATGAAATTTATTAAACAGCTGAGATTTGAAGGTAAGTATTCTATTAAATTAGGTAATGAAATATATAGAGTAGACTTTGCACCATTTATGAATGGGGAGAATGAAACAGGCGGAGTTATAATGGTTTTTAAAAATATTACTGAGCAATACAAAACTGAGAAACAACAAAAAGATTTTGTTGCTAATGTATCTCATGAATTGAAAACTCCAATTACCACTATAAAAAGTTATACTGAAACTTTATTAGAGGGAGCAAAAAATGATACAGAAATTCTTGATAGCTTTTTGCAAGTAATTGATAGTGAAAGTGATAGAATGAGCAGACTTGTTAGTGATTTGTTAAAATTAAGTAGAATGGATTTCAATAATGATAATTGGAAGAGAGAAGTTATAGTTGTCGATGATATGTTAATAAGTATACGTGATAGATTGAAAATGCAAGCAGATTCAAAAAACATAGAAATCAGATTTTCACCTCAAGATAATGGAGCTCAAGTAAAATTTGATGTTGATGGATTAGAAAGAATATTTTTGAATGTAATAGGAAATGCTATAAAATATACAACTGATGATGGAGCTATATATATAGATACTTATCATGAAAGAAAATATTTGGTTGTTTCAGTAGAAGATACTGGTGTAGGTATTCCTGAAGAAGATTTAAATCATGTGTTTGATAGGTTTTATAGAGTAGACAAGGCTAGATCAAGAGAGATGGGTGGAACGGGTTTAGGGCTTTCTATAGCGAAAGAAATAGCAGAAGCTCATGATAGTTTTATTGATGTAGCTAGCACATTGGGTGTTGGAACAAAGGTAATTATTAAAATTCCTAAATATAAGAAATAGGTGCATATGAAAATAATAAGAAATATTATATTAGTTATACTTGTTTTCTTAGCAGTGTTTTTAAGTTCAAAAGTATGGTTTGAATTTCCATTTTTCACAGAAGAAAAACAAGATGATAATTATATAGTTAATTATTCAGATATAGATATTTGGAAAATAGTTAGACCAAGTAAATATTTATTATCAGATAAAGAGAAAAAAGCATATATAAATATTGAGAATGAAGATGTTGTTTGGAATATGATTTTAGATGAATTAACAAATGTTTTTATTAATTTTACAACTACCAATCATTCATTGCTTGTTGGAGAAGTATATCCAGATAAATATTTAATCTGCGAGTTTGAAAAAAAAATAAGTTCAGATATATTTTTTCAAGGTCTGGGAATAGATAAAAACAATATAAAAACAAGATTAACCTATATATCAAAAATAGCCATAGATATAGAAAATCCAGGTGATATATATATTTTCAACGGAGATTCTACTGTTGTCATGAAAAACACAATGTTTTCAGGAAGTCAAGTGTTATCAAAAATAAAAGAAATATCTAGACTTAGTGAATCTGTAGTAGATAAATGTCAGGTTAATGGCGAAAACTATCAGATTCCTCATGTGAAAACTAGTTTGGCTTTGAATCCGGTTTTTGTTAAAGCAGAGTTTAATGTTAATGATGTTGCCTATATTGATAATATAGCTAAGAATTTTTTTAGAAATGATTATGATTATGTTAGAAGAAGTATGGAGCAAAATGGAAATGTAAATTTTGTTTATAAAAATGAAAAAGTTTTAAAAATAACTTCAGAAGGTTTGTTTGATTTTTTTGACGCTAAATTTAGTATTAAAAATGAAAAAAATATTTATGAGAGTTTGAAAATTGCTATAAGTTTTTCAAATGATTTTATAAATTTACCCGATAATTTTTATTTACTTAGCTCTGAAAGTATACAAAAAGATGGAGTACAAGGCTATAAATTTACTTTTACCTATGATATTTATGATAAAACAGTTTTATTTAGTAGAGTAAGAAACAATTCTCCGTTAGAAATTGAAGTAGTTGATGGAAAAGTGATTTCTTATAAAAGATTACTCAGAGATATAGATAAAAGCATGATTGAATTTGCAGAGGATGTAAACATTTTGAATCTAGATGAGGTACTCAGTAAAAATGTTAAGTTAGAGGATGAAACTGATGATTTGAGTTTGAAAATTCTAGATAAGGATATGCTCAAATCAATTGATAGTGCATATTTGGCATATTTTGATAGAGCACAGAAAATAAATAGACAACAACTTATAGTTGTGTGGGTTGTAGAGATAGGTGAAAACACATACATTTTTAATGCTATAACAGGAAGTTTATTAGAACAATGGTAAGGAGTTTATATGGATTGGAATAAATCTAATATAGTGTTAATTATTGCATTTTTACTTATAAATATTTTTCTTTTATTTAGTATTTTATATAATAACGGAAGTGAAGATGCTACTGAAAAAAATTTCAAACTAGCATTAGAAGAAATGTTAACTGAAAAGGGAATTTCAATATCTTCAGAAATACCTAAGGCATATGGAAAGGCACCATTTTTGGAACTGGAGTATGGTCAGATTAAGTTGACAGAGGAAATGATAAAATTGTATATAGAAGATTTTGATGGCGAGTTTTATGAGAATGTTTATGATTATAGTTCGAAATCTGCTAAACTAAGTAAAATTGGAAATAATAAATTAGTATATGAAAAGTTAGAAACAGATGATGTTATCAAAATAATGAATGTTGATGAGAACAAGAAAATAATTAGCGATTTTTGTAGAAGTCATGATATAGATATGAAAGGATTCATGGAGGAATCATATTTTATTAATGAAGAATATGAAATATATGAGTTTAAGCAAATGTATGAAGGCTTTTCAATAGATAATTCCTATAGGAAGTTTTTTATAAAAAAACATGAGATTGTTAGATTTGAGATGCAAACAGTTGATGATATAATTAAGAAGGCAGAAGTGGATGTAGTTAATCCTTACGAGGCTTTAATTAGAGTGATTACGGAAAAAGATAATTTCAATAAGGAAATTATAGATATGAAAGCCTGTTATTATAATAGTAAATCTGATTTGGATACTACATTAGATTATTTTGATAGTGATTTGGTTTGGAAGGTGATTTTCTCAGACGGATCGTACTTTTATTTAGATGAACATTAGATAGTAAGAGGGGTTGGATTGAATTATGGACTTTCTAATGTTCACAGTTAGAAATTTTGCTAAAGCAAAATCGCTCACTAACGTATGCTTGCTGTCGCAAGCACACAACCGCTCTTTATGTGTAGGTTAGTTACGGTCTAGTGGTCGCAAGCGACTCGAGCTGTCGCTCGCCAGCTTACGGCTTT
>Ga0193962_1000343_pt1 | contig 21411 bp, 17 predicted proteins | sample FB_5_MG_FD_140335 | JGI IMG/M metagenome (GOLD analysis project Ga0193962, IMG submission 140335) | Microbial mat bacterial communities from the Broadkill River, Lewes, Delaware, United States - FB_5_MG | ecosystem: Environmental > Aquatic > Freshwater > River > Microbial mats | place: USA... | reverse complement strand
GCTAATTCAATTACTATCAAGTAACTACACTTATGGTGCGGATGAGAGGACTTGAACCTCCACGCCGTAAAGCACCAGATCCTAAGTCTGGCGTGTATACCAATTTCACCACATCCGCATTTGAATGTAGTTAATTGATAGTAATCAATGGTACTCCCAGCACGATTCGAACGTGCGACCTACGCCTTAGAAGGGCGTTGCTCTATCCAGCTGAGCTATGGAAGCTTTTGTATAAACTATAAATATGGGGTAAGATATGGGGATCGAACCCACGACCTTCTGAACCACAACCAGACGCTCTAACCGACTGAGCTAATCCTACCATCAGAATTTTATAATTTATGTTTTTAAATAACATGGTCGGAGTGAGAGGATTCGAACCTCCGGCCCCCTGGTCCCAAACCAGGTGCGCTAACCAGACTGCGCTACACTCCGAAATTACATTTCAAACTTTGTTTTGTTTTAATCAAACTCTGTCTTTATGTGGATGGAATTATAATAGAAATCTTTTTAATTGTCAAGCATATTGTAAAAGAATTTTGAAATTTGTCTACAAAGACGATAAACACTGGGTTTATTGTCTTTATAAATTTCCTGTTTTATTAGAATTGTATCAATCCATCGATAGGTGAGCTAGCTGTTGCATATGGTTTCTTAGGAATTCTTCCTGCTTTGTATCCAAATCGACCTGCTATAACTGCATGTTTAAATGCTTCTGCCATCATCATAGGATTTGAAGCTTGTGCGATTGCTGTATTTGCCAAAATTCCTTCTGCCCCTAATTCCATCGCTGCTGCTGCATCAGATGCACACCCTAAACCTGCATCTACAATAACAGGAACATTTACTGCATCTTTAATAAATGCAATGTTGTATGGATTTTGAATCCCTAACCCTGAACCAATAGGAGCAGCTAAAGGCATAATAGCATCAGCTCCTGCATCTTCTAGTTTTTTAGCAACGATTGGATCATCACTAGTGTATGCCATAATTGTAAAACCATCTTTTTTTAATACTTCACAAGCTTTGATTGTTTCTATTACGTCTGGATATAAAGTTTTTGCAGCATCTCCAATAACTTCAAGTTTAATAATATCAATCCCTGTAGCTTCTCTCATAAGTCTAAAAGTTGTAATAGCTTCCTCAGCTGTAAAACACCCTGCACTATTAGGAAGAAGTTTTATATTTGTATCTTTGAAATAATCTAATAGGTTTTCTTCATTTGGATTAGTAATATTTACTCTTCTTATTGCAACTGTAATTAACTCTGAACCTGAAGCTAGTGTTGCTTCTCTTGTTGTTTGAAATGAATCATATTTTCCACTTCCTACTATTAGTCTAGAGTTAAATTCGTAGTTTCCTACTTTTAAAATATTGTCGTTCATCTTCTATATTTCCTTTTATTATATTATGTTATCTTATAAATTGACGTATGTTATCGTAATTATCTTTATAGTTTTTTAATCTCTTTAATTAAATCTTCTGGCATCATTGAATAATTATTTCCAGCATAATTTGACGCTGATAGAGTATGTGCTAAGCTTCCATTTATTGCTGATTCTAAGGGATTATAACCTTGTGCTAATAGTGAACCTATTAAACCGCATAAAACATCTCCACTGCCACCTTTACTTAACACTGACGAACCTAAGGGATTTACATAAGTTTTTTTATTCTTTCCTATGATTACATTTGTTCCTTTTAATAAAAGAACAGTGTCTTTGTATTTTTTACAAAATATATTGACATATTTAAATCTATTATTTTGTAGTTCTTTTACAGAAACATTTGCTAAACCTGTAAGTTCCAAGAGAGAACAAAACTCCTTGGGATGAGGAGTAATCACTAGATCTTTTTGTTTTAGTACTTTAAGTATATTTATATCATAAAAAAGATCTGCATCTAAAACTTTAGGGATATCATTCAGAAGCATATTACTATTGTACTTTTTCCCAAGTCCCATACCTATACACATCGCAGTTGTATTTGAAGGAAGTTCTTTATTTTGCATAATAGAATTTGGAAGTTTTTTTAACCTACTCGTAACAACACTAATTAGACCACAACCAAATGAAAAACCAGCTTTAGCACAAAGTAACCCTGCACCTGCTTTTTCACCTATTACTACACTTAAATGTCCATATGTACCTTTATTTGATATTTTATTATCACGTAATGGTAACCGTAAATCTTTTGTCTCTAATAGATAACTATTTGTCTTTGTTTCATAAAGTTGTCTTTGTATTCCTAAATCTGAAACAATTAACTTTCCAACATACTCTTTTGCAGTATCAGTAAATAGAGATTTTTTGAGTGCACCCATTGTTATAGTTATGTTAGCACAAAACGCTTCTGTTGTTATTTGTCCTAAAGTATTAATTCCACTAGGGACATCACAAGCTATTTTATAGCCTTTTAATTTATTAAGTTGCTGGAGTAAAGAGATTGATTCTTTATCTAAATCTCTATTTAAACCAGAACCAAATAAACAGTCAACAATAACATCAGCTTTTTTAATCTTTGTTATTACTTTGACTTTGATCTTTAGTGCACGTTGTAATTGTATTTGTGCCATATTTGATTTTACACCAAAGGGAATATAAAGAGATACATCATATTTTTTATGTAATAGCCGAGCCAATACTATTCCATCTGCACCATTATTCCCCGCACCACACACAATTAAAATTTTATTTTTTGCAGAAAATTTCTTCTCTATATAATTCATCATAGAGATACTTGCATTTTCCATCAGGATATCTTCAGTGAGCCCAAATTTCTTATAACATCTTTGATCCAGACTATTTACTTCATCAAATATTTTTTGCATCTTTAGTTCTTCATCATTTTTTTCGAAACTTCCATCCGTCAGATTCTAAAACTTCTATTATCTTTTCTTTTTTGTCACCCTGTATCTCTATCCACTCACCTTTGACTGTTCCACCACAACCAAGTTTTGATTTTAATAGTTTTAATATCTCTTTTTTTTCTTTGTCTCCAATAAAAAAATGACCAACCAATGTAACTGGTTTTCCTCTTCTTTTCTCAAATGTAAATACTAATTGATGTTCATTTTTACTGATATTTTTATGTGAAGTTATAGTTGGTTTATTTGATTTCTTTTTAGAATTATTTATTTTTTGTTTTTCCCAAACTTCACCATCTAGATTTGCACCCATTTCAAACATAATTACTCCTAATCTTTAATTTTCAGATATAAAAAAAGGGACTTTAGAGTTAAACTCTAAAATCCCTTTTTTATGATTTGCTATTATTTATTATAATAGGCTATTGATTTTATCAGCAAAAGCTTGTTTAGATGAAGCTCCCACCATAGTATCAACGATTTCACCATCTTTCATGAAAACAATTGTAGGGATAGATCTTACACCAAATTGTGTACTTAATTCTTGCTGCTCATCTGTGTTTACTTTACAGATATTTGCTTTACCTTCAAATTCTTCAGCTAACTCTTCAATAACTGGAGCAATCATTCTACAAGGCCCACACCAAGGTGCCCAAAAGTCAACTAGTGATACACCTTCTTTAGTTGTTGCTTCGAAGTTATCATTTGTTAATTCTATGTATTTTCCCATTTTTATTTCCTTTTTATTTCTTTAATTAAAAAATTGTACTCTTTTTTTTCTTTAAATAAACTTTCTATAACAAACTATAAATGATATTTTGGGTAAAATCACGTATTAAATTAAATACGGATAAATATTATGAATATTAGAAATGAATTTTTAGAATTTTTTGCTTCAAAACAACACAATATAATTAAAAGTGCACCACTGGTTCCAGATGATGCGACATTACTTTTTACTAACGCAGGTATGGTTCAATTTAAAGATATTTTTACAGGTGCTGTTCTTATTCCACAAACTCCAAGAGCCACATCTTGTCAGCTTTGTGTACGAGCTGGTGGAAAACATAATGACTTAGAAAATGTTGGATACACAGCACGACATCATACTCTATTTGAAATGCTTGGAAATTTTTCTTTTGGAGATTATTTCAAAAAAGACGCTATAGCTCATGCTTGGGAATTCATTACTAAAAACCTAGAACTTCCGATAGAAAAATTATGGGTTACAATTCATGATACTGATGATGAAGCTCATGAATTATGGAAAAAACATATCTCAGAAGATAGAATCATGAGATTTGGAGATAAAGATAATTTTTGGTCGATGGGTGACACTGGTGCTTGTGGACCTTGTAGTGAAATATTCTATGACCAAGGAGAAGAAAACTTCAATGGGCCAGAAGATAAAATGGGTGGAGAAGGTGATAGATTTTTAGAGATCTGGAATCTTGTATTTATGCAATACGACAGAGATACTCAAGGAAACCTTAATCCTCTTCCAAAACCATCTATTGATACAGGTATGGGACTTGAAAGAGTTGTTGCTATTAAAGAGGGTGTTTTAAATAACTTCGATAGTAGTACATTCCAACCAATAATTAAAAAACTAGAAGAGATTTGTGAAAGTGAATTAACTGATAAAAACATTGCAAGTTTTAGAGTAATTGCAGATCATGTTAGAACTGTTGCATTTATGTTATCGCAAGGTATTTTATTTGATAAAGTTGGACGTGGTTATGTTGCTAGAAGAATTTTAAGACGTGCAGTAAGACATGGTTATTTACTAGGATTTAGAAAAGCATTTATGGCACAAATCATCGATACATTATGTGATATGATGGGTGAAACTTATCCTGAACTCAATGAGAAAAAAGATTTTATCCAAGAGCAAGTTTTACTTGAAGAAGATAGATTCTTTAAAACTATCTCAAGTGGTATGGAACTATTTAATGCGGAACTAAAAAATACAAAAGATATTTTTTCTGGACAAGTTGCTTTTAATCTTTATGATACACATGGTTTCCCGTTAGATTTAACAGAAGATATGTTAAGAGAAAAAGATTTAAAAGTAGATAATGAAACTTTTGATAAATGTATGAATGAACAAAAAGCTAAAGCAAAATCAGCATGGAAAGGAAGTGGTGATGATGCTTCAAGTGGTGATTTTAAAATTCTCTTAGATGAAGTAGGTGTAAATGAATTTGTAGGTTATACAAATATCCGAACAAAATCAAAGATTGTAGCTCTTTTAGATGAAAACTTCAAAAAAGTTTCTCAACTTGATGAAAACAAATCAGGATGGGTGATGCTAGATAAAACACCATTTTATGCTACTAGTGGTGGTCAAAATGGCGATGTTGGAGCTTTAGAAGATGGAGAACATATAGCAATCATCAAAGAAACAAAAAAATTCTTTGATATTAATATGTCACAAGTTGAAGTTGTAAGTTCTACTTTAAAAGTTGGAGAAATTGTTGAATCAGTAGTTGTAAATAGAGGTGAAGTATCAAAACATCACAGTGCAACTCACCTTTTACAAAGTGCACTTAGAATGGTACTAGGGGATACAGTATCTCAAGCAGGTAGCTTAAATGATGATAAGAGACTGCGGTTTGATTTTACTTACCCGAAAGCAATGACACAAGCACAAATTGATGAAGTTCAAGATTTAGTTAACTCTATGATAGCAAGAGGATTAACAGGAAGTGTTGAAGAGTTACCAATAGAAGAAGCGAAAACAAAAGGTGCTATTGCTATGTTTGGAGAAAAATATGGTGATTCTGTACGTGTAGTTGAATTTGGTGACGTGAGTGTTGAATTTTGTGGTGGTACTCATGTACAAAATACAGGAGAGATAGGAAGTTTTTATATCACAAGCGAGCGTGGTGTAAGTGCTGGTGTACGTAGAATAGAAGCTGTTGTAGGATTAAGTGCTATTAACTATGTTCAAGAAGCTATGAAGAAGCTCTCTTTAATTGAAACAGAAGTAAAAAATAAAGATATCATAGAAGGTGTCTCTAAACTAAAAAAACAGATCAAAGACTTAAAAACTGAACTTAAAGATGCACATGAAAATGTAGCAACACCACTAGAAGAGATAGAAATCAATGGTGTAAAAGTTGTTGTTGATATCGTTGATAATGGTGATATTAAAAAACTTGTTGATGATATGAAAAATGGTCATGATAAAATCGCAACACTATTGCTTCAAGCAAAAGGTGATAAAGTGATGTTGGTTTCTGGTGTTAAAAATGCATCTATTAAAGCTGGTGATTGGATCAAAGCTATTGCACCTATCGTTGGTGGTGGTGGTGGTGGTCGTCCAGACTTCGCACAAGCTGGTGGAAAAGATGCAAGTAAAATAAAAGAAGCTAAAACTGCTGCTTTAGAGTATATAAAACAAGAACTTAATTAATAAACTTTCGCTATGGTAAATATAAAATATTTTTTATTTATATTTATCCTAGTCCCACAACTTTATTCACTTGATTTTAAAGTTGCTTCTTATAATGTAGAAAACTTTTTTGATCTACAATATGATAAAACAGAATACAAAAAATATATACCACATACAAAAACATGGAATCAAACTTCATATAACAAAAAACTCAAAAATATATCAAAAACTATTCACGATTTAGATGCTGATATATTAGCGCTCCAAGAGATAGAATCAAAAAATGTACTCAAAGCCCTTTTAAAAAAAAATCCCTCTTATAAATATGTAGTATTTCATAAAAAAAAAGATTCAGCTATAGGACTGGCTTTATTGAGTAAGTTTAAAATCACTTCAAAAAAAGTAATAGTAGTAAATAGATTTAATAAATATTCAAGAGACATTTTAAAAGTAACTCTAGATATTGATAATCAAGCACTTATTGTATATGTCAATCATTGGCGTTCAAAAAGAGCTGCTGAGTCAAAACGTATTAAATATGCTTTGGCACTCAAGAGAGATATTGATGCACAAGAAAATAATGACTATATTATTCTTGGTGATTTAAACTCAAATTACAATGAGTATCAAACCTTTCAATACGATAAAAAGCTCAATGATACTTATGGAATCACAGGTATTAATCAAATTTTAAATACTACTTTGAATAAAAACCTCATACACAAAAATAATATTTTAAAACACCAACAAAATGTCCATTTTAATACATGGCTAGAATTAGATAAAAAAAGACGATATAGTACTAAATTTAAAAACAATAATAACACCCCAGATAATATACTCTTATCAGCGAACTTATTTGATGAGTTTAATATCTCATACATTGATAAAAGTTTTAATGTTTTTAAACCCTCTTATCTCTTTAAAAACAACAAAATTTATAGATGGAATAGTTTCACAAAAAATGGATTTTCTGATCACTTACCAATCTATGCATACTTTTCAACAAAAAAACAAAATTATACTTTTAAAAAAACTCCCACCATTCCAAATAAAGAAAATACGATAAATTATCTATATGATATAGAACATATTTCTAACTATACAATTAAAGATGTTACAGTTCTTTATAAAGCCAAAGATATTGTTCTTATCAAACAAAACAATAAAGATAAAGCAATCATGATTTATAAACCACAAAAAGAGTTAAAAGTTGGATTTAGTTATGATTTAACTGTAGATGCAATTGATGAATACAATGGGTTAAAAGAGATTAAAAAGATCTCTAATATATCATTAAAACAAGAAAATAGAGATTTCCAAAATTTATTTCTTGATGGGAACACAATAAATTTACAAGATGAAAAGTTTTTAAATAATGTGATAAAAAATGTTACAGGTATATATAAAAAAAGACATCTTTATTTTAACAATAAAAAAATTAGATTGTATTTCAAAAAAGGAATAAAAAAACCAGAAGAGGGAAACAAGGTTTCTATATCTTCTGGTCATTTGAGTATTTATAAATCTTCTATGCAAATAGTTTTGCATAAAGAGATTGATTTTAAAGTATTTTAAATTATCTTGTACCTAAAACACTAGAAACTACTTTATAAAGACTAGGAATATCTGTTTTACCGACAAATCCGTCGATACCAATTCTATTCATTTTATCTTTAACAGCATCTGTTGTCATACTTGAGTTTACAACTACTGGAATATGAGCATATTTAGGAGTATCTTTTATAAATTTTGCTACTTGATAACCATCTGTTCCTGGCATCTCAATATCTGTAATAACAAGTCCAATAGAAGCTGGATCATTGATCTCTTCTATTCTATCTAATAAATCACCACCATTTACAGACATAATAAAATTAGCTTTTGCTTTTCTCATAAACTGATTTAATACTTCTCTAGCAACAGCACTATCTTCTGCTATTAAAATAACTTTTTCGTTATTTACTGGAGATGTTACATATCTTTCTAAATCACTTGCATTGATATCTGTCCAACCAATATCTGATAATAATTGCTCAGCATTAAATACTGTACAAAGATTTTCTTTTTTATCAATCTCTACATATGTTGTATATGTAACTTTTGAATTTTGATTTTCTGAATTAATAAGTTCTGCAGTAGTTTTCTCAACAATATTAACCATATCTTTTACTAAAAATCCAACTTGCTTATGGTTGAATTCACAAAAAATAATTAACTTGTATTCATTTACTGGTAGTGATTCATAACCTAACCATCTGTCAAGATTAATCAATGTAATAGGTTCCCCTCTAATTGTGGCGATACCTTGGATAACATCTGTATCAGTTGGTGTATCTGTAATTGTTATCTCTTCTGTTATTATAAATGCCTTAATTTTTGCAATATTAATAGCATACATCTCTCCATGCCCAGTATAAAAAACTGCAAGTTGTTGTACATTTCTAAGGTGTGCTTGTGTTAACTGCTCTACACTATCACTAATTCCGCTCATATAAATCCTTTGAAAATAAGTTTAATCTATTTTATCTATTTTTCACTTAATATTTTTTGAATTGCTATACTACACATAGTCAACCCAAAAGCACCTGTCACTCCAACAAAACTACCTAGTTCTTTACAATTTGGATTTTCACTACTAAAAACTACTTTGAAACTTTTTCTAAATCTATCTTTTTTTAACATATCTCTAATTTTTCTAGCAAATGGGTCGTTATATGTTTTAAAGATATTTACATATTCTATTTTTGTAGGATCAAATCTTTTTGCACTTCCTGTTGTAGAGATAAGTTTTTTATGATACTTTTTAATAAGTTCAACTTTCATAGGAATATCATCAATTGCATCTAAAATATAATCATATTCACTCATATCAAAAGTATCAATCCACTCTTGTGTTATTTTTGTGTTTATAGCTGTTACATTTGGATATAAAGTTTTTAAATGATCTACTTTAACACTCCCAATAGCTCCTGGAGTTTCACTACCCATTTGCCTGTTTTGATTTGATTCTTCGTATACATCAAAATCTACAATAGTAATATCTGTTACACCAGTTCGGTATAGTCCATCTAAAGCAAAGCTACCAACTCCACCTACCCCTAATAATATTATTTTTGCATTTTGTAATTTTTCAAAATCACTTCCAAATAGTTTTTTACTTCTACTATATTTCAATTTCTATTCTCCCTTCTGTTCTTGTATCTTTAGCTCGTACCACGGCATCATCTAGTTTTTCCATTATTGTTTCATATGTATCGGAATCTTCAACTTGTGTAATTCCAAATGATATAATTGTATTTGAGTCATACGTTGTTTCTAAACTCACTATTGTTTCTATTTTTTCAGCCAATATCATCGCCCCACTTAGCGATGTTCCTGCAGTTAAAATTATAAATCTACCGTTATTAAATTTTCCAAAAACATCATTGGTTCTAATCTTTTTCAAAACTAAATCACCTAGGAATTCTTCTAACTCTTCAATATCTTTTGATGACTTAATATCTATCAAAATACATGATAACTCAGATTTATATCTTTGTGCTCGTGCTAACTCCTTTTCTAAAATATCTTTTGTAAAAGATTCTTTATATGCACCTGTAAGTATATCTTTTTCTATTATATCTACTATTTTTTTAATAGATATCTTTTTGACTTCACTACCATCCATATCACCTTTATATTCATTATTATTACGATTTATATGTATCATTAAAAATGCAGTATAAATAAAAGTACTCAATAACACATTTCCAACAATAATAGCATCAAACATCTCTTTATAAATAAATGTATCAGGTAAAGAATGCACCATGATAATTGCCAATGCACCTTTCGTACCTGAATAAGTTAATGCCCTAGCCCATCGAAATGGTAATTTTAGCTTTATAACCATACTACTTATCATACTAAATCGTATGATACTCGTTAAAATAAAAATGAGTAAAATCTCTTTATAATAGGTAAACAATGATCCAATATCTATAATATTTGCCAAAATCGTAAATACGATAGCATTCGCAAATATCCCTATAAATTCTGACTCTTTTTTATACTCTCTAAAATCTTTTTTAGTCAATGCTGGAACACTATTAATAAGTTTTAAAAGTGACGATTCCAAATCATGACCCTCATGCTGAATCTCAGTTTGAAAGCCTTTTCGTAACTCTTTTTTTACAAGATATTTAAAAGTTAATACTGAAGTTACTATTGATAATATTCCAGCTATTTGAAAATGTTCTGCTATCATAAATGATATAATTACAATCAGATATATCACCAAAAGTTGATCGAAAGAATTTTTCAATACTTTTATCGTATAGTACCCAATATATGCTACTAACATTCCAATTATCGTAGATAAAAAAAGTACCTTAATCAATGTAGTGTTAATATCAAGAAAGGTTAATGATCCGCCACTTATCATTGGCATTGCGATAAAATAAAATATAACTAAAGCAGTAACATCATTAAATAAAGACTCTGATTCTGCATAAACTTTAAGTTTTTCTGGTAATTTAAATTTCGACATAATACTTGACACAGTAATCGCATCTGTAGCCATTAACATTGAAAAAAGTGCTATTAACATCCCTATACTAAACTGGTATTCAGGAAGTACAAATGGTGTGATAAATACAGCAATCCCAATAGAGATAATTACAGCAAAAAATGCCAAAAACACTATCTCTTTATAATGTTTTTTTAATTCATCTGCTGATATATTTAATATATCTGGTAAAAGTATTACAGGTAACATCAAATACAATATATCATCAAACTTATCATCTGATAAGTTAATAATTGTAGGGAAAAAATGAGATAATACAAATGATAAAACGATTAAACTAAGTGTCGATGGTATTTTTGTAGAGTTTTCTATTATTCTAGATACTAAGATAAATACTAATAAAATTGTAAATAATAATAACATCAACTCTTCCTTTAGTAGATAAGCCCTTCTTTTAAAAGTGCTTGTTTTACATTGTACATTTGTTTATGTTTATCATTACACCATTGAGGTGATAAAAGTGAACTATCACTAATTCCAGCTGTAACTCTTGAAAGAGAAATCTCATCTGGAATCATTTTGATAGCTTTAACTAAAGTATCAAGATATAACTCTTCTGATATTGGTTCAAATTTACCTTTTTTGTATATATTTGTTAACAATGTATTTTTAACAACATACAAAGGATGAATTTTTATAGAATCTACATTAAGCCGTATAGTTTCTTTTACCCCATGAAGCATCATCTCTTGAGTTTCATCAGGAAGTCCAAATACTAAATGTCCACATACTAAAAGATTTCTCTCTTTAGTTTTTGTAATCCACTCTTCAATATTTGCAAAATCGTGTCCACGGTTTATTTTTTCTAATGTTTCATCATAAACTGATTGAATACCATACTCAAGCCATACCTCTGTTGTTTTAGATAACTCTTCTAAATAATCTAAAGTTTCATCAGTAATACAATCTGTTCTTGTACCGATACTTAAACCAACGACATCATCAAAACCTAATGCTTTTGTATATAACGCCTTTAAAGTATCAAGTGGTGCATATGTATTTGTAAATGATTGAAAATATACAATAAATTTTTTAGCACCAAATTTATTTTCTAATCGCTCTTTTGTTGCATCAAATTGCATTTTTAATTGAAGTAGTTGTTTCTCTAAGTGAGGATTTTCAACACTTCTTAAATTTAATTTGAATTTTGATTTATCAACTTGATTTGGAGAAAATGATTCATTTTCACAAAATGTACAGCCACCTTTAGCAACTGTACCATCTATGTTTGGACAAGTAAATCCTGAAATACTGATAGGTACTTTATAAACTTTTTCACCATGCTTCTTTTTCCAGTATCTACCAATAGTGTTTATATTCTTCATTGAGTCTATTTCTATTCCTATTCTACGAAATAATCGCCATCAAAGCTCACCATAGAATAATTTCTATCTCTGCCTAATGCACCTTTTAAATCATCTATAGATAAGTACTCTAAAGAATCTGCTTCTATATACTCTTGAACCTCTTCTTGTGTATTTACAGCGTTAATTAATTCTTCTTTTGTAGGAGTATCTATTCCATAAAAACATGGATATTCGATTTTAGGACTTGCTACTCTAAAATGTACTTCAGCAGCTCCTGCATCTTTTAACATCTTTACAATTCTTTTACTTGTAGTACCTCTTACAATTGAGTCATCGATAACTACAAGTTTTTTACCTTCAATAAGAGATTTCATTGGGCTAAGTTTCATCTTAACTTTCATATTTCTCATAGCTTGAGTTGGTTCAATAAATGTTCTACCAACATAATGGTTTCTAATGATTCCTAATTCAAATGGAATACCTGAAGCTTTTGCATAACCTAAAGCTGCTGGAACACCACTATCAGGAACAGGTATAACCATATCAGCATCAACAATATCTTTATCATTTAATGCTAAAGCTTTCCCCATCTCTTCTCTTGCAGCATAAACATTTTTACCATCGATATCACTATCTGGTCGTGCAAAATAGATATACTCAAAAGCACAAGGTCTGAACTCTTTTGTATCATCTAACATAATAGATTCAGCTTCCGGGAACTCTTCACTAAAAATTAACATCTCACCTGGTTTTACATCTCTTACAAACTCAGCATCAACAAGATCAAAACAACATGTTTCACTAGCAACGATATATCCACCAGATCTAAGTTTACCGATACTTAGTGGTCTAATTCCATGAGGATCTCTAATAACAAAAAGTTTACTTCTACTTTGAATCATAAAGTTGTAAGCACCTTTTAATTTTGTTAAAGATTTTGTGATTCTGTCTCTTAATTTATCTTGACTAGATTTTGCTATTAAGTGAATAAGATTTTCAGTATCCATTCCTGTTTGAAAAATAGAACCTTCATCGATAAGTCTTTGTCTTACTTCATTTTTATTTACTAAGTTTCCATTATGAACAATAGAGATTTCGCCTAGTTTATATTTTGCTTGAATAGGTTGTGCATCAAAAACAGAGTCACTTCCTGCTGTTGAGTATCTATTATGACCTATTGCCATATTTCCTTGAAGAAGTTTAAAAGCAGATTCATCAAATACATCTCTTACAAAACCTCTATTTTTTATAGTTACTATCTTCTTAGAGTCTGTACCACCAGCACTGATACCAGTTGCTTCGTGACCTCTATGTTGCATCGCAAATAATGCAGCTGATGCTAATTTTGCTGCATCATCGTTTCCATATATTCCTACTATTGCACACATATTATAATCCTAAACAATCGTTAATACTATATAAACCAGCTTCTTGGTTTACTACCCATTTACCAGCTTTGATTGCACCTTTACTAAAAGTATTTCTAGCAGTTGCAGTGTGATTTAACTCTATAAACTCACCATCATTATAAAAACCAGCTGTGTGACGACCAACAATATCTCCACCTCTTAAACTCATAACAGCAATTTCATCTTTTGTTCTAGCGCCAATTATTCCATCACGTCCAGAAATTCTTACATTATCAAGATCAAGTCCTCTAGCATCTGCTGCATGTTCTGCTAAAGTTAAAGCTGTTCCACTAGGACTATCTACTTTGTGTCTGTGATGTTGTTCAACAATTTCACAATCAAAGTCAGCTAATGTTTTTGATGCAAGTGCAACTAGTTTATTTAAAACTGCAACACCAAGACTCATATTTGTAGCGTATAAAATAGGTACAACTTTACTTGCTTCTATTAGTAAGTTTTTTTGATGCTCACTAAATCCAGTTGTTGCAATAACTAAAGGTTTCCCTTTTCCATTTTGAACAACTGTAGTCAATAACTCTTCTGTAGCTTTTGGAGCAGAAAAATCTATCACTAAATCTGATGCATCAAGCATAGTTTGCATATCATTTGTAACAACAGCATCTTCTGGTAAAGTTTTTGTTAGTTTATCAAAAACATGAACACTTCCTACACAAGCTACTTCATCATTAGCTAAATCATCAATAAGTAAAGAACCAACTCTACCTGTACTTCCTAAAATCCCAACTTTTAACATAATTATATCCCAAGGTTTAATTTAATTATCCGCATTATACCCTTTTAGTTTTAAACTTACTCACTTTACATTTTCTTTAGATATATTGTTTTATATTTGTTTAATTATAATTTAGAAAAGTTACGAGATGATGACTTTGGTTGAAAATTTTTTTATATCTAATAATATGTAGGGCATATATCTGAACAATCAGTTACTAATTTTAAATCCAAAGAATCTTAACTTCGACTTACTCTTTAAAGTGAAATAGGTATAATTCCAAAATGAATCAAGAATTATATTTTTTACGCTCAACAGAGCAATACCTAGCAAAAGAGTTACTGTATTATGCAGCACATTTAAATAACAGTGATAAATCCCTTAGTGATTTTCCTGAATTAAAGCAATATGAAGAACATTTTGGTTCTTATAATGGAGATATAGGTGTATATATCTTAGCAGATGCTAAAGTAGCTGGTGCTGCTTGGGTAAGATTATTAGTTAATGGAAAGGCGTATGTAAACGATGATACTCCTGAACTAACTCTTTCTATCAAACCAGACTTTGAAGGAAAAGGTATCGATACCGCCCTATTACAACAACTTTTTATAGAAACATCTAAGTTATATTCACAAATGAGTCTATCTGTTAGAGATATTCCCTCTGAACTTAAATTTTATGAAAAATTAGGTTTTGTAAAATGTGAAAATACAGAACATAAAGATGTACTAGGTGTAAGCTCTTTTATTATGATTAAAAAACTTGAAAAACCAAATGAAGAAAAAGAAATAAAACACCTTGAAGAAGCGTGTTTTAGAAGGTCGTATAGTTAAAGTATTTGGAAAAAATGGAAATAAATATTCCCAAAAAACTTCATTACATCTGTATAATGTATTGCTATTTAAAATTATATTCGTTATAATTATGTTGAAACACATGAAACCTTTCAGATGAATTAGTTACTCATCGTACAAAGGGAAGTTAAAAGGGTAAGGATTTTTCCTTACCCTTTTTTTATGGTAGGAACTTTTAAAGTGATAAATGGTGGAGCTTTTGTAAAAAAGGTTGCATTTTAACTCTGAATTGGCGTGTTTAATCAAAAACTCTTTCCATTAATTTATCATCCAGCATTTTTATTTCTGATTCTAACAAATTCTCATAGAGTATTTTAGATTGTTCAGACAGTACTGTTTTATCCTCTTTTATTTTCTTTTCTATATTTGTTAATCTTTCTCTTATATATTCTTTATATATAAATTCTTGTTCTAGTCTATTATAGTGTGTAATCAAAAATACAAATAGGTATAAAATAATATACATTGGGAAATTCCAAATCAATAGACCTAATAATAATGAATAATTAATTTTTATGCTTTCTTCTTTTTCAACTTTTGTTAAGCGTTCAACACATAAGTTATTATTACTAAATTGTTCCATTGGAATTATACTCTCTTTAGTAACAACAAGCATTAATTCTTTATCTTTTAAATAATAAAAATTCAAACTTATTATAACAATAGATAGTAGCGATATAAATACCCATAAACAAATTTTTATCTTTTTATAGTCACTAATTACTTTGTTTAAAGAATTTTTATCTTTTGCAGTATGATTTTTGTCGAACCCATTACACATAACATGTCCTTTTATTTTTTTATAAATGTTAACTAACTTTTAATTAAAATAGTAAATAATTTAAATATTTATTTTGTATACTATTCAAAAATTTAAAGGATAATAATTGAAATTAAAAAATTATTCCATATTTTCTATACTTATACTGGTAACCTTTTTATACAGTTTTAACTATTTTGTTTTTGAAAATACATTAATAAAAAAAACTTACAGCGATATTATTATGCATTTTCTTGGTATTATACTTTTAGGAATAATTTCTTTTACATTTTTTGAACTACTTTTAAATAAGCTATTCCGTAGTAAAATAACACAAAAATTCGTTAAAAGAATTTTAATTATTCATACTAAAAATAGTAACATCAAGGATACAAAAGAGTATAGAAAAATATGGAAACGTATTGTATTAAAAATAGAATCTACGCATCATCTTTCATTATTAAACAAAATAAAAGAACTTGATTCATATGAAGATATAAATTTTCCACAATATCAAGAGTTATCAAAAAACAACATTGAGGGAAAAAATATAAATAATTACATACATAGCTATGATTTTAATTCAATATTTTTAAATAAAATCCGAGAATTTGCTATTTTTTTTGAAATGATTTATGAGAAATATAATCATAAAAGTATGTATGAAGAATATAAAATAAATCAATATGACTTATTGATTAAACACAAAAAATTTCTTTTTCAAAATATGGTTAATTTTTATAAAATGAAATATTTATTTCGATTGTTACTAGATTTAAAAATATTTTTATTAACTATATTACCTTTACTTACTCCAATATATATTTCTAATGTTTTTTTTACTGATGCTGAAAAATATAATTTTTTTCTAACCGCGATTTTATATATTGCGATTATTTATCCATTATTAAGATTAACTGATAGCATCTTTCAAATAGCATTACTTTATACAATTCAATTTCATACAAATCGAATGATCTTGGTACATGGTTTTTATTTAATTATTTTAGCTTATTGCTTTACACTACTAGGTTTACAAGGAATTGACCTCTTTTATCAGTTTGAGATAACATATAAAACAACTGCATTTGGTGAAATATATGAAATACTAAAAGGTTTAATGTTTTCCTTAAATCTTTCAGAAATTAATATTGGTTCTTTATTTGATATAGAAAAAAAAGATGATCAAAAACTAAGATTTGTAATTGTTATAAAATTAATAATACTAATAATACTGATTAGATTTTTAATTGATGCTATTAACTACTTCTATGAAAAATTTGATCAATTTTACTATGAACAAAAAATCAAAAAATATTTACTTCCTCCTGAGTTATTTAGATTACTCGGATTAATTATAGTTGGTATAATTGCACTCGGTTATTTATACTTAATTTTTATTGACATAAATTATCGTAAAGAAGATAATATATCAAAGTCTTTTATATCCAAAGAGATGGCCAATTCACAAGAAGATACAACATTAGAAAAGCTTATTCCTTTTAGTATTTTTATTGCTTTAATAGGAGGAATTTTAGCTATATCTACAAGAGAAATTATGGATAATTATTTTGCAGGTTTATCTTTAAAAATCAATCCCCCATACGAAGTTGGAAATAGTGTAAGAATACTAAATTATGGTATGTTAATTGTGAAAGAAATTGGTACACGAAGTGATATATTCTATGAGATAAAAAGTAATGCTTATATTCATATACCACATAAAAAATTAGCAATTCTTGAAATAAAAAACTATACACAGCCAACTTTAGACTACAGATCAGAAATAAATTTAAATATTATTGATAAGGAAATGAATAATGGAAAAAACATTCCTCTTCAAGCAGAAAAAATACTTTTAATGTCATCTTTTTTAAGTACTGGTGTACATATCCCAATTTTTCCAACGTTAGATGAAACTGTTAACAAACAAGAACTAGATAAAAATAAAATTAATCTGCTAATCAATAGATTAAAAGAATATCAAGACAATAATAAAAATGAAGTAGCATCTCAGAAAGATATTGATACAGTATGGGACTCTTTACTTAACTTAAGTAATAGATATCAAAAACAATTTTTCACATATGAAATAATAAAAGTTATTCAAAAAAATATAGATAATGATAAAAATGAACTATATATTTATAATATTAAACAAACAATAATTTCCATACTGCTCGTATTAAAAGAATATACAGAATTAAAAAGTACTATTAAAAAGAAAAATAGTGTACCCTTTTATCCAAATAAAATGAAAGAAAAAGTAGCAAAAATTCTTGTTGAAATTAGCTTGTACTATTATAAATTAGCCAATAGTCTATGGAAGTTGAAAGATATTCAGACAAGTGATACTCAAAAAAATACAATTGATAATGCAATGATAGAATTGTTAACTGTACCACGTGTAACCTCTAAACAAATTTACCAAGATGGAAAAACATTTTGGGAAGTAAAACTTTTGGTGACTTTAGATTTAGCAGAACAAAGTGATGAAACAATACACCATATTAATATTTCAAATAATAACTTAATAAAATATTTTATTGACAAACATTTTAAAGAGAAAGAGTAGTTAATTCCCTCTCCTCTTTTTTATAATGGATTATCTTGTAAGTATTCGTGTGCCATATATGAACTTCTAGCATATGGTGTACTATGAACAAACTCAAATCCCATATCCATAGCAAGTTTTTTATATCGTGCAAATTGTTCAGGAGTTACGAACTCAATAACTTTTGTATAATCTCCCGATGGAGCAAGATATTGACCGATACTTAAGAACTTACAGCCTACAGAGATAAGATCTTTAAATACAGCAACCATCTCCTCTTCAGTTTCACCAAGTCCAACCATAAGTGCTGATTTAGTTTTTACTTTATCTCCACCCATCTCTTTTAGTCTTTTTAATACATGGATAGATCTTTCATATGAAGCATTTTTTCTGATTTTATAAAATCTAGGTACAGTTTCAATATTATGCCCAATAATAACAGCCCCACTATCTACTACTCTTTGAAGTGATTCTTCTCTTGCTTTAAAATCAGGAATTAAAATCTCTACTTGTGTTCCTGGTACTTTTTCTAAAATATCTCTAGTCACATCATAAAATTGCTCAGCCCCACCATCTTTTAAATCATCTCTTGCGGGACTTGTAATAACAACAAATTTTAATCCAAGATGTTTTACTGATGTAGTCACTTTTTTAATTTCAGAAAGATCAACTTCACTTGGCATACCAGTTAATACATTACAGTATCCACATCTTCTTGTACATACATTTCCCAAAATCATAAATGTTGCATTTTTATTTGAGTAACACTCACTTATATTAGGACATTTTGCTTCTTGACATATAGTATGGAGTCCACCTACATCTTTTAAAAGTGCTTCCATCTCTAATTGAGCGTGTGGTACTATCTTTTTTCTTAACCATTCTGGTTTTTTAAATCCTACTTTTTTAAATTCTACTTTTTTTAAATCTGTTTTACTTGCTGTAGTCATATTTTTCCTTTAATAGTGTATCTTTTTTATCTTTTTCTCTTTTTGTTAATTCAGAATGTGTAATTTCGACATCAAAACTTTCATCAAATGCTTCAATTAGCAATTTTTTTACCTCTTCGTAATCAATTTTTATGTTAAAATCTTCTAAAGTGTAACCTATTTTCCCATCTAAATTTTTATCATTATTCCTAAAAAGTGGTATTGAGCCGTGTTGAAAAATTGCTTTTTTTGTTCTTCTTTGGGCATTACCACCTATTTTTTTTCCATCAATTAATATGTCATATGCTTCAAATCCAACCTGACAATATTCATTTTTTGACAACTCAACAGTGTTACAATCTTTCACATATTTTGCATCTAGTCCTAATTTTTTATAAAATTTCAGGATAAAAGTACATATTTTTTCATAAGATTCTTTTATATTAAGTCCTTCTAAAAGATTAGTAGGTATAACTAATGAGTATGATAAATCATGTCCATGAAATAACACCCCTCCGCCTGTAATTCTTTTTGCAAAATTTCCTTTATATAAAGAGGTTATAGGATAGTTTTCAAATTTTTGAGATACTCCAATTGTAAATGAATTTTCCCAAGAATATAATCTAAAAATAACCGGTGAACCATCTTCATAAGAAGATAATAATGCATCATCAATTGCCATATTTTCTTTTGCGCACAAATTTTTATCTTGAATGACCCTAATGTGACTTTTTTTCTGTATCATTATGAGTGTACCTTTTTTATGTATTATATGATGTTATATTAATTATAATAAGAACTAATCAATATTTTAGTTTAAAAATAAATAAAATCTACTGAATTTATACACTAGTATATTTTTTTTATTATTATAATTTACTTAAACTATAATATTAAGTTATAAATCTTTTTTTATCACTTAATCTAGTTTTAGCCTTTAATATCATATAATTGTTATGTCTACCCAGTATCATGGGAAGATAGTTCGAATGTTTTGTTCGAATTTTCTTATAGCTTAATAATTTGTTTTACTTTTTAAAACATAAGTTAGGCTTATTACTTTAATTACAAGGAATTATATATGTTAAACTTAAACGATGTTAATCCAGAAGAAACTCAAGAATGGATTGATGCTCTAGAAGCAGTAATCGAGGAAGAGGGAGGTGAGAGAGCTCACTTCTTAGTTAGTCAATTAATTGACAATGCAAGAAGAAACGGTGCTGATATCCCTCATAGTGGTAATACTGCGTATTTAAATACTATACCTGTTAATCAAGAACCAAAAATGCCAGGTGATAGAGACTTAGAGAGAAAAATAAGATCTATTATCAGATGGAATGCTCAAACTATGGTTTTAAGAGCTTCTAAAAAAGATTTAGAGCTTGGTGGACACATTGCGTCATTCCAATCATCTGCTACATTATATGATGTTGCATTTAATCACTTCTTTAAAGCACCAAATGAAAAAGATGGTGGAGATTTAGTATTTTATCAAGGACATATTGCTCCAGGTATCTATGCAAGATCATTTGTAGAAGGTAGACTTTCAGAGTCTCAAATGGATAACTTTAGACAAGAAGCATTTGCTGACGGTTTATCTTCATACCCACATCCAAAACTTATGCCAGCATATTGGCAGTTCCCAACTGTATCAATGGGTCTTGGACCAATCCAAGCTATTTACCAAGCAAGATTTTTAAAATACCTTACAGATAGAGGTATTAAAGATTGTAGCGATCAAAAAGTATACTGTTACATGGGTGATGGTGAGTGTGATGAGCCAGAATCTTTAGGAGCTATTGGACTAGCTGGTAGAGAAGGTTTAGATAACTTAGTATTTGTTATTAACTGTAACTTACAAAGACTTGATGGTCCTGTAAGAGGAAATGGAAAAATCATTCAAGAATTAGAGAGTGAATTTAGAGGAGCTGGTTGGCAAGTTCTTAAAGTAGTATGGGGTAGAAAATGGGATGAGCTTTTAGCTAAAGATACATCTGGTAAATTACTTCAACTAATGGAAGAAACTGTT
>Ga0193962_1000342_pt1 | contig 21418 bp, 22 predicted proteins | sample FB_5_MG_FD_140335 | JGI IMG/M metagenome (GOLD analysis project Ga0193962, IMG submission 140335) | Microbial mat bacterial communities from the Broadkill River, Lewes, Delaware, United States - FB_5_MG | ecosystem: Environmental > Aquatic > Freshwater > River > Microbial mats | place: USA... | reverse complement strand
GCATCACATATTTTTCCAAATCTTTCACCAAATTTACCACTATTTATAGTCAGTGCTTTTTTATGGGTAAGATTTGTGATACAAGCTTCCATAGCACCTGTACCACTCGAAGCTAACATAACAGCCTCAGGCATATCAAAAAGCTCCAAAAGCAATTCTCGTGTTTCTTTAAAAATCTTTTCAAATTCAGGTGTTCTATGGTGTAAAGTTTCACCACTCATAGCAGTTCTTACAAATTCGGGTACAGGTGTAGGACCAGGAGTCAAAAGCATAACTATCCTTTTAATAATTCATTATTTATTGGATGATTATAGCTAATTATTTATAAAGATATACTAAAATTAAAAATCGTCTCGACTTGAGATAAGTTTGGCAATTGCATCATTTGCAGCTTTTGATTTTTCTTCTCTTTCATCGTTAAAATGTTTTAATGAGTTCAGTGTTTCAATTTTTTCATGGTCAATATTTGATTGTATTTGAACAGCTTTCCTATTATTTGAAGATCCAGCTGTACCTGACCATTTTTCTTTATTATTTATGTATACTTTTGTAGATGCACTAGTAGCATTTTTACTAAAAACAACTACATCATCTTTTTTGAGTTCTAAAATATCTTTTACATGCATCTCTGTCTCTGCTAACATAACATCAATTTTCATTTGAGCCCCAGATATCAATGCATTGATGTCTCGTTTTTTACTTACTTTTCTATTTTTGGCTTCTGCAAACACTTTTTCTACAATCAATTCAAGTAATTGTTCAATATAAGAGATAGGATAACAAATAGATAAAAAACCAGATTCATCATCGATAGTGATCTCAAATACTACCAATAAAACAATCTCATGATCTGAAATAATCTGAATAGCATTTGCATTTGTATCCATACTTTCTGTTTTGAGATTGAGCGTAGAAACATCATCCCATGCATGTTTTAGATTTTTCATAATGAGTTGATAAAAATGATTAAAAACTTGCAACTCTATCTCTGTTAACTCTTTTTCTGTAGAATCATTCAAAGAACTTTCTCCATTACCAAGAAGATGAGCTATAATTTTATGACTAATAGCAGGATTACATTCCATCACTATTCTTCCCTCAAGTGGCTTAATAGATAAAGTATTTAAACTTGTAATTTGGGGAATAGACAAAATAAATTCTCCATATGTCATTTGTTCAATACTATAGAGTTTTACATCTACAATTTTTCTTAACATTGCAGAGAGTTCACTAATAGTTGTTCTGAGCATTTTATCATGCAAAGCACTAAATGCTTTCATCTGTTCTGCTGAAATTCTATTTGGTTTTTTAAAGTCATATATCGCATAACTTTTATCTTTTGCAGCGTGACTATCTTCTGTGGCTATCTCTTCTAAACCACCATCTTCATCGGCTATATCTAATAACGCATCAATCTCATCTTGACTTAAAAATTCTGCCATATTATCTCACCATCTCCACATCTGCATTTATTGCACCTAATTGATCGAGCATTTTCAGTGTCTCTATTATCTCTGTTATACCTAATTTCATCATTTTCATTGCCCTCATCAAGTCAGATACTGTCGGTTGTTTTTTTGTATTTATCAAAGCACTTTCAATATCAATAGCTTTTATAATTGGTTTGTTTACTTCCTCACTAGGAAGTTGGTCAACTCTCACATCATCTCCAATATCTTTTCCTTTATTTACCGAAGTATCATTCCATGCTTTATCACTCAAGTCACTCTTTTTAATACGTATAGTAAATCCTTCTCGTGAGATAGTGACAGGGTTGATAGTGATATCAGCTCCCGCTACAATAATCTCTTTTATAGCATCAATGATAACTTTTTTCTTCATCACCGAACCTATTTTGATATCTTGTATTTGCGCTATAAAACTTACAATTGACATATCATTTGGTTTTGTCACTCTAATCGTTCTTGTATCGTATGCTTGTGCGAGTTGTAGCATAAATTTATCGTTTATCTTTTTTTCTATCAAAGCTGCTACTTTTGCATTTTGTTCGCGTAAACTCAAAGTAATTGATGTTTCTGCACTTAAATCAAAACTAACCTCATTTTCTACCATAGCACCATCAAAAATATACCCAGTTTTACTATCTGTATTTCTTCTTCCAGTTGTAGTTTCTGGTGTGATCCCTACAATAGTACCCTGTGCTAAAGCATATGTTTTGCCATCTATTCCTTTGAGTTGAGTAACTAATAATTTTGCACCATCTAAATCCGTGTCTTCCAAAGCAGATACATCTACTTTTAGTTTGTCTCCTTGTCTTGCAAATGGGGGGAGAATAGCAGTGACAGCAACAGCAGCAACATTACCACCTGAAAAAGCAGTGTCTAGTTTGATATTTGCATTTCTTAAAAGATTATTGAGTGTTTGATCAGAAATTTTATCTGCATCACCTGATTTTGTACCGACAACCAATCCATATCCCACAAGCTGATTTTCACGGATTCCGACTATGTTAGATATATCTTTGATTGTTTGAGAATAAAGCGTTATTGATAAAAAAAGCACTAATAAAAAATTTTTCAACGGTATATATCCTAATATGATTATTTAATAAGAGACATTTTATCTAAACTTTAATAAAATAAATATATAATTAAAGTAAATAATTTACGATTGGGGTTTCTTGTGAACATTTATATTTATGGTGACGGAACGTTTAGCAACGAAATACACAAAATTTTGGATCATGGAAATATCCGTTTTAAGATAAATGATGGTGAAATTACAGAGGTAACAAATTTAAAATACCTTAAAGAACTTATACTAGAAGATCCCTATGAGATTTTTTTGATTGATGAAAATAAAATTATAGAAGATGATTTTATTACGAAATATTTAAAATTTTTACTTCCTAAAGATGGTATAGATAAAAAATTTTTAGATAATAATGGAATAGGGGATATAAGCACAAGAACATATGATGATCTTCTGATCTATTTAGAAAAAAGACTTGAAGCATCTCTTAAAAAACCAAAAGCAACAGAAATAAATAGTATAGATGAACTCCTTGATATGTTTGATGATACCATTGATGACAAAAAGAAAGAGATAAAATGAATACATTATCACAAATAGATGATCTTATGGAATCCGACATACTAGATGCATTAGAAAAAAAATCATCTCAAAAAGAACTTGAAAATACTCAAGATATTATAAATATTGAGGATTTTGAGGAAAATCACGATGATGAATCTATCAATATAGAAGACTATAATGATGATGAATCTAAAATACAAAAAAATCAAAATGAAAGTTGTGAAGAGAAAGTAAAAGTTGTTCAGCAAGTTAATACAAATGAAATAGCTACTTTATTAAGTCAATTATTAAATAATAAAACTATAGAGATTACTATTAAAATAAAAGACTAAAATGGATTTGATTGCTATATCACAAAGTACTGTATCTATTATACTATTATTGGGATTACCCTCATTACTTGTAAGTATGGTTATTGGTCTTATTATTAGTATTTTTCAAGCAGTAACTCAAATCAGTGATGCTTCATTGTCTTTTGTTCCTAAGATGATCATTGTTTCAGTATTTATTGTTATTTCGTTACCTTGGATTGGGGATAATATAGAAGAGTATACCTTTAATCTTTGGGATATGATTATTACATTTGGAAAGGTTTAAGATGATTGATAAACTCTATAAATTAAAACAACAGCAGATAAATCAGCAAGTATTATTAAAGCAGCAAGCTGTTGCAAAAATTGATGATATTGATAAAGAGTTACAAGAAACGCACCAATCGTATCATAATGTAACACTTGATGTTATGGGTGCTATTTCTGATTTTAGAGTACTTCAAATACATAAGAATACAATGAAAGAACATATGATACAATTAAATCAAAAAAAAGCTACTCTCAAAAAGCAGGTAGAATACTGTGATGGTTTGATAGTAGGACTCAACAGAGAAAGTGAACAATTTAACTATATACTTCAAGAAGATAAAAAAGAGGCTTTGAAAAAGATATTAAAAGATGAAGAGATTGTTGCATCTGAATATATGCAAGCAAAGTATATCCAAAATAAAAAGGACGCAGATGTTTGGTAAAAGTTTACTTTTTATACTCCTTATTTCTAGTTTTTCTCAAGCTGTAACGACTAAAGAGGGGCAACTCTACAAAGAAAAACAAGAGCTTTTAGCTGTAAAAGATGAACTCAATGAGTTTTATGAAATTAAAGAATTAGAGTATCAAAAAAATAAAGCAGAATTAGAAGCTCTTGAAGCAACTATCAAAAAAGAGGAAGCGATTATTGTAAAGACACAAGAAAATAATCAAAAAATACTTGATGAAATCAATCGTGTTATTACATCAAAAGCAATGCTTATGTACGATAAAATGAAACTAGGTGTTGTCATTAATGTTTTTAATGAGATGATAGACAATGGTGAAATTGATGAAGTATTTGATATACTGACTCGAATGAAAAGTAAAAGAGTGATGAAAATATTGAAAAAGTTTGATACAAAAACTTCCACAATATTGATGAAAAAAATGAGAATAGAAACAGAACAAATCAAAAAAATAGGAGAATAATATGGCTGAAGAAAAAGAAGCACCTGCAGAGAAAAAAAGTGGTAAAAACCCAATGATGATAATTTTAATAATACTTATTTTTGTATTATTATTGGCAGTTGGAGGGATTGGATATTTTATGTATTCAAAAGGCTTATTTAGTGATACACCACCTGCAACAAATACACCTGTAGCAGAAACACAAATGAATACCGAGCAAGAGGAAGTAGGGGAAACATTTTTAGCAAAAATAGATAGTTTAGTTTTAAATATAACTGATGCAAAAGGGCGTGCAAAACTTATGAAACTCTCTTTTACTATGAAAACAACTGAACCTACTATAGAAGCTTTGGTTGAAGCAAATAAAGCGGAGATGGTAGATTCTGTTATTCGGCAAATTAGTGCAAGAACAAGTGAAGAACTTTTAACTGTTGGTGGAAAAGCAATGCTTAAAGAAGAGATGATTGATGAATTAAACAATATTTTAAATGATGCAACTGATGGCAATGAAGATGTGAAGAAAAATATGGTTTTAGATATATTTTATACAGCATTTGTAATTAAGTAAAAAAGTTCAAGACAGATAGCTATGATAGTAATACTCAAAACAAAAAATAAAAATCGCTTCATCATAAAAGCGTTGTCAGTACTTTTAGTTATTATAATGTTTGTGTTTTATTACCTACATATGAGCAATAAGTTTCAAGAAAATACAACTTTATTGAGTGAAGAACCTATACAAAATATCGGAACTAAAACATACAATAAATCAATGACACTTGAAAAAATTATCTATAAAGAATCTGTCGTAATTGTAAATTTATTAGAACAAAGACATATACAGTCTATAAAAGTAGTCAAAGATAAATTGTTTTTAATATGTGATTTTAATACCGATATAGAACCTCTCATCATACGATATGGAGTGGGTGCTATGATTAAACATACCCAAAAAAATATAAAAATCGCTATAGATTTACGCACTATTGTTGAGAATAAATATGAAGTACAATAAATATTCTTTTTTTGTATTAGCACTTCTTTTTTCAGGATGTGCAAGTAGTGTAGAAAAAGTCAATAATACTGTCAAACTTGATAAATTTCCAAAATATCAAGTACCAAAAGAGATAGAACCTCCCAAAGCAAAAGCAAAAGGATCTCTCTTTTCAGATCAAACAAACTCCCTTTTTTCGGATAGAAAAGCATTACAAATGGGAGACATTGTAAATATAAAAATTGATGAAAGTAATGATGCTAGAACAGGTGGTACAGCAACACTCGAACAAAAAGAAAATGTACGAAATAAAGAGAGTGGATTCTCAGCAACAACAAGTGAAGATACTCCAAGTTTATTAAAAAAGATTGTTACTGGAATAGCAAGTATAGTAAGTTTGGATTTTATTTTTGGTGATAGTACTTCTGCTTTTGATACTGAATCAGAATCAACATCTGATGATGAACTTCAAAATGATATCGCAACAGTAGTAACTCAGGAGTTTCAAAATGGAAACTATTTTATAGAAGGTGAAAAAAATGTCATTATTAAAGGGCAAAAAATCACTATAAAACTAAGTGGGGTTATGAACCCTCAAGATTTGAGTGCAAACAATGAAGTAGACTCTAAAAGATTGGCTAATTTAAAAGTGATGCTCTATAAAACAGGTAGAGAAGCAGACCTAGATGAAAAACCATGGGGAACAAAAATCATAGATACTATATCACCTTTCTAATCTAAAATTAAGAATTGTAATAGTACTATTATTTGATCGAATAAGGAAAAATTATGTTAAATATGTTAAATATAGCACAGACAGGTTTACGAACATCGCAAGTTCAAGTAGAAAATGTAATGGCAAATCTAGCAAATGAAAATACTGAGGGCTATGTAAAAAGAGTTGTAAATGTATCAGAACTAGAGGAAAGAGACATTGCAGAAACTGGGCGTGGATCATCTGTAGATAGTGTCACAAGAGTTACTGACTCTTATATATATGACAAACTTATAACAGAAAAAGGAAAACTCAGTGATACAACTACTTTAAACTCTCTCTTAAATACTGTAGAATCAATCTTTTATGAGACAGATGATGCTGGACTTTCTGTAGATTTAAATAACTATTTCGAATCAATGGAAAATTTAAAGTCAAGTCCTACAAGTGCTATTTATAAAGCCGATTTGGAACTCAAAGCAGAAATTTTAGTCGATAATATCCAATCTTTATATAAAGATATAGAAGATCTCGAAGCAGACACATTAGGAGAAACAAGCTTAGCTGTAGATCAGGTCAATTCTATTTTAAAAAGTATAGGTGAGATTAGTGAAGAAATTATAGATTCTCCAGGAAACAACAATGACTTATATGATAAAAGAGATCTTTTAGAAGAAGAACTCTCCGAATATATGGATGTAGAAATATCTCGAGATGATCCTTATTCACTCTCTATTGGTGGGGTACTTGCTGTTCGATTTACTACAAATGTAAGGGATGTAGTACTTATCGAAAATTATGTCCCTCAAGCAGATGCTTATGCAGAAGTTAATTCTACAACTGGTGATTTAGAGAGTAATCTTATAGATGCTACTTGGGGAAATAATGGTGTTCTAGGAGAAGAGGTTCAAAATGTTCCAATTTCAGGTCCTGCAACTGCTAATGGTGTAATGACATTTTTAGGAACAGATGTAAGTTACTCATTAGGAGATACTGCCGCAGATATTGCAGCAACAATAGCAGGAGATCCAACTATTATAACTACTTGGAATGCAGCTAACCCTACACAAGAGATTAAAGCTGGTGGAATTACTGCGGTCGATTTAGATGGTGATGGAACAAATGATGCTATTCAGATAACTTATGAAGATACAGAAGGTAATGTAGCAGATATCATGGGTAGTACGAGTAACGGTATAACTTTATCTGATAGTATAGAGGTGACACGAGGTGGGTCTACAAGTACTAAATCAGAAGTACAAACTCTTCAATTAGAGGGAACTACTACGGATCAAGCTTATTTTCTTGGTACAACTATTATAGGTTCTGTTTCAGGAGAGAGTGCATCTGCTACAGCAACAAGAATTGCAGATGATGAGACTAATGGAGGAAGTATTATTTCAAATTGGAATAATGACCCTGATAATGCAGATAAACAAATAGAAAAGATTGAAGCTAATGCAACTGGTGAATTAACTATTACTTATAAGTCTCATATGGGAGATGTTTCTATTATAGAAGCAACATCAAGTAGAGGTATCACTTATAACAGAAGTGAAGAGACTATTAAAGGTGCTCCTGAAGATAGTATCACTTATACTTTAAACAATGAATATTCACTTACTGTTACAAATGGAGAAACTATTGCAGATGCAGATGGAGAAGCTGTAGATATAAATGGTGATGGATTAGTAGATAATAAAGATTTTCCAGTAACTACAGATAATGCAATTCAATCCTTAGTCTATAAAATAAACCATGATAGCAATATTAGTGATGATGTAACAGCTTATAATGGTAAGTATGAATTAGCAGATGATGGAACTAAAATCTTGACTAATAATCCTTTGCATTCTGACTATGATGCCTCTGATCCATACAAAGAGAGATACCTTTATGTAGAATCAAATGTAGATGGAGAAGCTGGCTCGTTTGTAGGAGAAGTTTTGGTCAATGACAATAACAATGTAGATGCTACCACTGGAAACTATATAGGGGTGCATATCTCAACTGATGACAATACTATTACTCAAGAAGCACTTGATGATATACATATCGAGATATTTGATGAAGAGATTGATATTGGGAGTGGATCATTAAAATCAATGATAGATAATATCAAAACAGATTCGGGAAATAATCATTTTAATGAATATAAAGAGATGCTAGACAATCTTGCTAAAACACTTTCTGATTATTCTTCTGATTATATAGAAACAGAGAGTGGAGAATATGTCTATGGGCTTGATGCTGCACAAGAAGATGGAAGTGGCGTAGCTAGTATACATTTGGGACTTTTTACAGGTGCAGATGTGAAGTCTTTGGCATTTGATGCCAACAGTATCAACAGTTTAACGCAAGATAATTTGGATTATTTATCGAGTATACAATGGAAAGATGATATTGATTTTAAGGGAACAGGTATAGATACAGCATCTTTTTCTGAATATTATCAAGAACTAAGAGTCGCTATAGCAGATACAAGAGAAGGTGTTATTTTTGCACAGGAGTCACAGGCTGCTGTCACAGAATCAATACAAAGTAGTTATGATCTTTTAACAAAAGTAGATAGTGATGAGGAGATGATAGAACTCATCAAATACCAAGCAGCATACGAAGCAAATGCAAAGTTAATAACAACTGTTGATGAGATGTTACAAACTTTGCTCAATATGTAGAGTAAATAATACAATAAAGAAAGGATAAGTCATGTCAGATTACAGTTTATTGGGAAGTTTTAGTGATGGTGGGGCAAGTGGTCTTAATGCTGAGTTAATTACAAAATTAAAAGATGCAGAAACAGTCACCAAAGTAGATCCTCTTACAGAAGAGATAGAAAATATCCCTTTAGAAACAGAAAAAATGGATGAGATCCGAACTCAAATTGATTCATTTATTGAGATAGTAGATTATTTTGATATCTATAGTGATGAAAATATCTTTAACCAATATGTCTTTGATTCATCAGGAGCTTCAGCTGTATTTGATAGAGATGAAAGTTCTGTTTTAGAAGATGGACTTATATCTGTTCATGTAGATGCTTTAGCACAAAAAGATATTTATCAATCTGATGAAGTAACAGATAAAATAAGTACAATCGGTGGTACAAGTGAAGAAGATACTATTACGATTGGTATAGAGAGTAAACCTGTTTATCAAAGTAATGTAGTGTATGATAATAGTTCAAATACTCTAAGCAATGTATCGGGAAGTTCTTTTGTAGGTGATTTTACTATCAATAATGGAACGACTGATTTTACTATAACAACTGATGCGACTACAACATGGGATGATCTCAAAGATCAAATAAATAATGCAGACAGTACACTCGTTGCTAAATTTGAAAATAATCGATTATCTATAACACATTCTGATGGTGAAACAGAATTAGCATTTACCTCTACTTCTGGAGATGATATTGTATCTAACTTAGGTCTAGGTGAATCTGGTAAAAAATTTGCTGCTGTAAAAACAGAACGAGCTTACACTGGTGCAAATGCAGTTACAACTACAGATCTAGTTGGTGAGGGAAGCATTACCCTAACAACTGAGGGGAAAAGCTCTATCACTTTTAACACAAATTCGACTACCACTTGGGATGATCTCAAAGATCAAATTGATGATCATCCATCATATATAGCTACCTTTGATAACGATGGAAAATTAAAAGTAGTAGCGAGTGATTCATCATTAGCGATAAATATTTCAGAAAGTCTAGATGTTACTGTAGGTTTTATAGGCAGTTCATCCTCTACAAGTCGTACATATGAAGAGTTAGCAGATGCAATCAATGAAGATGAAGATTTAGAAGCTTCTATGGAAAAAGTTGGAGATGATTCTTATAAACTTATCTTAAAAAGTGCAGAAACAGGTGAAGATAATCTTTTAACTATTTCAACAGCTGGTATAATTGCTAGTGATGCTGCACTCAAAGATTTAGGAACAGCTTCAAATCATGTACTTACAGCTCAAAATTTAGAAGCAACTGTTGATGGTATTAATTACAATCTCTCTTCAAATACAATTGAATTAGATAGTGGTCTGGATATAACTGCTGTTAAAGTTGATGACAGTACTGATGTAACAACATTAACAGTCTCTAAAGATACAGAAGCTGTAACACTTGCTGTTGAAGCATTAATTACTCAATATAATTCACTTTATGATATGATTAATGAAGAGATAGATGATACTGATTCACTAATCGAAGATAAAGATATACTAACAAATATATTAGACACAGTCAAAGATATGTTATTTCAATCATATGGAGCTGGAGAACCTGAATATGGAAGCAAAACTGATTCTTATGGTGATATAGAATTATCTTATTCAAATGTAACTAATAATACAATTAATTTATTTTCACTTGGTATAGAACTTGATCAATATGGTGCTTTGAGTTTAGATTCAGAAACATTTGAAGGTATTATCAGTGGAGATAATGAAAATTTTGATCTTGATGATTTAAAAAATGTATTTACAGGAACATACACAAATAAAGGTGTGGGGGTACAAATACAAGACTATCTTAAATCTTTAGACTCTTATCAAGGGGCATTGTATGATTATGATTTGGATGTTATTGAAAGACAGGCTGAATTAGAAACAAAAAAAGAAGATGAAGTTGATGCTTTAGATGTAAAATATGATGCAATGGCAGCCAAATTTGCAGCATATGCGGCTCTTATTACAACAATGGAATCTTCTTTTTCAAGTTTAGAATTGATGATCAACGAATCAACCTCTGATAGCTAATATTAAGAAGATTTAAGTGTGCTTGTATTATAATTGTATATTACAAATTATTGGAGACTAAATGGGTTTAGAAGTATACAATCAACAAGCAGCAACAACAGAAGATCCTTATTTACTTATACTAAAGTTATATGAAGGATTACTCAAATATCTTTCTTTTATAGAAGTGGCCATAGAAGCTAAAAATATAGAAGAAAAGTTTAATTATGTCAATAGATCAATTGCAATTTTTGATGAATTAAGAAACATACTTGATTTTGAAGGTGGAGATGTGGCATATTATCTTGACGGGTTATATTTATATCAAATAGAAACACTATTTACAGCAGGTGTAGATAACAATTTAAGTGCTATCGCACAGGTAAAAAAAGTTGTAAGAGGATTAATTGAAGCATGGAAAGAAGAAACTGGTCTTTAAAAGCACTATCAGAATTAAATTATATTGATTCACTTGATGATGAAGAAAAAATAACAGCTTTGGAGTCATGGTTTGATTTATATTTACAAAAAAATACTATTCAAGATTTTGATTTAGAACTAAGTGATCTGAAAAGAATATCGGAAATTTTTTATAAAAATATAAATTTTCTCAAAAAAAATAAAGATTTAATGAGTAGTCAACTCCAAAATCAAGATAAGATAAGAAAATTCTTTAGTTAAAATTTTCTTATCTCAAAATCTAATAATTTAATCCAACTGCATCTCTTATTATTTTCAATTTTTCTTGTGCTATTTTGCGAGCTTTTTTTGCACCTAAAGCCAATATCTCTTTTACTTCATCAGGATGACTGAGTAGATATTCTCTTCTTTCTATATACGGTCTAAAGTGTTCATCTATTTTATCCATCAATGCTAGTTTAAAGTGACCATATCCCTCACCCGGTGTGGCATATCTTTTTTGCATAGATTGTAACTCCTCTTCATTCATAAAAAGTTCACATAATTTATATACATTACAAGTAGCATATTCTTTTGGCTCATGTAACTCTTTTGAATCAGTCACTATCTTCATCACTTGCTTTTTCAAAGCTTTTTTAGATCCAAACATCTCAATAGTATTTCCATACGATTTTGACATCTTTTCACCATCCGTTCCAGGAACTGTTGCAACCACTTCATCTACTTTAGATATAGGCATAGTTAAAATCTCACCATAATTATTGTTGAATGTATTTGCAATATCTCTAGCAATTTCAACATGTTGAATTTGATCTTTTCCTACAGGTACTATATTTGAATCAAAAAGTAAAATATCAGCAGCCATCAAAACAGGATATGATAAAAGTCCATGATTAGAGGCAATTCCTCGTGCTGTTTTATCCTTGTAACTATGGGCTCTTTCTAACAATCCCATTGGCGTATGATTTGAAAGTATCCAATAAAGTTCTAATACTTCAGGTACATCACTTTGTACCCAAAATGTAGATTTTTTGGGATCCATTCCTAAACTCAAAAAATTTACCGCTACATTAAATATATTTTCTTGTAATACTTTTTTTTCTTTTACCGAAGTGAGTGCATGATACGATGCAATAAAGGCAAAAAGTTCCCCATCATTTTGTGATTCGATCATCTTTTTAATCATCCCAAAATAATTACCTATATGCAGTGTACCACTTGGTTGTATTCCACTTAATATTCTCACAAATTTATCCTTAGTATATTTTCGATATAATAGCAAAATTTTATGGAGTAATAGATGAAACAATTAATGAGATATATTTTTTTAGGAGCTTTAGCACTCATTCCCTTATTAGTTGTAGTTCAGTTGATCTTTTGGGTAAATTCAATTAGTAAAAAACTTTTTGATTTTGTATCATCATATACAAATAGTCCTTTATATACTATAGGATTATTTATTTTAATCATTATCATTTTAGCACTTATTGGCTCTTCTATTGAAAGAGCTGGAAAATCTTATCTTGTTTCTATAATAGATAGATTATTAGAAAAAGTTCCTGCAATTGGAACAATATATTCAATAATCAAAAAAATCACTGAGTTATTTAAACCAAATAGTAAAGATGATAAAAAAGAGGTTGTACTCGTAGAGTATCCAAAAAATGATCTATGGGTACCTGCGTATGTACTAAGTAAGTATGAAAATGTTCTAGTACTCTTTGTACCCACTAGTCCAAATCCTACTAGTGGTTATACAGTCATCGTAGACAAAAGTAAAATAAAAGAAACAACATTAACAGTTGCAGAAGCGAGTCAATTCATAGTGAGTATGGGTTCTGATTTTGTAAAAAAAGAAGAGATAAACCAAATAATACAAAAAACAATTTAAGAGGAAAACAAATGATAGATATAAAACTTTTACAAAAAGATTTTGAAGCAGTAAGTATTGCTTTAGCAAAAAAAGGTGTGACAGCAGAGATTTTATCTGATTTAAAAACACAAGTAGAAACAGCAAAAGAAAAAAGAAAAGCGATGGAGTCTAGTCAAGCAGAGCAAAAAAAACTTTCTCAACAATTTGGTGCCTATAAAAAAGAGGGTAAGGATATAGCTCCTCTTCAAGAAGAGATAGGAAAATTAAAACAAACCAAACAAGAGCTTGAAGATGAAGTAAGAGATATAGAAGCTATAATGCAAAATATCGCTATGGGTATCCCAAATCTTCCTGATGAAAATGTACCTTTAGGGGCTGATGAAAGTGAAAATGTAGTACTTTCAACTATTGGAGAAAAACCATCTTTTACATTTGAACCAAAAGAGCATTGGGAACTTGGTGAAAACAATGGAATGATTGATTTTGCAAGAGGGGTAAAACTAGCAAAATCAAGATTTGCAGCACTTCGAGGTATTGGAGCTAGACTAGAAAGAGCTTTGATCAATTACTTTTTAGACTTCAATAGAGAAAGAGGTTTTGAGGAGTGGTATGTCCCTTTTATGGCAAATAGAAATACTTTAGAGGGGACAGGTCAATTACCTAAATTTGGTGATGATCTGTTTAAAATCGAAGGGGAAGAGTTATATCTTATTCCTACAGCAGAAGTGTGTTTGACTAATCTTTACAACGATGAGATAGTAGAAAAAGAGGAACTTCCGATGCTTCTTACTTCATACACACCATGTTTTAGAAAAGAAGCTGGAAGTGCAGGACGAGATACAAGAGGAATGATACGACAACATCAGTTTGACAAAGTAGAGATGGTTGCGATTACTACTCCAGAACAATCAGCAGAAGTATTTGAAAAAATGGTCAATTGTGCAAGTGATTTATTGACATCATTAGGGTTACCACATCAAAAAGTACAATTGTGTACAGGTGACTTAGGATTTAGTGCTGCGACAACTATCGATTTAGAAGTGTGGTTACCAGGACAAAATGCCTATAGAGAGATATCATCTATTTCGAATACAAGAGAATTTCAAGCAAGACGAGCAAAAATAAGATATAAAGATGGAAAGAAAAATTCACTTTGTCATACTTTAAATGGTTCTAGTTTAGCAGTAGGAAGAACAATGGTAGCTGTGATGGAAAACTATCAAAATGAAGATGGTACTATCACTATTCCCGATGTACTTAAAAAGTATATGTAATTTATTTTATTTATAGATGGTTTTAATACCTATCTATAAATTAACTTTCCCTTTTTCATTTCTTAATTTACTACTATCATACTCAAAAATTATTTAATATAATTAAAAATTACATGAAATTTTGATAAAATATAATACTACAAAGGATTCTTATGAAGAAAATTATATCATTATTAATCATCACATTTACAACATTGAGTATCGCTTCTTCAAAACCTGTTTTGTTATTTTATTGTGGAATTACTATGGTAAAACCTATGGTAGAGATGGCGAAAATTATTGAAAAAAAACATAATTGCGTGATAAAAATTATTCAAGGTGGATCAAAAGATCTTTATGAGTCTTTGTCTTATTCTAAAAAAGGTGACTTGTATCTTCCTGGATCTACAAGTTATATAAAAAGTAATTTGAAAGATGGTTATCTTTTAGAAAATAAATATATAGGTTTTAATAAAGCAGCGATTTTTGTCCAAAAAGGGAATCCTAAAAATATCAAAAATCTTGACAGTATTATAGATGAAAATATAAATACCATTTTGTGTAATCCTAAAAGTGGAAGTATAGGAAGGATGACAAAAAAGATCTTTTTCAAGTATAAAGGGGAAGAATACTTTGAAGAAGCATATGATTTGGCAGTAAAAATAGGAACTGATTCTCGAAATCTTAATATTGCACTTCGAGATAAAAAAGTAGATATCACTATAAATTGGAGAGCAACAGCATTTTGGTCAGAAAATAGTAAGTATATTGATATAATTGAAATAGATGAAAAATATGCTCCTCGAAAAAAATTAATGATAAACTTATTAAGTTTTTCAAAATATCCTACAATCGCAAAGGACTATATGAATTTAGCCGCTTCAAGAGAAGGGGAAAAAATTATGAAAAAGTACGGATTTAGATAAGTTCACTATGAAAACAAAAAACAACCATACTGTAAAAAAACTTATTTATCTTATTATCGTTTTTCTTTTAGGGTTTATAGTATTATTTTCTCTCAATCAAGTGTTTACACAACTGATTTATAATCTTGACAAAAAAACAACAAACCTTGAATCAAGATTGAGTATTAGTGAGTTTATCACCTATGACATTATAAAAATAAGAACATTATTCAGTGAGTTAGCGACTACAGCCACATCTGAAAAATCTAGAATATTGATAAAAAATGATATTCAAAGTTCTATAAAAACTATAAAAAGTTCTCTTGCTGTTATTAAAAATGGGGGAATACTCGAACGAAAAGTGTATCTTAATATCGCAGGACACTTAAACACTACTAAAAAAATTACTTATAAAAAAGATACAAAAGAATCATTTTCAATAGAAGCTATTGATATAGAGCCTAAACTAGATGATATAAAAATTATGATGAATGAGCTTGATACAATGCTCATGAAAAGAGACACTCTATTTAAACAAAATAAAATAAAAGAAAAAGAAAAAATAGAAAGAAAAATACGAAGATATTACAAAAGTTTACCAGCATTTTTCAATAGAATGTCAGAAAATATTCAGCGTTTACTCTATGAAGGAGAGATAGCTTTAAATAGACTCAATAAAAAAATAGAACATGATAAAATGAAATATTTACAACTTAAGATTCTTCTTATTGTCGTTATTATTTTCATTGTTCTATTATTGGGTTATGCCATATCCAAAAATATAAATGAAGATAGTAAAAATTTGCATACCCTTAATATTGATCTTCACAACAATCTCAAAAAGCAAGAAAAACAAAAAAAATCTATCCGAGCAATCCTTGATGCCCAACCTAACATCATCATAGTAAGTGACGGTGAAAATATGAGAGATGCTAATACTCAATTATTTAAATTTTTAAACAACTACAATACATTGAAAGAGTTCAATCAAGATTATAGTTGTATATGTGATATGTTTGAACATGATGTACCAAATGATGAATATATCCAAGGAAGTTTTGTCGATAATATACGATGGACTAGTTATATTCTTTTAAATTCAAATAAAAATTATAAAGCTATTATCAAACAAAATGGTAAAAAAAATCATTTTTCAATAGAAGTGTCAGAATCTTTAATTGATGAGGAAAACAATGAATCTGTTGTGATTATCACCTTACATGATATTACACAAGAGATTATATCACGAGTGAAACTCAAGAATTTGAATGAAAATTTGGAGATAATGATAAATGCTAAAACAGCAGAACTTCAGACACTCAATGAAAATCTGGAACAAAGAGTTATTATCGAATCAAAAAAAGTATTTGAAAAAGATAGAATACTGATGGAACAATCAAAATTAGCTGCTATGGGTGATATGATAGGAAATATAGCTCATCAATGGAGACAACCTTTGTCTGTAATCTCTACGGGTGCTACTGGAATGATGCTCCAAAAAGAATATGGATGTTTATCTGATGCACATTTTAATAAGACATGTACAGCTATAAATGACAATGCTCAATATTTATCACGAACTATAGATGATTTTAGAAACTTTATCAAAGGGGATGGAACCAAAAGATTATTTCTTTTAGAAAATACTATCAACAGTTTTTTGAACTTAGTGGAAGGTTCTATAAAAAGTCGTACTATAAATGTTATTACCGATCTACAAATAGATATACAAATAGATAGTTATGAAAATGAATTGACGCAGTGTCTGATAAATATATTTAATAATGCAAAAGATGCTTTAGAAGAAAATAAGATTGAAGAAAAACTTATTTTTATTACAACTTCACTTAAAAATGATACAGCTATCATAAAAATAAAAGATAATGCATTAGGTATATCACCCAAAATTATCAATAAAATATTTGAACCTTATTTTACAACCAAACACCAATCTCAAGGAACAGGTTTAGGACTTCATATGACCTACAATCTAATTGTAGATGGTTTGAGTGGAACTATAGAAGTAGATAATCTTTCTTATAACTATAAAGAGAAAAGCTACACAGGAGCAGAGTTCATTATCCGTGTTCCAATAAAATCTAAATGCTAATTTTAATCTATCTTTTTAAAAATAATTTTAGAATCAAAATATATAAATACAAGGAAATAATTTGCTCATAATAAATAAAGATATCTTCAGATACACTCCAAATAAAATAATTTATAAAGTGAACATACTATGATAAAAAAAACATTCGCCATACTTTTTGCTCTTATTTTTTTACTCTTAAAAAAGATTTTTATCAAAGAAAATAGACTCCCCAATAAAACAATGGACAATTTTTCCAATAGACTTCATTCTCTTTTTTTGTATAGTTCATTTCCAATACTCTATCTATTGTGGTTTGATATCTCTATCAATAAAGTTCCACTCAATCTACCATTGTATATACTTTTATTTCTACAAATAATAATTATTATACGATATTTTAATGCTTTGATGTTAGTTCCTAAAAAAACTCAAGTCAAAACTTTGCAAACTATCAACAAGCTTGGACTCTTTCTTTTCATCGGAAATTGGATAGTTTTTGGTTTTGGGTTTACAGTTTCATTTTTGATCATTTTACTTGTAAACAATATATTTTATACATTTATCATTAATCAACTTGAAAAACAAAAACAACAAGCAGAGTTCAAAAAGCAATTTGGAGAAGGGAGTTTTTCAAAGGAAGATATTGTTCAAAAGCATATTATTAATCTTTTTGAATCTGACCGTACACTTGAAACACTTACAAAATCTGATATTAAAAAACAGTATAGAAATATGGCAAAAAAATACCATCCTGATGTATATAAAGGGGTGGAAAAAGATAAATTTACTTCAATTAATTCATCTTATAATTTTTTGTTAGATCTTGTCAAATAAAAAATACTCTTTTTATGAAACAAGATCTTTTTTATTTAATGGGGATACAAATGATAAATTCTGCACCTTGATACTCTATGCCTTCATATTTATAAGAGATATTAGTGGCTTCAATATTTCCTTTCATACCATCTACGATTAGATTGTAGGTCATATGAAGTCCTAAGCCTGTCCCTTGTGTTTGATGTTTTGTTGTAAAATAGGGTTCAAAAATATGTGAAATTATATCATTAGGTATTCCCCCAGCATTGTCTTTTATAGCGATACACACTGTCTCATTTTCTAAAGATGTCTCAATAAATATATATCTTTTTTCTGTTGATACTGTATTATCCTTGAGTGCATCTTTTGCATTATTAAATATATTTATAAAGCACTGAGTTAATTCATTTTCATACCCATCTATTTGTATATTCTCCTGCATTTTTTGGATCACCGCAATATCATATTTTTTAATTGTACCATCGACTAATTGTAAAAAACTATGTATCTCCGAATTGAGTCGAAACATTTTTTTACTTCTATCTCCTTTGATAAAGTTTTGGAAATCATCTATAGTTCGTGATAAATATTGGGCATTTTCATTAATTGTATTACATGTTTTGATAAACTGCTTATCATCTAGTACTCCAAACTCTTTTTGCATTATCATCCCTGTAGAACCTGTCGATATAACAGACAATGGTTGTCTCCATTGATGTGCTATATTTCCTATCATCTCACCCATTGCTGCTAGCTTCTCAGATTTAAATAGTTTTTTTTGAATACAAAGATTCTTTTCCACTTCTTCTTCTATTTTTATAGCTAAACTTTCATTGAGTTTTTGCAAATCTTTTGTTTTGTTGGCAACTGCTATTTGTAAATCTTTATTTGCTTTTTTTAAACTGTATTGTCTATAGATAAATAAAGCGATGAGTGTTGAAGCTACTGCTAAAATATACCAAATAAGTCTGTAGTCTATAACTTTTTCCCTATTAGGAGAATTAATCCATTTTTGAAATATCTTTTCTTTTACATTTGCATCTATACTTATAATAATCTTTTCAAGTATATCGTTTAAAATAGGTTCATCATTTCTTGTGGCTATTCTATACTCAAGTCGTGTATCTAATCTTCCAGAAACTTTAATTGTATCTTTAAATCTTTTTTTTATTTCATAATTTATAGTTGCCAAATTATCTATAAAAGCAAATATGTTTCCATTTTCTACTTGTCTGAGTCCATCATTCACTGAATTAACATCCACAATATTAAGATTGGGATATTTGTTTTTCAAAATATTGACAATTGAATAACCTTTTACAATACCAATCTTTTTATCTAATATTTGACTAATATTACCTATAAATTGTTCATCTATTTTTGTTGCTATGACTATAGGAGTATCTAAATATACTGATGTAAAATTCATATATTTTTTATGCTCTTTGGTTATAGGAATCATCGAATATATATCACATTCTCTTTTTTTTGCTTTTTTTATAGATTCAGCCCAACTGTTTGTTTTGATAAGTGTAATAGGAATATCAATATTATTCTGTACAAGCTGAATATAATCAGAAGCTAGACCAATATGTTTGTTATGTTCAATTTTTTCTAATGGCATCGAGTCTGGATCTGTACACATATTGATCTGTTTTTTTTCTTTGAGATATTTTTTTTCTTCATCTGTAAAACTAATATTATTTTTACTCTGTTTAGGTTCAACTTTTGCTGCAAACCATTTGTTATATAACTTCTCTTTCTCTTCTCTTGTAATACTCACCATAGATTTATTAATAATTGAAAAGAGTATTTTGTTCTCTTTTGCAATACCTATTCTTAAATCTTCTTTTTTTACTATATTACTATCAATTTCATCAAGAATTTTTATATTTGTATAACCAGCATACTTAATATATTGTTGACCACTAATAAGATTATTAAATATTGCATCTACTTTTTCATACGCAAGTGCTTTCATTTTATCTTTTGAATTTTTAAACTCTACAAGGTCAAAAATTCCCAAAGATTTTATATGGTTATAGTAATAGACATCTTTAGTTATACCGATTTTTTTTCCTTTTAATGATTCAAAACCGTTGTAATTCGTAAGCTCTCCTTTTCTCGCAAAAATTACATTTGATATCTCAAAATAAGGTTTGGAAAAGTTCGTAAAAGGTTCTCTATTTTTTTTATAAGATATACCATTTATCATATCAATTTGATGCATTTTAAATTTTTGAAGAGTGTGACTCCAGTTATCCATCTCCACTTTTATTTGTAATCCACTTTTTTGCATTATTAAGTTGATATAATCGTATGAAAATCCCTTTATAGTATCATCTTCTTTAAAACTAAAAGGATAATAATCACTAATCATCCCGAATTTGAAAGTATGTGATTCAATATACTTTTTTTCTATTTGCGTAAATCTATTATTTGGAGTGGTGGAAGCTGTCAATGCAACACATAAAAATATAAATAATATAACTTTTTTCACTAGTAGCCTTTAAAATAAACTTTAGAATAAATATTAATTATAACATAAAAGTATTAAATACAAATTTGAATCTCTTTCTCATCTTTAGTGTCCGAGAGGATCTTCTTTCGAATGTTCATTAATCATAATAGTGATTTTTTGAAATATTTCATGAGCTTCGTCATCAGTAATTTTATTTTGTTCAATTGCTAGTAAAATATTTTGAAGTTCTACAAGAAAAGACTCCATATCTCGAATAGTTTCTTTCTCCTCTTCTGGAATTACTGTCTCTTTATATTCTATGTGTAACTCTTTTAAGTACTCTTCAGATTCTGGCATTATTATCTCCAAAATTATTTTTTTAAGTTCCTCTTTTATCTCAGTCATTATTACTCCTTGAATTTTTTGTATTATAGTATACTTTCTATTTAAAAATCACTATTTCGACATATTTTAAAATCTATCTACAACCTCAAATCTGATATAATCCATCTCATGACACAATTTAAAGTACACACACCTTATTCTCCAGCAGGAGACCAGCCAGAAGCGATTGAAAAACTAACAGCAAGTATAGTGAGTGGGGG